>ERZ795046.1700-NODE-1700-length-21269-cov-13.683087_pt1 | contig 21269 bp, 18 predicted proteins | sample MGYA00375130_ERZ795046 | MGnify/ENA primary metagenome ERZ795046 (study PRJEB30175, sample SAMN05720202) | activated sludge metagenome | isolation source: anaerobic digester from wastewater treatment plant | place: Japan | collected 2015-05-15 ...
CATATTTAATAAGTCCAAGTCGAGATTTACAAGATGAAAAGATGACCAAGATAAAAGCAAAAAAAAATATGAAAGACAGAAATAATCATGGCAATCCTAAAATCCAGAAAATCCTTGGTCGGACGAGGGAAAGTCATATTTAATAAGTCCAAGTCGAGATTTACAAGATGAAAAGATGACCAAGATAAAAGCAAAAAAAAATATGAAAGACAGAAATAATCATGGCAATCCTAAAATCCAGAAAATCCTTGGTCGGACGAGGGAAAGGCATATTTAATAAGTCCAAATCGAGATTTAAAAGATGAAAAGATGACCAAGATGAAGAATGAAAATAATCAAGGCAATCCTAAAACCCAGAAAATCCTTGGTCGGACGAGGAAAAGGCATATTTAATAAGTCCAAATCGCGATTTAAAAGGTAAGCAAGATGGAAAAGAAAAATAATCAAGATAATCCTAAAATCCAGAAAATCCCGGTGCTGACAAAGGAGCAGCAGGATAAAATTACGCACAAAATTATTGGCTGTGCAATGGAAGTTCATAATACACTCGGGAACGGTTTTCAGGAAGTTATTTATCAGCGTTGCTTGTCTATTGAATTAAATCTTAATGGTATTGAACACCAACGGGAAGTTGAAATGCCCATTTTTTATAAAGGAAACGATGTGGGTATGAGAAGGGCAGACTTTTTGGTGATGGGTGAAATAATGGTAGAGTTAAAGGCAGTTATTGATTTGGAAGATGTGCATTTGGCACAAGCTATGAATTATTTAGAAGCTTATAATTTACCTACTGGTTTACTGATAAATTTTGGAGCAAAAAGTCTTCAGTTTAAGCGATTGTTTAATAAGTCTATACCAGGATTTTCAAGATTAAAAGATGGGCAAGATGGAAAAGAAAAATAATCAAGGTAATCCTAAAATCCTGAAAATCCCGGTTAAGACAATGAACAGCGAGTTTTTATTATACCAATCCGAAGACGGAAAAATCAAAATCAATGTCCGTCTTGAGGATAATACGGTATGGCTTACCCAGGCCGATATGGTAGAGTTGTTTCAGTCATCAAAATCCAATATTAGCGAACACATCAAGCATATTTTTGAAGAGGGAGAATTACAGGAAAATTCAGTTGTTCGGAAATTCCGAACAACTGCCGCTGACGGTAAAATCTATGAAGTAAACCACTACAATCTTGACGTTATAATCTCAGTAGGCTACAGAGTAAAATCGCTTCGTGGCACGCAGTTTCGTATCTGGGCAACCGAGCGGCTGCGTGAATATCTGATTAAAGGGTTCATGATGAACGATGATTTGCTCAAGCAAGGTGGCGGCTATTTTGAAGAATTGCTGGAACGAATTCGGGATATTCGTTCATCAGAAAAAGTCTTTTATCGGAAAGTGTTAGAAATTTATGCCACAAGTATTGACTATGACCCTCGTGCCGAAATAACACAGCAGTTTTTTCAAACTGTTCAAAATAAACTACACTGGGCAGCACACGGGCATACAGCAGCGGAAATTATTTTTCAAAGAGCCAATGCTCAACTGCCATTTATGGGGTTAACTTCATTCAAAGGGAAAAAGCCCACTAAACAAGAAATCGCTATTGCAAAAAATTATTTGAATGAAGAAGAATTGGCGGTATTAAACAGATTGGTCTCTGCATACTTAGATATTGCAGAAATAAATGCTATTCAACGAAAGCCCATGTATATGAAGGATTGGATTGAGATATTAGACGGGTTTATCAAAATGAGCCGGCAGGATGTGCTGACCCATGCAGGTAAAATTTCCGCTGAGCTGGCACAACGCAAAGCACTGGCAGAATACGAAGTCTATAAAAAGAAATCAGAATATGAATTATCTGAAGTAGAAAAACAATTTATTGAAAGTATAGAGCAAGCGAACAGAAAATTAAAAGCACTTAAACCTAAAAATAAAAAGGAATAGCAATGGGATTTCTATACGAAATATTCAACAACTCATTTGTGCGTAGAACATTGTCGCAAATTACATTGCCAGCAAGTATTGTCGATAATATAAAACATACCATAAGGCCTTATCAGGAAGAGGCTTTTCGCAGGTATATTTTCCTTGATACAGAAGACTTGGATGAAAAACCCAAAAAACCTTACCATATTCTTTACAATATGGCAACGGGAAGTGGAAAGACTTTGATAATGGCAGGTTTGATATTGCATCTTTACCAAAAAGGATATCGCAATTTTTTGTTTTTTGTAAATAGCAACAATATCATTCAAAAAACTAAAGACAATTTTTTAAATCCACAAGCTTCAAAATACTTGTTCAACGACAAAATTGTGATTGATGGCAAAGAAGTGCTCATCAAAGAGATTGAAAACTTTGAAGAAGCCGACAATCAAAATATCAATATCAAGTTTACCACCATTCAACAGCTTCATATTGACCTGAATAATACCAAAGAAAATAGCATAACCTACGAAGATTTCAAGGACAAGAAATTGGTGTTGATTGCAGACGAAGCTCATCATCTGGTAGCTGGAACAAAATCGGGCAATCTGTTTGGCAGTTGGGAAGACACTGTAAAGAAAATTCACGAGTGCAATTTTGAAAATATCTTATTGGAGTTTACCGCAACCATTGATACTGAAACAGCAGAATTAGTGAAACATTATCAGGACAAAGTAATTTTCAAATATGACCTTGCCGAGTTTCGTAAAGACAAATATTCTAAAGAAATCAACCTTATTCGTTCTTTGTATGACGAGCAAGATAGAATCATTCAGGCGTTGATTTTGAATTTATATCGTCAGGAATTGGCTACTTCCCACAATATCAATTTGAAGCCTGTAATTTTATTTAAAGCCAAAAGAACAATTGCAGAGTCAGAAAGTAACAAAGAGAACTTTCACAAACTGATTGATAATTTGTCAATGGCAATGATAGAGAAAATTCAAAAAACTTCCACCGTTCCAATCGTTCAAAAGGCTTTTCAATTTTTTGAAGCCAAAGGCATTTCATATCAAGATATTGTAAGACGCATTCAGGCCAATTTCAAACCAGAAAATTGTCTGAGCGCCAACAATGACACAGAAGCTGAGCAAAACCAAATATTGCTCAATACCTTGGAAGATGAAAACAATCCAATCCGTGCCGTTTTTGCCGTTCAGAAACTAAATGAAGGCTGGGATGTTTTGAATTTGTTTGACATTGTCCGCCTTTACGAAGATCGTGATGGCAAAGCTGGAAAACCAGGCAAAACTACAATTTCAGAAGCTCAGTTAATAGGACGTGGTGCAAGATACTTTCCTTTTGTATTGGGGAAAGGCCAAGATAAGTTTACACGAAAATTTGATGATGATATTTCCAATGATTTGAGAATATTGGAAGAATTGTACTACCACACCAAAGAAGATAGCCGTTACATTTCAGAATTGAAGAAAGCCCTTGTGGATACAGGTATTTATGAAGATGATGATAATTTGGTTCAATTAAATCTATTCATAAAACCTGAATTTAAAGAAACAGATTTTTATAAAAACGGTCATGTTATATACAACAAAAAAATTCCAAAGAGTTTTGATAACATTAAATCCTTTGCCGATTTAGGAGTTAAGCAAAGCAACTACCGACACACATTATCATCAGGAGCTGGCAGAATGTCAGGTGCTTTTGTCAAAGCAGAAATTTCTGAAACAGAAGCTATCAAAACCAGAGATGTAAAGCTGACCGAAATTCCAAAAAATGTTATTCGATTTGCATTGAGCCAAAATCCTTTCTTTTATTTTGACAATTTATCTCATTATTTTCCAAACATAGGTTCTCTTTCAAATTTTATCAACAGCACAGACTATTTAGCAGGTTTGGAAATCTCATTTAGTGGAACTGAAGATAGGTTAAAATCGATTAACTATTTTGACTATTTGCAAGCCCTAAAGGGGCTTTTACAAAAAATTGAAGAAGATATAAAAAATAATTCTACAGAATATGAAGGTTCTGATTATATTGCAGAAAGAATTCATAATGTATTTAAGGATAAAGAAATTCGGGTTAATAAAAATGATGAACGAGCCAGAGGTCAAGAGGATTTGGTAGTCAATGAACCCTGGTATGTTTACAATGCTAATTATGGGACAAGTGAAGAAAAGAAATTTGTGGAACTCTTTGCCAGACGATTTGAAGGACTTAAACAGAAGTTTGAACACATTTACCTCATCCGTAATGAAAGAGAAGTTAAAATTTTTGACAAACTTGGGCGAGCCTTTGAGCCTGACTTTTTACTGTTCTGTAAGCAACGTGGCAGAAAGCCAATGACCTTTCAGGTTTTCATAGAGCCTAAGGGAGAGCATCTAAAGGAGCATGACAAATGGAAAGAAGACTTTTTGAAAGAAATCATAGAAGAACAAAAAACTATCAAAATCCACACGGACACTTATTTGATAACAGCAGTTCCTTTCTACAATTACAACAACGAGAACGAATTTAAAACGACATTAGAAAACACATTAAATAAATAAAAATAACAACGGTAAAGTTGCTTTTCTCTGTATGCTCTTTATATTTATCAATAAAGGGTGAATTTATGGGAATAAAAAGTGAAAGGGCAGCAACATTTTTAATCAGTATGGCTTCTGTTGTTACATTAATGATAAGTATTATATGGCTTGTGTATATCTTTTCAATTAAAGGTTATATAGTTAAAGATGCAAAAGAAAATATGAGGGGGATAGCGTCTCTGGTTCAATATTCAGCTTTAAATGGAAGTGGTAAATTTGAGCAATTACATACTTTTTGCAGAGATAAAAATTTTACTGTAAGGTTAATATCCCTTGAACCTTTAAATATAGCTAACCTTGCAGAGGAAGAGGATGCTGTAGCCCTTTCCCTTTTTTCAAAGGGGCTGGGGGAATATTTTACAATTTATAAAGAGCGTAATAAGACTTTTATTAAGCTACTCTGCCCTATATTTTATAATGGTTCCTGTTTAAAATGTCATAGACAGTCTGAGTCTCTATTTCCTGGAGCTGTGTCTGTTATCTTTGATATGACCTACACAGAGAGCAGATCAGAAACCTTAGGGACAGTAGCTTTAATAGCATTTATAATAACCCTGGTAATGGCATTGATGATTTCCTTTGTCTATGGGAGAAAGAAGATAAGGGATCTAAGAATGCTTTCATCAGATATAGAAAAGTTTCGTTATATTGACGATGTGACATTATTTTACAATAGAACGTTTTTTTTAAAAAGGCTTGGGGAAGAGTTTGAAAGAAGCAGGAGATACAGAAGTAACTTATCCCTTATGATAATATCCCTTGACCTACCTTCTGATGGGACTACTTTGTCGCAGAATAAAAAAACAGAAATATTAAAGTCAAGTGCGGAGATTATTAAAAGTCACTGTAGAGATTCAGATATTTATGGGCGATATAGTGATAATGCCTTTGCAATTATAATACCGGAGGCAACAAGAGAAGGGGTTTCCATTATGGCAGATAAAGTCATGAAGAAGATTTTGGCCAAAGAGGGTTCCAGTGAAGTAATGGTGAGTATAGGTATAGCCTTTATGAATTTTGAAGAAGCTTATTCCCCTGAAATATTGCTCTATGATGCAGAGGCTGCACTAAGCAGGGCCATTGAGCATAGGGAAAATAGAATTGAATTTTCGTGAATTATTTCCCCAGAATTGATTCAATGGCAGAATTTAGCTCAGATAGAGTATAGGGTTTTTGTATAAAAGAGATCAAAGAGCCATTGCTCTGGCAGTGCTGCAGTTCTTTATAGTCATCAATGGACATGCCTGAGGTAAAAAGTATTTTTAAATCTGGATTTAGCTCGCGCAATGAAATACAAATTTCTTTTCCTGACTTATCAGGCAGTGTCATATCCAGTATAACCAAAGAAATTTGAGAGCTTTTATTTTTCATTATGTCAAGTGCCTCATGGGCACAGCATGCTGTTAGCACATCAAATCCCAGTTCACTCAAAATCTCCTCAGAGGTCATCCTCACTATATCTTCATCATCAACTAAAAGAATAAGTCCCTTTGCCATAGGTCATTTTCCCTTGCATAATATTATAAATCAACTATTTATAGATTATTAAAAAGCAAAGCTATAATCCACAAAAAATCATGCTTTACAAATTAAATGAAAAGTTTTTTATCTGGCTAAATATAAAATTTATATGTTTATCATCAGAGGATAATTATGCAGTGCAAAAATTGCGGGGGAAAAGATTTTCAGAAATCTACATATAATTACTATATCTGTAATGGATGTGGGAATATTCTATATGATGAGAGGTTTTCACCAAAGAAACAAAATTCCTTTGGTGAAATTTATCTCCTCCTTATAATAGGAACAGCTGTTATGATAGTTATAATAATGATATTACTTTTTGTCACAGCCTCATCCAGGAAAAATAACCCCTCAGGTTTGAATTTGCCCTATATGTCAAGAGGGATCAGCTAATCTTTGTAGCATCATATCCTGCTTTGTCAAAGAGGTTTATTATTTCCTCTTCAGAAAGAGTTGAATCCATTGACACAAGTTTTGAATTGAGATCAATAGAAAGATCTTTAACCTTGCCAGATTCATTCATAACTTTCTCAATTCTCATTTTGCAGTGATTGCAAGACATATCTGGAACGCTAAACTTGTATTTCATCTTAGTACCCCTTTTTTATTTTCAGTGAATTTAATACCACATTGATAGAGCTAAAGAGCATACAGATCTCTGCAATTACAGGATGCAATAGTCCTGCAAGAGCAATTGGTATTGCAATAATATTATAAATAAAAGCCCAGAAAAGGTTACCTTTTATTTTATCATAAGTCAGCCTTGATATCTTAATTGCATCGTATATAGCAGAAAGTCTATTTGATGTGATAATAATATCTGCGCTCTCTATGGAAAGATCAGTTCCGCTTCCAAGAGCAATGCCCAGATCTGCTGATTTCAAAGCAGCTGCGTCATTTATACCATCGCCAATCATGGCAACATTCATTCCTTTTTTTTGCATCTCTGAGATAGCCATAAGCTTTTCTTCAGGACGGACATTACTTATAACATTTTTTATACCAAGAGAATTAGCTACAGCCATTGCTGTTGTAGTGTTATCTCCTGTGAGCATAAATACATTTATCCCAAGTCCCTGGAGCATAGAAATAGCTGCAGCAGCATCCTCTTTGATCGGATCTGAAATAGCAAAATACCCTGCAATGTGATTGTCAATTTTTAGCTCTATAATAGTTTCGCCTCTTTTCATTGACTGGTTGTATATCTGCGGATCTTCCGGTCTTCCAATAAATACCTCGTGGCCATCAACAATCCCATAGACACCTTCCCCTGCTATTTCTTTAATGCTTTGAGCCTTTAATTCCTGTATATTTTTTTCCTGGCAGAATTTTTTAATTGCAAGAGCAAAGGGATGTATAGAAGCCTTTTCAAGAGTCAGTGCAAAGGCAAGGTCTCTGTTAGATAAATTTGTAAAGGTAACCTCTGGCGAGCCCTTCGTTAAAGTTCCTGTTTTATCTACAAAAATATTTTTAATCTCATGGGCCTTCTGCATTGCCTCTCCATTTTTTATGATGAGACCCTTTGAGGCCGCAAGACCTGTTCCTGCAACAAGTGCCATGGGAGTTGCAAGCCCCATGGCACAGGGACATGCAATAACAAGAACTGCTATAAATATAAATATGGCATGGGATAACTGACCCTGTGGAATAACCCATGGGATGATATGAGCCATCTTTAGCAGATAAGGAGAAAGGTTTTCATAAAAGAAAAACCACAATAAAGCAGAAAGGAACGCTAAGGAAAAGATCGCAGGGACAAAAATACCTGTTATTTTATCTGCAAAGGCCTGTATAGGAACAGATGAACTCTGAGCATCTTCCACAAGGCGAATCATTCTGGAAATAAAAGTATCTTCACCTGTGCGAATAACCTCTAACTTTATAAATCCAGATTCAAGGACAGTTCCCCCTGTTACCTCTTCAGATTCTCTTTTGTGAACACGCAAAGGCTCTCCAGTTATCATGGACTCATCTATGTAGGCAGATCCTTGCTTTATTATTCCATCAAGGGGAATCCTCTCGCCAGAACGAACAACCAGGAGTGCTCCCACAGGGACATTCTCAATAGGAATCTCCTCTTCTTTTTCTCCAATCAAAATAGTTGCAGTTGATGGCCTCATCTCAAGGAGGGATCTTATTTCAGAGGAGGCACGGTATCTAAGCCTTGATTCAATATAGCGTCCTGCAAGATGTAGAGCAATGAGCATTACGCTAAGGGAGCCAAAGGATGTAACTGGAATTGATGATATATGTAAAAGAGCAGTTGCCCATGCAGCAAAGGCAGCAAGGCCAACAAGTGTATCCATGTTTGCATGAAAGTGTCTTGCTGCAATTAAGGCTCCCTTGTATATGGATCTTCCTGGACCAAAAATTGCAAGAGCTCCAGCAAAGGCCTCAAAAGCTTCAAACCATGGCATGTGATAGCCAGCCATGTGAAATATCATCAAAAAGGTTACAGGGAAAAATAACACAAGGGAAATAAACAGTCGCTTTCTGGCATAAAGAAAATCCTCTTCAACTTTTTCTTTGCCTTTTGTTTTTTCTATGGCTTTATAACCAGTGGAATCAACCTGCTTTTTTATATCTTCAAAGGTAATGTTTTTATCTGTAATTACATAGGCCTTCTCTGTGCCAAGGTTTATAGATACAAAGTGAACCCCATCCATTTTTCTTAAGGAGCGCTCTACTATTCTCACGCAGGAGGAGCATGTCATTCCTTCCACAGAAAAGGTAAATCTTTTTTCTTCGTTTTCTTGCATAAATTTAAATCCTTTAGCACATATAAATATTACGGAAATTTATATATGCTAAAGTTACAGAATTTTAAAAGTTTCTTATCAACTAATTTTTTAGTTCCCCTCAGATTTTCTTGAAGCACGCTTTCTCTCTATTTCGTTGAGAATTTTTTTTCTAAGCCTTATACTTTTTGGTGTAATCTCAAGCAACTCATCATCTGCAATATATTCAAGGGCCTGTTCAAGAGTGAATTCTCTTGGGGGAATAAGCCTTATGGCTTCATCAGATCCCGCTGCTCTCATGTTAGTAAGCTTCTTGGTTTTGCAGACATTTACCACAAGATCACCTTCTCTGCTATGCTCTCCTACAATCATGCCTTCATAGACCTCAACCCCGGGTCCAATAAAGAGCTCCCCCCTTTCCTGAAGGTTGTCCAGTGCAAAGGCAACTGATACACCTTTTTCCATTGCAATGAGGACTCCTTTGTTTCTTGCAGGTATAAATCCTCTATAGGGCTCATAATCGTAGAAGATGTTGTTGAGAATTCCTGTTCCTCTGGTATCTGTTAGAAATTCATTTCTAAATCCAATAAGTCCTCTGGATGGGACTTTAAATTCAAGACGAGTATAGCCATCATTGCCCTGTTTCATATCTATCATCTCGCCTTTGCGAACTCCAAGCTTTTCGATAACCACACCTACGAATTCATCAGCGACATCAATTAAGGCAATTTCTATAGGTTCGCACTTAACCCCATCTATTGTTTTATATATAACCTCAGGTTTTGATACCTGAAATTCATATCCCTCACGCCTCATATTTTCTATGAGTATAGACATCTGGAGCTCACCTCTCCCCTTTACAATAAACTCATCTTTATTTTCACTGCGTTCAATCTTTATTCCAACATTTGCCTGTGCTTCTCTTTGAAGTCTTTCCCATAGGTGACGGGAGGTTACAAATTTTCCTTCCTTGCCCATAAAAGGGGAATCGTTTTGGATAAAGGTCATAGAAAGAGTGGGCTCATCAATATCAATTACGGGCAATGGAGAAGGGAATTCCTTGTCTGCTACAGTTTCTCCAATATCAATGCCTTCTATCCCTGCAATGGAAACAATATCTCCGGCATAGGCCTTTTTGATCTCAACACGCCTTAGGCCCTCATAAGAAAATAGCTTTGATACCTTATAGCTTTCATGAGAACCATCTCGTTTAATGAGAGTTACGCTGTCACCAACAGTAATCTGGCCATTATATATTTTTCCTGTTCCAATTCTACCAACATAGTTATCGTAATCTATTGCAGAGACAAGAAATTGAAGTGGCATATTTATTTGTCCTGTAGGTGGATCTACATGCTTTATAATTGTTTCAAAGAGAGGTTTAAGGTCATTGCTTTCCTCTTCAAGGTTGTATTTAGCTATTCCCATTTTTGCAGAGGCATATACAACCGGGAAGTCGAGTTGTTCATTTGTAGCGTTGAGCTCTACAAATAAATCAAAGACCATGTCAAGAACCTCCAGAGGTCGACTTGAGGGTCTATCTATTTTGTTTATAACAACTATTGGCTTATGACCTATTTCAAGGGATTTTTTTAATACGTATTTTGTCTGAGGCATTGTTCCCTCAAAGGCATCAACTATTAAAAGGACGCTATCAACCATTCTCATTATACGCTGGACCTCTCCACCAAAGTCAGCGTGACCTGGTGTGTCCACTATATTTATCTTGTAATCTTTATACTTAATAGAGGCATTTTTGGAAAAAATGGTAATACCCCTTTCTCTTTCCAGATCGTTTGAATCCATAATCCGTTCATCAACCTGTTGGTTGTTGCGGAAAATTCCTGACTGCTTTAACATTCCATCAACAAGAGTTGTTTTGCCATGATCTACATGGGCAATTATTGCGATATTGCGAAGTCTGTTCATAATACTAAATTTAACCTTCTAAAAGAATATGAGGCAAAATAGGGAAAATCCAGAAAAGAGGAGAAAGCCCTTTGAATATTAAAATTTTTGCCTGCCTTCCTGTTTAAAAGGAAGACAGTTAACACAAATCATAAAAGGCCTTAAAATGTCCAAGCATTTTTTATGGAAAAATTAAAATCTTTTTCCATCACTGGAGCGAAGTTTCAGTGAAATTTTACCATGTCTTACATAAATATCATTTCCTCTGAAGCCAATTCCTTGATTTTTAATTTTTACTTTCCACAAAACAGTTCCATCTTCATCGCTGCATATAACATAATTTCCAGTTGAGAGAAATATTCTGTCATTTTTTTTCAATGGCTCATCAAGTAATTTGCTTTCCCATATCACCTTGCCCTCTTTTACAAAGTAGATGTCATATTTTGTTATGACTATTCGTCCTTGAGCTTTTGGCTGCAGAGAATCTTCTTTAACAACTTTTTTTATTACCTTTAAGTCATCTTTTGGTTTTTCTTCCACTTCTATAATTTCTTTATTTTCTCTTGCAAAGTCCTCAGGCTTGAATTTTGCAATGTCCTTTTGTGCAATTGCAATTTCTTTTGTTGATTTATCTATAATAGAGCTCATGAAATTTTCTTCTGACAATGCACTTGATGGGGAGTCCTTTAGTTTTTGCTCAACAGAGGCCTCAGCCTCTTTTACATGTTCCTCTGTTATTATAACCTTTTCTTCCTGGGAAACAGTGGTGGCAACATCCATTACCTTTTCTACTGCTGAGTCAAAGTATTTAAGCCTTTTAGCTACTTTAACCTCGCCATTAAAGACCTTGATCCTTGTGGTATTGAGCTTATCTGTTTCAACGGAAAACTGTGTGCCACGAACTGCTGCAACAGCTGTGGGAGTTTTCACTAAGAAGTTTTCCTCTTTTAGAAGTTTTTTGGGCTTACATAAAATTTTTCCTGTTGATAGCTCTATCTGTGTTTTTTCAAAATCACCATTTTTGCGAAGTTGAGATAGTCTGATTGAAGAGTCAGATTTTATTCTTAAGATTGATTTGCCTATTTTTATATCGCAAAAGGAGTTGCTTCCAGTGGTAATTATGTCATCTTCTTTAACTGGATCTTCTATTTGAGCAGGGATGTTGTTCACTTTTACATCGCCCAGAAAAAATGCTATTGAGGCATGGGATGGTACTTCTTCTTTGGAACAGGCAAATAAAAGTGCAACTATTGCAAAGGGGAATAAAATTTTTAATGCTCTCATTATATAAACTCCTTAGGGTTTTCTATAATTATTTATCTGTAGATAACTAAGAAAAAATAAAGTATAAATCAAGAAAATATTTGGCATTTTTTGTTGCATATTTATATTCTATAAGGTTAAGGTGGAATTATGGATACAAAATTTAGGGAAGTGTTGTTTTCCGTTATAGTAGGGGACGCTGCAGGATATACTCTCGGTGGCATGAGTAAAGGCCATATAAATAGCTTTTTCAAAGAAGAGATCCCCTATCTAGATCCAATTATTGCTCTAAGGGGAAATAAAGAAAAATGGAAAAAGCCCTCTTATTATTCCTCCATATCTCAGTTTATGATACTTGCAGCTTTAAGTTGCAACACAAGAGGTTTTTCTAAGGAAAGATTTATTGAATATAGCCAAAAGGCTATTGGCTTAACAGAGAGTGCCAATGGAGTTTTCAGAGACTGTTCCACAGCAGAAAGAGCCTTTCTTGATAAGATCCAAAGCAGCAAGGCATCTCTGCCCTATACCAGGCCATGTAGTAGAATAATACCAATAGTAACCCCTCTGGTTTTAATTTCCAGTGAGGAAGTGTTTCTGGAAGGTCTATCCTCTCTTGTTTCTTTGTTTACCCTTGACAGTTCTACTCTTGCCTGTTCATTGATATATGCCTCTATAGTTAGAGCATTGGTTAAAAATATTTCTGAAAGCCCATGGGATCTTGCAGTGGAAAGCCTCACTTTGTGTAAAGAGATTGTAGAGCAAAAGAGCGCCATATTTTTTAGTAATGGCTTTAATAGCGATCATGTGATTGAAGATATAAAATCATTATTAAATCTTTTTGAAAAGCTTCAGAATCTAAAGACAATTGAACAATGTGAAAAGCTGATATGCGACCATGGGAATAAAAGCCTTACAAATAAGATAACAAGAGGAACTGTAAATCTGCCAATGGTTATTTTCCCTTATTCTTTCTCTATTTCTGCTGTGGCAGAGCAAAAAGAGAAAATTATTTATCTATCAGCAAGGGAAGGAGGTTTTGCATCTGTATTGGCATCGCTTTCATCAGTCTTAACAACAGCCTTCTATGGAATAGATGTTCCTCAGGAGTTCAGGGATAATCTTGCAAATAAAAAAAGGATTAACTCCATTCTTGACATAATCTCCCAGGAAAGGGTTACAGGTGCAGTGATTCTGGATTTTTTAGAAGGCGAAAAGGGTTTAACACTAAAAGAAGAGGAAGAATTTAAAGCAAAAAATAAGACTCAACGGGATGATAAGGTTGCAAAAAAGCAAAATAGAAGAGATATAGAGGCAGAAATGTCGAAACATATAGTAGAAAGCTGGACAAAAATTGATAAGGCAAAATGGCGAAAAGAGAGAAAAAAGCAAAAATTATAAAATATTTGACAAAAAGTAATTATTTATTTAAAAATATATGATTTTTATATATAATATTATTTAGCTTTAAATAGCTTCATGGAGGGATTATGTCTAATAAAAAATTCAGGATTTTTGCTATTATATTCTTTGTTTTTGCATTTTTGGCAAATGGTCTTCCTAAGGATTTTATATATAAGGATATGGCTATTGAGAATATATCAAGATATCATGAAGATAGAATTGCCTATCAGCAAGTGGAGTATGTAATAGATCCTGAGGAACATCAGAATCAGGATACATCTCTGGCTTCTCTTTTAATAATAAAAGATAAGCGCATGTATCTATTTAAGGATGGATATGATGATCCAAAGATTGTAGAGCAAAATAGAATAATAAAGGAAATGGAAAATAGCCTGCTTTATAATGTTTTATGGGAGAGAGAGATAGATGGTAAACCAGATTATTTAGTAATAACAGACAGAAGAACTGAGATATTGAAAAAAATAGTTGTTTCAGATAAAAATGAAAATCTATCAGAGAAATATACAGAATTCTATACAAAGATGAGAGATTCTTTTATTCAAAAGCATGTAAATATATTCAGAGGCCTTATGGTCAACAGGAAGGATTCAGAGCTTAAAGTAATTCGCAAACCCATACCCAAAAAGCTTAGAGATAACGGTCCTACAAAATATATGATAAGCGCAACTGCAAAGACAAAAGACGGTCTTCTTTATTATGCAGAGGATGCTGATGGTGATGGAGTTACAGAGACATTTACAGTGGAATTGCCCGATGGTTTTAATTGGGGATATCAATCAGGACCTAATATTATATTTATCTATAAGAATAAACAGGAAAATATAAAGGCTATGATAGGCAAATTAACAAAAGAAGCCTATGAAGGAACAGATGAAGAGGAGAATATAATATTAAAGCAATTTAACCAGTTAGATAAGGAAATACCTATTTTGATGGATGAACTGATAAAGATGGATCTTGAAACAGAGAGGGTAATAAAAGAAGGCACAACAAAATAATTTATAGCCTCATCTTGGACAAAATAAAAAAGGGTTTTTTATAAACCCTTTTTTATTTCACCTGAATTTTTATTTTAATCCATTTTCTTTAAATACAGAGTTTCTTTTACCTTAGGGCTAAAGGGTAAAAAATCAAGTGGGTTTAGAGGAAATTCTCCAAATCTTACTTCAAAGTGAAGGTGGTTACCTGTAGAGTTACCTGTACTTCCAACTCTTGCAATAAGATCTCCTTTTTTGACAATATCCCCTTCTTTTACTTCAATTTTTGAGCAATGACAATATCTTGTATAGATATTTTCTCTATGCTCTATGGTTACTATATATCCAAGATTGCCAGAGTAGGTTGTAGTAATAACTCTTCCTCCTGAAACAGCTAAAATAGGAGTTCCTCTTGGTGCAGGTATGTCTATTCCTTCATGGAAAGATCCCCATCTCCTACCAAAGGAAGAGCTTATTCTATCAAAATTTTCAAGTGGCCAGATAAAGTCATCTTCTGTTTCTATGATATTTGAACAGGCTGCTTTATTTTTTATAAAAGCTATATAGGATTGAGAAAAAGGAATAAAAATTGTGTCCTTAAGCTTGTAATCAGAACCATTTAACGATATAACATCTCTTTCGCCAGAGCTGTATAAGCTTATTATTTTGTCCAATTCATCTGGATTGTTGTTGTCAATCCATTGACCTGTATAGCCTTTATATTCAACGAGCTTATTGCTTTTTAATAGCAGATCTTTTGCATTTAGAAAAGGATAAGCAAGAAGAACAAGACAGATGATAAATATTTTTGCTTTAGCTTTATTTGACATTACAACCTCAGTAGTTTTTCTTAGTTAAAGAGAAAATCAGTACATAAAAATTTTAGTATTAAATTGAAAGCTATAAGAGCTTACGGAGAAGCTAAACTTAAAGATAAATATTTTTATAAAAAATTGTCAATAAAATTAAATAGCTCTAAAACTTTTTTTGTGCAATGTCAATGATAAATTGACAAAAAAAGAATTTAGCCCATGTCATCTGAAAAGCAAATATGCACAAGTTTTAAGTTGACTTATTGTAATTTATTTCATATAAAAGAAAGACTATTATTTATGCACAGGACAGTGAGGTTATCTGGTTAATTAAGCCTCAGTTTGATAAGGCTTATAATTTTCAGGAAGACATGGCACCTGTTAAAAAGGATGGAAAGTGGGGATATATTAAGAATCCGCTAAATGCAAAAGAAAAGATTAACAGCTATGAACAGGCAGGAGCCTTTATTGGAACAATTTATTCCATACAGGGCAATGAAGTTATTGTAGCAGGTAAAATTGCTGAAAGAGTTTATATGGGTGATAAGCTTTGTGCTTTTAATGGAGAAAATATTATAGTTTTGCAGGCATATTTTCCAATGATGACAACATCAAAATATCATTTAATAAGTGGTTCACTGAAGGATTTATAAAAGGGAATGAAAGTATATTTGTATATAATAAAGCGTAAAGAAGATAAGAATCAAAAAGAGAGGTGAGAGGTGACTTTTCAGTGGAATAAATTACAAAATGGTTCTGACATAAGAGGAATTGCCATTAGCCATGGAGATGAAGAGGCAAATCTTTCAAAAGAGGTTGCATATGCAATAGGGAAGGCTTTTGTTATATGGCTAAGAAACAAAGGCTATGGGAATTCAAAAATAAAAATTGGAGTAGGAAGAGATTCAAGGATTTCTGGGCCGGATTTGCTCATGGCCATTGCCAGTGGCCTTAAAAGGGAAGGGGCAGAGGTAATAGATTGTGGCCTTGCTTCAACCCCTGCTATGTTTATGGGAACTATTTTTAAGGAAACAGATTTTGCAGCTTCTGTTATGATTACAGCAAGTCATCTGCCCTTTAACAGGAATGGATTTAAATTTTTTACATCCGATGGCGGACTTGAAAAGGAGGATATAACAGAAATTCTGTCGATTGCCTCTAAAAATTTTAGCAATGAGCCAATGGATAAGGCTGAATTAAGTAGTTTCGATCTCATGAGCCTTTACTCCAATTTATTTGTGGATATTATAAAAAGAGGTGTTGCATCTGAAAATTTTAATAACCCCTTAGATTCTATGCGTATTGTTGTTGATGCTGGAAATGGCGCTGGTGGTTTTTTTGTGGAGAAGGTCTTAAAGGTCCTTGGGGCAGATACAAAGGGCAGTCAATTTCTGGAGCCAGATGGCATGTTCCCAAATCATGAGCCAAATCCAGAAAATGATGAGGCTATGAGGGCTATTCAGGAAGCAGTTGTAAAATCGAAGGCAGATCTTGGCATAATTTTTGACACAGATGTGGATCGCTCTGCAATTGTAGATTCTTCTGGAGAGATTATCAACAGGAATAAACTCATAGCTTTAATGGCTGCCATAGTTCTCGCGGAGCATCCATCAACAACTATAGTTACAGATTCAGTAACCTCTGAAGGGTTAACTTATTTTATAGAAAAAATACTTGGAGGCAGGCATCATAGATTTAAGAGAGGATATAAAAATGTTATAAATGAAGCCATAAGGCTTAATGAATCAGGGGAGGAGTGCTATCTTGCCATAGAGACCTCAGGTCATGGAGCAATGAAGGAAAATTATTTTCTCGATGATGGGGCTTATATGGCTGCTAAGATTATAATCAAAGCGGCTTTACTCAGGAAGGAGGGTAGGAGTATCCTTGATCTAATAAAAGATATGCCTTTGCCTGTTGAGGAAAAGGAATTCAGGATTAAACTACTGGATGATGATTTTAAGGCTCAGGGACAAGCAATCATAGAAGAGCTTAAAAAACATGTGTCTATTGTAGATGGTTGGGTCCCTGCTCAAAAGAATTTTGAGGGCTATAGAGTTTCTTGTACCAATATTGATGAAAAGGGATGGTTTTTGTTGAGATTATCCCTTCATGATCCTGTTTTGCCTTTGAATGTTGAATCAGAGGTAATTGGAGGTGTGAAAAATATAGCAGTAAAACTCTGTGATTTTCTAAAAAGGTTTGAAAATATAGATTACAGTTCTTTGAGTAAATATGCAAAAAACAACGATAATTCCTAAGAATGACATTTAGTAGGAAGTAATGAGGTTTATTACCCTGTGGTAATAAAGCATTTCTTGACTTAAAAGCGTTAAGGAATAAATTGAGATGAAGAAATTGAAATTTATACTTTGTTAATGGAGAAAAAGATGCGATATCTTGTAGTTGGTTCTGGTGGCAGAGAACATGCGATTTATTGGAGACTTATGAGTGATGGCAGTGCCAGTGAGGTTTACGTTGCACCAGGTAATGGAGGCATAGATAAGAATTTCAGGGTTAATATACCTGCAACAGATTTTGAAGGGCTTTATAAATTTGTGAAAGAAAAATCTATAGATATGGTTGTAGTTGGGCCTGAGGTTCCACTTGTTGCTGGTATAGTGGATTTTTTTATAGACAGGGGTGTTCCATGCTTTGGTCCAAAGAAGGCAGCTGCAATGATAGAAGGGAGCAAGCTCTTTGCCAAAAGAATAATGGAAAAGTATAATGTTCCAACGGCAAAACATTATGATTTTAAAGGGCAGAGTGATTTGCTGGATTTTTTAAAAAAGAGCCACTTCCCTGTGGTCATAAAATTGGACGGACTTGCTGCTGGCAAAGGCGTTGCTATACCAGAAAACTATGAAGAGGCGTTTTCCTTTGTAAAAGAAAATGTTGGCGAATCAACAGATGTATATATAGAGGAATATCTTGAAGGAGAAGAGGCCTCTGTTCTTGGAATTTCTGATGGCACTACAGTCATTCCTTTTATAGCAGCGCAAGATCACAAAAGAGTTCTTGATGGAGATAAAGGCCCAAACACTGGAGGTATGGGTGCCTATGCCCCTGCTCCGGTAATCACCTCAGAGAGAATGGATTTTATTCAAAAAGAAGTAATGCAGCCTGTAATTGATGGCTTAAGAAGTGAAGGCGCTCCCTTTGTTGGCATACTCTATGCAGGTGTTATGGTAACAAAAAATGGCATAAAGGTCCTTGAATTCAATGCAAGGTTTGGTGATCCTGAAACTCAGGTAATATTGCCTTTACTTGATGTTCCTCTTGGTACTCTCTTTAAGGCAGCCGTTGATGGAAATCTTCATAAGGTGTCTGTGAGGTTCAAAAATGAGCACGCCATGACCACAGTTATTGCATCCAGGGGATATCCAGGGAGCTATGAGAAGAATAAGGTTATCTCAGGTCTTAATGATCTCCAAGATGTCATGGTTTTTCATGCAGGGACAGAGGAGCAAAATGGTCAAATAGTATCCTCTGGAGGTAGAGTTCTTAATGTAACAGCAACGGGCTCTTCTCTTAAAGAGGCTAAGGAAAAGATCTATTCCCAAATAGATAAGATAAGGTTTGATGGAGCCTTTTATAGAAGGGATATAGGTTATAAAGCCCTGTAGGGCTTTTTTGGAAAAAATTTTCTACCGCTTTAAAAAATTTTTTGACATTATTATATTGCTTTTATATACTATTCTGGAGTATGTAAATAAATATATACTCCAGAATTTTTATGTCACATTTAAATTATCCCGCTTTTGAGAGGTTTTTATGGAACAGAAAGAAACTCTTGAAAAATTACAGCAATCCCTTAAAAGAAAAGAACAAGAAGCCATGGAGGCAAAGAATAAGGGGATGAGTTCCACCTATGGTAATTTAATTGAGGAGATTAATCTTATAAAAAGCAAGATGAAAAAACTGCAGATGGGCATGCGGTAAGAATAAAAATACTTCAATTTAAATAATAGCTTTTACTTTGCAAAAAAAAGTTGTAATTTTTTGCATTTTATTGTATTGTTAAAAGTGGTGGAGATTTTACTGGAGGGGGAAGATGTCAGAAAAGAGAAAGAGCACAAGGGTAACAAAAAAAATAAAATCGGAAGTCAGAGGGGATGATTTTGTTTCTCGCAGCACAGCAGTTGATGTAAGTCGCGGTGGCATTTTTATATCAACACCTGAACCCCTTGGTGATGGAGCAAGTGTTAAGCTGACGGTAATGCTCCCTGATGATGGTGAGGTTGAGGTAAAGGGCATAGTCCGATGGGTAAGAAATGATGAATCTCCAGAAAAGAGAGCTGGCATGGGCATTGAATTTATAGATGTTGATGAGGAAACTGCTAAAAAGCTGGAGAAATTGCTTTCGTAAAAGTTTTTATATAAGAGTAGCAAAAATAATACCAGGGAGGGGGTATTATGAAAATAACAATGGATGTTACAACTGTTGCATTCAAAAGTGGTAATGCAACTGAAAGATCTTCTGCAAAGGTATCCTCAGATATTGCAACAGAAAGAGCTTTAAGCTTAAAGATTCAAAGAGACAGAGCAATAGCAGAGGCTCTGGCAATGGCTCAAACATCAAGACAGATAGTTCAAAAGGCAATTGATATTTCAGCAAGGCTTAGAAGTATGGCTTTTGAGACTATGACTGGTGGCAGGGTGGAATTTGATCTTGTTGGTGGAGATATTGCTGGATTTAAAAGCGTTATCTCTAACTATGGAGAGAATATCTTTACCCCAATTATAGGAGTCTCTGGTGGTTCCTTTACCAGAGGAGTTGGTGAACTTATGAGAGCCTATGATGATATGAGTTCAGGGAAAAAGATATCCCCTGAGGTCTTTAATTCCTTTACTAAAACCTTTGAGTCTCAAGCTGAGAAAATTGATAGCACAATAAAAAGGGCGTTACTATCCTTTCCAGGTATAAGGCTTTCTGGCTCTGCTCAGGATTTTGAACATCTCAATAGAAACACAGCTTCTATGATTGCAAAAAGTAGTTATGAAGCAATTTCAGCTCAGGGGAATATGTCACAGGAGAGAGCCCTTAGCTTAATTTAATAGAGTATAGATGGGGCATTGTCTATTGATTTAAGTGATTGTAATGATTATGCTGTTTCAGTATTAATTCTCGGGGATATCTTTTAGTGTAATAAATACTATTTTTAATATCCTAAGCGCCGAATATGGCGGGGATATTGGAGTATTTTATTCCAGATAAATATTAAGAATTACCATTGATATTATTTTGCAAAAAAAATATTTGTATAGAAAAATTATTTGACTTAAATTAATTTCTATCATAAATAGAGATGTCTGTTATTTCTTGCCTTTTTGATTTTTTATTAATGCGGTAGACTCAGAGCAAAAAAATTAGATGAAGTAATAATGAGATCACGAAAGTTAGATAAAGTTATAGTAAATAAAAAACAAGAGGATTTATTTTTTTTCCGAAAATTTTTGTTAATAGAGCCACAGGGGAGTAATTTAGATATATTATCAAGCTATTCCACTGTAACAAAATTTTATATGTCCCTACAGGATGGCTATATAGAAAACAATGAGATGAAAATAAAGAATTGTTATGCCCTTATTCTCGCTCAGGCAATAATAGAAAAGATTACCTCTGGTAACATTAAGATAAAGGCAGATAATTCCTTTACTGAGGACTTTTATATTTCTCTTGCAAGGGAGATTCTTCATCTTTTTCATGAAAACGATGAAGAGCTTGTGGTTATTTATCTAAAGCAGATGATGCACATACTCAGAAGTGCAGGAATTGTTCAGAATAATAAAAGAATAGCTACAATATCCTGTTCTCTTTCAAGAGAAGAGCTTTTTATAAAAATATTAAAATCCTTCTGGAATGAAACTGAATGGAAAAATATCTTTCCATCATCCCCTGAGCTGGCAGAGAGGCTTTTTTCTACACGTTCTATCTTTATAGACTTTCTTGGTGAGTTTTTTATTCCTGTAGATATTGGGGATTTTATCCGTGATTTTTTTGAAATGACAGAGATTGCAGAGATAGATGATGCCTTTGCAATTTCCTTTGTTGAGTTTTATCTCATTAACTGGATGAACAATTTTGG
>ERZ795046.1705-NODE-1705-length-21250-cov-6.958858_pt1 | contig 21250 bp, 22 predicted proteins | sample MGYA00375130_ERZ795046 | MGnify/ENA primary metagenome ERZ795046 (study PRJEB30175, sample SAMN05720202) | activated sludge metagenome | isolation source: anaerobic digester from wastewater treatment plant | place: Japan | collected 2015-05-15 ...
TTCCATCGAGGTTGCCCGTGGCTTACGACAACGAGGCCTTCCTGCGCTGGCCCTCGCTCCAGGCCCCCCGGCTTCACCTGGGTGCCCACCCCTGGGAACCTCGCTTGCGGCCCGCCTTCGACCCCGAGCGTTGCCCCGACCCGGGCCCCCAGGCCTGCGAGGAATGGCAGGACCTCGACGCCCGCGACCTCCCCTGCCGGCTGGGTGACCTGATCAAGCTGCGCCACTGCTGGCGGGCCAAGGGCCTGTGCGAGGGGGGCGGCCTTTCCGCCCCCCATGGGGTCCCCATTACCGGAAAGGATGGGGTCAATGTATACCCCTGAACAACGCACCACCATTCTCAAGGCCATCCGCTGCGGGCACACCCGCGGGGCCGCCGCCAACAAGGCCGGCGTCACCGATCGGACCCTGCGGAACTGGATGGCCAAAGACCCCGACCTGGTCGAGGCCGTCGAGGCCGCCGAGGCGACAAGCGAGCGGCGCCTCATCAACGCAGCGTTCAAGGGGGCCCTGAACGACCCTTCGCTCGCCCTTCGCTTCCTGCAGCGCCGCTTCCCGCAGACCTGGGGGCGGGCCGCTGGCGTCCAGCGGGTCGCGTTGACGAAGGGGACGACCGAGGACTTCTGGAAGGACGATGGCGAGCCAAAGTTACCTCGAGCTGCTGCGCCGCATGGAGATGCAGCTCGAGCCAGGCCAGGAGACGCTGGCGCGGGTGGCCTTCGACCACGAGCCCATCTCCTCGCTGTCTCCCGCCCAGCAGGCGCTGGCGCGGTCGATCTTCGGCCCCGTCGACGACATCCCGGCGAGCTCCCGCCGGATGCTGGCCCTCGTGGCCGGCGCCCGCGGGGGCAAGACCCGGTTCTTCGTGGCGATGCCCCTGCTCTGGCTCGCCCTGACGGTGCCGATCGCCCACCTCGCCCCCGGCGAAGAGCCCGCGTGCCTGCTGGTCGCCCCCTCCAAGCGCCTCGCGCGCCAGGGACTGCGGTACATCAAGGGCGCGATCCGCAAGAATCCCAGGCTCTCGGCCGCCGTGGCCGACGACAACGCCGACATGATCTCGCTGCGCCGACCAGAGGGCACCACGGTGCGCCTGGAGGTTATCGCCGCGAAGGCCGGGGGCGAGGCGGGCCGCGGCTTCTCCTTGCTCGGCGCCGCCCTCGACGAGGCCTGCTTTCTTCGCGACGACGACTACGCGGTCAATGATGTCGAAATCTGGCGGGCCATCAAGCCGCGAATTATCCGGGGTGGCATGGGCATCCTGGGCTCGACGCCATGGGTCAAGAAGGGGCTGCTCTACGACACCTGGCGCCAGCAGTTCGGCAGGCCGGAGAACGCGCTGGTGGCTCATGCGGCCACCCGCACCATGCGCACGGATAGCCTGATCTTGGAGCAGGTCTCCGAAGAGGAGGTCAACGATCCCGACAACGCTCGGCGCGAGTTCGGGGCTGAGTTCCTGGGCCTCGACGCCTCATCGTTCTTCTCTGACGAGGTGCTGGGCAAGGCCATCGACACCTCCCTCGAACTGGGGGGCGAGCCTTGCTCGGGCGACGAGGTCATCGCCGGGGCCGACTTCGGGTTTCGCCGCAACTCGAGCGCCCTCGCGATCTTCCACAAGCGCGGCGAGAAGTACGTGCTCGCCGAGCTGCACGAGAAGCAGCCGCTCGAAGATGAGCCGCTCGTGCCGTCGGAGGTGTGCGCCGAGTTCGCCAAGGTGCTCAAGCGCCACCGGTGCTCGATCGTCGTAGCCGATAACCACTACATCGAGAGCGTGAGGGAGCATCTGGGGGCGGCTGGCATAAGCGTGTCCCCGGCCCAGGGAGTGAATGGCCAGGCACGCGTCGACGAGGTCTACGTTAGGACGCGTGAGCGGCTACAGGAGCGGCGCGTGGTGCTGCCCCAGAACCGGCGCCTGCTCGCCCAGCTGCGCGAGGTGCGGAGCAGGCCTCTGGCCGGTGGCGGGCTGAGCATCCTCATGCCCAAGAAGCCCGACGGCTCGCACGGCGACCTCGTGGCCGCGCTGACGCTGGCGCTCTGGCAGACCTATGGTGAGGAGACGAAGACGCCCCCGCCTCCACCCGACGACGAGGCCGCGCTCGAGGCCGCGGTCATCGCCCAGGAGCAGCGCGAGGCCGAGACGCCGTGGTGGGAGAGCTGACACAGGCCCCGCCCTCGCAGAGGCAGGTCGTGTCGGGCGGCCCCGTGTCGTAGAGGTCCCAGGCGTCGAGCAGGCTCTCGGGGCACCGCCCGGCGTGGGGGACGTGGCAACGCGGGTAGGGAAAGAAGCCTTCGAGGCGAAGCGCAGGCCGCGAGCGGTCGACGCCGAAGAACGTTCCCAGGTCGTTGTCGTTGACGGGCACCCTGGGCAGCCACGGCATGAGCGCGGGACCCTCGCTCTTCATGCCGCCGCCCTCTCTGCCTGGGCCACCTTGCCGGCGAGCTGCGGGTCAGCCCCCAGGGCCCGCTCGAGGATGTCGACCACGGCGCCGTCGAGGGGCTTGTCGGTCACGAACGCCAGGGCCCGCAGCCGGCGCCAGGTCTCCTCTTTGACCATGATTTGCTTGCGAATCGCCATAGCCAGCAACCTAACAGAGCCGTGACATTGACGGAATCAACATGCAAGCAACGTTGAGCATGTCGATATAGCCATCAACCTTGCGGGCTTGCACGCTTTGGGGCGTGTCCGACGTCGCCCGCCTCGCCGCCCAGCTCGCCGCCCTCCGAGAGGCCGGCGTGGTCGAGGCCGAACTCAGCGAGAAGGGCGAGCTGCGCCGGGTGATGTTCGGGGCCCAGCCCCTGGTCGCCCCCGCAGGCCTCCGGGGGCCGGTGCCCCCGCGGGATGAGGACGAGGATCGCTTCGGCTCGACCGGCTACCGCCCCGGCCCCCGCGGGGAGAGCTGATGGAGACGCAGTGGTGGCAGAGCGACGAGGACGATCACCGCGCCCTCGACATCGCCCGGCAGATTCGCGACCGGCAGACCGATCGCGACACCATCCTGCTCGACGCCGCCTGCCTCTTCGACGACTTCCCCTCGCTCGGCTTTGCGCCGGCGCAGTACTCGGTGCGACGCACTGCCAACCGGCAACGACTGAGCCTCAACGTCGTCCGCAGCTGCTGCACCACCGTGCAGAGCGAGGTCATCCAGGCGCGCCCTCGGCCGATGTTCCTCACCACCGACGGCGACTGGTCGGTGCGGCGCAAGGCCCGCAAGCTCACCCAGTTCATCGAAGGCGTCTTCGCCGAGGCTGACTTTGACCGCCTGGCCGCCCGGGCCGCCATGGATGCCGCTGTGTTCGGCACCGGCTGCGTCCGCGGCTTCCTCGATCACGGCCGGCTGCGCTTCGAGCGCGTCTACCCGTGGGAGGTGTGGGTCGACGAACGCGACAGCTACTACGACCGGCCCCGGTCGATGTACCTGCTCCGCTACGTCGACCGCGACGTGCTCGCCGAGCTCTACCCCGACCACCGGGCGCTGATCGAGACCACCGGCGGCGACTCGGGCGGCTGGCGCTGGCGCGACACGGTCGCCGACCAGCTCCTGGTGGTCGAGGCCTGGCACCTGCGCACCGGCCCCGAGTCCGGCGACGGCAAGCACGTCATCGCGATCGAGGGCACCACGCTCTTTCGCGAGGAGTGGCCCCACGACTGGACGCCGCTGGCGTTTTTGCGCTGGCGCGACCCGCTGCAAGGCTTCTGGCCCCAGGGGCTGGCGATGGAGCTGGATGGCCTGCAGACCGCCATCAACAAGCTCCTGCGCTCGATCGACACCGGGCAGCACTACAACACCTACCCCCGCATCGCCGTCGAGCGCGGCAGCCGCGTCGTCAAGAACCACCTCGGCAACGAGCCGGGGATCATCTTCGACTACACGGGCACGCCCCCGACGGCGCTCGTCTTCCCCGCCGTCGCCCCCGAGATCTATGCCCACCTGCGGCAGCTCTACCAGTGGAGCTACGAGATCTCGGGCGTCAGCGCCCTGACCGCCCGCGCCGAGGCCCCACCGGGGCTGCAGAGCGGCGTCGCGATCAAGACGAACAGCTACCTCCAGAGCCGGAGGATGCTCGACTTCCAGCGCAATTATGAGCGCCTGTTCCTCGACGGCGCCCGCATCGGCGTGCGGCTGATGGAGCACGCCGCCAAAGACGACAAGGCCTACGAGGTCGTCTACCAGAGCAAGCACCGGGTCGAGCGCATCGCCTGGGATCGGGCGAAGCTCGACGAGTCGAGCTACGCCCTCAAGGTCTTCCCGGTCTCGGCCCTGCCGTCGACGCCGGCCGGGCGGCTGGACGCCATCATGGAGATGGTCAACTCGGGCTTCGCCAGCCAGCTCGGGATCCAGCCGCAGGAGATCCTGCGGCTGCTCGACTTCCCCGACCTCGACCAGGTGACCCGCGCCGTGAGCGCGAGCGTCGACCTCATCGAAGACATCCTCGAGCAGCTGCTCGACGGCACCGACTACATCCGACCCGAAGAGTTCTTCGACCTCAACCTCTGCATCCTGCTCGGGGGCCGCACCTACCAGCGCTGGCGCCTCGAGAAGGTGCCGTCCGAGACCTGCGATCTGCTGCTCCAGTGGATCGACGAGGCTCGCGACCTGAAAGACCAGCTGGCCGCGGCGGCCGCCGCCAAGGCCGCCCCTCCGCCCCCGCCTGGCCCTGGCGCCGCGGGCCCCCTCCCACCCCCTGACGCCGCGATGCCGCCCCCCGGCCTCGCCGCATGAGCCTCACCATGGACACCGTCGCCCCCGCAGCCGCCCCCGCCGAGACGTCCACCGACGCCGAGGTCGAGATCCCGGTCACCCTCGAAGGCATGCCGCCCGAGGACGGCGCCGCGCCCCCCGCGGACGCCAAGCCGGCGCCTGCCCCCGAGACCGCGGCGCTCAAGGCCGCCAACCTCGTGCGCAAGGCCGCCGAGGCCAAGACCGCCAAGGTCGAGGCCCGCGAGGCCGAGCTGGCCCAGCAGGCCGCCCGCGTCGAGTCCGAGACCAAGCGCCTCGCCGAGACCATCGAGTTCGCGAGCAAGGTCCGCTCGATGGCCGGCTCCGACCTGGCCGGGCTCTTCGACCTGCTGGGGCTCAAGCCCAACGACATCGCCGCGGCGATCACCGGCGCCGAGGCCGATCGCCCCTCGCGCGAGATGCAGGAGATGCGCGACGAGCTGAAGAAGCTGCGCGAGGAGCGCGACAACGACGGCAAGGCCAAGGAGACCGAGGTCAAGGCGCACGAAGAGCGCACCTTCCTCAGCGCCATCGCCGCTGACAAGCACCCCGAGCTGAGCCTCTACCTCGAGACGCGCGGCGCCGGGTCGGTGCTCGAAAACGCCTACGGGATCGTCGACATGTTCCGGCAGAAGGGTCGCAAGGGCGACTGGACGAACGCCGAGATCCTCGACGCCCTCGAGCAGGGTGCCAAGGCCTACCACGCCAAGATCCGCGGGGGCAGCAAGCCCCCTGCGGCCCCGCCTGCCCCTCGCAACGCCCTCACCGGGGCCGCCGCGAGCGCGAGCGGCGGCGGCACCCGTCCGATGAGCGACGACGAGCGGCATGCCGCTGCCATCGCGAAGGTCCGAGAAATCATGAAGAGCGGCGCAGCCGCCTGAAAGGAGCGCGACGATGACCGAATCGTTGACGATGGCCGCGGCAAGCGCGGCACTGAAGATCAAGTGGCCGACAAACAAGCTGGTGCAGGAGTTCTACGAAGAGAGCCCCACCGCCAAGCAAATCCCCATCGACCTGTTCTCGGGGCAGGACGAGATGCGGCTGCCCATCCAGTACGCGATGAGCGCTGGCCGCTCGGCGGTCCTCTCGACCGCCATCGCGAACATGGCCGCCACCGAGCAGACCGTGTTCAAGCTGACGACCTCGAAGGACTATGGCGCCTTCAAGATCGACAGCGAGGCCATCCTCGCCGGCATGTCGCCCGAGGCCCTGGTCGACCTGCTCGACAACCAGACGAAGAGCATCATCGCCAACCTGCGGCGCTCCTTCTCCAACGACATTTTCCGCGACGGCTCGGGCGAGTGCGGTCGTGTCGGCAGCATCCCCGGCGCCGGCTCGTTCATCCTCAAGAACCCCGAAGACGTCTGCAACTTCGAGATCAACAAGAAGTTCAAGGCGACGGCCAACAAGAGCGCCGAGCGCGTGGGCGTGGGCACCGTCACCAACGTCGATCGCGACACCGGCACGATCACCTACTCGGGCACGATCACCAGCTTCGCCGCCGACGACTACGTCTACGCCGAGGGTGACTTCAACGCGAAGCTCAAGGGCTTCGACGCCTGGAACCCGATCACGGCGCCAGGCTCGACCGCCTTCTTTGGCGTCGACCGCTCCGTCGACGTCGTGCGCCTGTCCGGCTGGCGCTTCGCCGCCGACGGCTCGACCGCGCTCGAGGTCGTCGAGCGCGCCCTCACCCGCGGCAGCCGTCACGGCAGCCAGCCCGATCGCATGGTCTGCAGCTCGGACTTCGCGAGCCAGATCCGCCGCAACATCGGCGACCGCATGCGCGTCACCAAGATGGAGAGCCCCTCGACCAAGGTCGTGCTCGACATCGAGAGCTTCAGCGTCGGCGGCCGGTCGGTCGTGCTGGTCGAAGACTTCCAGTGCCCCGCTGGCCTCGTCCGCTTCTGGAAGAACGGGACCGTCAAGGTGTACGCGAGGAAGAAGCAGATCCCCATGATTCTCAACGCGGACGGCAACGACATCCGCGCCCACGCCACCGACGACGCCTACGTGGGGCGCATCGGCTACTACGCCCAGATGGGCTGCGACTCGCCGCTGCACCTCGGCGTTCTCTCGGGGGTGTGAGATGGCGACCCCGGAGACCAACTTCTTCAAGTTCGACCTCCAGGCGGCCCAGCAAGGGCTCGTGCCGCTGGTCGGTCGCCTGGTCGGTGCCGGGGCCGCCGCCCCCGTTGCCGCCGACATGCCGTGGGTCACGAGCGTTGCCCGCAACGGCAGCACCAAGCGCGTGACCCTCACGCTCAACAAGCGCTTCTACAAGCTGGTCTCGTGGTCCTGGGGGTACGAAGACACCAACTACGGGACCGCTGCCACCCGCAAGTACCCCGTCAAGGTCAGCGACAACGTCAACAGCGCCACCGCGCCGACCATCGTCTTTCAGTTCGAGGACGGCACCGACGGCCAGGCCAACGCCGCTGTCGACCTCGCCACCACCCAGGCGATCTCGCTGACGCTCTGGATGAAGCAGACGAGCCAGAGCCCATGAAGGACGACAAGAAGAAGCTCGACCTGGTCGTCGCCCTCGGCGGCGGCAAAGACGTCCCCGAGGCCAAGGGCAGCGGCGAGGTCGAGGGAGAGCCCTCGAGCGAGACGAACGAGGCCCTCGTGGCGGCGGTCAAGGCCTTCCGCGAGGCCCTCGAGTCCAAGGACGACGAGGCGGCGGCCGCCGCCCTCGAAACCGCTGTCGCGAGCTGCTGAGGTGACCCATGGAGACGACCGTTCGACGGAGCGAGATCGCGGATCGCGTGAGGACTGCCGCCCGGCAGGCCAACGTCAACGGCTTCATCTCCGACACCGAGCTTAACCGCCTCATCACCGAGGGGGCGTACGAGCTGTACGACCTGCTGATCGCAGCCCGCGGCGCCGAATACTACTCGACGGTCTACGGCTTCGCGACCGAGGCAGACGTCTCCGACTACGACCTCCCCGACGACTTCTACCAGCTGCACGCCATCGCCCTGAACGACACGGCGCCGACGGTGGTGACGGTGGACTCTCGCGCCGTCACCACCTACCCCACATCCGGCTGGCGTGAGCCCCCGCGGTTCCGCCCCTCGGACCTGTGGACCAAGCTGAACAGCCGCGGCGACGCCGTCGCCCACCTGGCCTACTCGACGACGGGGCAGCAGGCTGACTACGCCGCCACGGTCCCCCAGGCGCGGATTCGGTTCTACCCCACGCCCACCAAGGTTTTTAGCGTCAAGCTGGTCTACCTGCCGGTCTGCATGCACGTCGTGCAGGTCAGCCCCACCGACGTCTACTACGACGGAATCAACGGCTGGGAGACCTTCGTGGTGGCCCACTGCGTCGCCGAGCTGGCCGCGATGCAGGAGCGCGACCCCTCGTTTTACCTGAGCAAGAAAGCCGAGCAGGCGGCGAGGATCGCCAAGCTCGCGGGCGACCGCGACGAGGCCCAGCCGGCCCACATCGCCAACCGCCGCCGCGACGCCACCGACCTGCTCAGCCGCCAGCGGCGCCAGGGCACCTTCGATGGCGACGGCGCCGAGGAGTGGTGGCCGTGGCCGGTGTGACGCTGCCGCAAGCCGAGCCCGACGCCGCTGGGTGGCAGAAGCTGTTGCGCCTCTGGCGCGACAAGCTCAACGCCGTCCTGGCGCTCCCTCACCTGCCGGTGCCTGGCTCGTTCCAGGTGCTGCGGGGGCTCGCCATCGCGACCTCTCTCACCAAGGTCCGCCACGGCCTGGCCGGCGCCCCCACCGGATGGCTCGTGCTCCGCACCTACGGCACGGCCGCCGCCGCGGTGACCGAAAACCCGGGGTTCACCACCGCCACCGAGATGCAGTTCATCGCCTCAGCGGCTTGCAAAATTGACCTTCTGGTGTGGCGCTGATGGCCCTCACCCAGCTGCCCCCCATCGCCATCCCGCCGAGCGGTGGCCTCACCGAAGAGCAGGGGAAATACCTGCCGTCGGGGTTCCACCAGATCGACAACTGCGTCTTTTCGAAATTCGGGCAGGTCGAGAAGCGCCACGGGTACGGGGCGCTGGGGGGCAACGAGACCTTCTCGGACGGGGTCAAGCACGTCGATGTGCGGGGCAACGAGCTGGTCATGGTCTTCCCGGCGGGGGGCACCTCGAGCGTCGCCGACCCGGGGCACTACCTCTACTCCTGGGCTTCGGGCCCTGGCGCCTGGATCGCCCGATGCCCGGTGCCGCGTCTGGCCGTGCGCCGCTACCCCGCCGTCCGCTCCGGCGCCGATCTGTCGGTGACGCTGCCCCAGGTGGCCCGCATCGGGACCGTCGAGGCCTACCTCTACAACGCCGACGGCGACCAATACCTGCGGGTGGTCGACACCGACAGCGGCACCGTAATCCTGGCCGACAGCAAGCTGCTCTCGGGCGTCGCGAGGGCCCGGCTCTTCGTCGAGTCGGGGCTCTTCGTCTTCGTCTGGATCACCGGCGCCGGCTCACTCCGGTTCGGCACCTACGACCCCGCAAACTTCACCGTCGGCTCGACCCGCACCGTGGCCGCGCTGGGGGGCACCGCCATCCACTGGGACGCGGTGCCGACGGCCGCCGGGTTCTTTGCCGTCGCGGCCGTCGTGGGTGCTGACATCCAGGTCAAGCGGGTCACGACCGCGACCGGCGCCACCAGCGCGTTTACCAGCGAGTTCGGGCGCGGCGGGCTGCTGGTGGGGCTCGGCTACCTGCCCGGGTACGCCTTCCTGTCGATGGTCTTCCACGACAACGCGGGCGACCTGCGCTGCAAAAAATACACGGAGACCACCCTCGTTACCGCCGTCGCCGACTGGGAGGTCGAGGCGGCCGCCACGCTCGGAACGACGCCCCGCAGCTGCGCCGTCGTCGTCGAGCCCGCGACCTTCCGCACCTTCGTGGCCTGGACGCGCGAGGATGTCGCGATCACCGGCGACGCCGAAGGCCTGACGCGGCTGCGGGGCTTCACCGCCGCAGGCGTCAGCCTCGGGCCTGCCGTGTCGATGTACTACACGGCGCTCCAGTGCGCGGGCTTCGTGCTCGACGGTGCCTGCTACGTCGCCGTCGCCGACTACTACGCTACGGTCAACCCGAGCGTGCAGCGGCTGTTCGGCATCGCCCTGGTCTGCCTCTCGCGGCACCCCGACCAGTGGGACGGCAGCCGCCCGCCGGCGATGGAGGGGCTCCTGGCCCCCCTCGACGGCCGGGGCCTCGACGCGGGCGGGGCCGGTGGGATGCTGCCCCTGGTGCCCCTGGCCGACAGCGACGCCAAGGCGCTGCTGCCGATCATGGTGCTGAAAGACCGGGCCGCGAGCGACGGGGCGGGCTCCTGGGGCGACGTCGTCGAGCTCGACTCGACCATCCCCGGCGCCGGCCTCTGGCGCTCGACGGAGGCGACGGGGCTGCTGCACCAGACCTCGGCGATCTCGACGCAGTACGACGGCCAGTGCACGAGCGAGATCGGGTTCGTCCAGCCGCCCCAGATCATCAACGAATCGCTGCTCTTCGGCCCCTCGGGCGTGGAGGGCGCCGCGGTCGGGACGGTCGACTACGTCTACTACGCGATCTGGGAGTGGCGCGACGCTGCGGGCAACCTGCACCGCTCGCGCCGCTCGGCCCCCTACACCGTCTCGATCGGCACCTCCGGAGGCTTCACCCACGCCGCGGTGACCCTCACGATCACGACAACGGGGCTCACCCGGCGCACCGACCTGTGGACGGGCGACCTGCGCTCGATCCGCCTCAAGGTCTACCGCACGACCCCGACCGACGCCTCGGACGACAACCACTACCAGGTCGCCTACAACGGCGACGTCAACGTCTCGTCGCTGCCGTGGGTGCAAATCGTCGACAGCGAGCCCGACCTCACCCTGATCGCCGCCGCACGCGGGCAGCTCTACACCGACGGCGGCGCGGTCGACAACGACACGCCCCCGCCCTCGCGCCACCTCTGCGTGCACGGCGGACGGGTGTGGCTGGTCTCGGCCGAGAAGCGCGAGATCTGGTTCTCGAAATACATCGTGCAGGGCGAGGCCCCGGCCTTCTCGGCGCTGCTGCGCATCACCCTCGACGACTCGCCCGACGACCCGGTCGCCTGCGAAGCCCTCGGGGCCTCGCTCGCGATCTTTACGGGCAGCCGGATCTACCTGCTCCCGGTCAACCCCGGCCCGGGCGACACCGGCGCCCCGGCCTACCCCGCGCCCGACGCGGTGCAGACGTCGTGGGGCTGCGTCGACGCTCGCTCGGTCATCTCCTACCGCGACGGCGTCGCCTTCCAGAGCAAGGATGGCCTGCGCCTCCTGACGCTCGGCGGCGACGTGCTGCCGCTGGGGGACTCGGCCCAGGATCACCTGGCCGACTACCCGACGATTCTCGGCTCCGTCCTCGACGAGGAAAGGATGCGGGTGCTGTGGCTCTGTGCGAACGGGGCCGGACGGACCATCGTGCTCTGCTGGGATTATCGCCACCAGGCCTGGACCTCCTGGAGCTGGTCGGATGACCTCGCCCTCACCGCTCGGGCTCACTGCCTGTGGCAGGGGCGCCATGTGCTCGCCGCCGAGTCTCCGACGCTCTACGGCGTCTGGTGCGAGAGCTACGGGGACAACCCCGGCTTCGACCCGGGGCCGACGCTGCCGACCTGGGTGACCGCCACGATCGAGACGCCCTGGATCCACCTCGGCGCCGTCGGTGGCTACCAGCGCCTCTGGTGGGTGCACCTGCAGCTCGAGAAGAACAGCGCCTACGGGCTCGAGCTGCGCTTCTTCGTCGACGGCGATGACTCGCTGGCGGTGCAGACCGAGACCTGGACGGTGAGCCAGATGAATTCGCTCATCACCGCCCCCAGGCAGCCGCTGCTCGTGGGCGTGAAGGAGCAAGTCTGCTCGACCGTGAAGCTCAGGATCACCGACACCGAGCCCGCGGTCGCCGTCACCGAGAACCCCACCGGTTTCTCCTACCACGAGCTCGCGCTGCTCGCGGGCGGCAAGCCCGGTCTCAACAAGCTCCCGAAGGGAAACACGAGGTTACCCATGGCCATGCTCGCCATCCCCGCCGCCATCGCACTCGCTGGCGCCGCAGCGTCCTACTACGGGTCCAAGAAGAAGGTCGCCAAGCCCTACCAGGCCCAGGCGCTGCACCAGAACGCCGGGGCCTACGAATACGGCGGCAGCCCCGACGCTCTGCGCGACTGGCGCAGCAGTCTGGCCAAGCGCGATGCCGGCGCCCTCGGAGCCGCCGACCGGCAGATGGGCCAGGCGGACGCAGCGCGCGCACAGCAGCTCGACCTTCTCGGCGGCTACCAGGAGATGGCCGCCGGCCGCGGCCCGAACCTCGCCGCCCAGCAGGCCCGCGGGATGCTCGGGGCCGCCCAGGCCCAGCAGACCGCCGCCGCGGCGAACGTTCGTGGCGGCGCTGCGAACCAGCTGGTGGCCCAGCGGGGCACGGCCGCGCTCGGGGCGACCATGCAGGGGCAGGTCAACCAACAGATCAGCGAGCAGACGGCGCGCCAGCAGCTGGCCGCCATGGACGCACAGCGCGGCGTGCTGGGCGACATCCGGGGCGGCGACTTCACCGCCCGCGGCATGAGCGAGCAGCGCGCGGCCGGCGCCCTCGGCGCTCGGATGGCGGTCGACCAGACGCAGCTCGGGGCGTCGATCCAGCGCGACCAGGACAGCCGCGCCGCCGAGCAGTGGTTCGAGGAAGCCAAGATGGGCGCCCGCGACCGCCTTACCGCCCAGCAGCAGGCCGACAAGGACCGCTGGATGAAGCTCGGGGGCAACATGATGGAAGCCGGGGGCAAGGTCTACGGGGCCACGGCCGGCGCGGGGGGTGGGAAGTTATGCCCCCCCGGAGCTTCCTCGGCTGGGACGGCGACAGCCTGGCCTTCGACGACGGCCAGGGCGGCCGCTTCAACCTGCCCCCGCTGGAGTCGGCCCTCGGCGCCGCCGCGCAGAGCGAGCGGGCTGCGGGGCGCGACCCGGCGGCCGTCTACCTGCGCCAGGGTGGCGCCGGCCTCGACATCCCGCCCGCCCTCGACCCGGGGCTGGCGGCCGCCATCCCGGCCCGCCGCGGGGCCATGTCCCCCGATGCCCTGGCCGACAACGGCGCGGGCGGTGGCCCCGGCGACGGGCGCAAGCCGTCGATGATGTGGAGCGACGCCCCGGCGGCCGCGCCGCCCGCGGTCTCCGATGTCCCTGCTGGTGGCATGTCCCGGGCCCCGCCGCGGGAAGCGCTGGTCTCACAGGCGCCCCCGCCCTCGCCCGCGGCGGCCCCCGATGCAGGAGCGACGCCTACGGCAGGGCGCTCGCTTCCCCCCAACGCACCCGGTAGCAGAGCTGCGAGGGGGCAAAGCGGGAGTCCTGCGGAGACTCAACAGGCCCCTCGTCGGTTGACCCAGGCAGAGCAAGACGAGCAAGACCTGCGGGACGCGGAAGATGAGCGCTATCGGCGTGCCAAGATCGGATCTCCCATCGTCCGGCACGACGCGGCGTGGCTCGACAAGCAGCGGACGATCGAGGGCAAGCAGGTCGACCCTGCGGCCATCGCCGGGTTCATCGACGCCCAGGACGCCGCCACCAAATCCGGCGCCGAGGTGGCCCGCTACCAGGCCGAGCGCGACGAGGAAGCGCGTCAAGCCGAGGCCGGCCGAGGGGCCAAGCTGGCCGAGCACGATGCCATCCAGAAGGAAGCCGACGAGAAGGCGGCCAAGGAGGATCGGGAGTTCGAGGACTCGCTCGACCGCCAGCGCCGCGAGCTCGCCGACCCCAACAGCTTCTGGAACGACAAAAGCACCGGCTACAAGGTCGCGATGATGGCGGCGATGGCCCTCTCGGGCATCGGCGCCGCCATCGCCGGCCGCGAGCCCGGCGACCTGGCCGCGGGGCTGAACCGAGCGATCGAGGCCGACCTCAACGCCAAGAAGGCCAACCTGGGGCTCTTGGGCGACGCTCGGCGCCGGGCCCGCGAGCGCTACGGCGACGAGACCAAGGTGCGCGAGGTGGCCCGCAACGCGGCCATGCGCCAGGTCGACGACACCCTCAAAGACATCGCGCTCCGCAAGGCAAACCCCATCGTTCGCGAAACGGTCATGGAGCAGGTGCCAGAAAGCACCGTCATCACCGACCCGTTCCTGCGCATGGCCAACAAGGTTGCCGACAGGTTTCGGGCCATGGGACACGCTGTTACCCCCGAGCAAATCGCAGCGCCGCAGCCCGATGAGCCGGTCATGGTCACCCGGGCACGCGAGCAGGTGCGCTACCTCGGCGCCGAATACCAGCAGGCCCAGCAGCAGCTGGCCGCGGCCCGTGAGCGCCTGGGGATTGCGAAGGATCTCGCGTCGTCGCAGAGCCTGACCAGCGCCTTCATCCCCGCTCACACGACGGGCGGCGGGGGCGATGCGTCTAAGCTTCGCGAGCAACAGCTCAGGGATCGCGTGCAGCGCAGTGGGGTAAGCGAAGATCGCAGCATCAAGCGCGGTGAGGCGGGGCTCAAAGTCGAAGAGCGGGCCGAAAAGGGCGAAGAAAAGGCCGGCTCGCGCACCTTTGACATGTTCGATCCGATCACCGGGAAACACACCGAATACATCGCCCGACCTGGCATCCCCGATAGCGAGATGACCGAGGTGCGTAAGCAAGGTGCTTCACTGTCGGCCGTGGCCAAAGAGGCTCACGCGCTCAAAGACATTCTCACGATCAAGGACACGGCGATCCGCAACAAAAAGTTGCGCCTCCACTCCTACACGATCGGCGCCGCGGTCAACGTCGCGACGGGCAACGGCGCCATGACCAAAGACAACGAGGATGCCTTCAGGGATATGCTCACCAGCATTATCGACGGCGGGGGTAGCGCCGAGACCGTCGACGCAGCGCTCGGCTACATCGACAACCTGCAACGGGGCAAGGCCCAGCAGATCGGAGCCACGCCCCGCAAGGTGTCGAAGTTATGGCCGAAGGCGAAGCTACCCAGGAGGCCCCACTCGAAGAGGCGCCGCCGCCAGACCCGGTTGTTGTCGAGGACGGGCAAGGCAAGCGATGGACCGTCGACTCTTCGGAGTTGACGGAATACATCCGCGGCGGCAGCTACAGCATTGCCCCCGACCAGTACCAGGTGAACCCTGGCCAGGGCATTCCGGTCTATCAAAACGGCAAGCTCGGCTACCTGCCTTCGACGCAAGCCGACGCCGCCATTCGGGCATTTGACGCGGACGCCGCACCTTCTGGCGCGGTCGCCGCCGACGAGGACAAGCGCTTCTACTCGACGCCCCTCCAGACCGCCCGTGCCGCCAGCGCTGGCTTCCTGCGCGGGGCGACGCTGGGGCTCAGCGATCAGGCCCTGACCCGGATCGACCCGACCCTCGCCCCCGAGCTGCAAGGGCTCCAGCGGGCCAACCCGACCCTGACCACGGCGACGGAGCTCGGCGGGGCCGTGGCCCCCTTCCTGCTCGGCGGCGGGGCCCTGGGGGGTGCTGCCCGGGCCATCGGGGCTCCGGTGCGGGCGGTGGGCGCCGTGGGCGAGGCCGCCGGGGCCCTCGGGTCGCGGCTGGGGGGCGTAGCCTTCAACGCGGGGGGCAGCGCCCTCGGCGCCGCCGGGGCCCGGGCGGTGGGCGCCGCAGCCCGGGGGGCGGCCGAGTTCGGCCTCTTCGAGGGTGGGCGCGAGATCAGCCAGGCGGCGCTCGAGCAGCGCGACATCGACGGCGACAAGCTTCTGGCCGCCATGGGGCACGGGGCCCTGATGGGCGCCGCCCTGGGGGGCGCCGGCTCGGTGGCGATGTCCGGGGGGCGGGCGGTGGCCGGGGCCGCGGCGGACGCCGCTGCGGGCGCGGGCCGGGCCCTCGTCGAGAAGGGGCGCGACCTCGGGGCGCAGGCGCTCGAGGCGGCCTCGCCGCTGGTCGAGCGGGGCAAGGCCGCCGTCGAGGGCGGGGTGCAGAAGCTCGAGCGCTCGGGCGCGCTCGACAGCCTGGGGCGCGAGCGGGTCATCAAGAGCACCGGCGCCAACCTGAAGCAGATCGAAGAACTGCGGGCGATGGGGGCCGACGCGGAAGACCGCTTCGTGCGCAAGGGGCTCGAGGCCGGGATGGACCAGACCACCGGCAAGCTCCGCACCCGCACCGAGATGGCCGAGCACGCGAAGATGCAGCTCGAGAAGGACGGCGCCGAGGTCGGCAAGCTCGTCGATCAGATGCACGCTGCGGGCGTCAGAACGGACATGCGCGCCTTTATCCGCGAGCAGCGCGCCGGGGTGGTGCAGAAGCTTGAAGGGAAGATCGACCCGGACCTCGAAAGGGCCGTCAAAGAGGTCGACGGCTGGTACGACAAACTCCATAGCGCCAGCGGCGACCCGCGCATGGTCTGGGAGACCAAACACACGCTTGGAAACCGAATCGACTGGCGCGCCGGCACCGAGAACGTCGCCAATGAATTGAAGAAAGACCTCTATTTCGGCCTGGATCGGAAGCTCGTGACGATGGGCACCGAGAGCGCCGAGAGGATGGGCCCAGGATTCGAGAAGGTCTGGCGCGCAGCCAACGACGAATATCGGGTGGCTCGCCTCTTTCGCGACGCGACCGAAAAGGGGGCCTCGTCGGAGCTGAGAAACAACGCCTTCGGGATGGGGGAATACGCCGCGGGCGTCGGCATGGCCGCCATCGCCGGCGGGCCGCTGGGTATCCCCATGGCCCTCGCCGGCATGGCCGCCAAGAACCTCTCTCGCCGCTATGGCTCGCAGGCCCTGGGGCAAGCGCTGCTACAGCCCGGGGCCATCGACCGCATGATCGCCGGGGTCGACGCGCAGATCGGGGGCAGGGCCCGGGCGCTGCTGACGCAGGGCAAGGAGGTCGGGGGCAAGGTGCTCGGCGCCGCCAAGGAAGCCGCCGCGCAGGGCAAGGAGGGGGCGACCAAGGCCGGCGCCGACCTGGTCGAGGCCGCGAGCAAGGCGGCCGACAAGAGCGCGGCCGCGGCCCGGGGCGGCGTGCGGGAGGCGGCGACCCGGTCGGCTGAATTCACCGAGCGGCGCGACCAACTGCAGAGCTACCAGGCCGCCCGCGCCGCGGCCCCCCAGGCTTCGCCGCTGCCTCCGGGGGTGACCGCCGCCGTCGACCGCGGGGCGGCGTTCCTGGCCGGCAAGATGCCCGTCCGGGCGCAGGTGAAGACCGTCGATCCCCGCGACCCGGCCCGGATGCCCAGCGACGCCGACCAGGCCCGCTGGCTGCGGTACGCCCGGGCGGTCGACAAGCCGCTCGAGGTCATGGAGCAGATCCGCCAGGGCGTCGCCAGCCGCGAGGCGGTCGAGGCGCTCAAGGCCGTCTACCCGCGCCTCTTCGCGCAGATCCAGGGCGAGGTGCAGACGGCCATCGCTGGCCGCGAGCAGCCCCTTACGACCGACGAGCGCAGGAAGCTCTCGTACCTGCTCGACCTGCCTGCGACGGCCGCCCACAACCCCGCCACCGGCGCCGCCGTGCAGGCCGCGCTCGCTGGCGCTGCGGGTGGCCCGCAGCCGGGGGCCGTGGCCCCGCCGGCCGCGCCGCAGCCCCCCGCCCGCCCGATGAAGACCGCCGCCCTCGCCGGCAAGAGCGAGCAGATGGAAGGAGCCTTGAGCCCATGAGCAGCCGCATCGAAGAGCTTTTTGCCACGCTGAGCCCGCCCAAGCGCGGTGAGGTCTACGCCGTCGATACCTCGACGACCCAGGCCGACCTGGACCTCGACGCGAAGGTGGGCACCGTCCAGCGCTACTGGCGCGGCCGGATGCTCACCATCCAGGTCTCCGGGGCCGACCTGATGGTCGCCATGATCGCCCGCAGCAGCGACACCATCGACAGCACCGCCAACGGCGAAGCCGGCGTGCCCCACGCCAACAGCTGCGCGGTCATCCCTGCCGGCGAAGAGCGCACGTTCTTCGTGGGGGGCAACGGGGCGCCGCTGGGCTACCTGGCCTGGAAGACCACGAGCGGCACCGGCCGGGTGAGGATCTTCGCCGCCTCGCCCAAGGAAGGCATGGGCGGCCCGTGAGAACGATCTCCCGCCGCAACCGCAGCCGGCGCCGGCAGGGGCTGCTCGCGGGCGCCGCCGCGTCCGGTTCCTGGACCCCGAACAGCCTCGGCGCGGCGCTGGCGCTGTTTCTCGACGCCGACGACACCGCAGCCTCGATCTGGCAGAACAGCAACGGCACCGGCGCTGTCACCCTCAGCGGGAACCCGGTGGGGCGCGCCACCGACAAGAGCACCAACGCCAGGCACTTCATCCAAGCCGCCAGCAACCGGCGGTTTACCTGGCAGCAGAACAGCCTGGGCGCCGGCCATTCGGCGATCCGCGCCGACGACGTCGACGACGCGCTGGCCCCCGCGGCCACGTTCGTGCTCACCGGCGCCCAGACGTGGGCCTTGACCTTCCGTCTGACCTCGGTCCCTGTCGGGGAGTACGACGAGATCCTCGACCTGGGCAACGGCACCACCAGCACCTCGCGCCTGCTGGTCACGGACAACGGTGCCTACAAGCGCATCACCTGGGCGTTTGATTTCAGCGGTGCCGTGGGGGGCGTGGGGATCAACGTCACGCTCGACACCGCGCCCCATAGCCTGGTGATCGTCTACAACGGCGGCGGCCCGTCGACCCCCGGCAACTACAGCTGCTGGTTGGATGGCGTCGCGCAAACAGTGGCCATCACCAGCGCCGTGGGCCCCCACCTGGGCACCGCCTGCCTTGGAAACAGGAGCGATGCGACCGGACCTGCGGCCATCGAGTTCGGAAAAATCGTGCTGGCCTCGTCGGCGCTCGCGGGTGCCGATCTCACCTCACTTCAGTCCTACCTGGCAGCGAGCCTCGCATGAAATTCGACACCCGTTTGCACCTGGTCGCGCTGGCCGCCGAGGCTCCGCAGATTGAGGCGGCGCTCGATAAAATCAGCCCCGACCTGGTGCGATTCGTCCCGGGAGAAGACCTAAAATCAGAGTACGTGGTGGCCTCCGGGCAATGGACCGCTGACGAGGCTGCGGCGATCGTCGTCGCGCTCGCCGCCTGGCCGTCGACTGTCGTGGAGAGGGGGTATGCAGACGGCGCTGAGGACGTGCGCGCCGTCGAGGTCAAGCCCGGCGACGATGACAGCAAAGTCCCGCCAAAAGAGCTGCGGAAGTCGTTTGAGCGCGTGGTGGCAGAGCTGGAGTCTGCTTCTGCGGAAGTCCTCGGAGGCAAGGTCTGATGGCCTCAGCTGATCCCAGCATCATCACCGCCACGGCCTCGCTAATCGCCTCGCTCGCAGCAGCGGGTGCGGCTCTCTACTCACGAGCCCAGCAGCAGCAAGCCGAGGCCGAAAAGGAAGCACGTATGCGCTCGCAAAAAGCCGCCGACGAGGACCGCGAGCGCGTCAGCGAACGCCTCTCCGCGCTCGAAAACAAGGGAGCCACGCACGACGTAACGCTGGCCCGACTCGACGAAGCCCACGACTACGTCAGCAAGAAGCTCGATGGGCTGGACGGGAAAATGGACCGCGTGCTCGAGGCCGTCCTCTCGCGGCCCCGGAGGGAGACCCGATGATCGACGCAGGTAAAATGCTGCCCCTGTTCCGCGAGGCGTGCGTGGCCGCCAAGGGCGAGGGCTACTGCACCCCGCAGGTCGTGCAAGCGCTGATGGCCGTCTCGCGCCACGAGACCTGTTTCAGCGGGTGTAAGCCCTTCATCGGCGCCAACAATTTCGGCGCCATCCAGTGCGGGGTGGTGGCCGACAAGACCGGCAAGTGCCCCGAGTCGTGCATCCCCGCTCGCGACACCAGCCCCACCAGCACCGGCGCCAGCGTGAGCTACCTCGGGTGTTTCGAGGCGAAGCCTTCGGAGGCCGCGGGGGTGCGCCGGTTCGTCGAGCTGATGACGGTAAAACGCCCCTTGATCGCTGCTGCGCTGCCCTCGGCCGACGCGGGCGAGATCGCGTGGGCGATGCGCAAAAGCTACTACTTCGAGGGCTTCGGCAAGACCCAAGAGGAGCGCGTGCACAACTACGCGGCCGCCATCCTCCGCAACGCGCAGCTCAACGCCGCGCAGCTCAAAACCGAGGTGCTCGTCACCTACGAGCCCCCGCCGCCCCCCGCCGAGCCCATCGGCGGCGACACCGCCGCGGGCGTCGGCTTCACCGTGGCTGCGCTCACCGCGGCCCTCGTCGCTCGCCTCACCGGAGACAAGAAATGAACCGCGCCAACATCCTCGCCGCCATCGCCGCTGTCTTCGCCCTGGCCGCCGCCGCGCTCTTCTCGGGGGCCTGCCGGCAGGGCAACGCCCCGCCCGCCCCCGGCGACGAGCTCGCCCAGCTCGGGGCCGCCGTCGCCGCCGCCCAGCTCACCCTGCCCCTGGCCCGCCTGGCCTGCGAGGCCCTGCCCGGGGAGGGCGAGCGCCAGCAGTGCCAGGCGGACCTCGACCCCCTCGACGACGCCCTGCGGGTGGCCGGGGGCGTGGTGCGCACCGGCGAGACCTGCCGGGCCTCGGGCGAGGCGGCATGCCTCACCAGCGCCCTCGACGAGGCGCGGCGCCTGCTCCCGCTGCTGGCCCGGGCGCCGGGGGCGCCGCCAGCGGCGAGCAGCTCGGCCGCCCCGGCCCCCGCGTCGGCGGTGTCGCGGCTGCGGGCCCTGGCCGTGGTGGGCAAGACCCTCGCCCCGATCGGCGCCACCGCCTGCACCGCCCTGCCGGCCCCCGGCGACCAGGCCAGCTGCCAGGGCACGCTGGCGGCCCTCCGGACAGCGCTGGGGCTGGCGCAGGGGGCGCTGGCCGCAGCCGACCAGTGCACCGCGGCCGACGCGGCCTGCCTCGACGCGGCCGAGGACGAGGCCCGGCGCCAGCTGCCCGAGCTGGAGCGCCTTGCCGTCGCCGTCGAGGCGCTGGCGCGGTCGCAGCCCGTCTCGAGCGACCCCTACGCGGCGAGGGACATCCTCCGGCAGATGCAGCCAGCGGCCTCTCGATGATCCTCGCCCTGCTCGCGGTCCTGGCCCTCGCTGTCCCCGAGGCCGGCGAGGCCGACAGCCCCGCGGCCGCCCTGCTCGAGCACGCGGTGGCGTGGTGGCGGGCGTGGTAGGGTTGGGGGATGGAGAGGCTGCCAAGGCATGAGTTTCACCAATCGGGACCGTCCCCTTCCTCCTCTCGGGCCGGATCGTCGCGAGGATGTCGAGTGCCCGGAATGTGGCGAAAGCACTGCGTACGAAGACGATCAGGTCGAATACTTTTGGCACAACGGACACCCGATGTATCGCTACGTCGTCTGCTGGCATTGCAAAGAGCAGATTCCGATGGCCGTGAGACCCTGACCCCTCGCCGTGGAGTGGTAATGTGGGGCCATGAACCAACATTGTCGTACCCCGCGCTGGTGGGCGCTCTGCCTCTTTCACAACTGGATCGCTCACCCGTTGATGCCGCTTGCTGATGCGCTTGACGCAATGGGTGAAACTCGTGTGTCGAGTTGGCTCTACCACCTCCACGACACCAGTTATCCAGAGGGCGGTGGCTGACCGCACGTAGTCTGCAGGAGGCCCCCGAGCGGACTGCTCGGGGGCTTCGCCTTTTCAGCCCCTCACCACCCACCACAGGTCGCGCACC
>ERZ795046.1708-NODE-1708-length-21232-cov-3.939321_pt1 | contig 21232 bp, 10 predicted proteins | sample MGYA00375130_ERZ795046 | MGnify/ENA primary metagenome ERZ795046 (study PRJEB30175, sample SAMN05720202) | activated sludge metagenome | isolation source: anaerobic digester from wastewater treatment plant | place: Japan | collected 2015-05-15 ...
CTGTTTATCGCCCTTAAATTTGTACCGGTACCCTGAACGCTTCCCAAATCGCTCGACTTATAATTTCCCATCTCGTTAAGCGGTTTTGTTATAACGGTATCGGCCTGAGGAGTAACGACTCTAAATGTTATATCCGGAGAGTTTGCTCCGGGATAAGGCCTTGCATTTCCGGCTTTATCTATAGCCACCGCCTGAAGGTCGTAATCTTCGTAGTCTATCCAGTTTATGCCGCTTGTGTTCCAAGTCCAGGCCGAAGGCTGGCCCTGGACATCGGCGACAACGCCGGTAGCAACCCATATCCTGTCGTTAGGATACTCGCCCGTAGGACAGTTTGTAAAATTATTAAGATTTGCGTCATAACACTGGACTATTCCGCTTGTTTTTCTCAAAGCTATTAAAATACCGTTTGTGGCTCTTAGTTCCCCGGGTAATGTATCCGATGCAGTTCCCCCTATCCTTGAAACGCTTTCAACGGTTCCGGTAGGATAAGTGGCTATAGATACGGGATCGGTCATATCGCCCGTAAAATAATTTGTTGTCCAGAGTTCCTGCAGGTTTCCCACTCTATCGCTAACTCTACTCATTACATAATAAGTAGTTCCGTCTTCTATCGCCGTAGGAGGCAGAGAATAACTCCATGTTCCGCTTGAAAGACCGGTAAAAGCTGCGCTACTCCATACTATAGATTCGGAAGCGAAAGATGTACCGTTCCACCACTGGTTATCCTTAAGCCTTCTAAGAGCTATACTTACTCCGTTTGAGGCTATGCCGCTTTCATAAGTTCTACCGCTTTGCGCATATCCTTTCAAATTCTCAACGCTATCGTCCGCGGTACCGGTTATGGCGGAGGCCCCGCTTAAGAAACTATTATTTGCGGGGAATGTAACAACCGATGTGGGAGTAGTAAAATCGACAATAAAAGTGAAAGTGGATTTAACCGCATAATTTATATTATTACCCGCAATATCTTTTGCCATCGTTATTATATCGTACTGATATCCGTCTTCCTCATCCGAAGGTATTATTCCTCTTATCCAGGATGAAAGCCCGGTTACGCCGTAGTTATCATTTGAAGTTGCATTCCATTGGGAAGTAGTAAAATTATAATAATTATTATCGCTTCTTCTTAACGATATTCTAACTTCCGATAAACCGGAGGGCTCACCGCCGGCATTGGGATCTGTTGCGGTTCCCGATATGGTGTCGGTTGAAAATCTTATTGCAAAATTATTGGGATATGTAACCGAAGTCGTAGGCGTAGATGAATCGAAACCGAACCAATAAGCGGGTGAGTTATCCGAATTTTGATTGTTATCTATCTGAGCGGTTGTCGGTTTTGGAGTTTCGTTTCCGGCGCTATCTTTCGCTATAGCCCATATATATAGTTTTGAGTTGTTAACCGGTGTTAAAAGCGGAAGGGTAATATTCCATGACCCTCCGGAATAATTGGCGGTTACCCAATTGTTATATTTTGTAGTAACGGAATCGTCCCAGTCGTTGCTTGAGTTAGTGTATGTTCCTTTCCATGTAGAGTTATACATTCCAGCCGACTTAACCAAAACCTTAACCTCGGTAATATTCCCAAAATCCGAAGCGGTACCGTATAATGTCGGGACATAATTTATATAAGCCTGAGCGGGAGAAGTGGTATTTGCTAAAGGATATTGGTTATCGAATCTTACGGTTATGCCCGATCCTGTCGGAAAATCCGCAGGAGTTGGTTCGGAATATGGCGGACCGAACTCCTTATTTAAAGCCAAATCATAAGCGTATGTTATTACAAAGTAATCTTTCGTTCCTATAGATTGTATTGCGGATTGCAAATTGGATGGAAGATTATAAACCCAACTTACCGTAGCCTGACCCAAAGAATAAGGAGCTGTATTAACGCTTGTTTCAAACCATACCGGATTAAGCGACGTAAAACCCGTCCCATCCCACCAGTTTCCGCCGGAAATTTGCAAAGCCACTTTTACGGTATGGGTTCCCAATTTAGATTCGTAATTTCTTGTTCCATACCTTTCGTCTGTCGCATAACCAGATATCTGAGTCCAGCTGCTTATATAAACATTATTTAAAGGATATGTTATGGCCGATGTCGGTTTTTCTATGTCGTAGTATATTGTTCTAGATACTATGGTTGAAGTATTTCCCGCAATATCAAAGGCTTTCGCTTCTATCTTATATTGTTTATCGTTTTCAAAATAAAGATTTGAATTATTATAAATCCATGAAGAAGTGGAACCGCCGGTATAATTTAACCATAACGAAGTTCCGCATCCCACATAATTTGTCCCGTTAAAACATTTCGAATCGGTTAAGTTTGTTATCGCAATTTGGATATTATTGGTCTGAGTATTTTGAGAAGTCTGAGTATTGGATGTGGTTCCCGTTATGGGGGTTGAAATTTTAATCCCGGAATAAACAGCATTATCCTGAGGATAAGTAATGGATACGTTCGGCGGAGTTATGTCGTATGTAAAAGTATATGTAGAATAAACTTGAGATATATTTCCGGCATAATCGTAGCTTCTGACCACCGCGGTATAAACTCTGTCGTCTATAAGCATAGACTGGTCTATTGTAAACTTCCAACTCGAGGTGGAAGGATTCGGCCAATCGGTAGGAAGCCAGGTTTCCGATGCGCTCCATGCCGAACCCGTCCAGAATCTTTCGCTTGCGCCCGTTCCGGTTGAAATCTTAATCTCCGCGTAATTAAATCCGGCTAAATTATCGGATGCGTTACCGCTTATTTCGTTTAATAAATTCAAAGCGCTTTGGGTCGGAGTCGTTATTGAAACGGTCGGAGGAGTATCGTCGACTATAAAATATCTGACATTCGTAGGCCTTGTAAGAGCGGTTTCCTGATTTCCGCTACCGCTGTCGTCTGAAAGCTTAGAATCGTCTTCGGATAATACTTCCAACTTATACTCTCTATCGCCGTCCCATGTAATATCCGGCAGATAAACCCATGACGCGTTTGGAGGATTGGGAGTAACAGAGACATTAAGCCAGGCGGTATCAGAGGATATGTTTACAAACGAGGTTCCGTTGTAATAATAAGTGGTCCCCGAGTTTATATAACTGAGTCTTATTTTTGTAGAAGCTATGCCCGAGTTATTTTCGGTATAAAAATTATCGTAAGCGCTACCCTGTAATCTTGAGTTTGTCGCCGATTTTCCTATATGAGTCGACCTGTATCTTCCTCCGCCGGACACCGAATCGTCCTGTGGTAAAGTTATAGTGGAATTAGGAGCGGCTTTATCTATCTTAATAACCATCGAGGATACATCGACGGTAAAAATCTGAGTTATATTTCCGGCTTTATCTATCGCTCTAACCAAAATCATATATTTTAAGCCGGTTGTTCCCGGAGTAAATTTAGAGTCAAGCCCGGAAGGCGAGAAAACGAAGTATGTTGCGTTTGGCGAAAGATAACCGTAACTACCGACATTAAGCCATAGAGGATTTACGCCGGAGTCTAAGAAATCCGAACCGTCAAACCATAACCTTGGATTTCCAAATTGCTGTATCGCTATCTGAATGTTTTGATTGGAATCCGACCAGTTGTCCGCCGAAACTCCTCTGATTTCGTTTATATATCTTATACCGCTCTTATTTGCGTCTATCGGTATTGTTATGGAAGCGGTCGGCGATGTTCTATCTATGGTAAAAACGAAAGATGCGGACGATCCTTCGTTCCCGGCCTTGTCGGTAGCGTAAGCGGTAACCTCGTAACTTCTATCCGGCTCAAAAGCTAAATCGTTTTGGAAATAAGTTGTTGTGTAATAGAGGGTTCCGGATTTATTAATATCGTCCCAGTTAAGTGTGGCGTTAAGTTTAGTATAGGGGTCGTTTAAAGCAGTAAATGTCGATGACTGCCAGTTCCAGTACTCGTTTGCTTCGTTTCTTTTTATTCTAAAATATCCACCGGTAACCGTTCCTACGGAGTTATCGGCCAATACCGCCGAAACCGAAGATATGGTTATATTATATTTTTTATTCGGGAAAGAAACATTAACGGTCGGATTAGTGTCGTCTATTATAAATACATTTCCGACACCAGGAGTTTCTTCCATATTAAGAGTTTGATGAATCGCCTTAGACTGTACTCTATATCTTCTGTTGTTTGTCCAGGGCGGAGAATTGATGCTCCAGTTTCCTCCCGCAAAAGAATTAACCCCTATAAAATCGTTAAATATGCTTTTTAAAACCCACGAACTTCCGTTGAAACACAAATCGTCGGCCGTATTTTCGGTTAAATCCGGTCCGAAATCCACTATCTTTACGGCGACCGTTGTCGCAAAAACCGCGGTACCAGTAATTTGATTTAGGTTAGCGGATTTAAAATGAGGAACGGTATCGTTAGGCGTAGTTATTGTAGAAGACGGCGGGGGCGGGAATAATTGAAATTGTATATACTCGTATCCGTTTGGAGAGGCGGGTTTTGCCGTTTCGTTTCCGGCGGTATCCACAGCCTTTGCAAAAATTCTGTAATAAATACCGTTTTTATCCAAAGCCCAGGTAGGAGTGGAAATCCCGGTTGCGGTCCAGTTTGCTCCCGGCGGAACGGTATAAAAAATCTCGGAGGAACTATTCCATAAGCCGGTCGCCGAGTTCCAGTAATAACCGGTAGAACAACCCGCATTGTCGCATTTAAAATAAGAAATCTGAATATTGCTTACGCTACCGGGAGGAGCGTCCGAAGCCTGACCGGTAACGCTTGATAAAGCCACACTTATAACCGAATTATGAGCCGGCCATGTAATAGTAGATACGGGCGGAGTAAAATCCGCTTTTACATTGGTAACAGTGGAGTAAATAACCTGAGTATTTCCGGCCGTATCCACCGCATAAGCGTCTATGTCGTATGTTTCGCCGGTGGCCCATGGAGAAGCGTTTAAATACCAGTATGTCCCGTTAGGGCTAAGATATCCGTAAGTTTTAACATCGTTAAAAACACTTGAGCCTACCCAACCGTTGGAAGAACTGGACCAGTAAGTTGGACCGGTATTATTTTTAATTCTAACGTAAACATTTGAAACCTTACCCGGCGAAGCGTCGTAAGAAGTACCGCTCACCTTTCCGGTCTGAGAAACATAACCGTCGGTGACCGGGTATGTTATTGCGGATGTCGGTTTTGAAATATCGTATATAAAAGATGTTCTTAAAACAAAACTTCCGGAGTTTTCGAAATTAGTCGCATTATCCTGAGCTCTTGTCCAGACCTCGTAAGTTTTACCGTCCTCCCAGGCGCCATCCGGCATGGCTCTTGTCCAGTTATCGGTACCGGCGACCGCCAATTCGTTAGGAGAGTTAAAAACCCAGGATATTCCGCTCCAGTAATAATTATCGTCCGCTCTTCTAACATAAATCTTTACGTTACCTACGCCGCTGCCGTTATTTAAATCCTGGGCGGTCCCCGATATGGTTATAGGCAAAGTGTTTATATAACTTCCGCTTGTAGGAAATGTCACCGTCGAGACCGGCGGATAATTATCGAATTTAAATGTTGCCGTGGAATAAACTGTATCCATATTGCCGGCCTGGTCGTAAGACCTTGCGGCTATTCTGAAAGTACAACCGTAACTTCCGCATGCCGCAACCCAGGTGCTATCGTTTATAGAGTAATTCCAGGAAGCAGATGTTTGATATAAGGTAAGATTTGCGTTTGTCCATACCGCGTTATTTTCTGTATCAGGCCCCACCCATACCGAAGTTTGATTTGGATTATAATAATTACTAAGGTCGGTATTATAAACTCTAAACTCTACTTTTGTTATTCCTATGTTATCGCTCGCGGTTCCTTGTATCGTCGGCAAACTGTTGTGATACAAGGCATTCGGCATCGTTATCTGCGTAGTCGGTTTCGTGTTATCGTGCCTTATTACCCTTCCGACATAACCCGGTATGTCCGCCTCCAACGGCTCTCCGTTTGTCGGCCCGTATTCCCTGTTATCCGCCAAATCATACGCCCAATTCACTATCCTGTACTGAACATCCTGATTCGCCGGATTTGTTAAATATGCGTTTAAACCTCCGCTAAAATTATATACCCACTGGTTGGGTGTTGTGGTAGTAGCGTTATTCGCTTCGTACCATATAGGCGTCGGGCTACTAAAATTACCCGCTAACTCGTCCCACCATCCCCCTGGCGCAGTTATACGCTTTATTGCTACCTTTACCGTATGCGTTCCCAACCTTGCTTCATAGTTTCTCGTCCCGTATTTCTCGTCGTTTGCCACTCCGGTTACGCTCGTTATAGTTATTACATATCCGCTATTTGGATATGTTATGGTAGATGTCGGCTCTTCTATGTCGTATTTTATCGTTACGCTTGCGGTATTCCCGTCGTTCCCCGCAATGTCCGTCGCTTTAGTTTGTATCTGATACCTGTGGTCGTTTATATACGGCAGATTAGCCGTATACGACCAGGGTGAAAATGGCGCGGTCACGTTTATCCATTTAGGACAGCTCTGATCGAATCCGTTTGTCCCGTTATAACATTTTGCTCCGCCGGCCGCATCCAAATCAGCTACGCTTATGCTTACGGTGCTTACGCCGGTATTCGCGGATGTCTGTGTATTAACCGTATTCCCCGTTATCGGCGTTGAAAGTTTTATTCCGGAATATACTATGTTGTCCTGCGGATAGGTTATAGTTATCTGAGGTCCGGTAACATCGTATGTAAATGTGTATGTGGAATATACATTAGATACGTTCCCGGCGTAATCGTATGCTCGCGCTTCTATCATATATTCTTTGTCGTCTACAAGTATAGAAGACGGTATCTGGTAATAATAACTTGTCTGGTATTTCAATGTTTGATTCAGCCATGTGTTTGCGTTAGTCGTCCAGCCGGTCCCGTCATAATAATACTTAGGACTTGTCCCCGTGCTTATTCTTACCTGACCGTAATTAAATCCCGCTAAATTGTCGTTTGCGTTTATATACACCTTATCTATCGTCTTTAACGCCGACGCCGTCGGGCTTGTTATAGTTACCGTCGGCGGCGTGTCGTCTACTATAAATTTAACCCTGGTATACGGCGACTGCTCTATGTTACCAATCCCGCTCCCGTCCCATTTCTTTGTTAAATCTTCGCTCATAGCTTCAAGTATGTATTCCCTGTCGCCAGCCCAGCTTATGTCGTTCATATAGTCCCAGTTCTTTGTTTGTCCGCTTCCGCTTATGCTCGTTCCTAACCACATACTCGACGGCGTGTCCGTCGTTCTAAATATACCGCCGTCGTAATAGTATGTCGTTCCGCTTTCTATGTAGCTCAGTCTTATTTTGCTCGTCCCTATTCCAGCATATACGCTATCGGGTTTGTCCGTCGCAGTTCCGCTTAATTGCGTAGAATTTGCCGTCTTACCTATTACATCAGATTTATATCTTCCACTTACTCCATCACCATCATCAACCGGTCTAGTTATTAAGCTCTGAGGAGCATCCTTATCCACGCCGATAACCTTAGACGATACGTTAACCGTAAATACTTCTTGTTCGTTTGTAGCCACGTCACGCGCTTTTACCATTATCAAATATCTATAATCGCTTACCATCTGGCTGTTTAATCCAGCGGGACTGTATATCCAGCTCGTAGCGTCCAAGCTTAAACTTCCGTTTACCCCGTTCTGGATTTCTATCCAATTAGGCGTATCCCCCGTTATTAAAAAGCTCGTTCCGTTCCACCATACAGGCGTTGCCGCTAACTTCCTTATCGCTATGTATACCTTCGAGTTTTTAAATCCGTCATATGCCGTTCCGCTTATCCAGTCTATTTGGTTTACCAAATTGGCGGTGCTCGGTATTATTATGCTGCTTGTAGGGCTTGTTCTATCTATCGTAAAAGTCTTTTCGGTCGCTACACCCTGGTTTGCCGCTTTATCTATGGAATACAACTGCGCCACATAGCTTCTTCCTTCTTCATATGCTAATCCGTTTACAAAATAATCGGTGGTATATGTCGCTACCCCGCCCATAACCGTAGCTACAAGATTACAATCGGCTCCCCCGGTTCCGCAGCTTGCCGTAAATGTAGATAGCTTCCAGTTCCAGTATTCGTCGGCTTCCTGTCGTTTTAACCTAAAATATGTGTTCGTTATTACTCCGGGCGATATGTCGCTTACGCTACCGCTTAATGTGTCTATGTTCTTATAATATGCCAATGTCGGTACGGTTATAGAAACCGACGGCGCAGTTGCGTCTATTATAAACTCCCTGCCCGCGGTCTCGGCTTCAGTTAACCCGTTACCCGTATGCTCCGCTATCGATTTCACCCTGTATTGTCTATTCCCGTTCCAGTTATTTCCTATGTTTATCGACCAGTTCGTCCCGTCAAAACTATCCACATATACATATCCCGTAGTACCCGCAGCTACCCACCCGCTCCCGTTCCATGCCAAATCATCCCCCGTCCCTTCGGTTAAATCCGCTCCGTAATCCAATATCCTCACCTTCACCCCCGTAGCAAACTGCGCGGTACCGCTTATAGTCGGCGATGGCAAAGGCTTTAAGTGAGGCGTTCCGGTAACAGGATTTGTTATGGAACTCGTGGGAGAAGGTGTTTTTAAAGTTATTTGAATAAAAGAATAACCATCCGGCGAACCCGGTTTAGGAGTAGTATTTCCGGCTTTATCCAGAGCTCGAGCAAATATTCTATAATTTATACCGGCCAGAGTGGTATACCAAACCGGGGTAGATGCCCCTACCGCCGTCCAGGAACTGTTTCCCACATCGACATTTGCGTTAAAGAAAATCTCGGTATCCGAATTCCAGCCGGAGCCGTCCCAGTACTTGGAATTATCGACTCTAAAATATGAAAGCTGAACCTTATCCAACTGACCGGGCGAAACATCCGAAGCGTTACCCGTTATATACGTAACCGGCGTATCGTATGTCTGAACGTTTACGGGCCATGTTATTGTCGATGATGGCGGAGTAAAATCCGCTATAACGTTTGCCGATGTGGAATAAATTATCTGGTAATTTCCGGCCAAATCCGTCGCGTATGCGTCTATGGTATAAGTTTTTCCGGTCTCCCACGGCGTTGCGTTTAAATACCAGTAAGTGGCGTTAGAGCTAAGATATCCGTTTGCGGTTATACTGCTTATTTCGTTAAATATAGGACTTCCAATCCAGCCTGTTCCGACTTGGTAATACTGATTATCGTCCCTTTTTATTCTTACATAAACCTTCCCAACTTTCCCCGGCGCATTATCAGCGGAAGTCCCCGTGACCTTTCCGGTCTGAGAAACATAACCGCTTGTGACTGGATAAGTTATAGTAGCAGTCGGCCTCGATATATCGTAGTAGAAAACGGATTTTAATCCGTAACCTCCGGTTTCGTAATTAGTGGCGTTATCCTGAGCTCGAGTATAAACGTAATAAGTTTTACCGTCCTCCCACGCGCCGTTCCAGCTAACCCCGCCAACACTCCAGCTTGCATAAGGAGCCAATACAGGGATAAGTTGTTCCGTATTTTCCCAGCTTGCTCCGCTCCACCATTTACCGTCGCTATTTATTAATTTCAAAGAAATATTGTTTATTCCGCTGCCGTTATTGGGGTCGTTAGAATTTCCCCCAACGGTTATAGGTAAAGTATTTATATAACTTCCGCTTGAAGGGATAGTAACTGCGGACTGAGGGGGTATATCGTCGAATTTAAATGTGAATGTGGAATAAACGGTATCCATGTTACCGGCAATATCGTACGAACGAGCCATTATGGTATAATCGTGATTTGTAGAAGCCGTCCATGTGGAATCTCCTATGCTATAATTCCAGGAAGCCGATGTGGTATAAATCGTAATATTTGAATTTATCCATGGGGCAAAGTTTGGACCCGAGCAACTATACCATACGGGATTTTGATTGGGGTCGTAACATTTATACAAGCTTTCGTCATAAACTCTAAACTCCACTTTTGTTATTCCTATGTTATCGCTCGCGGTTCCTTGTATCGTCGGCAAACTGTTGTGATACAAGGCATTCGGCATCGTTATCTGCGTAGTCGGTTTCGTGTTATCGTGCCTTATTACCCTTCCGACATAACCCGGTATGTCCGCCTCCAACGGCTCTCCGTTTGTCGGCCCGTATTCCCTGTTATCCGCCAAATCATACGCCCAATTCACTATCCTGTACTGAACATCCTGATTCGCCGGATTTGTTAAATATGCGTTTAAACCTCCGCTAAAATTATATACCCACTGGTTGGGTGTTGTGGTAGTAGCGTTATTCGCTTCGTACCATATAGGCGTCGGGCTACTAAAATTACCCGCTAACTCGTCCCACCATCCCCCTGGCGCAGTTATACGCTTTATTGCTACCTTTACCGTATGCGTTCCCAACCTTGCTTCATAGTTTCTCGTCCCGTATTTCTCGTCGTTTGCCACTCCGGTTACGCTCGTTATAGTTATTACATATCCGCTATTTGGATATGTTATGGTAGATGTCGGCTCTTCTATGTCGTATTTTATCGTTACGCTTGCGGTATTCCCGTCGTTCCCCGCAATGTCCGTCGCTTTAGTTTGTATCTGATACCTGTGGTCGTTTATATACGGCAGATTAGCCGTATACGACCAGGGTGAAAATGGCGCGGTCACGTTTATCCATTTAGGACAGCTCTGATCGAATCCGTTTGTCCCGTTATAACATTTTGCTCCGCCGGCCGCATCCAAATCAGCTACGCTTATGCTTACGGTGCTTACGCCGGTATTCGCGGATGTCTGTGTATTAACCGTATTCCCCGTTATCGGCGTTGAAAGTTTTATTCCGGAATATACTGCATTATCTATCGGATATGTTATCGTTATCTGCGGACCTGTTATGTCATATGTAAATGTGTATGTTGAGTATATTGTTGTTACATTGCCTGCATAATCATTTGCCCTTGCTTCTATTGTGTATACCGTGTCATCTTTAAGTATTGATGATGGTATCTGATAGTAATAGCTCGTCGGCCCTAACTTGGTCCCATTAAGCCATGTGTTTGCATCTGTAGTCCACCCGCTTCCATCATAATAATACTTCGGTGCTGTACCTGTGCTTATTCTTACCTCGCCATAGTTAAAGCCTGCAAGGTTCTCACTTACATCTACATAAACCCTGTCTATCGTTTTCAATGCTGATGCCGTTGGACTCGTTATCGTTACACTCGGAGGCATGTCATCAACTATGAAATTGACTGTAGTATATACAACCTGCCAGTTACCTTCACCGCTTCCGTCAACCTTTCTTGTAGCATCCATTGATTTTGCTTCAAGCCGATATTCTCTATCACCAGCAGGCCATGAGACATCGGGGACATAAAGCCATGCACCTGAACCTGAAGCATCCTGCCACCTGTTTGATTCAGCATAAGCACCAGAACTAAAGCCAATAGTTGGGCCTAACCAGTAATAGGTATCTCCATTAAAAAGATAGCTTAATGAAATCTGAGTTTTTTCTGCACCTGCATTATTTGATGAATAATATGAATCTGTTGCAACACCGTAAAATCTTGAGTTTGTTGCAGATTTTCCTATATCCGATGATTTATATCTTCCACTTACACCATCGCCATCATCTGAAGGAAGTGTTATTGAAGTTGTAGGTGGATATCTATCAACGGTGATTGTTATAGATGATATACCCAAAGCAAATGTATCCTGTATATTTCCGGCAACATCTTCAGCTCTTATTAAAAGAACATACTTATATCCTCCAGCCATAGCAGTATTAAGTGATGCAGGTGAATATATCCAGCTTGTAGCATTCGAACTTAAAAAGCCATTTACACCATTTTGAATCTCTATCCAGCTTGGTGATGACTGAAGCACATTAAAATTATTACCATCAAACCACAAGGCAGGAGAGCCAAGTTGCTGTATTGCTATTTTAACCTTTGAGTTTTTACCATTATCAGAAGCGACTCCTTTTATGTACGGTACATCGTTTAAAACAACAGAACCATTCGGTATTTGAATCTGAGCTGTTGGACTTGTTTTATCTATTGTGAAAGCTAAGTAAGGGGAAGGATATGTTTTTACCCTTCCTGCTTTATCAGTAACTCTTACCTGAACCTCGTATGTCTTATCATTTTCAAAAACAGGAAGTCCTGTATTTAATATCCACTGCTCATTATTTGAGTTGAAAAAGCCATCAACAGGATTTGCGCTAAGCCATGTAGAAACACTCACCCAGTTACTTCCATCCCAGAATGAACTCTGACTTGCTGTTGAAATTCTAACCTCAACCTTTGTAACTATTCCATCACCAATATCAGTAGCAACTCCATATATACTTGGAACATCTTTTTCATACTCAGCATTTGGCTCGGTCAAAGCTATTGACGGGTCATCACCATCTATATAGAAAAATCTCTCTTCATAAGGTGTTGTTTCAAGAGTAGCATCAGCGGCAGCTCTAACTTTTATACTGAATTTGTTCGTTCCAGCAGGCCATATTCCATTTACATCTTTTGTCCAATCACTGCCAGTAATAGAATCCACCCCAAAAAAGCCACATGTAGATTGTCCAACAACATAAGTATCATCACTGCATCCTGCAAGATATACTGATGTGGAAACCCATGTGTTTGATGTTGAAATCCATACAGTTCCATTTGTTTCATTTATTATTCTTATCTGAACAGTAGTAGCCGCCTCAAGTGTACCTGTTATAGTATTTAAATCAGTTGGCCTGTAATAAGGAACCCCTGCAGCGGGAATTGTTATATATGACTCAGGCATAGGAGTAAGCTTCTGTATCTCAATATATGAAGACTGAACAGGTGGTTGAGTATAATTTGACTGACCGGGAAAAGATGTTTTATTTCCAACCTTATCCATTGCTCTTGCAAATATTCTGTATTTCTGATTATTTGAAAAAACCGGTATTGATGAACCTGTCACAACCCAGTTAACAGGATTTGAAGTAGTGGTTGATGCCTCAATAAATGCAGAATCAGGTGGTGGATTTATACTATCACCAAGCTCCCAGTTACCATTTAAAGGATTCCACCATTTTCCAGCAGTCACACTGTAATAAGCAACATGAACATGTTTTACTCCACTTCCTGTATCAGAAGCTATGCCTGATATCTGAGTTAGAGCATAAACATTATACTGGTTAGGTATCTGAATTGTAGCAGATGGAGTTCCTTTATCAACCCTGAATTTTATCTCATTTCTACCATTTTCAAAAAATGACTCTATATTTGGTTTTGGTGAATTTGTCTCATCAAGAGTATCATCAAGACCTCTCACCCTTATTCTATATTCTCTTCCATCAATAGCCTGAGTCATTAAAGCTGATGTATTATATCCGTAAGTGCTACCCACAACCTGGCTCATATCCTTCCATGTTCCTGCAGTACCACAAGTACCAGAAAAATCAGTTCCATTCCAGCATGTTAACAACTGCTCGTCCCTTACCTCAATCTGCATATTACTTATACTTCCACCTGAGGCAAAGCCTGATGTAGGATTATCAACAGCATATGCGGTTATATTTCCAAGCTCATAACCGGGTTCTACACTGAAATACTGATTATTAACTGGCGCCGTTACTGTTGATGATGGCGGAAGAATTTCATAAACAAAACTTCTTTTAAGTGTAGTAGAGGATTCTATATTCCTGTATGAAGAGTCCGGTTTATTTACATTGTCCTGAGACCACGAATATATGTCAAATTTATCTACATTCGGCACTCCGCTCCAAAAACCGCCCATACTCTGATGAGACCAGCTTGTAAGCCCAGCCTGACACGGATCATTTCTTGTTGCCTGCCAGCCAAGAGCAGTTCCATTCCACCACTTTCCATCAGATGCTCTCTGAATACCTATACAGATCTGGTTTAAACCAGCTTGCCTTGTAGTATCAGGTTGATCTACAGCAGTACCTGATATATTTGTAAAGTTTGCTGAATATCTTGCGCCAGATGATGGGCTTGTCACACTCGTAAGCGGAGCATCTTTATCATATTTAAACACCACGGTAGAATAACTCAATGTATAATTTCCTGCATTATCAACTGAGCGCACAATTAAAGTGTATTCTTCACCGCTAATCCATTTACCATTATTATAAACCTCAGAAGTAAGCCAGACGGAGTAATCAGTTGTTGTGGTTGTTGCAATATTCCAAATAGCATCAGTCTGACTAACCCAGTTTTTGCTCGTGCTATCCCACTTATAAAGTGGCGGATATTCTAACCTGTATTCAACATGATTTATACCAGCATTTAAGTTATCCTTGTCAGTCGTTCCTTTTATATCAACAATTGAATTAAGCCCGTATGCACCAGTTGAAGGATATGTTATCCATTGATTGGGTGGGAGATTATCATAATAAAAATATCCATTAATTAACGGTGATGCGGCAGTCCCAGTTGAATTTTGAGCAGCATCAATAACATATGACTTTACACCATACCAGAAACCTGTTTTATAATTAGTGGAAACATTAATATTAAAATCATAAGGGTCAGAAGAAGGAGCAAAAACTGACGAAACATAATTTGGACTTCCACTTGCACAACTGCTTCCAATTTTATCAATTCCACCTTGTTCATAAACGCAGTAATAAACAGTTCTATTGCCTATAACATTATCTTTTACGTTATCAATCGTTCTTATAACAAGGTTACTAAAATTGTTAAGCCATATCCTACTTGGGTTATTGTAATCATTCATCAGAGTTGGAGGATTAATAAGTGTTGCAGTTGGAGGTGTTATATCGTAATAAAAATTTCTTGCTGAGGATGTTGATGAATGTTGATCAACACCCCAGAACATATCTCCAGCTCTTAAATAAAACTGATATTGTCTTCCATCCGTAAAAGCTGGAAGTTTTAATGAACCACTTTGCGTTATCTGCCAGTTAACTATTTTATTTGAGCACTCACCACCACTGCAAGTGAAATTTGTTGGAATAACTTCAGGGATTTTTAAAACATAAAACCATGTTGTTGAGCCAAGCCAGCTTCCAACCCCATCCCAGTAAAGGTCATTGCCATTACCAAAAATATTATCAAAAGAATCAATCAACTGAATTTGAACAAATTTAACACCTGAAAGCAAATCGCTTACAGAACCATCAAATGAATCAATGAAATTATAGCTTGAATTTGCTGCAGGTTTATTAATAGAAAGTGTTGGAGGTGTTTTATCTATCTTAAAAATCACAGGTGATGAAGGAAGAGAAAATCCTCTGTCATTTGTCCTTCCTCTTCCCTCAAGTTTTAGTTCAACACCATCCGGCTGTGCAATACTGTTATTAGGTAAGGAAGAATAATTCCAATTTGCTCCACCACTTGCTCCAAGCCACTGCTCACCATTTATGGCAGGATTAACATAACCTGTTCCATTCCATTCATAACCGTTATCGGTTCTTGTAATTCTTAGCTGAGAATTTAAAAGTGTTTGACCAACATTAGGTGAAAAAGAGGCAGTTCCGTTAATACCTGCAATTCCCGAGGAATAATAAACCGGTTCAACAGGATAAGTTATATTTGCAGAAGGAACAGTTATAGTAACGACACCAACTCCATATACCTCTCTTGCATCATAGTTTGAAACCACAATATCTACCGGTCCAGCTGAAACTGACTGATCAACCTTTATATGAGCATATATCCGATTTGAACTTACATATGTAATACTTGTAATTGTTATCCCTTCTACAGGAACACCATTTCTTTCAAAAGAAACACCGGGGTTTGGGTTTGTTAAAAAATTACCTCCATTTATCTGAATATCGTATGTTGGATCAGTTGTAGCATCCTCAATACCTGCACCTATACCAACAGTTGAAGGCGATGCTGAACTAAATGTAGGATTTGGATTAGATGATATAGGTACTCTTTTAAACTTAACATTACCACCAACATCAGTATACAAAAGACCAAGCGGATAAGGGTCTTGTGTAGAATAAGAAAGTACCGGTTGAACTCCATCTGATACAAGAAGATATGGAGAACCCCACGAAGCAGGAGTATTACCAGGTGTAAAAAGAGCACTTTCAATAGCCATTAAGTTTGAGTCAGTAGATTCAAAAACGACAAAAAGTTTTGACTGTGATGTTGAAGGGTAATGAATAACAGCAATAGATACCTGATTTGCCTGCCATGTCCCAGATATTGTTATTTCGGTTCCAACACCATTTGCTGAAGAACATGACCTGTACTGTATAAGCCCATCAGTAATTCTTGAAACAATTGCATGAAGTCTTCCACCTGAATCAACAACAGCAGAAACATTTTTTCTATCATCTAAAACAGCACTACCTGTATTTAAAGCATTATTGAAAAAAGTAGCAGATATTTGAGTTGAAGTTAAAGACTCATTTACCCTATATAGTGTTATATCCCTACCATTAGCACTTTCTGAAAAAGCCCAAACCTCAGTTGCAGTTCCACCATGAGGGACAACCACACTAAAAGACAGATATCTATCACTTTCACGCCCACCAATTTCTATATGGATATTCTGTATATCAACATTGTTTATAGAATTTGAATTTGCGATTAAACCAGTATAATCATCATATCCACCTGCTGATGACTCACCACCCGGAGTATAAATAAAGACATAACCGTTTGAGTTTTGAGTAATTGATGGTGATGCTCCGGTATTTGCCTCATTAATCATATCCTCATCAGCATTAGATGGTGTTGTTCCTTCATCAAGGTCGGGAGTATAATAAGAACCAGCCCAATCTATTGAGCCATCACTCTGAAGCCTTCCCCTTCTAACATGCATTGTCATATCAGCATTGGAAAGCTCACCGTTTCCACTTGGTCCAACCACAACAAACACATAACTTGAAACAGCGTTATACCATACAGATGGAGCATTACCGTATCCTGAGCCACCAGTCCCTGAAAATATTTTCTGTGGAGCTGACCATGAGCCGGGAGTTCCTGTTGGTGAATATGTCCATACCGGCTCACCTGAGTCATCACTGAAAAACACCCAGTAACCCCATGATGGGTTGTAAACTATTTTTCTCTGAGTTCCAAAAACTGTACTACCACTCCCAATAATAGCATCAGCGGAATAAAGATCACTGACAAAAAGAGTAAAGAAGAAGAATACAAAAGGTATATTCTTAAATAAAGATAGTAATCTTTTTTTACTCAATTGAATCATAAAACCTATTTTTTCTTTTTCCTTTCTACCTCAATAACTTTTATCACATTTGATGCCATATTCCTTATATTCTCATCCTTTGATGATGTCAAAAGCGTTTTCAAAGAATTTACTGCCTTTGTTGTTCTTATCTTATAAAGCGAATCAAAAGCACTTCTTATAATCTGCTCATTTTTTTCTGTATTTATAATCTTTACAAGACCATCAACACAGTTTGGATTTTTCATCTCACCACATGTTATAACAGCCTGCCATCTTATCTTCTCGTTTTTATTTGAAAGCACACCTAAAACAGCATTTCTTGCCTTTGTATGTGTTGAATACTCAACAATGCTTGAAAGCGATGCTAAGATAAGCTCCTCATCCTCGCTCTTTAAATTAGATATAAGCTCATCCAAAACATCGCTGTCTTTTGTCTTGGCAAGCTCTCTTAAAGCGTTTTCTCTTGTCACGCTGTCCCTTTCATTTTTTAAAATATCCCTCAGCATTTTCTTTTTTTCATTTTTATCTAATTTAACCTCACCCTTTTTAATTTTTTCAACAACCTCTCTTTTTTCCTTAAAATCCATACCTCCGCTTGTATCCTGAGCAAACCCTGAGTGACCTACGAGGTTACTTAAAATCAAAAACACTAAAAAACAACCCGCATGGTTATTTAAAATTCTTTTCATCTTTTCTATCACTTCTTTTTCATCCATAAACTCTCTCCAACCTTCTATTCTTCACTCCACACTTCTATTATTCCATCTTCTTCATCACAAACTCTTTTACAAACTTAGCTTTTTCAATAGCCTCTTTTGCCTCTTCAACAGTTGGAATATAAAAATATTCAGGATATCTAAGCTCTGTTGCATAAACACTCAGCTTTATTATCCCCTTATCATTCAATACTTCAAAATCTCTGTCCCGGCTCATACACAGTTTCAATAACTCTGCTATATCATGCGTTTTTCTGAACTCTATCTTTTTAATTACAAGATATGCCTTTAAATATTTTTCAACAGCTTGTTGAGAATGGAAACAGATAACATCGGTTACAGGTTCTTTTTCAAAAAGCATTATCTCAGCGGCTTTAAGATCATTATCTGCTTTCAAAATCCATTTTTTTATCTCATCCATATATTTATCCCTTCCCTCCGGGCATAGTAAGATATAAAGCCAATAGAGTCTTTATATCTTTCAGCATCATCCTCTGACCTTATAATTATGTCATTTGGAATATCCATAAGGGCAAGCCTCCACTTTATCTTTGAGATAAGCTCTGCAGTTCTATCAAAACTCAACTTATCTCTCACAACAACATAAACATCCCAGTCACTGTCTTTTTTTGAATCACCCCTTGCTCTTGAGCCAAAAAGAATTATCTTTAAAACATCAATATCTTCTTTTTTACACTCCTCAAGGATAACACTTTTTATCTTCTCTATCGCCTCTTTCTCATTCATAAACTCCTCTACGCCTCCACACCTCTCTAACTACAAGCTCATTACCTCTTTTACAAAGTATTTTTTTACTTTATCCCAGCTTATTTTTTTAATCATCTCAGGCATATCATCCATCTCTGCATCATCAAAATAAACAAGACTTTTCTTTATGCTTACTATATTTGTAGCAAACTCACCATATTTTTTAGTATAAAACTCAAGGATTTCTTTAAGCGAAAAAAAATCTCTGCATATAAAATAAAGGTCTATAAAATCCCTTTTTGTGCCTCTGTTAACTATTGCAACAATCTTCATACAGCCTATATCACAGATGCTTGCAATCCTCATCCCTTCATATAACTCAAAAGGAAAAAGAACTTTGTAGGGATAGTAAAAAAAACTAATTTTTATTCCATTAAAAACACCTGTAAGTGTATCATTTTTAAAAACATCCACATTAAAACTACCAACTTTTCTCAAATTTTCTAAAAGCTTCTTACAATTAAATTCCTTTTCTGAAAAAAAATCAAGATCATAAGAAATTCTGTGTCCTAAATGTAAAGCAAGAGCTGTTCCACCTGCAAGATAGAACTCATCAATCAAACCTCTTGATATCAATATCTCCAGAGATGAGTGTGTTTTTCTATCAATCGCTTTTTTATACATAAAACCTCTTTTTGAGGCAAATTGAGTTTTAAAGCCCAGTAATTAAAAGACTTGGGTGAAAGCCTTGCTTTTTCAAGCACTTTCTTGACCCTTTCCCCGCCGTAATATTCAATCAAAGACCTAACCTCATCATCACTTCCGTATTCAAGAAATCTTTTTATTACAAAATCAGCACTTTTTTTTGGAGAAAGCTTTTTAATATCAACATCCCAGAATTTTCTAACATCAAATAGCTTCTCTAACCTCTCCAGCTTATTTTCTTTATTTTCCATAAAGCTTCTCATATTTCACCTCTTCGACCATCAAGAGACTGACGCACCTGTTTACAAATCATATATACCTGCCATCTCTGTTAACATAATAATCGACACTACCTGTGTAATTTTTAAAACTCTCAAATCTATGCTCTGTTGAAAATATAATATCATTCGGTATTCTGATGTATGCAAGTATCCTTTTAATTCTGGTTATTAAAACCTGCTTTTCTTTAAAATCCAAATCATTACTCACCACCACATAAACATCAAAATCACTATCCTTTTTAGCATCACCCCTTGCCCTTGAACCAAAAAGTATTATCTTTAAAACCTCAACACCTGCCTTATTACACTCGTCTAAAATTATCTCTTTTATCTTTTCTAATGCCTCTTTTTCAGTCATAACATCCACACCTCTATAAATCTATCCCTCTATTTTCTTCATCACAAACTCTTTTACAAACTTTGCTTTATAAATAGCATCCTTTGCTTCATTCTCGTCAACCTTGCAAGGAAAATCAGGATATCTTAACTCCACAGCATACATTGTAAGCATCTCAATCTCTCTTCCTTTTAAAACCTCAAAATTCTTATCAACAGAAATACAAATTTTTATAAGTTTTGCTATGTCATGAGTTTTTGGTGGCTCAACATTTTTGTATATCAAAAAAGCTTTTAAATATTTTTCAACACATTGCTGTGAATGAAAGCATGATATCTCAAAAAGTCTTCCTTTCATATTTAAAAAAGCACTTTTAAAATCGTTATCTGCTTTTTCAATCCACTTTTTTAGCTCTTCATCCATAACACAACTCCATCTCTATTAACATAATAAGAAACATAACCTAAAAACTCTTTATTTCTATCAAAAACCTCTTTAGTTCTCAAAACAATATCAACATCTAAACCAACCTCAGCAAAACGCCATAGTAAAGACGAATAAAGTTTTTTATAAACCATAAAATCAATATCCTTCACAACCACATAAACATCAAAATCACTATCCTTTTTAGCATCACCCCTTGCCCTTGAACCAAAAAGAATTATCTTTAAAACCTCAACACCTGCCTTGTTACACTCATCTAAAATTACATTTTTAATCTTCTCTATCGCCTCTTTCTCATTCATAAATTCCTCTACGCCTCTATACTTCCATCATTCTCTATAAAAATATAAATACTCTAAATAAAAAAAATCTTACCCTTTATCTTATTTTTTCTTACTGGATAATTTAAAAACCTCATATACTCATCCAGAAATTTTATATACTCATCAGCAGAAAGCTTTGTATCATTAAAAGTAAGCCTTATCTTATTTTTTAAAATTTTCTTCATTCAAATCTCCAGAAACTTAAAAAACTTTTTTTTAATCTTCATCATTTATTTCCTTAGTAAAATCTTCATTTAAAAAATCAAGCGCTTTTTTAGTTTTAATTTTATCTATTTTAGATATTTTTTTCTTTACTTTCTTAAGTTTTTTTACAATCACAGGAGTTGGTGATTTATTCATAACTCCTCCTTTAAACCAAAAGAAAACCATTCCCAAATAAATGGGTTAAAAAACAAATAAAAAAGAAGGAGAATTTTTATCATTATCTCCTTAAAAACAAAATACAGCTCTGAAAAAATCAGAGCTTTATATATGCTCATTATATTATAGTATAAATTTAACATCTCAAAAAAATTAAATAAATAATAGGTTATGTATAATAAAGTGTGTAAAAATATGATAGTAGTAAGATATAAGGGAA
>ERZ795046.1709-NODE-1709-length-21225-cov-14.877610_pt1 | contig 21225 bp, 25 predicted proteins | sample MGYA00375130_ERZ795046 | MGnify/ENA primary metagenome ERZ795046 (study PRJEB30175, sample SAMN05720202) | activated sludge metagenome | isolation source: anaerobic digester from wastewater treatment plant | place: Japan | collected 2015-05-15 ...
AGCTTCTGCGGCGGGCCTGGGAACACCTGCCCTGGGCCTTTTTCGATCTGGCGGCAACATACCTGACAGAGGATGAATGCGATGCTTGAAATTATCGGCATGACATCCAGCCAGGGTCAGAAGATTTTCCTTCGCGGGCACGATGTGGCTGCCGTCCTCATCCCAACCGCCAGCGAGGCCCGGATTGTCTCTCGTTGCGTGATCTTTTCCGCCCCGCAGGAAGAGGCCGAGTTTCTCGTTCGCGAGGTCTGCCGGCGCGCCTCTGAATGGCGAAAAGTCCGTTTCCTGACCGGCGACCGTTTGGCCCTCAACCACACGATGGTGGACGCGATCCGCTTCTGTGATGACGAGATCACCGTAGTCTTTAACAACACCGTTCACGGGAGCGTCGAGACCGTCCTCCAGTTTGCCGCCACCCAGGAAGACTACACCCGGCTTGTTCGCCGTATGCGGGGAATGCTCAACCTCAAAATGTCACGGGGCGGCAATGCGGGTGTCTTCGCTAGGGACCTCGTGGCCGTCCTCTGGGACGATGACCGTAGCCAGGCCAAGATCGTGACCCGGACCGCGACCGTGCAGGCTGAGACCGATTCCGCTACCCTCGCCGAGCGTGTCCTCCGCCGCCACAATCACACGGCGACCATCGGCCCCAACGTCTTCGATGTCACGTATCTCGCCTTTGCCTGCGCCGGCGAGAACGAATGCCGCGCGGTGATCGGCCCCCTGGGCCGGGGCTGCGAACACAGCCTGGAGTTCACAACCAGCATCTCCGGCAACCCGCTGGCCTTCATCGCCTCCCTCTGGGGTTTCGCCAAGGCCGACCCGCAAAACTGACCCACCCCCTGGAATGCTTCAAAGAACCGGAATGCTTTAATCTTCAAACCCATTGAGCCGTTTGACAAACCTGATCACGGCCTGATTGCTAGTGAAGATCAACCGGCCAATCTTGGCTACCTCTAGCTTGATAATCTTCCCGTTTACCGACCTGTAGCCTTTGTGGATCATCCGGTTGACGCTGGATCGCGAGACCGGCAGGAGGGGGTGTCCCGCAAAGACAGGGAAATAATCCTCTTCAAAAATGTTCGGGTTGATGTTCATGAGACCGCTCCGTGTTGTGCTATTCCATGTTATTCGATGTCAGAATATGTCAGGATAGTTCAGGATGTGTACACAAGCCGCCACTAGAAAAACCGTATGGTATAATACCACAAAATGGCGGTTGATACAACATGATTTTCTGGCGCGAGGAGAACTGAGCCTATGACAGATCAACAAGTACCCCAAAACGTCCCGTCCCCTCAATCCGCACCCGAACCCGCAGGCATGACTCCGCAAGCCGGAGGCGGGATGCCGCAATCCGGTGGCGGGATGCCGCAGGCCGGAAGCGGGATGCCGCAGGCCGGTGGCGGGATACCGCAGGCCGGAAGCGGGATACCGCAAGTCCCGCAAGCCGTAGGCGGCAGCATCCTGGAGACAATCAAGCAGCATGGGGTGGACCCGTCGCGATACGGTGTGGCCGATGAGGCCGCCCTGGTCCGGGTTGTAACCGGTCTCTTTTCCAACTGGGACCGCATCAATGAGGCCATCATGCTGGCCGAGGCGGTGGCCCCGCACCTGGACAAAATCCGTCCCGTCATCACAGGGGAGTCGTCCCAGCCTCCGCAGGCCCCGCAGCCCCAGCAACCTCAAACCCAGCCCCAGCAGCAACAACCCCAGCCGCCCCAACCGCAGCTGGACGAGTACTGGAAGAAGCCGCCGGAGTGGCGGGACGAGTGGGCGCAGTACCTTGTTGTCGATGCCCAGGGGAATGTCCGGGCCGCCAGCCCGCTGTACGAGAAGTACGCCGAGGCTTACCGTATGCGGCAGGCCTGGGAACAGGAAGCCGCCGATAAGCTCCTGAGCGACCCCGTGGGCCTCATCCTCCAAGCGCCACAGTTTGCCCAAACTGTGGAAAAGATCATCCAGGCCGAGTTTGAGCGCCGGCGGAGCAAAGAGAACGTCCAGAAGATCATCGCCAGCAACGCCGACAAGTTTTTCCAGATGGACGCCAACGGCAACCCGATGGTCAATCCCGTGACCGGGGAACCCATCCTGACTCAGGTAGGCCGTTTCGCCCAGGAGTTCCTTCGTTGGGCTACCGATGGCGACTACGAGGCTATCCTGCCGATTGCCGTTCAGATTGGCGAGCTCCTGGCCCGTCAACAGACACCCGAAGCATTCCCCTCTCCTCCTTCTCCCTCTCCTCAGCCGTCGCCTCCCCCGCAATCTGGAATGACCCCTCAGCCGCCTGCGCAACAGCCCTCTCCCACCGCGCCAGTCAATCCAGGGGCGGAGCGACGGTTTGGACAACGAGGCGCTGGCCAGCCTGCCTCCCCGGCAAAGCCGAGCAGCGCTGTCAATTTCCGTGAGCTTTTGTACCGAAACGCCCAGCAATTTGGTGTCACCCTGTAAGTATGTGACAAGGAGTTAAGCAATGTCTAAAGTCCTCCAGCTTATCGCCACCACCACGGAACAACACTTAAAGGAGGTTGCCGACACGACGGTCCGCAACCACCCTGTGTTTGCTCTCCTCCAGCAGCGTGGCCGGATTGAGAAAAACGCCCGTGGTCGTTTTCTCCAGTGGCCGGTCAAGATGGGCCTCCCGCAGGCTAGGGCCTTTACGGACGCCTACATCGACTACTCACAATCCGACAAGTACCGGCCTGCCCAACTGGAATGGAAGGGCCTCTACGCCACCGACTCCATGACGGAAAAGGAACGCCTCCAGAACAAGGGCGACGCCGCCATCCTGGATCGGTATGCCGAGATCGTACCCGACTTGCAGGAGTCTCTTGTGGAGCAGTTTAGCATGAGCTTGTATGCCGACGGCTCCATGACCGACCTCCTGGATGGTCTGGAAACGATGTTTGCTGTAGGCGGGACGACGGTGGCCGCTGACAAGGTGGCTATCCCCAGTGGGACGTATGCCGGTCTTTCCACGGCTCCCGGTACAACGAGCGCCGTCTGGTCAGCCTCGTTGACGACCAAACCCAACGCCGCTTTTGGCTACGACTGGCCTGCCGGAAACGGCATGCGGGAGTTTGATTTCTGGTCTCCCCGGTGCATCAACTGGTCTAGCACATCCTGGGTCGATTCCAACCACACGACATTCAAGGATACCGGCGAATACGTCATCCGCCAGGCTATTCAGTGGACGATTGCGGCCCAGGGGCAACCGGGTCGTGCCGACCTCTGTGTTCTCTCGCCGGAGCTTTACACGGAACTGACTAACGGGCTTGTGTCCCGTCAGCGAATTATCGCCCCGGCCAAACGGCTCCTCGATCTCGGATTTCCGGAAGGGTTCGCCCTTGACGGCGTTGAAGTCACGAGCGACTTCGCTGTTCCGGCCCGGACCGGCTATCTCCTCAATACCGACAAGATCAGCCTCATGTCACTGACAAGTGACCTGTTTGCCAGCCGTGGCCCGGAATGGGACCCCCGAACGGCAAGCTACCTGTTCCTGGTCTATTACTTCGGGAACTTCCGCTTCAAGTCGCCGAAGTTCTTCGCGAAGCTCTACAACTACGCCTAGTCCCCCCCTGGTATGCAACAAAAACAATAAACTGGAGGTTTTACAATGGACGCATTTGCAAAGATTTTTCCCCTTGGAAAGACCTGGGCAGGCCAGGCCATCGCCTCCGGCGATTGGGCCAAAACGGCTGACCTTGAAGGTCTTGTAGCCTTCTTTGGTCACGACGGGTCGAAGTTGTCGTCGGGTCTTGTCGAGTCCGCGTCGGCAAACCGCGTCAAGGCCGTCCTCGTCCGTAACTCGTCCGGCAGCGCTCTCTCTCCCGGACAGGCTGTACTCTGGGACGCCAACTATATCGGACGCCGGGTTTCCGGGTATGCGGCCTCCGGCATCCAGTCCCGTTTTGCCGGTGTCGTGGACCCCTCGCTCAAATCCGATGTCGCCGCAGGCGATCTGTTCTGGCTGATCGTAGGCGGGCCGACCAAGATCAAGACCGTAGCGTCGAGCTTGTCGGCCATCAGCGCCGGCGACCTGGTTTCCATCAGCGATTCTTCGGGCCGTATCAGCAAGGCCAGCACGTCTCCTGCTGATGCCGCAGCAGCCTTGACCCTGGCCCTTTCAATGGTCGGGATCGCGATGGAGGCCCGTGGTACAGGCGACACCAATAAGCTGACTTCCGTGATGCTCTATCCCACCTTCTAGCGTGTAACCGCCTAGGACTTCGCTTCTCGTCTCGCGCGACCTTCTAGCAGAAACGGACTTCTGCCGGAAGGTCGTTTTGTGATCCCTGGGAGCTTCTGGAATGGTGACCGAGACCCGGAAAAAGCCTCACGTAACCCACAACTCAGGCAACCAGGAATGGTACACGCCGCCGAGCATTATTGCCGCAGCGCGTCGTGTCCTGGGTGAGATTGACCTCGATCCGGCGTCCAGTGAGATTGCCAATGCCATCGTTCAAGCCAAGCGGTTCTATACAATCGTGACTGACGGCCTGAAACACAAGTGGTGTGGCAGGGTCTGGATGAATCCGCCCTATGCACGGTCGCTTATTGAGCCGTTTACCTCCAAGCTTGTTCACCACTTTCAAGAGGGCGAGGTTACCGAGGCGATAGTCTTAACCAACAACGCCACCGACACAAAGTGGTTCCAGGAGCTAGTTTCCGTTGCATCGGCAGTCTGTTTTGTTGCCGGCAGGGTGAAGTACTGGGGGCCAGCGAATGCCATTAATTCACCGCTTCAGGGACAGGCCATCACTTATCTAGGCCCTTCACGAGAAAAGTTCGCCTCTGTGTTCCAGCAGTTCGGGTTGATCTTGTACCATACCACATGATATGGTATAATAGAAACTGCGATGAACTATTGTTGCAACTCCTGCCGCAAGACGTTCCCGGAAGACCAGACAACCCTTACCTCCGAGGGGTTGGTGTGCTTGTCCTGTGCCAACCGCATCAGAAACAAGATTGAGGCCGGGTTTGAGCTTGAGGAGCGGCGGACGGCCCTCGCTAAGACCGAGGCCGAGAACGACCGGCGTGCGGCGCTCCGGGCCGTTAAGGCGATTTCCATTCCCGACCCCGATATTCTGGCCAGCGAGGTCGTGGAGCGGTTGGGCGGCGTTGAGGGATTGGCCAGCCTCTATGTCGCCCAGGTTATGGAGGCCGCCCAGCGGAATCCCGGTAGCCGGACTGTTTTGCAGGGCCTCAAGTGGGTCACTGAGATGGTCGAAAAGATTGCCGAACGCCAGATCAAGCGTTCTCGTCTCAGCGGCATGAGCGATGAAGACCTGGAGGCCCTGGTGGCCGAGATGATGGCCAAGCAGGAGTCACAACTGGAGCAAACGCAAGCCGAACCGAAGCAGCTAATCCAGGAGCGACCAGCCGGTGATCGGTAACGATTTTGTACGAGAGGCCTTGGCAGAACTCCTGCGCCGGCGGACAGCCGGGTTGGCCCTCTACGAACCGATGGCCGAGCAGGAGCGGTTCCATGCCTGCCAGGCCAAGATTCGCGTCTTTCGGGGCGGCGTGCGGTCCGGCAAGTCGATGGCCTGCTACGTAGAGGTGGCGCGGGCCGCCCTGGGCAAAGACCCCTACAACAAATACCCTACCAACCGTCCCCTGGACATCTGGATCGTCTGCTACGAAGAGAGCAACATCGGGCGGACGGTCTATCGTTACCTGTTTGAGCCGGGAGCCTACAAGATCATCCGTGACCTCCAGACCGGCCAGTGGCGGGCTTTCCGCCCCTGGTTGCCGGAGGACCAGACTCGTGAACACGAGGCCATGCCCAGCAATCCCCTCATCCCGCCGGAGTGTGTCCGGGAGATCGCCTGGCGGGCCAAAAAGGACCGTATCTTTGCCTCCGTGGTCATCGACCCTGGTCCCGATCACCCTATGAACGGGACCCGCATCCGCGTCTTTTCCAGTGGCCGGGAACCACCGCAATCCGACCCTGTGGACCTTGTCATGATTGACGAGGACCTGAAGTACGAACGGTTTGTTCCGGAGCTTGTCTCGCGTCTTGCCGACCGCAAGGGGCGTCTCATCTGGGCCGTCTTCCCCCACACGAAAAATAACGCCCTCATCAATCTCCACCGGATCGCCGAGCAGGAGAAAGAAAAGCCCGACCCAACGGTCGTTGAGTTTCGCGGCATCTTCTCCAACAACATCCACCTGGACGCCAAGGAGCGGGAGCGGACCCTCCGCCTTTGGTCCGAGGAAGAACGGCGTGCCCGTGACCAGGGCGAGTTTGCCCTTGACAATGTCCTTGTCTATCCAACCTTCGATCACCTTGTCCATAGCCTACCCCAGTTCCTGGCCGGTCAGCCGAGGAGTCCGCTAGATGCCGCCTGGGCCTCCGGCAACCCGCCTGACGACTGGACGCTGTATGCCGCCATTGACCCCGGCCACACCGTGGCCGCCGCCCTCTTTGTGGCCGTTGCCCCGCCCTCCTTTGGCGACTATGTCGTGGCCTTTGATGAGCTTTACCTTCGCAATTGCGAGGCCAGCTACTTTGCCCGCAAGTTTGCTGAAAAAGTGAAAGGACGCCCCTGGGAAGCCTTCTTTATTGATATGCGAGGGGCACAAACAGGGACGGCTGGAAAATCCTATTCTGCCTTGGCTATCTACAAAAAAGAGTTCAAAGAGCTTGGGGTTATGGCCGCTCGGCCTGGTTTTATTCCCGGCAGTGCGGATGTGGCGGGACGTGTGGCCCTGGTGCGGGAGTGGCTCCTGCCCCGTCAGCAGCCCCACGGCCTGTTGCCCAAGTTTTTCTATCTCCGCCACAAGTGCCCCAATCTGGAGCGGGAGTTTGGTCTGTACAAAAAGCGCGTCGGGCGGGACGGGATCAACGACATGCCGATCCCTGCCGACAATCACCTCATGGACTGTCTCGGCTACCTGGCGGCAGGCAAGATCGGCCATGTCTCCGAAAAGCGGATTCGCGGCAGCCGCTATGACGAGATGCAGAAGATCATCAATGATTCCAAAAAGCCGTTTGTTGGTAAGGTCATTTTTGCGAGTGGGAGAGTGCATACATGGAACTAAACATTCCACATGTGGGTTTTCCAGTGGTGTGGCATCCAGGGGCCAATCCAGCAGCCTCCTGTCCGGCCCTGGTGGCAGGGCGGAGCGACCTGGGGCTTTTAACCCTGGTCGTGTTTGAACCGTCGCGGGTGCGCCAGATCATAGGCGTCCCGGCCCTGGATCGGGTTGACGATCTGCGGTTATCGCGGGAAGACCGCGCACGTCTGGGGGCCTGGAGCTTTGTGCCGGGCCTTGTGCCTCAACGGGAAAAGCGTGAGCGCGATGGAAAGTAGCGTTTTCCAGCCTATCGTTCAAGCGTGGCTGTCAGCCATCAAGTCCGCCGAAAGCGATGCTGCGCCCTGGCGGGGCGTGGTGGATGACTGCCGCCTTTACTACTTTTCCTTTGGCCCGATTGCCGATAGCGATGAAAAGATTCGCAAGCTCTTTGGCAAGGCGGCGGCGGAGACCAAGCCCCGTTTCAATATCCACATCGCCAAGAGCTTTGAATCGGTAGCCATTTACGGGCCGGCGCTCTTCTGGGCCGTTCCAGAGCGGGACGTGGTTCCAAAAAAATACTTTGAGATTCCGCCGGAGATCGTGGCTGAGTCCCCGTCTCAGGAATTGGCGATGCTCCTCACGATGGCTCAGCAGCAGATGGCTAGCATGATGCCAGAACGACGCCTGCGGGCCGCCCTCATGAAGGAGGTCCTCAATTACTGGCCTACAGCCTGCGGTCTGGAGGCCCAGTCCCGTCAGGCGGTCATCGACGCCATTCTGACCGGGCGGGGCATCCTCCTGCCCCAGATTAATGCCACCGACAGCGGTCTGGAGATTGGTTCTTACCACGTTCCGAGCATCGACTTCCTTGTGGACCCGATGGCGACAAGCCTTTGGGATGCGGGCTGGGTTGCCATTCGGACTCGCGAACCCCGTTGGGTTGTGGCCCAGCGTTGGGGCCTTGACCCGGAAGAGTTGATGCCCCAGAAGGAACCGCCCAAGTCCTTTGCTGATCTGGCCTGGCGGAAACTGGAATCCAAAAACGGTTACGACCAGATCACCTATTACCGCATCTTTTCCCGCATCGGTATCGGCCAGCGATTACGAGGCTTCCCCCAGGAATCAGCAGAGCTATTCGAGGGGACGGGTGATTACGTCTATCTAGAAATCGCCGAGGGTGTCGAATATCCCCTCAACATGGCCCACGGCGAATACCGGCCCGCCTACCTCCAGTGGCCGATCCCGCCCGTCCCGCCCTACCCCTGGCCGATGGCGATCCTTGAGTTTTATCAGATGCCGGGTTATCCCTATCCGATTCCTCTCATCGCCCCGGCGATTGCCGAACTGAAGGCCCTCGACCTCTTCTTTGGTCATATCCTTTCCAAGCTCTGGAAGCAGACCCGTGACTATCTGGCCGTCCCTGTGGATGCCGCCGACCAGGTCCGGCAGGCCCTTCGTGAGCAGCAAGACGATGACGATGTCATCCTGCCTGTAGAGGTCAACCAGCGGGCCGTCTCGGATGTCCTGCAATTCCTGACCCGCCCCTCAATGGCCAGCGATCAGTGGCAACTGCTCCAGATACTTAATAGCCTTTTTGAGCGGCGGACGGGATTGACCGAGATACTTTACGGGGCCACCAGCAAGCAGACCCGCAGTGCCACCGAGGCTGCCATGAAGCAGCAATATTCGGGTCTGCGGATTGAATATCTGACTTCCGTAACCGAGCAATGGCAAATCGCCTGCGCTAAACTGGAAGCCGCCCTGACCCGGCGAAACCTGGATGCCGGTTCGGCAATGCGGATTCTCGGTCCTGTGGGCGGTCACCTCTGGGAACGGCTTGTTCTGGCCCAGCCCGAAAGCGCTGTAACCGATGATCTTGAATATCGGATTGCTGCCGTCAATGCCCGGCGACTTAATCGCTTTACTGAACTCGAATATCTCCAGCAATTCAGTCAGATATTCGCCCCTGTCCTGACCCAGATTGCTCAGCAGACCGGAAACACTCAACCCCTCAACCAAATCCTCAAACGGTGGGCCAATCTTGTGGGGTTTGATGTCACAGGGCTTGAGTATCCCCAATCTCAGCAGCAACAGCCCCAGCAGCAACCCCAACCCCAGCAACCTCAACCCCAGCCCCAGCCCCCGCAAGCCATAATGCCGCAACCAGCAGGCTAAGAGGAAGGAGGTGACGATGTACAAACGATACGATTACGAGTGCCCTAAATGCGGATTCAGAGACGAGTTTTTCTGTCGTGAAGACGAAACGCCAGAGTGCCCGGAGTGCCATACCTCATTGCGGCGATTGCCATCCGTTCCCGCCGTCATCGGTGTGACCGAGAGTTTGACTCACGGGAGACACACCCTGGAAAGCCAATTCCCTGGAAAAGATGGCCAGAATCAACTCCAAATTGTTGTAGAGGGTGCTCGGCGTCACGGCTACGAACCCAAGGCCACCGATAATTATTATTCCAGTTTTGCCAGATTTCCCGGCGACCCAAGGGCCTTTGGCCCCTCCAGTGACCCGGATGGATATATCCAGCACATGTCCAACAAACTGAATGTCCCCGTTTATGGCATCAAGTCCTACAAACCCAAGCGATAGGGAGAGTGTCCATGATGAAGGAATTGCAAGCGGCCCCTGCGGATTTGGCGACGGTCATTTACGGTGTCGATGTCAACATCCAGCGGCTGGTCGATTTTGTCAAGGCCGTCCAGGAGGTTGTCAAGATGCCGGAGTTTGCCGTTGTTGTCAAGCGGCCCGACCTGGACGATCCGGTAGCGGTCCAGGCTTATCTCCTGGCTTGCCTCAAAATCAGTCGCGTCGTTGTTGCCAAGACACCCAATCAGATTGACGATGCCATTTGGGAGGCTGCCATCCAGGCTGTTCAGTCAGAGGCGTTCCCGGCAATCCACAAACTGGTCCGCGGCCTGATTGGCGGCGATAACGATGGCTACAATGTTATGCAGAGCGGGTTTGTCTCACCCAACATCATCCTCATCGTCCAACTTGCCGTGATGGTCGTCAAGCTTCTCAAGGAAATCAGCAATGTCATCAACAAAGACATGCTGCCCGTCATGTCTAAGAACTAACGAGGGAGAGAAATAACCATGTTGCGCATCGCCTGTCTTGCACTAGGAGTAGCTTTATGGCCGTTGTCCCTTGTCGCTTCAACGGACTTTCGCGCCGGCGTGTTATTCGACGTTCCCCTCCGGGACGGCGCGGCAAAGGCATTCGTTTTCAACGACAGGGAGACGACCTATCTTCACCTCCTGAACCCCAATGGGACAGTCATAACGTACCGCCTAACCCCCCTGGAAAGCCCCCAGCCCAAACCAGAATCCCCGATGGTCAAGTGGGTCAAGGGGGAAGTAGCCAAGGTTCAAAAGCATGCGGACTTGAGTTTAGCCTTAGCCGCTACATTCTCGGATATTTCTTCCAGGATCACAAAAGGTGAATTAAAGACACCTTTGGAGATTATTACGGCGACGGCAGCCGCCAACGCCAAGGTCCTGGATAACCAGGAAAAAATCGAGGCCTGGGCGGGTTTCCGGGAGGCTTTGCGGGAAAAACTCAATGCGATGGCCGAGGCTGGAGAACTGAAGACCCCCGAAGATCATATCCGTATCTGGAATGAGATTGCTGAAGGACTCAAATATGCCGTTGCCGCACCCTAGACGTAACGAGCGCCGTGAGGATTTCCTAGACCGTTGTATGGCCGATCCTGTCATGCGGCGGGAGTTTCCTGATTCCAAGCAGCGTTATGCCGTCTGCATGAGGCAGGCGGAACCGAAGTCGCCCAGTCAGCGATTTCGGCAGATTGCCGAGGAACAATCAAAACAGAAAACGGAGTAGTAGAGCATGGATTATAACGCCCTTGGGGGATGGTTTGATGATCCCAAGATTATTGAGGAAACCTACCAGGCCGTAGGTGACTTCTACGGTAACGCCCCTTGGTCGCCGGGAATCGGTAAGGGGAAAACCCTCATCCTTTGGGATGCTGTGAAGCGGCTGTTCGGCAAGCCCTTCAGCTACCGTCCCCAGACCAGGGGAACCTGTGTGGGTCGCGCCGGCGGTCGTTGCGGCGACCTGATCCAGGCCCTGGAGATCGTGGAGGCTGGTCGGTCCGCCAAGCTTTGGCGAGGCAAGATTTCCAGCGAGGCCGTGTATGCCCTGGCCCGTGTCGAGATCGGCCAATGCCGGATTTACAGAGATGGGGCCGTGGTAGCCTACGGCGTTGAGGCCGTTCGGCGTTACGGCTTCCTGCCTCGTGGTCGCTATGAGATTGACGGTCAGACGTTTGTCATTCCCGAAGAGGATGACGACAGCCTGGCCGCCTCCTGGGGGTCCTGTCGAAAGGGTTTGCCTGACCCCCTGGAAAAGATTGCCGCCAACACCAAGGTCCAGAAATACGCCGTTGTCCGTACCTACGAAGAGGCCCGCGACGCCATTGCTAGCGGTTTTCCGGTCTGGTTTGGGACTAGCCAGGCCTTCTGGTACGGCCTCCCCGCTCGCCGTGACGGCAATGGTTTCCTCGCAGCCCGTGGCCGGACGGCCCATTCCTGGATCGCCTGCGGCATCTGGGATGAAAAAGGGGCAATTCTCCTTGACAATAAGTCGTGGGGTGATGACTGGGTCGATGGCCCCAAGGGACTGATTGATATCCCAGATGGCTGCTACTGGGCCACGGGAGAGGATTTTGAGCTGGCAATTAAGAAGGGAGAAGCATATGCGATTTCTACTGTTGGTTTTGCACAACCTCGTAAAATTGACTATTTGTTGCTGTAGTATTGTTCTACTGGTTTATTCGTTGCTCCCAACGTTGACGCCTGATTATAATCTGATTAGCCATGGAAACGACGATGGAAAAACTAGTTCTACCGCTCTTCGGGTACCTGATGGCCCAAAAGGCTGTAGCGGCGGCCAGTGCTTTCGTAGCCCAAGCGGTGCCTGGCCCCGCATCCGAGTTCGCCGGTGATATTGTGGGTGTAGTCGGTCAGTTGGGGGCCATTGGCGCTCTGGTTTGGTTTTGCTGGTACACGACAGCCAAGCTGATTCCCGAAATGCAGAAGCGATTCGAGACCCATATGCGGCAGTCCGAGGAACGTTACGTTCGGCTCCTGGAGATGCTTTGCAATCAGCACACCCCCCCTGGAATGCCCCAGGATAAAACCAATAAGCAATCCTAGAGGATTGAATTATGGCTCAGCAAACCCTGATCACGCTTCCGGCCCTGGCTTTTAAGACGGATATCATTTATAGTGCCCAGCGGGCTACGGACTATCTGTGCTTTATTGACAACGATAGTTACAACGTAGTAGCCGGGCTGTGGTTGAATGGCGTCAAACCGGAAAACTCTAACAGCTACATGTACCATTGGAAATATATCGCCCCTGCGAGCTTTCCGGGGAACGCCACGTTTGAATTGTACAATACATACGGCGGCGTTCTCGTGGCCAATGCCACCGTTAATGTCCCTCAGTCGGGATATGGCGAGGCCACATTGACAGCCCAGAACGAGAGCGGACTAACAGGCAATGTCAAGCTTGTGGGAGGCATTTCTTCTAGCGATATCAATAGCGCCAACCGCGTCTTTTGCTGCCCCATCCCTTGCCTTGTGACCAACCCCCAAGCCACACCCAACATAGAGACGGTTTGCTATACAGCTGTTCCGTTGCCTGATGTGTTTTCGCCGTCCAAGGATTTATTGGTCCGTGTTTACTGGAAACCCCAGAATGGGACCATTAGCGCTACGGTCAAGTTCAGCATCCAGGCCCTTGGTTACACGTCCGCGGGTGTCATTACACGAAAACCAATCATTTCCGGGGATTGTGTTGGGGTCGGCGATCCCTATCGCTGGAACATCTCCGATGTGACCGTTCCGGCATTTGGAAACATTCGCCCCCTGGACATGATGTACCTGGCTGTTCAGCACCACACAAGCTCCCCTTATCTTGGCAAGCTCTTGATTCCCTATATCGCCCTGGCTCAGGACTTGTAATGTCGGTTCAGATCGTCCCGCCCAATAAGCTCATTTGTAACGATGCGGTGTCGTTGGCCCCGTCGCCGTTGACGGTGGCGCTGTTGAACATTGCGCTGCAAAATCCGCCTACAGAGACGGGGTTATTTGTCCACCTTCTGAGCATCGCCTGGAATACGGGGACCGCTTATCAAACTCAGTTCGGATTGAGTTATGATTACGACCAAAATCGCATTCGCCTAACTGTCGTTCACAGGAACGGGACGGCATCCTATTACAGCACATCTCAGACATATACGCCGTCCAGTGTTAAGGCGATAGCCTTGATTGTTATCAGCAATACGGCGGCTTTTCTGTGTGTTAATGGTACAGATGTTTACTATCTGACAAGCGACGATTTTGGTTTAGCCCAGACAAATTACACCATACTTGTCCTGGGACAATTAGGGAACTTGGTGTCTGACATTGGTTTTACCTGCGGCGAAGTGGCGATCTGGAACACAAACCTATTCCCTGGGTTTTTGGCGGGAGCCATGAGCTACGGCCCGGCCCTCATCAAACCCGAAAACCTTGTCCACCTTTGGAAGTTTGGTGTTAATGCGACAGCCAACTATGAGGATTCCCTTAACGCCAACAAGGCCTGGAAACCGGTTTATACGGGCTATCTCCCGACCGTGACTGCCGAGACGGTCTATTACATAGAGTGGCAGTACTGGCCGGGCAGCCCGTGGGAAAACAGTGCACCCTTCACCTACAGCGCAACCCGCCGGACCGAAACCCGCCGATCATTGATGCCAAAACGGAGACGAAAGATGCTTTACGTGAAACCGGGTGAGACAGCCAGCGAAAAACTCCGTGTCTATTTTCAGCTTTACAGGACCGATGGTGTGACTGCCGCGACAACGGAAGGCGGTGGCCAGCCGGAGATTTCTGTCAACGGGGCCGCTTGGACGGCCAATGGAATCAGCACACTGACCCACATCGGTAACGGACGCTACTACGCCGCCATTCAGGCCAGCACAGTAGCTTCCTTGACGCCCGGCTCCCGTATCGAGACCCGTTACAAATCCGCCAACACCTGCGAGTGCCAGGGCGACAGCGTCCTGATCAGCTATTTTGTGCCCTCCTATCTCGATCTGGCCAATACAATCTTCAACAAACTGGACGCCATCTGCACGAAACTGGACGACATGATCGAGAATGCGGGGACCTATTACCGTTACAAGGATGCGGCTGCCAAGGATTGGACGCAATCCGAACGGGCGCAGATACGCAAGGCCTTAGGGGTGACCGGTACTCAATCCGACCTTGACGCCAACGGCGTCATCGTCAACATCGCCTCCGCCCTTTACTGGGCCGAACTGGAGTCCCAGATCGTTTCGGCAACCGAGGTCCGCTGGATCGCTCGTTGGTACAAGACAGAATCCCCTGTCACGGCCTCCAATGTGTATATCACGGTCAAAGACACGTCGGGTAACCAGGTCTTTGGCAACATGGCAGCCAGCAGCGGCGACGGCGGATACACCTACGTTTTATCCACCAGCAACACAATCACCGCCGGTGCCCCCTATGTCATGACGGTCCAGGCCACCGTGGATGGTGTCGTGCGGTCATTCTCACAGATCGTCCGTCCGCAATAAGGATAGTGAGATGCAGAATAAGTACGCCATCTTTTTATTGCGAAAAAAGCGGGTCCGGATCACAACCTCCGGACCGACGCCGCCTCCGGTTGTGCCGACCTATAGCCCCTCTTCCCTTTTGCGTCGTGTTGTCAGAGATACCGAACTGCGACCCAGAAAGCGATAGGCCATGTTTACCATTCAAGATGCCATTGAGCACCTTATGCTTGTGACCGACGCCATGCCGGTTGAGAACCAGGTCGCCCGGCTCAAATTGGCCGTCATCAATGGTGCGCGCCATCTGAGCACAGCCAAGCAGTGGCGATGCCTCAAGATTCGCGAAAGCCTCTACTGTCCGCCGCCGTTTTCCACGGGAACTGTCAGCTATGACCCGGATACCCGGCAGGCCGTTTTTAGCGATGCGCTCCCCGATTTCGCTCAGGACGCCAATCTGATTTTTCTGGGACAGCTTGGGCATTGGCCGGTCGAGGAGCAATCCAATGCGACTACAGTTCGCTTACGGTTTGGCCCCAAGACTGCGATTACCGACAGCGCGTTTGTTCTCTACAAAGCCGAACACGTTTTGCCGCGATACGTCACAGCCATTGAGGGCGTTGTGCGGCTGGACGCCCTTTCGGTTTACGCCGTCACGTTTGACGAATACATGGAACGATTGCTCCGTTTTCCGGGGCAGTTGCTCAATTACATGATTTACACAGTGGCCGGTTCCCAGCGCTATCTTGGCCGCACGAGCCTTTACACGGGGGCCGCCAGCCTTTCCAGTACCAACCTTGAGTATCTGGGGTCACGGATGTTTCTGGGTGATGATTTGGTTGCCGACGGCTGGGCCGGTCGCTATCGGGCGGGCGCGGTTTCCGTCTCTGGTGTTACCGTAACCGGGAGCGAGACCAAGTTTTCCCAGGATATGGTCGGTTACGTGATTCGCTTTTCCGGTAACAACGAGCAGCCGCCGACCGGTTCTCACGGGGCCAATCCTCCAGTGGCCGAACGGGTTATCGTGCGGGTGGACGATACCGCCCATCTGCTTCTGGATAGTCCCGTAGCTGGCCTTTCGGGGACCGTTCGTTATACGATCAGCGCTCCGATTGACCTGCCCGAATATGCCCTGGAGGCCTTTCTGCGGGCCTGTGAGTTGCAGTATTTCATCGCCTATCAGCCAGAGCGTGTGCGAGTGGCCTACGATGTCTATGTAGAGGCCCTTCGCCGCGCCAAGGCTGCCGACGTAGCTTACCCGTTTGCCGATACTGAACGCATCATTCCGGTAGCCGGAGTCATTCACGTCCCTAGCAACTAAACACCATGTTCAAAGGCCAGGTTAGTTACGCCAACGATTTTTTCCTCGATAAGGACGCCGCTTCGCTGGCCAAAAACGTCTGTTTTACCCAGCCTGGCGAATGGTCGGTTCGTGGTGCTCTGCTGGCCGTCAACGCCTACTATAACTGGCCTAGCGGTCCCCGACCGATTGTATCGTTGGCGACCTACTTTCACCCCAACGGCGACAAATATCTCGTAATTCAAACCGACAACGGAGAGATTTCCATCCACCGTTACTGGTAGCGATATGCCCGAAACCAACCCCATCCTGTCCCCCAAAGTCCACTTCTGCCCGACGCCCGATGGCCGTATCATCGCCACCAATGGTAAAGGGCGGGGATATATCTATGTCCCGGACGAGGGTTGGTACCCATTGGGATTTCTCCCTCCTTTGGCCGCGCCAATCGTTAACGTTTCCAGTGGTGGTCAGAGCTACGGCGGGACATACTGGATCGGCGTTCGCTATCTGGACAAGTGGGGCAACCCCTCCAGCCTTAGCCCTCTGGCCGAGGTGACGGTTGAGTATGGCAAGCAGTTTTCTTATCAGTTCTACGCCAGCGATGAGGAACGTCAAGCCGCCGTCCAGGTCTTTCGCAGTGCTGTGGACACCCCTGGAAGGCTGTACTGTGTCCACGAACAAACTACAACCAAAAATCAGCAGGTTACTGTTACGGATAATCTCAGTGATTCACAACTTTTAGATCGTGCAAGCTTGCCTCTTTATTATGATGACGGCAGGCTGTATGCCAATATTTACGAGCCTCCACCCAAGTATCTGCGAGTTTGCGTGGCCTTTGGAGACCGGTACCTGTATGCCGTTTCCCCGGAAAATGTTGACCTCCGTAACGTGATCTGCTTCTCCGAACCCGGCAATCCGGAGGCTGTTCCCTTTCAACAGAACGCCATCCGGCTGAGCCTCAGCAACGCCTACGATGACTTTATCCGGGCCATCATTCCCTTTGGGGCCAGCCTTTACGTCTTCACGACCCGCAACTGCTATCGCTGGGTCTGGGGTGGCGATCTCTACACCGATTACACGTTGGTCCATGTCGGGCCGCGGGGGGCCATCAACCAGAATTGCGTTGTAGCTGGCCAGAATTGCCTTTATGCTATGGATCACGGGGGCATCTGGCGGATTGACCGGGATGGCGAGATCGGGGATGTCAGCTTGCCGATTGCCGACTACTGGATCGACAACCGGATTGATTTCACTGATCTCGACCTGCCGTTTCTCCTTTACGACTACAGCCGGCGCACGGTCCGGGCCTTTGTTAAGTACACCGTGGATGGGGCTACCCATCCCCAGAACGCCCTTTGCTACTGCGAACGGACAAGCGCCTGCTGGGTTGAAAGCTACCCTAACCACATCCTGCGGAGCGGTGGCACACTGATCGTGGAAGGCCGTCCCGAAATGGTCGTTGGGAGTTCTGATGGTGGCGTGTACCGTGTCGATCAGCGGGCCATGGCGCGGGACAACCAGCAGTATTCGGACGTAATCCCGGCAGTCGGTGTTCGGTCCTACATCATCACGAACGGTGATATTTCCGGGACCCAGATCGACCTCTTCATGGAGACAACAAACAACGGCGTCCGTTACACGGCCAAGCGTGCCCTCCAGCTTACGATCACCGACACCAAGCAAACAAAGCTCAAACTGGGTACACCCTTGAGCGTCAAGGCCACCAGCGGCGTAGCGACCTTTGGCGGATACGAATGTGTCGTCCTGGGGGGTGGATACGACTGGGTCGTTCTGGAGTGTCCCTCTCCCCTGGAGAACGGGTTCCCGCAATACCTGGTTGGCGAAACCGTGACCTTTACTGCCGGGCCAGCCGCCGGACAGAGCCGTACCGTAGCCTCGATTGAGACAAGCTGGATTGAAGCGGCTAGCAGCACCTTCTCCTGGAGCGGCGACTACGGAACGACCGACATCAAGGACTGGGTAGCGGCCATCGACGGGTTTTACCGGTCCTCGCTCTTTGGGACCGTCCATTCCCCCTCCTGGAATGCCACCCTGGAATGGATCATGGACAATTCCCAGTATGCTTCCGCCCCCGGCACCATTCCCTTTGATTACATCACACCTCCTTACACCATTCCTACCAATGATGGAACCAAGCAAAAGATCGTTCCGGTTCTGATCTACTTTGAAACAGCCCCTGTGGATGAGTGGTTCAATATCCAAATCTTAGACCACAACGGGGTTGCCATACCGGTTTCGGTCCAGCACGACATGGGGAGTGTCAAAACGGGGCCGGATTACGTCCAGGTCAGCATCAAACGGAGTACGGCTGACTATCATGACCGGCCCGGTATCGTCAGGATCGGTATCCCTGTGACTGGGCACAAACACATCCTGGGGAATCCCTGGATCAGGATTCGGATTTTTGGCAACCAGTCCAACTATCGCGTTCGCATTAAGGCGATCCTGGTCGGTAGCCAGGGCGAAGAACAGGTACAGTAAACATGGAACGGTACATTTCGCCTAGTCTGAACAGCACCAAGCTCTCTGACGGCGATGTCAGTCCCGTTTTGGCCGTCATGCGGGCCATTGCCAATACCCGCTACTTTACCCAGATCGTTGTGACCGGGGCCTCGTTACCCCAGACCAGCGAGGTGACCGACCTGTACACAAAGCCCAAGACCCGTGCCCGTTTCCGGGGTGATGTCTATGGGGTCGTCAAGTGGGTCAAGGCCATCACGGCTGTTCAGTCGCGAGCACGGAGCGAAGACGGTCAAGCCGAACAGTTTTTTCAGGCCCGGCGGGTCGCTAATCGGCTTGGCGATGGCGAGTCCGGCCCTGTCTTTGATGTCCTGGTCTTTGGCAGCCCTTCGATTGCCGTTAACGCTATTGTCCCTGTCGTTTTTGATGAAGATGGTCGTGCCGTCTGTCTCATGAGTTAGCAAAAAGAGGATGTTACCATGATGTTTGGCGTTTTCACCCCTACATGGCAGGATGTAACCCTGGATCGTCAGGCCAAAGAGTACGATCTCGGCAAGCAGCAAGCCAGCATAAGCACCATGACCGACCTGCTGAGTTATCTCCTCTCGGCCCGTCAGCAGCAGGCTGCCGAGCAGGCCCAAAGCGCCTATCTGGGGACCCTTCAACAGCAGGCTGTTTATAACTGGCTTAATAACTATCTCCAGCAGCAGAACACCGCCAAGGCCAACGAACTTGCTGCCGATGTGGCCCGCCTCCAGAACCTGGTCAAGTCCAAGGGCCAGGATGTGATCGGCAGCGCTGCGGGTCGTTTTGCCGATGCTATTGCCAGTTTAGCGTCTGGGGAAAATACAGCCAGTAATGCCGGGTTCTCGCCGGGTTGGTTGCCGCAGGAGTATATCCCAATGGTTCCCCGCCAGATCGGCAGGCAGTGGACGTTGGGTGTTTCGCCGGTCAATAACCGTTTTGTCAATATGCTGGGGCAGGTCCTGGCTCCCCAGAACAATAACGTGGTCCAGAACTGGGGGAATGCCAATTATGCCGTGTCAGGCATGCGTAATTTGTGGCAGAGTGCTGCCGGGCGGGTTCGCCGTAACCGTTTAACCGATATGCTGGGGTACGCCAACCTCCTCAGCACACTCGGTCAGTCCACGATCAATAGTCTCGTCTAAGACACAAAGGAGTTCTGAATATGCCCTGGGTACAACGGACCTGGTACAACGTGAGTGGCATCCCGTCGTTCGGCGACATGACCCCTCGGAAGTTTGTGGCGTTGTCCGAACCGCCGATAAAGCATCCGATGCGCCCCCGGTCGATTGGCGATCTAGTGCCAGTTCAAGTCCTTTCTAAGATTTCGCCTCAGCCCAAACTGGAGCCCCTAGGGCAGCTCGACCCCCAGGTCAAGGCGGCTATCGCCAAACGGAACCGAGAACCGGTACTGGAATCCCTGCCTGCTGAGCTTGGCAAAGACAAAAATATCCTGGGTAAAGCCTTACGAAAAAGTGTCGGTGTTAACCGTTTCCAAACTGATGATGTTTTTCGTCAAGTTGTTAATACCATTGCTGGTTCCCAGCCCAATGTCCAGCCAACCGTCAATCCGACCCTGGCGTCGTTTCTGACAGGCAATACCAACAAAAAGCAAAAGACCAGCAATTCCTATGTCCAGCCAACCGTCAATCCGACCCTGGCGTCCTTTCTGACAGGCAATACCAACAAAAAGCAAAAGACCAGCAATTCCTACATTCCAGGGGGGTTGACCTGGGTTCTGACAGCGACGCCTGATCAGCTTGCGGAATCCTTGTTCGGCAATCGCCAAAAGAGCGACATCAACCAGGTGGCCAACGATCTGGCCGATAGGCTTTTGTCCCGTTTGCTGGGTAGTTTTCGGACCGTCTAAGTCGCAAGGAGAAGCCAATGGCAAACTTTAGCTTTGTTAACCAGCAACCCTTGACCGATTCCAGCCAGGAGAGCGACCCTCTTGTTAACCTCGATAAGCGCGCCCGGCGTCCTGTTGTCTATCAACCCTTGCCCTTTGGGATGAATATGCCGCGTCCATTCATAACCCAAATCCTTCCCAATATCCTTGGCCCCTTATCCCAGGCGAACACAGATGACATAATCAACGCCGTGGCCAAATCGTATGTGGAACGTCTTTTGTCAGATGCCTTGCGTCCCATGAGTCCGATAGGGCGATAGGAACATAGAGGAGATTCAAACATGGCTACAATGGCGAAGCCGCAAATTGGGGACCCTTTTAATACCCAAAATTACTACTACATTCTCGGAACCTACCCTAACTTTGATCCGTATTCTGGGGAGAAAAGCCCTGGGGTCTGGCCGATATATTTCCACTTCGACGATGGTGGATACATTATACTTGAACGTCGCAAGACGTACCTTCCTGGTGCTTTGGGTGGGCGGATAGAATTCGGTTATTACGTACCTATTCTATCTCCTCAGCGCCAAGCCGAGTGGAATGATTATCTGGAAGGGAAGGCTCCGCGACCTATTTGGTCCTATATTGAAGGCATACGCAATGTCCTGGAAACCAGAGGCGGGACGCCGAAACCGCCGCAGTACAATGCAACCACTGCTAAGCCCTACAGTGGCTCCTTACCCATCACAGTGAAAGGGATGTCCTGGGAAGATTACGTGAGGAAAATGGAAGAAGATTATTATAGATTTAAACTGCTAAGATTACCCAGCAGACCCGAAACCGAGGAGTTTTCTGATACCCACACAGCCAGCTACCGTAGTACTCAATCCGGCACCCAGACGCAATCCGGCACCCAGACGCAATCCGGCACCCAGACGCAATCCGGCACCCAGACGC
>ERZ795046.1729-NODE-1729-length-21028-cov-5.062223_pt1 | contig 21028 bp, 15 predicted proteins | sample MGYA00375130_ERZ795046 | MGnify/ENA primary metagenome ERZ795046 (study PRJEB30175, sample SAMN05720202) | activated sludge metagenome | isolation source: anaerobic digester from wastewater treatment plant | place: Japan | collected 2015-05-15 ...
CTGGGAAGGTGTGCGTTTCAGCCTGGGCAAAGATAATATCCCCATTGAAATCAACGAAGCCGGCTACCGTATTAACCGCTGGGTACGGGAAAACGCCTCACGCGTCGCTTGATCAATACGCCTTCCGCTACTACCCTTAGCAGGGGGATGGGACTGTACCGGCGCCAAGGGTGGATGCACATGCGTGTAATCGCCGGGGAATTGAAAAACCGGGTTATTTTAAAACCTCGTGATAAAGGAATCATCCCCACCTCCGCAATGGTGCGGGAGGCGCTTTTTAACATCCTGGGCGCTGATGTCGTGGATTGCCGCTTTGCGGATTTGTTTTGCGGCAGCGGCAGCGTGGGATTGGAAGCGTTAAGCCGGGGCGCGCGGCGTGTCACCTTTGTCGAAAAAAAACGCTCCGCCGCCGAATGGCTCAAACAGACATTGGCCCTTCACGGTATCGATGGCCAGCGGGCCCGCGTGTGGCTCAACGATGTCTTCCAAATCCAAGAAAATCCAAGCGAATGGGCCCAATGGGACATTGCGTTCCTTGATCCGCCCGGCAAGGTCAGGGATAATTTCTTGGATATCCTGGCCGCGCGAGGTATTCTCGTTCCGGGAACCTTGATTGCCGTTCAACGTCCGGTTGATTCTCCTCCGGTGGTACGGTCCGGGAAACTTCACCTTCTCGATCAGAGACAATACGGACGGACATCCTTGTATTTCTATTCTTGTTCAAGAAACGATTCCACGCCGAAGGACGCTCATTCATGGCTTGGACGATAGCGGTATATCCGGGAACCTTCGATCCGGTGACTAACGGCCATCTGGATATCATTGAACGCGGTTTGCATTTATTCGACCAGTTGATCGTGGCGGTGGTGGCCCAGCCCAGTAAAAACACCTTCTTCTCGCTGGAAGAAAGGATGGATATGTTGCGCGTGGCGCTGCAGGGCCTGGATGTCCGGAAAACGAATTCCAAATTGCACTTGGAATCGTTTGAAAATTTGTTGATCGATTACGTCCGTCAAAAAAAAGCGCATGTCATCCTGCGCGGGCTTCGCGCCTTGTCGGACTTTGAATACGAGTTTGAATTGGCTTTAACCAACCGCCGCATGGCGGCCGATATCGAAACTGTCTTTCTGGCGCCGAGCCAGGAATATGTTTTTCTACGCGCCACGTTAGTTAAAGAAGTCGCCCGGCACGGGGGCAATGTCAGTCCCTTCGTTCCCGATTACGTGAACCGTTGCCTGATGGAAAAAATTCAATCCCTGGCGGTACGGTAACCGGGCATCCGCTGGACGGGGTTCGCCAGGGGACGGCCGGGAGAAACCGAAGTTGGATTAAGCCAGATAGGCCGGATTCCATTCGGCCGGTCTGTGTGTCTGGCGAGTCAACCGCCGGGTAAACATTGATTAGAAAAAAGAGGTAATCATGGCTCATCCCAAACATCGAAAATCCCATTCTAAAACCCGGATGGGGCGTTCGCATCATGCGGTGAAGATCCGTTCCTTGTCGGAATGCCCGAACTGCCGGGAAATGAAATTGTCCCACCGGGTTTGCCCGAAATGCGGCTTTTACAAAGGGGCAATCGTCAGAACCGAGTCCTAAAGGATGGCACGACCATGAGGATTGCGATTGACGCCATGGGAGGCGACCGGGCGCCGAACGATGTCATTGCCGGCGTGCGGCTCTTCCTGGCCGAGAAACCCGACGCGGAAATTCTGTTGGTCGGCCAGCGCGAAAAACTGGAGGATTCCTGCGCGGATCTTCCCGTCCAACTGGTGGATGCGCCCAGCGTTGTGGGGATGAACGAATCCCCCTCCAGCGCGGTCAAGTATTTGCGGGACTCCTCGATTGCCGTAGCCACCCAATTGGTGAAAGAGAAAAAGGCGGACGCCCTGCTCTCCATGGGGAATTCGGGAGCGGCCGTCGCCTTCGCTTTGTTCACCCTGGGGCGGATGCCGCATATCACCAAGCCCGCCATTGTCGCGCCCATGCCCACCCTGGAAGGGTACACCCTCTTGTTGGATGTGGGCGCGACCGTCGATTGCCGGCCGGTCCATCTCCTGAATTTCGCGATCATGGGCTCGCTTTACAGCCAGTTGGCTTTCAATGTCACTCATCCCAAGGTCGGACTGCTTTCCATCGGTGAAGAAAAGAGCAAAGGCAATGAATTGACCCAGGAAACCTGGAAACTCTTGGAAAAGGCTCCGCTCAATTTCATTGGCAACGTGGAAGGCGTCGATATCATGCGCGGCTCGGCGGACGTCATCGTCTGCGATGGCTTCGTGGGAAACGTAATCCTCAAGTTCGGCGAAGGGCTGGTGGAGATGTTTTCCCGCGCCTTGAAACTGGAGACCGATCACGTGCTAGGGGCGGACTTCGATTCCGCCCACCGCATCCAGTTCTTCCGTGAAACGATGAAACGGGTAGACTATACCGCTTACGGAGGAGCGTTGCTGCTCGGGGTGAATGGGCATTGCTTGATCGGCCATGGCCGTTCCGGTCCCCAGGCGATTGCCAATGGCATCCGCGCCGCTCAAACCGCCGCGGCCAAATGTCCCGTGGATGCTATCCGGCAAGCGATCGAAGCCAGCTGCGTGCTTGCATAATGACAACGTGAGGTAATTGGGTGGTTCGAGCTTATATTGTCTCCACCGGCATGGCGGTTCCGGATCGCGTGTTGACCAATCACGATCTGGAAAAAATAGTGGACACGTCTGACGCCTGGATCCGGGAGCGCACCGGCATGGCCGAACGCCATGTCTCCGATGAAAACACTGCCGCATCGGATCTGGCCCTGCCCGCTTCGAGGGATGCCTTGCGGGCAGCCGGAATTTCCCCGGACGATTTGGACGCCATCCTGGTCGCGACCATCTCCGGCGATTACGTGTTTCCCGCCACCGCGTGTGTGCTGCAGCACAAATTGGGCGCGTCCCATGCCATGGCGTTCGACCTCTCCGCGGCCTGCACGGGGTACATTTATGGTCTTTCCGTGGCCCAGGCCTATATCGAATCCGGCCGGTACAAGAACATCCTCCTGGTCGGCGTGGATATGCTCACCAAAGTCGTGGACTGGACCGACCGCAACACGTGCGTGCTTTTCGGAGACGGGGCCGGCGCCACCGTGATCCAACCCCGCGAGCGGGGTGGCGTCCTCGATACAGTCCTGGGATCGGACGGATCCGCCGCCGAATTGTTGTATCAGCCGTGCGGGGGGACGCGCGTTCCCATCAGCCATGAGGCCATCGACCGGAAAAAACACTTCCTCTACATGAATGGACGGGAAATTTACAAATACGCCGTGCGGGAAATGGTGCAAAGTTGCCACGAGGTCCTCAAACGGTGCGGTAAGACCATCGAGGATGTCCGGTTAATTATTCCCCACCAAGCCAACAACCGCATTTTGGAAGCGGTGGCTCAACGGCTGGGTGTGTCCATGGACCGCCTGTTCATCAATATTGAAAAATACGCCAACACTTCCGCCGCCACCGTGCCCATCGCTTTGCACGAAGCCTTGCAGCAGGGCCGGTTGCATGAAGGCGATCTGGCTCTGTTGGTTTCGTTCGGGGGCGGCTTGACCTGGGGCGCCAGCCTGGTCCAATTTTAAGAAAGGAAGAATTGGTCATCCCGTGTCCGGCGTTCCGGTGGGATTTCGAGACGCATCGGTACCTCCGGACAGACCCAGCAATTATCTACGGGATCACAACTCGGAAACCGAGCATCACGCGCATGAACAAGAAAATCGCCTTTTTGTTCCCCGGTCAGGGATCGCAACACGAAGGGATGGGATTGGATTTCGTAGAAGCCTCGGCGGCGGCACGCGAGCGTTACGGCCAGGCGGAGGAGATCCTAGGACGGCCGCTTCTCGATCTCTCCCGGCCGGAACGGAATCAAGAACTAAACCTGACCCTGCACACCCAGCCAGCCTTGTACACGCTGAGTTGCGTCATCGCGGAATTCTTACAAATGGCGGGGATCGAACCGGCCGCCACGGCCGGTCATAGCGCGGGCGAGTTCGCGGCGCTGACAACCGCGGGCGCTTGGACGTTTGAAACCGGCTTACGGGTGATCGCTGTCCGGGCGCGGTTAATGCACGAGGAATCTACGGCCGGCACGATGGCCGCGGTTCCAGGCCTGGATCCCGGACGGATCGCTGAACTCTGCGAATCTTGGACCCATGGCTTGGTCCGGGTGGCCAACTACAATTCGCCCAAGCAGACGGTGATCACCGGCGAAGTGGAAGCCGTCCAGGCGTTTTCGGCTATGTTGAAAGACCACGGCGCGCGCCGGGTGATTCCGCTCAACGTGAGTGGCGCGTTTCATTCGCCCTTGATGAAAAAGGCGCAAGAGAAGTTCGCCGCGTTCATGGAAAACATCGAGATTCACCCGCCCCGGATTCCCTGGATATCCAACCATACAGGAGATCCGGTGTTCGAGGCGGATGAAATCCGGCGGCACTTGGTAGCTCAACTCTGCGGGCCGGTGTATTGGACCCAGACCATGGATTGGATAGCCGCCCATTGCGACGCGGCCATCGAGGCCGGCCCGGGCAAAGTCCTCAAAGGCCTGGCGAAAGCGTGTCACGAGGAGTTGCCTTGTTTCAACGCCGGCACTGTGGAAATCCTGAAGGAATCCATCGCGCAAACCTTGCCTGCGTGTGTGTGAATCCGTTGGAAACCGGGAGGGAAGAGGAGGCAACATGGCATTTGAATTGACTGATCAAGTCGCGTTGATCACCGGCGGATCCCGGGGAATCGGCTTCTCTACGGCCGAATTTCTGGGATCGCGGGGCGCGAAATTGTTTTTAGTCGACGTGGATGAGGAGGGACTGCGGCAAGCGGCCAACGTTTTAAACGGGCGGAATCGGGAAACCGCTTTTTTTACCGCGGATGTGGCTGATCCGGACCAGGCGCAGAAATCCGTGGATGCCTGCGTGAGCCAGTTTGAAAAGTTGGATATTTTAGTCAATAATGCGGGCATCACCCGCGACGCCCTGGCAGTGCGCATGAAAGCCGGGGACTGGGAATCGGTCTTGCGGGTGAATCTCAGCGGTTCGTTTTACATGGCCCAGGCGGCGGCCAAGGTCATGATGCGCGCCCGCGCCGGGCGGATCATCAATATCGCCTCGGTGGTAGGCCTCATGGGCAACGCCGGTCAGGCCAATTACGCGGCGAGCAAAGCCGGGGTAATCGGGATGACCAAATCTCTGGCCAAGGAACTCGCCTCGCGTGGTGTTACGGTCAACGCCGTGGCGCCCGGGTTCATCGAAACCCGAATGACCGAAGTCCTGAGCGAGGATACCCGGGACGCCCTGCTCAAGACGATTCCCTTGAAACGCTACGGGAAACCGGAGGAAGTAGCCTTTGTGGTTGGTTTTCTGGCCTCCCAAGAAGCCGCCTATATCACCGGACAGGTGATCCCGGTGGATGGGGGCTTGGTCATGTAAGTCCATCCCGCCTGCCCGATTCAGGGAAGGAACAAATCACCCCATTCTAAACGAAAAGGAGGTTTACATTCGTGAGCGAGAACATTGAGGAGAAAGTCAAGCAAATCATTGCCGAGAAGCTGAAGGTCGATAAGGACGAAATTACACCCGAAAAGTCCTTTACCCGGGATCTGGGCGCCGATTCCCTGGATACCGTCGAACTGGTCATGGAATTCGAGGAAGGTTTCGGCATCGACGAGATTCCCGAGGAAGAAGCCGAAAAGATCAAAACGGTGGGTGACGCGATTGAGTATATCAAATCCAAGGTCGTCGCGTGACCCGGGATCAGGAGATTACCGCATGAGCCGTCGTGTCGTCGTTACGGGGATGGGAGCGTTGACTCCCATCGGCAATACCCTGGAGGAATTTTGGGATTCGGCCATTCACGGCCGGTCAGGCACCGGATTGCTGACCCGGTTCGATACAACCCATTACTCCTCCAAGATCGATGCCGAGGTCAAGGGATTCAACCCGGAACCGTACATCAACGCCAAAGAAGTCGGCCGTACCGATCTCTTCGTACAATACGCAGTGGCGGCGGCGGCCATGAGTGTCGCTGATTCCGGACTGGACATGGAAACCGTGGACCGGAACCGGGCCGGCGTGATTGTCAGTTCGGGGATCGGCGGATTGCAAACCATCGAAAATCAGAAGGAAGTGCTGGACCAGAAAGGTCCCCGCCGGATCAGCCCTTACTTGATTCCCATGTTGATTATCAACATGGCGTCGGGCATGGTTTCGATCCGGTACGGATTGCGCGGCCCCAACACCAGCGTGGTGACCGCATGCGCTACCGGCGCGCATTCTATTGGCGAAGCCATGCGGCTCATCCAGCGCGGCGATGCCGATGTGATGATTGCGGGCGGCGCGGAAGCGGCCATCACACCCCTCGGATTCGGCGGATTTTGCTCCATCCGGGCGCTATCCACCCGGAACGACGAACCCGAAAAAGCCAGCCGCCCCTTCGAAAAAAACCGGGATGGTTTTGTCATGGGCGAAGGAGCCGGTGTCCTGGTGCTGGAAGAGTTGGAACACGCCAAAAAACGGGGGGCGCGGATTTATGGCGAATTGATCGGATACGGCATGTCGGCGGACGCGTACCATGTCACCATGCCGGAACCGGATGGAATCGGGGCGCAATTGGCCATGCGCCTGGCCCTGGAAGACGCCCGGCTGGCCGTGGAGGATGTGGACTATATCAACGCCCACGGCACCTCCACGCCCTACAACGACAAGTTCGAGACGCTCGCGATCAAGTCGCTTTTCAATTCGCACGCCGCCAAACTGGCGGTCAGTTCGACCAAGTCCATGACAGGGCACCTGTTAGGCGCTGCCGGGGCTGTGGAACTGATCGCTTGCCTCATGGCTTTGCGGGAAGGCATCATTCCCCCCACCATTAACTATGAGACCCCGGATCCGGAATGCGACCTGGATTACGTGCCCAATCAAGCGCGGGAACAACGCATCCGGATCGCCATGTCCAATTCGTTTGGATTCGGTGGTCATAACGCGGTGTTGATTGCCAAGCGTTTCGAATAAGAGTGCAAAAGTGGTTCCATAACGTCTTCGAGAAATAGCGCTACCATGAAAGAAGGGGCGGCTCATTCCACCGCCCCTTTCGTATATTGGGAATCTGCGTCCCTCCGCCCGAACGCAACGTTTCTGGATGGAGGGATTTGATTTGAGGGATTTTTTACTCACTTCTCTTAATCTGTCTCGCCGAATAACTTCCGCCGCACCCATTCCCGTTCCTCGCGGGTAAATTCACGTCCGTCCAGGGGCGGAGAATCGAGCATCGCCGCTTTCCAGTCGAATTCCTTGTCATACGGATCCAGCGCTTTTTGCGGATCGAAAATCCGGACGTCCACCGGAACCGCTTGGTAGGGAGTATAGTCGGGGATGGAATAAAAACAGTCGGACAGATCGCTGGCGGCCGCGTCGTATTGGTTGAGATACGGTATGCCGAGAATCTGTTCCTGGGTCTTGATGATGCTGCCGAAACTGGTGTGCCGGTTGCTGATAAATCCGCGCTTTGCGTAGGGGCTGATCACCAAAAGGATGGAGCGGTGATGATCTACATGATCCAGACCGCCCTGGGCGTCATCTTCGGTGACAAAAATCGCCATATCGTTCCAGTAGGGCGTGTGGGTCAAAAACTCGATCACCCTCCCTAGAGCCAGGTCGTTGTCCGCCATATACGATTCCCGGAAAGGATATCCCGCGGCCGGCCGTGGACCCGCCCCGTGATCGTTGGGCAGCATCATGGTGATGACTTGGGGGAACGGTTCCTGCCCGCTGGCCCAGCGCTTGTTGTATTCCTCAATGAACATGTCCACGCGGAATTGGTCGGGCACACTTGTGTTGTAGGTGGCAAAACGCCTTGAAGTGCGGTCAAAGAGCGGTCCCGGCATGGGGAAATTGACAGCCAAGCGGATTCCCGTGTATTTCCACTCCTGGGTTTGGGTGTGAAACGCGAATTCGAATCCCAGGCCGAAGTTGAAAAAGTGGATGCCGTTCCGGTGCATGTTTTCCCAAATTGAACCGGCTTCGTTGTAATCCTCCGGATAAATGGCGCCGGAAGAACTGGTCATAAGGCGGCGTCCCGGCGCAGGGCTGTTCATCTTGCCGGTGCGCGCCCCCGACTTGGTGCCGGTTTCCACCCAGGTATTGGGGAATGTGCCCACCATCCAGCGGTGGCCATCGTTGGAGTGGTCGGAATCGCAATAAAAATTGTCATACATCGCGAATTGTTCTGCCAGGCGCTGGTGGTTGGGCATGACGTTCACCTTCTCGTGCCGTTGGCCGAGATCCGCATTGGTAACCGTGACGTCGCGGCCCAGATCAGCCAGGGTGGGATCGCCGTTCGCGCCCGGGAATTCCCCGTACACCTGGTCGAATGTGCGGTTTTCCTTGGTGATATACACCACATGTTTGATGGGAGATTCATACGCGCCCGGGAATGGGGGCACGGGATTGCGGTCCGGGGCGGCTGGATCCACGGACACGGATTCGATCTTCACGGTGTTCTCCACGACGCGCTGGAGCCCTTTTTTTAATTCATCCTCACTAGGAATGGGGATGATCTGAATGACTCCTTTCATCAATTCGCCCACCCCGGTCCCGCCCGGCCCGAGCTGGAAATCCTTGCCACCGTTGGGTCCTGCCCCGAATCCCTTGCCGTTGGCCACGTACAAAGTCTTGCCATCCGGGCTGATCCGCACTTTGGTGGGGAACCAGGCAGTGGGGATGCGGCCGATCAGCGTTTCGGTCTCTGTATCGATGACGGCGACGGCATTAATCCCCGCCTCGGCCACGTACAAGCGGTGGCCGTCCGGGCTGAGGGTTAGGCCGAAGGGAATATGGCCGCGCAGGTGCTTGAGTTCATCACACAGGCGCAAGGGAATATGGGATACCACCTCGAACGATTTTGCGTCGATCACCGTAATGCTGTCGTTGTTGCCGTTGGTCACGTACACGCGAGTCTCCGTGGCAGCCAGCGAGTTGGGGCTGCTGCCGCCCACGGCGGGAATGCCTTCAGCTACTTCCCCGACCAGAACTCCCGTTTTGATTTTGGCCGTCACTTGGGATGAACCGGGCTGGCTGACGTCGACCGCCCAGACGGAGAAGGATTCCGGCGTGTTGATCTTACCCAGGCCGGGCACGCGGATGTTACCAATTGTCACTCCTTCTTCCATCTCCTGGGTTCCATACGCGAAGGGGGGAAAATCGAGCCAGGTCGAGGAGTCCTGAAGATCGATGCCTTTCACAACGGAATATTCGAACATCCCAGCGTTGGCGACATAGACAGTTTTTTCATCAGGAGAAAGACACACCCCGAAGGGATAACGGCCTGTGGGGATAGACTCAGTCACTTGGCCGGTTTGGGTATCCACGCGCGCGAGGCGGAAATTGGCCTGATCCACAATATAGATCGTCGTACCATCACGGGTCATGACCATTTCGCCCACATAGCTATCCACATACTGACGCCCACCTGATTCCCCATCGAGATCAATGCGGCCCGTAGCGCGTCCGGTCACCAGGTCGAAAACGAAAATGTCTCCTACGTCCCCGCCGGAAATATACACTGTGCGGTTGTCGGGTCCGATCACGACTCCCATGAACACGGCCTTGAGGATGTCCGGATCGCTTTTCACGCCGGGCGGGATCTGCCGCACGTAGGGATGGTTGTTTTGGAGATCGGCGATGATCGAAATGCCCATGGGGCCGCCATCACCGGAATTACAACTGACTAGGACCGCGCCGTTCGGGCTTAATCCCAACCCAAAGGGATAGGGCGGCACGACGATGGTGGTTCCAAGAGGCGTGAGCAACCGGCCGTTGGGAATGATACTGACGCCATTCACATTCCGTTGGCAGGGTTGATCGCCGGACGGGGCGGAGAAGCGCAATCCCTCCACCGCATGGACGAACGGATTTATGAGCCACAGGCTCAGGATAAGCCAGAAAATCCTCGCGCCGGCGGATGAGAGGTTCCTGCACGATGCGATATGAATTTGTTTCGAATGCCGAATCATCATGGATTTTCTCCTTATGAACCAATCCGGGATGAGATTACCTTAGCAGAGAGACGCGGCGGAAGGGAGACCTGAACGGCCAAGAAGAGCGTATGGCTCGGGGTGTGGGTTTGATCTCCCAAGGGGTTTTTTTCGAATTGGGATTTGGTGCATTTGAGGAAGGGAACCTTGTTTTTTCAAAAAAGTTAACGATAATCATGGCGGAATATTGGATTTCTCTTGTTTTGACTGGATATTTTTGGAATCATTCTCCAGGTTTGTCCATAGCCGGTATGATGCGTGGAATAAAAAGTTGGATTTGAATCCATTGAAGCGGAAATCGAAACGGTTGCCGCGTATCCTGGAATCGCATGGGAATGCTGGGTATATGCTAAACGTTGCTCTGATTGTCGATGCCGAGGACCTGGCGAGGTCTTTTGTTTCGCATGTCCTCAAATCCATGCAGTTCGAAGTAATCGAGACCAATTCCGAGGAAGAGGCTTGGGCGGTTTTCCAGGACCGGGAAGCGGAGATATCCTACGTTTTTGCGGATATCCGCCTGGCGCAAGGAAATGGGATCAGCCTCTACCAACGGATCCGGAATTGTTCGGAAAGCACGGTCGTGGTCCTGTCCAGTTCGGCTCCTTGTGAGGATGCCTCGGGGATCGGGGAAGACGCCTATGGGATGTCCCTCCTCAAGCCTTTCACCGTGGATGATTTGATCCGGTCCACATGGTTGATCGAAGATCCCTTCCGCGTGGCGCAGGCTCAATAAGGCCCAGGATAAATCCGGGAAACGTCCTGGCTTGCTGACATGCCGTCCACTGGCTGTCCGGGTGTGATCATCCGGCTCTTCATGTCCTTCGTGGTCCAAGTATTTTTCTCCACTTCTTGTCCTCACTCCAAAAATGTCAGCCCTTTGGCGATGGCGTAACGGGTCAGTTCAGCGACGGACCGGAGATTGAGTTTGGTCATGATGTTCTTGCGGTGGGCTTCGATGGTGCGTTCGCTGACGCAGAGGAGCGCCGAAATGTCCTTGGTCGATCGGCCCTCGGCCAAGAGTTGCAACACTTCGCGTTCGCGGGGGGTAAGGACCGCGTCGGCCGCGTCGCCGCCGGGCGTGGATTTCTGCAGGTAGGCGACCACCGAGTCGATCACCTTAGGGCTGAGGTAGGTTTTGTTTTGGGTGACCGTGCGAATGGCGGTGGCCAATTCTTTGAATGCGCAGCTTTTGGGCAGATAGCCGGATGCGCCTGCCCGGATCATTTCCGCTACATATTGGTTATCCGTGTGTACGGAGAGACCGATGACCTTGCATCCTGGGAATTCCTGCCGGATGTGACGCGTGGCCTCGATGCCGTTAAGATCCGGCATGCTGATGTCCATGATTACCACGTCGGGGGATAACGCGCGCACTTGCTGAAGTGTTTCGCGCCCATTTTCCGCCTCGCCCGCCACCAACATATCGGGCTCTTTTTCGATCAGCGGTTTGAGACCTTCGCGGATAATAGCGTGATCATCGGCCAGGATAATTTTGATTTTCATGGCGATCGCTCTCCCGCGCGGCAAGCGTATCGGGCAAGGGAACTTCAAGAATCACCCGGGTTTCCAGACCCGGTTGGCTTTGGATCGTCATCTCCCCGCCGAGTTGTTTTAATCGTTCTCGAATGCTAAAGAGGCCGAAGCCTTCCGCCGGGCTAAGCCGGATATCCGGCGTGAAGCCGGCCCCCTGGTCAATCACCTCAATCCATAGGCTGTTTTTCGTGATCCGGATGTTCAACTCGGCCTTCCGCACCTGTGCGTGTTTGACCACGTTGAGAAGCAGTTCCCGCGTGGCGCGATACAGGAAATAACGCAAGTCGCCCGTCACCGCGGGGAGGGGGGAATTGATCCGGCTCGTGATCTGGACACCGTGTTGGATTTCGATCTGGTCGCACAACTGTTCCATCGCGGCCTCGAAGCCCACTTCATAGAGAATCGGCGGGCATAATTCCAGGGTCAACGCGCGGGAATGCTGCAACGTGAGGTCGATCAGGTTTTTCACGGTTTCGATCCCTCCCGCTGCCGCTGCGGAGGGTAGCGATTCCTGGATGCCTTCCAGTTGGATCATGGATAACGCCAGGTTTTGGCCGATGGTGTCGTGCAGGTCGGCAGCCAAGCGGCGGCGTTCGCGCTCTTCCGCCAGAGAGAGTTCAGAAGCTAGGTTACGCAGTTGAGTTTGATAGGCCACGACCTTCTCATAGGCCGTTTTGATCTGCTTCGCGTCCTCAAGCAATTGTTGATTGGCGAGCGTCAGTTCCTTCGTGCGTTCGGCCACGAGGCGGCCTAGGTTGCGGTGATACGAAAAATGAACCGCCAGGGAGACGCCCAGCAACACCGAGCCAATGCCGAACAGAGCCAGGAACATGGGCTCGCGGTACCAGGGCATTACGACAGTGAAGGGATACACCGCCGGCGTGGGATCCACATTCCAGTTGCGGTCCATGGCCCGCACCTCGAAACGATGCCGCCCCGCTTTCGCTACGGGCACAAGGGCCGCTGTATCCGGCGTGTACGGCTGCCAAGGGCCGTCATCCAACCGCCATGTATACAGCAACCGTCCGTCGCGGGTGTATTTCCACTTGTCCACGCCTCGGAAGAAGAATTTTACTTCGCCCAGCAACATGCGGTGGGCGTTCAGCTCCCGGGGGATGTAGGTTTGGGGAGGATCGCGGTCCGCCTCGGGTTGGTAGAGGCTGATGCCCCGTGTGGTCCCCGCCCAGATCCAGTGCTGCCGGTCCTCGTAGACCTCGAACACGGCGGCGTTGGGCAGGCCATCTTCGAAGGTCAGGGTGATCCACGATCCGTCCTTGTAGCGATGCAGCCCGGATCCCGACGCTACCCAATGGCTCCCGTCGTGTCCCTGATGAATGGAACGCACACCGTCCAGTCCGGCGCGGATGACTTTCCACTCCGCGCCGTTCCACTCGTGGATTGCGTCCCGGCCGCCCACCCAGATCCGGTGGTCATCGATCGGGCAAATGCAATTCGCGGCGGTGTCCGTGTAACCTTCATCTGGGCTGAACCAATGAAATCTGCCGTTTTGATATCGAACCAGTCCGTCCAATCCGGCGAGCCAAAAATCCTTGTGAGCGCCGGCGTGCAAATGGCGCAGGTTGGGATCGATGTCCCCGGCATTGGAGCTGGAAAGAATTGTTTGAAACCGCGTGCCGTCATACGTCTCGATCCGTGTTTCTGTATCACGGCGGGTGACGGCCCAGATGCCGTCCGGTGGATTCGCGGTGATAAGAACGATGTCGAACTGCTCGGGATGACTTGCCGGATGGAAACGTTTCGCATCCGGATCGAATAGCAGCAGGCCGGTGGTGGTTTTGACCGCCAAGCGGCCATCCGCCAAAGGGACCAGCGATTCAGTGAGCAGTTCCTGCGTTTGCACCCCGTACGGGAAGGGATATTCGGTCCACTGGTTCTCGCGCAAGCCGATCAGGGATTGGGCGGAAACGAACCACACGCGTCCCCGGGAGTCTTCACGGATATCATGGATCACGCCGTCCCAGGCCGCCGCCGGTGCCGGCGTGCGCCAGACGGCAGGCGCGTGCCGGGCGAGTCCTTCGCTGGTGGCTAGCCAGAAAGCGCCGCCTGGTTCGCGGGCCAAGCCGGTCAACACCCGCGAGAGCACCTTGTTTTGTTCGACCTCCACGGCGCGCCCGTTTTCGATATAGGTCAGTGTAAAGGGAGAGTGAAAAATCCATAGCGCCTCGTCGATGCCTGGCCATCCGCGCGTGACATCCCTGGAGGGATTTTCATAAAGCACACGGCAATTCGGTTGATCGAAGCGCGCCAGTACCCGCTTTTGGGCGGGGGAATACAAGGCGGTGACGAGGATCTCGCCCGAATCTCCGGAAATAAGGTTGGATATTTCCGACAGGTCGCAGGATTCCGCAGTCAGCCATTCCTCCCAGGATGCAAGGCGGCCCCCCGGATCTTCCAGACGGGCGTGGGCCATTCCCTTGCGGCCGCCGATCCAAATGTCACAGAAATCCTCCTTAGCAGGAATCACCAGCCAATCGTTGAAAGCTTCCAGGTTGGTATCGGCAGTGGATTTCAAGATATCTGTTTGGTGGCTGGCGGCATCGAAACAGGAAATCCGGTCCGGCAGCAGGAAGATTACCCGGTCTTTCGAGACCGGAAAGAAGGGCACCGTGGAGTGTAGTATGCCGGGAACGGAATAAGGAATCCAGCGCCCCATGCGGATGTCCTTACCGTATTCGTAGCGCTGGAATCCACCGGAATGGATCGACCAAATGGCTCCGGAAAACGTTTCATACACGGGGACGCCTGCCCCTGGACTGGGCAAGTTGATCACTTCGTATCCATCCAGCAGGCTCATCCACGCGACATGCCCGTGATTGACCAGCACCCGCCCCCGGGGGCTGACAAACACCGCGTTCGAGCACGATTCGCCCAATCCATCCTCATTGAGCCAAAACCGCCAGTGCGGAGGATTCTGCGCGGAGAGGATATTGACCAGCAAGAAGAGTTGAAAAATGAGGGTCCAGCCGGTCCTGGACCCGGTGGACCAGAAGCCGCATTTTCTGTGAATCCCGGTTGAAAAAAACCCATCGTGGACGGACATGGGATACCCGCATCGAAGGATAGATTCACATTATCCTACCGAGTAATGAATGTGAATACCTTGAAGGGCACTTCAAGAAACATCTTATCCTAAGAGGGTCAAGATGAGAGAATCTGGCAGGAGGTCTCAGGATCCAATACACCCTATCAGTTGCGGAGCCCTGCTTCCTGCTCCGGATCATGAAAGGAACTATGACAATGGAGCGGGAATGAATTGCGAAACTTATTGGGCTTCGCGGTATTCCAACGGCCCCTTCGTGTAAAACGGTTGCGGTTTGGACGCCTGCGGCTGATCCGGAGAGACGCTTTCCGGAATGCCATAGAGAACAAACTCGTACTGATGGTTAAGCTCCGGACCGGATAAAAACGCAGCCGCAAGTTCTGGTTCGCTCTCTTTTTGTATAGCCCCGGTTTCATCTATGCCGGAACGGTCCTCCCACACAAACCGGTTGGCTTGTCCTGTCGTGGTCCGGCCCAGATATTGTTCCTTTCCGCCATCCACCTTAACCCAGATGTGAAAGTCGATGAACGCCGGCCCGGGCAGGTTCCAACGGATGACCAACTGGCGTTTGTTTGGCAGGTCGATGTCGGTTCCCAGGCACAGATCTTTTTCTTGGATAAGGTCGTCGGTCACGAACACCCGGACAGGATCCACTTTCCATAAAGCGAAGGGATCTTGTTCGGCCACGAGCGTCCCATGCCGCCGCAAGATCGGTAATAAGGCTTCGGATGAGGGGCCGGGCAAACCGGGGGGGAATTTTTCGAATAACACGTATTGAATTTCGGCCCCCGTCCCGCCATTGGAACGAAGATGGCCAAACTCATCCCATGCGGCATGATAGTCTGACGAGGTCCCCACCTTCCGGCAGAAGGCTACGCTGAAAATAGGAAATGCCTCGGCGAGAGAGGCGTTAGCCATCGATTCTTGCCGCCCGGCGGAGACCAAAAACTCAACCCGTTGCCAGTTCCGGCTGCCTTGCCGCTTCTGGAATTCTCCTTTCCAATGGGGAAATTGGTTAAACACGGCAACGGTGATCAGGCCGGTCACAAACCAGCGCGCCTGAGAGGTAGCCGTCAACCACAAGGAAGGAATCACTCCGATCAACCACACAATCGCGGGCAGCAGGTGATGGCGGGTGGGCGATCCGCAGAGTACCGGCAGTGTTCCGATCACAAAAACCGCGCTGAAATAGAGATACAGCAACTTGTCCCACTGCCGCTGGTGAAAAATCATCCCGGCAAGAACGAACAGACTGATCAGCACGAATAGACTTAAGAACGAAGAAAGTGCCTGCGATTCGCTGAACGAAAAGTCGCCGCGTAGGAACGGGGTGGCTTGATGGGTTAGAAAGTCCAAAAAAAGCCGGGGATAGGCGCTGGCGGTATATAACACGGGACACCATCGCGCCAGGAAGGCGGAACGGCGGTGTTCAGGAGGGAAGAATTTGTTAATCGTTTCGGATACATGGGCGGCCGGGGATATCCCGGAAAAATCGGAAAGCCCTTTTTGTTCTGCAATTTTTTGTTCTACAAATTGAGCAAATTGATTTTCAAATTCGGTTTCGAACCGGTTAGTCCAGGTTCCCCAGGAAATCACCGGCCAGGCGGCGGATGCAAAGAGAAGGACGATAACCAAGGATGAAAGATCGGGGATGAGCAGGCGCATGTGTGATTGATTCTTGGACTGCCGATATAAAGCGGGAAGACTGAAACCGGCCGTAATGAGGCTGTATTCAGGACGTAAAAGATACGAGAATCCCACGCTAGCCAAAATCAACCAGATATCCAAAGACTTCTTGGATTCCATCCAGCCCAGAAGGCACAAAAGCATGCCGGCGGGAAAAAGTTGGACGTTCAGGTTGAAAGGATAGGAAACTACCACGGCCAGAAGCAGGGTAGCAAGGAATGACCAACCGGTGTTTCGGCTGAATATTTGGATGAACGCATAAGACCCTACGAGAAATATCCATTGGCTGAAAAAAGCGTAAACCGCGTAAATCGCCGTATTGGATAGAGGCATGCATCTATACAACAGTGCGGCAAAATAGGCCGGGATCGGATACAAGTCGCCGTAGAGAGGACTGCCGAACTTACCGAAAAGTATTCCATGACCGAAATAATTGGCATCATCATGGAGAGGAAGATCCAACCGGGAGAAAAGCCCAAGGAAAAGCAACACATGGAGACCAGTCAGAATCAAAAGATCGCGGATATTCCGATTGAAACGCCGGGACACGGAAAGAGGTGAGGCTTCCAATAGGGCATTCGATTTGAGATTTCGTCTCTTCCCCCAAAAAGCGGCTATGGAATATAGCATGTGGCTGATAAAAATATCGGCGAGAGTGATTAAGTCAATGAATTAAACATAACAGGATTTTTGATTACTGGCCACCCATCCCCCTATCGTCCATGTAGAGCACAAGGGGATACGATGCGGCAGGACGGCTGGGAGTATCTATATGGTAAATGGATGAGATTTCCCGGCTGGGCATATGGCCGATGTTTATGGAATTAACGGAGATTAATTGTCCGTCATATCCCATTCGAATTTTTTCATTTAAATAACTTTTTTTAGAATTATTTACAGGTATTCGGCTGTATATGCTTTTCTCATTGGAGGATATCGCTCGCGTTGAAGAATGCTTCTCCTCTATTGCGGATTCTTCTTCCATGACCGTACCGGCGTTGGGTCCCGAAACCATAACCGGAGAGATGGTAAAGCCCGGCTGCCGGAATTGCGTTGTGACCAGGCCGAGTCCGGTGGCGAGGATACCAAACAGGAGTGTGGCAAGGGATGCGGCGGGACTGAAACGGAGAGCGGAGAGTTTGAAACGCCAAAGGGCTAAACGGCAGTGGAACGATTTCTGAAGAGCCTGCCAGACTCCGCGTCTTTCTTGGTGAGCGGCGAGCCGCATATGAAGATCGTTCAGGCGGGGTTTTACCGGGATATGGTCTTCCTGCCAGACATCCAAAGCCCACCACGTTTTTTCCAGTTCCAATACTTCGCGGCGGCATTGGGGGCATTGGGCCAAGTGGCGTTCTGCGACTAACCGCTCTTCGGGGGTGCAATTTCCCGAAACATAGCCCGCCAGAAGTTCATGATTGAAAGGACAGACGTGTGTATTCATTTCTGAATATGGATTCATCGGCTCCCAGCGTATGGCCCTCAGGCGTAGTCTTCCAACAAGGGTTTCAGAATTTGGCGCAATTTCAAGTGGGCCCGGTAAGCCCGTTGTTTGATCGATTCCGGCGTCGCTCCGAGAATTTCGGAAATTTCCATGTACGACAACCCTTGATACTTATTCAAGATAATCACTTCCCGCTGTTCCGGGGAAAGTTGATTAATCGCCTTCTTGATAATCTCTTCATCCAGCTTTTTAACGAATTGGGTATGCGCGTCGGCGCTGGTGTCTTCCACCCGGTCGAGAATGGAATTTTCATACCCCGCGTTGCTATGGCCGTTGCCGCGGGGAGTGATTTGGGAGTCCATCTGCACCCGGCGGTTCCAATACCGGCGCTTTTCGTCGATGCAAATGTTCCGCGCGATCCGATACATCCACGAAGTGAATTTGGAACGGGGTTGCCATGAATCCCGATTATTGTAAATGCGGATGAAGGTTTCCTGTATCAAGTCCTCCGCTAGGTCCCGGTCTTGGATGATCCTTAAAATAAAGAGGAAAACCGGCTTGTAATGCCGCTGATACAGGATATCCAACGCCTCCTGCCGCCCTTTTTGACACAGAAGCATTAATGCTTCATCCGATACATTGTCATCCAATGTGGTTAGGGCCGCGGACTGGGAAACCGCATCACGGGTTGCGCCGCGGTCTGCAGTTCCCGTTTGAACGAAGCCTGCCCGTGCCGCTGCTGCTGATCCTGTCAGTTCTTTCACTCTGCCACCCGCTACCATATTCCCTCAGACATCAGGAATTGAATTTCATGTCCCTCATTTCATGGGAAAACCCTCTGCCATCCAAACGAATCGGATTGGAGAAGGTAACGCGTGAAATTGGATTGAGTTAATTATAGTCTGTTTCGAGGAATTGGACCATACTTAAATAATAGACTTGGATATCTTTGGAAAAAAATAGGTAGTTTTATAATGGATGATTAGGGATTAGGTTGAAATACGCCGAGAGAATCATTTCAGAATCGCTCTTGCCTCATCCATCTTCATATTCTTTCTCGATATTTGAATCTAAGTCATTGTTTTTCTGGTAGATCCAATAATAAAAAATATCGTAAAAGGCAAAATGGATTGAGCCCCGGTTGACCATCTGGACGCGCAGATTGGAATCATGGATCAGTTCTCCGGGAATCTCCACGACGGCTTCGTACCAGTTCCAGGGTGTTCCTTCGATCCCTATAGTCTGTAAGTAGATACCGTTCACGTATAAATCCATCTGGTAGAGAAATGTATCATGTTCCCCCGTGGTTTCACAGACGCGCAGGATCAGGTCGGCAGTCTGGTATGGATCGAGATTCCGGAGGATGAATGTTTCCGACCCATCCACACGCCGCCCCGCATCAATTATATCGAAAAAGTATAAAAGGCCCTGACGGCGCAGGGCAGGAATCAGCTCGTCCTGTTCATTTTCGATACCGGGCCACAGGGCCTCGATTTCCTCGTGATAACCGAAATTCCGGCGAAAGGGCACGGGAATATCGGGAGAAGTCCGGTTTCGGCGGTGAATCCGGTATTCGTGTTCCGATTCGCTGATCAAATCGGCGACATCGAGGCGGTCTTTCAAGATCCATCCTTCGCGCAAAGAGGAGGCGCGGGGAAGATCTTCGACGCCTTGGTAATTCCAATTGATCCGGTAAAGGGTCTTGGAAAAGTTGGGGTCAAATGGATCGGGGAAGGTGGCCAGAGGTTTATAAAAGACATCATAAATCTGGCTCATTTCCAGAAACCAGGCGGGAAAAACGATGGCAAAATCCGGCCGGACTTGAGGATTCAGACGTTCCAACCGCTCATACAGGCCGCCTTCACCCATGCGGTAGGCGAGTGTGGTGTCGTCTGTGACCAGACCGACCAGGTCATAGACCGTGCGTTGGCCATAGTAAGCCAGTACGCCGGCATCGTTGATAGCGATAGGTTTTTCACCCGGGAGGTTCTCGTTGATCCACAAGGCCGCTTTTTTTTGCTTTTCCTGAATGGTGGCGGAATTTTCGATGTAACGGGTGGCCCAGGTTGGCAAATAAGTAACTTGGACCAACACCGCGGCCGCTAAGATGGTGGACTTGAGAACGCTGTCCGGCATCCGCAACAGGCGGGTGAGAAATTCTATCCCTAGCACAGCCAAGAAAAAAAACAGAGGGAAAAATGGGATCAGATAGCGGTAATTGTGCAGCGGCCAAACTTCGAGCGTGGCAATCGCGCCCAGCACAGCCAGGAGAGGCAATCCGACGCATAACGCCTGCCATTTTGGCTCATTCCCTGGCCGGACCATCCAACCAATCCATCCCAAGACGGCAAAGATAAGTAAACCGGGCAGAACGAATTCGCCCATACCATGGATTCCCCCACCCATCAGGAAGAGCGTCATTTGTCCGGCGTTTGATAAAATGTCGTGCAGAACTTCGTAAAGTGTTTTGATGGGGTGATACAGGAGGCTTTTGGCCAGCAATCCGTTCCCCTCGCTGCGTCCAGTAGCAAAATAGAAAAAAAACGAGGGGCCAATCAGGCAAAATCCCGCGAAGAACAAGGAGGCAAGCAAGGTAGCAGGGGATACGGATCGATGGGGATATAGCGAACCCGAAATCCAACGGGCAAGTAATACCATTCCGAGAACGATTCCCCAAATCGCCCCTTCGGGTCGGCACAAGGCCAACAAGCCCAGGGAGATGAGCAAGCGGGGAAGGGATGACAGGGGATCGAAGGTTTCATGCGTCACCAGTAACAACAGGTACGTTAGCAGAGCGATTTCCATCCCTGACCAGATCCCCCATCCGGATAAGCCGGAAAAAAAGGTAAGTAGGATGGCATATCCTGCAGCGCGGGGATTTCCAGTGCGAATTCCGATCTGAACCAACAGGAAAAAAGACAAAGTAGTACAGATCCAGGCTATGAGAAGCGCCCAGAGGAGAAACCAATCGCCGTGAAATCCCAAGATATAACCCGGCGCAAGAATGACGGCATAAAGAATGCTGGTCGCGCCACTGGTCACCGGTTGCCCATGCTGGTAACGGAAAAACTCCCCCTGAGTGATTTGCTTGGCGTATTGCAGGTGAATGAAACTGTCATCGAGTGGGAACGAGAGAGAGCCGTTGATCGCGATTTGCGTCCCACCGAAGATCAGACCTTGCAACAAGGCCAGCCCTCCACATAGAAGGAGCATTTTCAAACGGTTGAAATCCAAGTCATCCATGAAAAAAGTAAATCCCTTCGTGTACGGCC
>ERZ795046.1731-NODE-1731-length-21017-cov-5.004198_pt1 | contig 21017 bp, 17 predicted proteins | sample MGYA00375130_ERZ795046 | MGnify/ENA primary metagenome ERZ795046 (study PRJEB30175, sample SAMN05720202) | activated sludge metagenome | isolation source: anaerobic digester from wastewater treatment plant | place: Japan | collected 2015-05-15 ...
AAAAAAAAAAAAAAAAAAAAAAAAAAAAAAAAAAAAAAAAAAAAAAAAGAAAAAAGAAAGAAAAGAAACGCTACAAATTTAATATAGGGCGATTTTAATGTCAAGACAAAAATTTTTCTCTACGTCAATTTTGTCAATTTGATTTTTATAATTTAGTATTATAAGTATATATAAATAAACAATTTACAATTATATAGTGCAAAAAGAATTCAAGGATTGTATTTGGTATTTTTAATTGAAGGGATAAAAATTATTTTTGCTTATAAGAGGTTAAAGGTATTGAAAAATAAGGAATAAAATATATGGCAAGAAAGAAAATACAAACAACAACAAAATTAACAGTGGAAGAGGGTATAAAAGAAAATCCTGTGCTTATTGATATTGAGGGCTATGCAAATAAAAAAGAGAGTGCATTTACTACGATATTAATCAAAGACGCAAATAACGAAATAAAAGACGCAAATAAAGACGAAATAAAAGCCGAAAAACAAAAAGACGATAAAAATATAGGGGTGATGGAAAAAAATGCACCAGAACCCGTTATAAACGTAAATAAAGGCATAAATACAGGTAAGTTCGGGCATCCAATACTTGATAAACTATACGAACATTATAAAGATGATCAAGTTGTATGGGATTATATATATCAAAATAAAATCACAATAGCAAATAGTTCGGATACAACATTGGTGCTTTTATTGATTAAGATATTGGAAAAAATAAACGAAATTAAAGAGAAATAAATGGAAATTGAATTTAAACCATTTACAGATTATCGGATTTTGTATGATAAGGTTCCATTTTTGAGGGATATAATAATTACATATGATAACGATGAAGAGTATTTTGAATATCATATGGAGCCATATTATACGGAATATACTCCGATAGAAATTATTAAGCCGTATAAATATATTAAAATAATAAATGGTGAAATACATGAAATTATATATATTTTGAATGGATATCTTGTTTTACATAAATTAAGAATATCCAAAAGAAAGGAATATAGGCGGTATTTGGTTAGGACAAAGAAAATTAGATATAATTATCGATATAAGAGTTTATTACTTTGGAATAACAGGCAGGTTGATATATACAAGATATATTGGTTTGTTTCGATGTTTGATCCGAAGTCTAATACATTTCTTGATTATCAAGCTTCTACAAACAAAGTGTATCCTAATGATATAATGCATAAGATGGATAAATTTCATTTAATATTAAGACAACAATGGTTTAGAAAGATATTAGAATCAAAATTGGGAGAAAAAGTTATGTTAGAATTAAGTGAGTTTTTACAAAAAAATAATGTAGATTATGGCTATATACTGCAAAGATATAAACAAATGGCGGAGACTGAAGATGGTAAATACCAATTTCAAGCAACACAGGCGCTTGAGAATTTGATTAAGGAGGCGGAATATAGGACGAAGAAGGCAATATTGCTTGGCGAAATTCCAAATAAAGATGCGGAAACAAAGACTTTGCCTGAACAAAAATTGGAATTACCTGAATTTGGTAGTGCTCCAGAAGAGGAAAGCCCAGAAATTAAATACGATTTTATCAATAACTTGATTGATAAATAATGACTTTTAAACAAAAATACGGTTATAACTCTCCAAAATATTTAGGTATTTTGAATTTCTTTTTTGACTTCTTGCCACAAATATTTGATAGGAAATTCGGATACGCACCTATGCACTTCAATATGCTAAAAGCTTATATGGAGGATCACCCCGACTGGATTAAAGAAAATCGTATGTATTGCATTGCAGCACATAGAGAATCAGCTAAAACAAGTATATTTGGAGTGGGAGTCCCTGTCTACTTTGCTTGTATGAACGGTGATATATACTGGGAAAATTACTTATTGCCACCATTGAAATATCATATAATAAAAGGTAAAACCGCAGAAGTTGCACGCAAAACCCAAAACCGTATAGTAGAGGCACTTATGTCTGAAACTATAATAAACGCTTTTGGTAATAAAGTGCCAACATTTAAAGATATAAAAGATAAAATAGGTAAAAATAACTCAAGAATATTGATAACAAAAGATAAAAATATATTTGAGGCTTTAGGTATAGATCAACCAATTAGAGGTACAAATATACTTAATATGCGTCCTCATAACGTTATATACGATGATCCAGAATCAACTATCAATACAAAAACCGAAGAGAGAAGAGAAAGTAATATCAGAGACCTATATAACGAAACTATTGGTGCACTGGATAACGAAAAAGGTAGACTTGTATTTATCGGAAATATAGTTCATCAAGACTGTATACTTGCAAATCTGTTGAGAACTGAAAATAATGGTTGGAAAAAACAATTTTACCCATTATCTTATGTAAATAAAAACGGTGAAGAGGTATCATCTTGGGAAAAACGATTCCCAATGTCCGCTATAAAAGTTAAAAAAGAATTCTATAAAAACCAACCAAAACTTGGCGGACTTAAAGCATTCTATATGGAATATTATAATACAATAATTTCTGACTCAAGACCAATATATAAACGAAATACAAATTATTATTATACCTGTATAGACGGAACAAACTTTATTTATAAAGACGGTGAATATAAAAATATATACGTCTCTATCGGATATGATCCAGCTCAATCCGATAAAAGAGGTAGCTCCGATACCGCTATACTTGTATTAGGTACAGATGCAGATAAAAAGAAATATATAATCGATTATACTATAGGAAAATTAGATCTACACGATAAATACGAAGAAAAATATACTCCAGTATATCCGTTTGCAATAGGGAAAGAAGATATGAGTAAAATATGGAAACTGGGCGGAATTGAAGAAACTTGTAGAATGGCAGTTAAATATAACGCAGATGCAATATGCGTGGAAACAGCTTCACAACAAAGAGGTATATTTAATGATATTAGAGAAAGAATGGATAAAATTACTCCCGATTTTCTTGCAGCAAGAGGTTATCTTGGACGAAATTATAAAAATATAGCAATGATGCCATATACCCCACGTATTGATAAAATCGAAAAATTAAATGACTCCGTAATTAGAGAATTTGAAAGTGGAAACTATATAGAAATTACAAACAAAATCGAACTTGAAGAATCAATAAATAAATACCCTTCTGCAAAACTTGATATCCTTGATGCACTTTTCTTGGCTGATTATATATCTACTCCACCAATCGAAATACAATATGATAAACTTAATACAACAATGCAAAAACAAAGAATATTTTATAAAAAATATAAATGTGATGAGGCTTGGATAGTCCAATGAAATGGGAAAATAATATAGCTGACCAAAACTTTAAAGACTTTAATGAGTTTAGAACCTACCGACAAAGCTGGTTTAAAGACGCAATAAAGTATAGAAATTTTAGAAATGGTTTCCACTTTTCAACCGAAGAAACAGAAGAAATATTGAAATTAAGACAAGCACCAATACCAATAAATATAACCGCCGCTATATGCGAAACCGCAGAAGCATTGCTAACCGCAAATGACCCGATTATAACTGTAACACCAGCAAGAGTAATGCAAGAAGAAAATAGACAATATGCACTCGCAGTGGCTAACCTATATGAAGCTGCACTCAAAGCAAGCTGGTATAACTCAAGAGGATCTTTGCAATTCGATAGGACCATAAAAGATTATAACGACGTGGGTAGAGGTCTGCAATACATAATCCCTAAATTTAAAGATGGAATATTTACAGTGGATATAAAATATCTCTCGTTTAGAGACTATTACCCCGACCCCGCCTGTAGAGAACCAGACTATCAAGATAGCGATTGTATGATTATTTCTTATGTTACTTCTATGCTCGCTGCTTTTAAACACGCACAAATGTATGACACCGAACTTGAGTTCGATAGATTTAAAAAGGAATTCCAAAAAATAGAATTTATAGATAATCCTATTTCTTTCGACGGAGATAAATATTTGTCAAGATCCTGGAAAAAAGAAAATACATTGAGAATAATTATAAAATATGCTTTGGAAAAAAATAAAATATATTACGTTACACCAGTAAGAGATGTAGTCGATGAGGTCCATTTGCAAAAATCCCTCGAAGTCTATATAGCATTCGCAGACCAAAACTTTATAGAAGTACCAGATGAAGTAAAAGAATTAGAAAAACAGAATTTAATTGAAATACATAGCACGGAAAAAAATCTGTTAACTGAATATATATCATTCGGTAAAATGGGACTTAAAAAAGTCTACCCAATAGATATGTATAATATTATCCCATTTGTTTATGACCATAACGACCACCCATATCCACTGGGTAGAGTCCATTATATATATCCATTACAAAGAAGCCTTAATAAAGCATTGATGATAAGCTTGCTTAATGCATCTCTATCTAATTCTGAAAAATGGCTTTATGAAGATAAATCTATAATCGATTTGGAACAATGGAGCAACTCACTCGCTATACCCGGCGCAATGCTGCCATATAGAAGAGTAACCGATAATACAATTCCACCTCAACCTATAAACGCTAAACCTCTGTCTGATGTATTTCTGCAATATCCTCAATATTTACAATATATGATGGAATATGTTTCTGGTATTAGTAATATCCTTATGGGTATTACTAATAACCAAACTCCAGATGTCTATAAAACAATTGCATCAATGCAAACCGCATCGGGAGAAAGAATAAAAAGAAGATTGAGAAATATAGATAGCTCATTGTCTCTTGTCGGATTATGCGTAGCTAAATTCTATAAAGAATATGCACCATATAACGGCGACCTAACCTGGGTCGAAAATTATAATTCTATTAAACAAATTGAATATAATAAACTCGAAGTCGATCCAAATAATAAACTTAAAATAAGAGTAAAACCAGATACAAACCTTAAAATTGGATTTAGAGATTTGAGATTTGTATCACAATCTAATCAAGGATATGAAAACGCAAATATCGCTCAATTGCTAACTTTGCTTGGCACTCAATTGAGTATTCCAGAAGTTGTGCCTATAATATTGAAAAAATTAAATATACCAGAAGCAGAAGAGATAATCCAAAATATGGATATTAAAAAACAAGCACAAATGACAATCGAACAACTACAACAAAAAATACAACAGCTTGAAAAAATTGCACAATCACAAGCAAAGGAAATAGAACAAAAAGCAAAGGAAATAACAGTGTCAGATGCGAAAATAAAAGCTACAAGATTCCTTGAAGGATTGAAAACAAAATTTAAAGATGATTTAAATAAGAGAAAAGAAATAGATGAATTGTTAAATGCTTTTAATCCAAACCAAACTATAGGGGGACAAAATGGAATCACAAATGCAACTGGAAATGAACCAATTGTCAATATCTGAAACAGGTACTGATAATGGTAATGAAAAACCAGTTGAAAAACCTATCGAAGAATCGGTAGAGAAAAAAGAAGAAAAAAGTTTTGGTATTAAAAATTTCGTAGAGAAAAAATATCAAGACTTAACTAAAGGTAAACCTGTTTCTCAAACTAATAATGAGGTTCAAAATGAAGTTAAAGAAGAAACTGAAAATCAAGTACAAACTGAAGAAGAACCTCAACCTAAAGAGGAACAAGGTTTGGAAGATGAAAAGAAACCCGAATCAACTGATGAACTTGAGACGATTAACAGAATGAACAAAAGCGATGTAGTTAAATTGGCTCGTAAATTCCAATCTAATTACGATAAAACAAAAGCTGAACTTGATAAACTTAAATCTCAATATCAAGTGTTGGAAGAGCAATTAAACTACATTTATAGCGACCCGATTAATGCTATCCAAAAAATAGCACCTGATATTGGAAGCTTGATTCAAGTTGATGATGTTGAAAAAACTGTTAAAGCTTGGCAACAAAATACCTTGCTGAAACAAATGAAGGAAAAATTTGGTGATAAAATAACAGATGACTGGGAACCTGACCCTTCTGAACTCACTGATCCAGAATCCCCTACATTTTACTATACATTACAGTCTCAAGAAATGTATAGACAACTAAATGAAAGGAAAATAAACCGTGAGAAAATTCGACAAATGGAGATACAAAAACAACAACAACTTGAACAAATTGCTAACGAAAGAAATATGCAGGACCTAATGTACCTTAAAAATGAATTCGGACTTACTGATCAGGAACTTCAAAATTATGCTGAAAGATATGCAAAGTTAATGACTAAACTTAATGAGGATCCATATCCCGATTTTCACCCTCAAAGAGTTAAAAACTTGATACTTTCAACATTCTTTGATGAATTTGTCAATAGAAAGGTGCAATTGGAAGTCGAAAAAGCAATTAATCAGGTACATTCTGAATATCAAAAGAAAGGTATTTATATCAAAAAACCAGATGTCCCAATTGATGCTACAGAAAGCAAACCTAAAGAGGTTGGGATTCCAAAAAATAAATCATATTCACCATTAAATAATTTAGTTAACAAAATTACAAATATAAACAAATGAGGTAAAATATGGGCGTAGAAAATGAAATAATTAAAGGATTGTATTCTAATAGTGATTATATGGATAGAACTCGTCTTTATGCACAAGACCAGGACTTCTTTAAATTCTTTATAATGTACCAACTATACGAAGTTTCTATCTTAAGAGTACTTTCAGAAAAATTTGGGAAAATTCCTACTGAACAAATTACAGATTTTGAATTGAAATATCCTGAAATGGAAGAATTACCATACGAATTTTCCCCACAAGCACAATCTACCGATGATGATACTAATAAAACTTCTAAAATTAAATTGACAAACGATGATGCTAATGCTTTACACGAATACCATATATTGGCAGTAAAAGCCGATGGTTCTACTGATAGTACTTCAATTTATGTCAATAGCGACGGTTCTGCAATGTCTACTACATTAAGCTCAACTACACCACTTATTGAAACTGTTATGGTAATAGATATTGATAAACCAAATTCAGCTGGATTAGGATATACATACGTAACAGTCCAGAGATCATATCCAAATGATAATCCAACAGCGACTCTATTACCAATTAAAACAAATCATAAATTAACTATCGTAAATAATATAGCGGCTGAAGATAGCTTGCCTTTCCCACCCTCTACCAAAAACTATGACTTCGGATTTAATTATGTTCAAACTACAAGGGAAAGCTATGGCATATCTTCCCACGTCCAATCAGGAATAAAAACATTCCTTGATAAAGACCAATTGGATATTAATCTCGAAATGGCATCATTAAGAGTATTGAGAGAAATTGAGACCGCTATAATTATGGGTAGAAGATCAAAGAAAAAAGTTTCCAATAACAAAATGCTATATCAAGTCGGTGGATTAAATGAGTTTATTCCTCCTACAAACTTGATTAATTATAACGGCGTAGTTACTCCACAAGGAATGAACGACTTAATTAAACAGGTAGGTGATAAAGTTGGTTCTACTGTAACCGAAATGTGGATATTTGGTGGTACTACATTTATAAATACAGTAAATAAAGCTTTTGATGGTAAAGTAAACCAAATACCATATAATGAACAACAGTCTATAAAATATGGATTGAAAGTTCAGGAATTCGTAAACCACGCAACAAATATGAGAGTCTATCTTGCACCTGCACCAATTATGAATTTATGCGGTATGCATAATGAGGCATTTATGCTTAACTTATCCGATAAATATAAATGCTTCCAAATTGGTGAAAAAGAACCATTAGAGGATAGACCAAAAGATGGTAAGTCTTTATCACCAGAAGGACAATATAGTACTTTGAGAGAACTTTATGTGATGTTTACAATGACAAGAAGATTAGCAAAAACTAATTTTAAAATATATGGAGTATTATAATTATGTGGACAAAATTATTAGCATTAAAATCAATTGATGATACAAATGACTTAAGAAATAATGATATTCTTTTTGAATATCACGAACAGGACCTTGGTAGTTCAACTACAGTTACAACATTATTAGATGTAATTGTCGGAGTAATTACTTTAAATGATATAAAGGTTACTGGAGAAACTACAACCTATAAGGCTGCAGTAGCTTATACAGATGGAGTAATAACTGTTGGCTCAAATGCTAAAACTGTAACCGTAAATGGCGACGCAACTAAATTTTTCTTGGTTGGTAAAATTAAAGCAAGAGAGGTATAATAATGGCAACTAAAATAGCAAGAATTAAATGGGACAGCCCAAATACTATATTGCCTCATACAAGTTCTATGTTGACAAATTCTTTAATTACAACTATTAATGTTAATAGTAGTCAATATAGTAATGGTGATAAAATTGAGGTAAGATTAGTTGGTGCTAAACATATTTTATCATACTTAATACAAAATGCTAATACTGGAGCTATTATAAATGCTGAAGCAGTTGGTGATTATTCTGTTGGAACTAATGAAAGTACTTTTGGTAAATACATTAGAACTGGCGCAATAGCATCAGCAGTTGACCTTAATATATTGATTTTATGGAGTATTGAAAATATTTCTAATGTTGTTTTAGCACAATTAAATTAAAATAAGTTATGGCTACTCCCAATTTAAATAATGAATTACTTAAATTTCGTAGAAGGATAGGTGATACTTTTACAACTGGAGGAGTGAAATTCTCCTCCAGTAATATCTCAAGTGATGGCAACGTCCTAACACTTGAGGAATTGATGGATATATATAATTCAGCAGTAAGAGAAGCTCTCCGAAATATGATTGCAGTAATACCTCAAAATAATTGGGTTAATTATTTCCCTGGTTATATATATTCTGTAACAATATCAACTTCAAATATTACAACCAAATTATATAATGCCGATTATATATTACTTGAAGATTTAAATTCCTTAAAACCTATATTAAAAATTATGCAAATAATGGCTATATCTGGTACACCATACAGCACAAAAGAAGGACATAATATAGGTATATATATACCACCTAACCATATACACGAAATTGTAAGTCAAATGAATGAAGTCTATAATAAACAGACTTGTTATACAATTGTAAATACTATGGTTGACCAAATATATAAAAAATCTATACTTATATTTCCCGAATCAGCAGTTGGTACTACTCCAACTTATAGCATTATTTATATTGTGGACCATACAGATTTAATACAAGGGGGAAGTGTGGATATAAATCCTGATGGTATGGATATAACAAATGCTGGATTAAACTTAATACTTGATTTTGCTGAAAGGGAATATATACAGAGACGACAATTTGAAGAACCTGGTATTAATGAAAATAAAATTAAAGAAAATTTACAAAGAATAATATAGGAGTTTTGAAATGGGATTTGCACCTTGCGAAAGATGGACTGCTCATAGAGTACTATCTGTATGCCGAAACCTTGCAAAAGCTGATGCGGTTGATAAAGCTTTAACTGAACAAGTTAAAATATTCTATCAAACCGCTTTAAATGAAATAGTTACTCTATTAAATGGAGCAATAGATAGGAGTTATTTAACAAATGTAATTTCATATTATGTAGATTCAGGGGATTCTTTTACAATAAATAATGAATATTTAATTGCTCAATCAGACCCATTACACCCAATAGATACGAATCTAATGGCAATAAATGTATTACAGAAAAAGGTAGTAACAATAAATGGTACAAATACACTTATTGACCCATTGGAAAATAAAAAGATAGATAGATTAAATTATATTGAGCAGGAAATAGAGGGAGCTGGTTCAGCAATTGAAGGACTTGAAACACATACAGGACAAATATTACCAATTAAAGATATAGGTATTGCTCAAAGCCTAATGAGAGCAGATTTTCCACACGAGAGTTATAAAAATGATTTGATATATATTGAGATAGGCGGAGAACCGACAACCAATATATCTAATCAAAATTGGACAGCTGCTCAATCTGAATATTTGCCTACATCTGGTAATTCAACAGATAAAATATTTAATAGTTATTATATAAGAATAAGAAAAGACCCCAGAAGTAGAAAATTCAATATGAGACCTGCTTATGTTGATGGTACAAATTATAGAAGAATTAAAACTATAATTTGGTATCAAAGAATGCCAAATTATCCTAAAGATGGTACAACACCCGCAACAGATGGTTGGGCAAGTGATTCTACTCATCCATCTAAATATGTAGATCTTCCAGAAAAACATATATCGTTGTTAATTAAGAGGATATATACTTATCTGTTATTACAACAAACTGGTAGTATACCTGACCAATTAGCAGCAGATACAACAAGAGATTTTGCTAATATTTATGCAAATATGAATGCTGAACAAAGAGCAGCAATGTCTGACTTTATGAATAAAATTAAAATGGATTTAGGAAGATGAATCTATCAAGTTTAAAACAAATTTGTTATGATTTAAATAGACAAATAGGGACACATCCCAATCTTTCCGAATTAACATTGAATAATATTATTAAAACCGTGATATGGGACGTGGCAAAGTATATGAATACAATAAATCACCCATATTTCGTTGAATTAAAAGAATTTACAATACTTGATGGAGAAGTTGTATTAATGACAACAGAAATGAGACCAATTACTGAAATGATTGATAAGTTGGCTTATGCTTATGTAATAAATGGTGAGGAAAGACTGGAATTACAGGTAACTTCATTAGAAAATGTTCTAAAAGCTAATTATTCTAATTCTGAATATGGGTATATTACTTATTCTAAATCGAGATTGTTTATTCATATACCACCTAAATATTATAATAGTACTATGTATTTAGCCTATTATTCGTTTCCCGAGATGCCAATTGAAGACGAGGATGAAATTGATTTGCCAGTAGATATGATGGAGTATTTTTTCATTTTGTTTAAAATATATCTATATGGTGAAAATCCAATTCCAAGAGAATTACTACAATTAAAATATGAATTTGAATTAAAAAATAAATTTGAATCAAAATGAATTATGAAACAATTATATCACAAGTTTCTACAAATTTAGGATACGATGCATATGATAATGTTTTGAAAAACAATATAATGTTTGCTATATATTGGGCTGAACTTGAATTAGCAAGAGAAAGTGGCTCATTAAAAGAAGATTATGAATTTGAAATTAAAGATTACCAAATGAATTATTTATTACCTGAAGATGTTGAGTATCCTAAAGGTATAACAATAAGGTCAAATGATGGAGGATATATTGATTTATATGGAGTAGAATATGAAGAATTGATGAGATATGTAAATAACCCTGATAATGAGCAAAAAGCAAAGTATAAAAATAGAATTTTATATTCTATACGAAATACAAAAGGGAGAAAGGATTTTACAATATATCCTGCCATAAATGGCACTATTGTATTTAGTTATGAAAATTTAATCAAAGAAAATTTATATATGAATCCAAATCACTCACCGCAAATACATAGATCTTTCCATACTTACATAATAGATGGTGCAACGTATTATCTAATGAAACAAGAATATCTAAAACGCTCACCAAGTATGAAAATCGAGGAATTAGATTTCTACCAACGAATGATTGCTTTACACGAGAAAAATTTTGAAAAAGGAAAAATAAGATACGCCGCATTTAGCAATAAGAAAGATAAAACACCTCTTGTTCAACCATATATATTTTATGATAAACCAGAGAATTATTAATGTTATTACAAAAACAAACAATTAGATTTTCAAATTTCAATAAAGGTTGGATACCAGAAACAGAGGTATATCCTGGTGCAAGTGTACCTGATAGTGCACTTGATATAATAAATTTTGATATAGATGCAATAAAAGGGGGGATAACCAAAACAAATGGTTTAAAAAATGATACTACTGAATATAGTTCATATTTATCAAGTGCACTAACTAATCCTAATCCATTAACAAATTCAGAAATAAAATATATAGGAAATTATTCATTAGGGAGTCCCAAAATAACTGATTTATTATTAGTTGTAGCATATCATAGCCAAACAAATCCTAAATATAAATGGCTTTTAAGAGATATGCTATTAAATAATAATTTAATATCTGAAAATGGATACGAAAGATATTATAATTTATTATTAAAATTTACGGCTCAAGTAAATTCAATAGTTACTAATAATGATTTTACAACTATTGGATTGAATAATTTTTCATCAGAGGCTTTTGAAATTCTTGATGATAATAATTTAATGATCCCAGGTTCTTTAGATGGATTTATTGTTAATTTTGGGACAGAACAGAATCCAATTTATAGAGTTGTAGTAAAAACAGAAGAAACATATATAATAGTTACTCCTTCTATAACAGTAAGTCAAGGAACCACATTAACTTTTTATAGAAGTAGATTAAGTATAGATCCTGATTATAATTCAATTTTTAATCCTTCTAAAGAATATTTGTCATTTACTACAAATAATTATGGTAATAGATTATTAATAGGATTAGGCAAAGAAGTTAAACCGTTGTGGTTGGGATATATTAATAGGCATTATTTTTATAATAAAAGTGCCAATAAATATTTACTTGATTATAATGGAGAAACTTTTCAGAAAAATATAATACTTGAAAAGAGAATACCAGAATTTGATATGGAATATGAGATAAAATACTTTCAATTTGATGGGAAGGTTAAACAAAATACACCAATAGAACTATGTTTTACGGCTACTTTCGATGGTTTCCAAGATGTTTTACCGAATAATACAAAGGTGAATTCTCCGTCTCAAAACATTTCTATTGGAATGTATATAAAAAATAATGGTTATAATGTAATGTGGAGGCAACAAAATTCACCTGTACCATTTATTTTACAATCAAATTTTTATATTAAATTAAATAAAGGGAATACAAATTATTGTGAGATTAGATTTATTGAAGATGATGATTGGGAAAATTTTGTTTCTCAAATTGATTTACAATCTAATCCAGATAAAATATGGGTAAAATGTACCAATACAAATAAAATAAATGATATAAAAGAAAATATAAATGAATTTGCATTAGGCATTTATGCGGCTATAGCTCAAATTGAACCATTACGGGAAGTATTATATGTCGGTTCGCATTCATTTTCAGATATAAATGTTAAATTGATAGACAAGGAATATCCATATATTGTTATCGAAAGTAATTCAGCTTTTGCATATTCAACTGGTATGGAATGGAAAGTTTTAACAAATGCAAGATATGGGGGGAATATAGAATTCAATTGTGAATCATTTACATATGATAATAATTATGATGATGAATTTGTATTTTATAATGGTACAAATGCTGCAGTAGAAACTTATTCTAATATTTTCGAAATAAAATTACCTTTAGATTTTAATACAATCCAAATAATTCCTAAAATTGATATAAGCAAATTTAATAGAAGAATAACCTCAATAAATGTATGGGGTAGATATAAACCAAATATCGAAAATGTAAGTAAGTGGCTTATACCATTTTATCAGCTTGCAAAGATATATATCAATGATACAAATGAAAAAGATGATAATAATAATGTAGGTTGGTATTGGAATACAGATAAATTAAGTTATGATATATATATTAAAAAAATATATGGGAAAGAAATAGAAGATTTAGGTGATAGTACTGAAATTTCAGATGAAATTGCAAAAGAGGTTGAGGGATTAAAAGATATTCCACAATTATTACCGACTATCGTTTATGAGCCAACAATTAAGAATAGTTGTAAATATAGCGTATCAACCATCAAAGATAATATAAGTTATGTAGCTGGCACTGATGATAATGAAGAAGTATTAAGATTTTCACGAAAAGGATATGTAAATAATATAGATTTATTCCCATATGATTATAATGCAATGATTGGATATGAAGTAGTTGGCACTGATTCACCTGGTTACATTACAGCTTTAACAGTATTAAATGACGAATTAATTGTATTAAAAAATAATTCTTTCTTTAGTTTGCATACAGATGCTTCGGGAATAATGGTGGCTAAATGTTCTAATTTTGTTGGTTGTCATTATTATAGGTCTGTAGTATCCACAAAATATGGAGTTATTTTTGCTGATAATAAAGGAATATGGCTTTATCAAGGCAAATTACAACCAGTAATACAAATCAATTGGCAATGGAGTAACTATTATTTAAATACTATTTCTGAACAAGATAAAAAAGGAATGTTTGCAGTATGGAATGGTGAGACTGAAGAATACTGGTTATATATTGGTGGAATATTTTATATTTGTGATTTTAAAAATTATCAATCAATTGATTCTTCTATGGAAGTAATGAAACAAAAAGAAAAAATTATATTCCCGTGGCGTAAAAAGAAATTTAATGATACAATGGTTGCAATGGCATATAATTCAAATGGCAAAGTTATAGTTGCTTCTACAAGTAAAATATATTTCAACGATAATACAATATTCTCATTTAACGATCAAAAATATAATGATTTATATATAGAAACAAAAATAATATCAACAACTTCACCTAAAGCGATATTCCAAGAAATATTTACTGAATCTGAAAAAGAAATAAAATCAGTAGATTGGAAAATAAAAGCAAAGTTATATGTTGATGGTTTCCCTACACCAAGACAAGAAATAATTCTACAAGGTAATTATGACTATAAAGATTTGGTATGTGTAAGACCAATTAATATTGGTTCTGTAAATGATTTAAAAATAAGAATTGATGTTTCTGATGATAATGGTACAACTGTAAAAAAAATAAGAGCATTTGGTATTAACTTAATTATGAGACAACCAAAATATGTTACAGAGTAGTTTAAATAATTATTTTGACCAGGAAATAAATCGAAAAGCTAATGTATATATAACAAATGATATACCAAGTTTAAAACATTTAACTCAAGGGGATATAGTTTATAGTAGAAAAAAGGGGAATTTTTATATGATGGTAGATGGGAAATTAATTCAATTTGGTGGTAAAACTAAAACTGAAGAGATAATAAAGAATAATGTTATTTATACAAGTACAAGCAACAATAATGTTATATATATAGATGGTTTAATTGAAATTTTTAATAAGGATAAATATATATTCTTAAGCCAACAATATGGACAGATAATTGAACCTTTACGAAAAATATGTTCATTTAAGACATTAAAAGAAATATTGTTTTATATAATTTTAACCGATGGAGAATTTAGCCAAAAAATATTAGGAAATATAAATTTAAATTTAGAGATATTAAAAGGGAATTTAATAGAAATTGGATATAAAATTATAAATGAAAAATTAAATGTTAAGATAAATATTTTAAACCCTTTGGGAACATTAATAAATGAATATAATATAATAATAAATAATGTTTTAGAATCAGCTATTTTAAATGCAAATGAAAACAATAATTTAGCAATGATTTATGAGATGGTATTATATGGGGAAAATTAAATTATTATTTATATTGATTTTATTGACGACAATATATAGTTATAGTCAAGATAGTTTAGCTAAAAGACCAATTTCCGTACCATATATAAATTTCATAGGGACCACTAAAGATACTGGACAAATATTCCCAAAATCTATATTTTATGATACTACATTACAAACTTTATGGTTTGTTAAAGATAAATATCATAAATATAATCTTTTATTGATAGATAGTATGTATAGAGAATTTGGCACAAATACAGCTTATGGGTATTTAGGTTCTGGGACATATAATTATATTCCTAAATTTATTATCCCTCAAAAAAATAAAGCTGTTCCTAAAATGACTACAGATTCAATATTTGAGTGTCAAGTATATACAAGTGGAACATTTGCATATAAAGCATTTTCAAAAGATGTACCAAAAATTTATATTTATCAAGAAGGGATTCCATGTGTACCTAATAGTACTGAATGGACTAAAACTGACCCTGATACAACTTTTAATAACTGTTATATATTAATTAAATTTAGAAACCAAAAATGTATAAGTAATTATACTATACAATTAGGATATATGTATTACGATTATTCAATGTGGAATTGGAAATATCAATGGTATGATGATATTTATTATTTAGCTTCTTATGCACAAGATTGGGTTTTATATGGTTCAAATGATATGGTAAATTGGATAAAATTAGATAGTGTAGTAAATCAAGATTTTGGTGGTCAAGTTGATACTACTTTAACTGCTTATTATTGGTCTCCACGATATACATATTATCCAGTTTATAGAAATAATTTTACAAATATAGAAAATATTGGCGCTTATTATTATTATAAAATTAATTTTAAAAATTTCAATAATAGATCAAGTACGGTAGGTAATTCATTACCATATTATAAATTAGTAATTCAGTATATTCAGTTATATGAAGGTGCAAATATAAATTTTGCTGATAGTAAATTAAGACAATCAGTCTCTAATGATACAGTATATTCTTCAGAAATTTTTGTAGTAGAAAAAGATTTATATTCAAATGGTCAGATAATATCAAAAGGCAATAAAATTAAATTTTTAGATAATGATAAATACCTTTCTTTAGAGGCTTATTCACCACTTTCAAATAATTTTCAATATATTTTGCCAAATTATATTCCAACAACTGGACAATATTTAAAAGCAAGTACAATAACAAGTGGTCCATATTATAATTTAATTCAGTTAGGTTGGGGTACTGATCAATATGGTACAAGTTCAACTGGTGGTAATGTATATAAAGGGGGCGATACAACAGTAAATAAAATAACAAAATGGATTGATGGTCATACAATAACGGGAAGTAATTTTAATGATAATGGTTCAGTACCAAAATATAATAATGATACATTATTAACAATAAATCAATATAGGAATTTAAGTAGTAATTATGTAGCAGGTGGTAATGTTTATAAAGGATTTGATACGACCGTAAATAAGCTTACTAAATGGATTAATGGTCATACTATTATAGGAAGTAATTATAAAGATATTGGTATACCGATTTATGGGTATGATACATTAATGACATTATCACAGTTTAGAAGTATGTATAGTGGTGGTCAAAGTGTAGGTGAGGCAAATACAGCTTCAAATTTAGGTGGAACTTATGGATTATATAAAGAAAAGGTTGGGGTAGATTTAAGATTTAAAGGTATTACACCTGGGAGCAATGTTTCCATTATAGATAATGGGAATTATTTAACTATAAATGCGGCTGGTTCAGGTATTACTGGTAGAGAAATTAAGAGTGCAATATTACCATTAACAAAATACTGGGATACTACAATAATGATAAAAGGTATTACAGGTTTTGGTTCACCTGGTCAAGTATTAAAAGTATCTCAAGATGGGCAAAGTATGATATGGGGAGATGATAATGTTTTATTAAGTAGTCAAGTTGGAACTGTATTTAAGATAGCAGATACTACGGCTGGATATTTAACAAAATGGTATGATGGTCATACTATACAGGGGAGTAAATATTCAGAGACAAGTTTAACCCCATTATGGAATAACGATACATTAGTAAGGAATAATTATTGGAAATTACACACTCATTCTGGAGAAAATTATAAATTAGCATTTTGGTATAATAATACTTTAACTGACAATACACATTGGAATTTAGGAATAAAGTCTCCGTCGCAAAAATATAATTGGTTATATTCTACAAATCCTTCTTTAATAAGTTCATATTATTATCAAGTATGGTCTGGCAATGAAAGTTATGCTTGGAATATTGGTATGAATTTAGATAATAATTTAGAATTTACATATAGTGTTGGTGGTAATTCAATTAAATTTTATAATGATGGCAAGATATGGTGCAAAGGACCTAATGGGAATTATGGTTGGGCATTAACCACAAGTGATAGTGTTGGCGGAGGAGGGACTTTAATTGGTAGTGGATATTCATCTACATTAGTAAAATATTATTCATTATGGACTGGTAATAATAGTTTAGGATATAAAGGATTATATCAAGGGATAAGAGATAGTGTTACTTTAGGTGGCTCAAATTATACAATTGTGCCGTATTTAACACCTTATGGTGATACATATATAAGAAATGGATTTGGTACGAGATATTATTGTAGAGATGGGAATTATTGGGGAATATGGGGCAGCACAGTACCGAATACCAATAATTTATTAATTGGTTATAATGGTAAATCACCAATTTTAGTTGATACATCAAGGAATATATTACATAGAGCATCTATATTATTTAATGAAAATAATGTATATTCAGGAATTATAGCTGCAGCACAAGACACTTCTTTAGTTATATCAACAAAATCAAATATTGTGATAAACAAAAATGGAGTAATTTCTAATGTTACTCCTGGTATTAATGCTAATGATGTTGCAGTAGTTGGTCAATTACCAAAGCTTGAAATTGTTGGTCATTCTGGCAGCTATAATATTATCAATGATGTATTCAAGATTGATGATACGACTTTGCAATTTAAAAAATATGAAATGGTTTTTGAAAATGGGATATTAAAAAATGTAAATGTAGTTAAACCAGATACAATAAGATTGAGGAATGTACAAATTACTCAAATAACTCAACAAGCATATAGGAAACCTTCTATTTCTGTCCAGCAAATATTTTATAATACGACATCTGCTTCTGCAAGTGATCCACAGGCGAATACAAATGATGAGTTTTATATTAAAGTAATAAATAATAATCCATTTGAAACAAATTTTAGAATAGAATTAAACGATTCATTAGCAAGAGTTTTGGTCAATAATCCAGAGGGTAAGTTTACAGATTACAGACAAATAATATCAATACCAGTAAGAAATATAAAAATTAAACCTGGTGAAAATTTAATTAAGATTATATTATTAAAGCGATGGGCAATAACAACATTTACAGGTCCAACTTCTGGCGCAATATCAAGTTTATCAAATACAATTTCATTTAATTTAACTTTTTATGATGAATATAATTTAGTAACACAAGAAAGATTATATGTAACTTCAAATATAATTCAAGCACCAACTGTATATAGTGGTGGTGGGGGTGAAGATAATCTACAACAATATGATTTATATCCTTTTCAGATATATTTAGGTCCAAATAATCCTTTAGGTTGTAATGTTTTATCGGATTTAGATGGTGCTTATATAATGATGGAAGCAAATGATCCGACTGTAGTTCTTAAAATTGGTGATAATATTATTGAACAACACGACTGTCAGTATATAGATATTTCTACAAGAATTTCTATTTTAGCATATAGCCATATTTGTACTCCACCGTTTATTTGTGCATATAAAGTAATAAAATATAAAATATATTTATCATTGGAACCAATTACAGAAAGTAATAAAAACAATCCGAATAAAACTTTAATAATAGAAGGTGGGTTTATGGTGGGTTTATGATAAAAGATAAGTTTAAATAGATTAGCAAGGAGAAATATAATGGAAATATCATTACCAATTACAATTATAATAAGTTTAATTAGTGCTATAACAGGGGGTATAACTTCTTTTTGGGTATTCAGATTAGATATTGAAAAGAAAATAACAAGATTAGAAGATACAAAACTGGGAATGTCTTATATGAATGAGATTACAAACAAATTAAACGAGTTATTAAATGGAATTAACTCATTAAAAATGAAAACAGACGAATTACAATGTAATGTGAATGATTTAAAAAACATAATAAAAGATATGCAAATAAGAATTGAAGAAAATGAAAAAGAATTTATTATTTTAAAAAAAGAACACGAGATATTAAAAAAGTTTAAACATAATTTAGGAGAATAGAAATGAAGATTAAATTATTATTTGGAATTATAATTTTAATAATTCCTAAACTTTATTCTCAAGTATTACAATACCCTTGGAACCAAACTACTTCTCAAGTATTACAATACCCTTGGAACCGAACTACTGTTATAATGGGTTATATTGGCAAAAGCCCATATACAGGGAAGGATACAATATATTATGTAGATTCAGCAAGGGGGCATAGAATACCTGTTGATGCTCAAGTTTCGGTATCTGCTACGGCGACACTTGATTCTACTTCACAATCATATACAAATAAGATATTAGAAAGTTTATTACCTCAAGATACTACAATAACATTTTCAAGAGATGTAACTACAAGTGCATTAGCTTTACCATCATATCCTTGTAGGCAAATAGATTTAACAGTAGATTATGATTATGGAGGTACAATATATGTAGGTTCAGTAGGTTTAACAACAACGAATGGCATACCACTAAAGGCTGGAGATGCGGTAACTTTTTATGTTTCTAATTCTGCAAGTATATATTATTTAGGAACTGAAGTTGGAACAGCAAGTTTAAGAGTAAAATTATCAAGGAAGAAATAAAATGAAAAAAAATATTTTACTTTTAGTTTTGTTTTTATTATATTTAGATTATAGTTATAGCCAAATATATAGGGCTGGTGGGAGAGTAGATACTATATCGCGACCTGGGGTGGCTTCAAAAAATTATGTAGATAGTTCGATATCTAAAATAAATATAGCGGTTGATAGTTCAAAATTTGTAACTCAATATAATTTAGATACAGTAAAAAACAATAGATTGTTGAATAATAAATATGGGGTAGATACTACAAATTCAAGAACATATTCTAATAATTTATACCAATCAAAAGGAATATATCTTATACCTTCAGATACTACCAATAAATGGCAGCCAAAGATACCAAATGGAAGTTCTGGACAAGTATGGAAAATGTTAGATGATTCAACTCAAGGGTGGGGACAAGATTTAACTGGTAGTGGTGGTGGTATTGATAGTAATTTATTTATAACGCAATATCGTTTAAATGATTCATTAGATAATTTTGCAAGAATAGGACATAATCATAATATAACTGAAATAAATAAATTAAATGATTCACTTGCCTCAAAACTATCGTTAAAAGATTCCAACACCATTTATTTAACTCCTATCACAATCTTTGATTCTCTCTCCCATTATGCTAATATAAACCATAATCATATCTTTAACTTGATAGATGGGGCAAGTGATTCTTTACAACAAGTGAGAACATTAACGAATTCAAAAATATCTTATTCGGATACGACAAGTCTAATTACTACTAAAAGCTATGTAGAAAGCAGAGTAGATACACGTATACCTACAAGTGCTAT
>ERZ795046.1742-NODE-1742-length-20881-cov-4.308220_pt1 | contig 20881 bp, 21 predicted proteins | sample MGYA00375130_ERZ795046 | MGnify/ENA primary metagenome ERZ795046 (study PRJEB30175, sample SAMN05720202) | activated sludge metagenome | isolation source: anaerobic digester from wastewater treatment plant | place: Japan | collected 2015-05-15 ...
CGAGACATCGGGCAGACTGGATAAGAAAGAGTGAATCAGCAGTCATCCACTCATGGAGACATAACAACTGTACCCCTTCTTTGGTGATTGGATCAGCCAGTAGATAGGACGTTTCCGGTACCACTGGAGATGAATCTTCCAGTAATCCTTCAACATAAATGTCCGAATGGCCCTCTTCAAGAACGGTGACCGCATCGGCATCGGTAAGCTTCCGGAGTTCTTTCTCTATTTCAGGGGAGAAGATGTGATCTCCATTCACGATTCCTGACCCAAGTGCTCCTTCTTCTCAGGGGATGAACCGGCCCATGATGATCTCGATGGCATACCCCATCCAGTGATTGACCAGGTCTTCAGGGGTCGGGGTCGGAAGTGCCGGTGGCTCCCCTACCTCGGCCTCGATGGCAGCCCGGTCCTCGTCAGTTATACCATAAAGCCAGTATACTTCGTCGTCAATCTCTCGTTCTACCTTTCGGAGATGGTCATGGCGTTGTTTCACGAGTTCGGCCATTCCGGAAAGGGTGGAGCCAAATGGGGGAGCAGTGAAATCAAACGTGGTTTCATCTTCGGCTGAATCAACTTTAGCGAGAGTGATGGCGTTTTCTGAATCAGCCTGCCCTTCCAGAGACTTCCGGATAAGCCCTCTGACCTCCATCATCCGGAGAGCAACCAGCCGGTTCGTCCAGGTAAACGAGACCTCTTTTACGAGCCGACGATATGCTTCCGGAGCAGACATACCGGAAGCAGTCTCATCAGCAAAGAGCTGTTCAAGGAGCCATCTGGTCTCGGCTACCTCTGGATCTTCCCGGATAGCCGGGATTTTCTCCGCCGGAGTAAACGCTCCTTTCTCTGATAGGCCATATACTCCTTCAAGAAGATCCTGAACATCGGTTGTGGGTGTTCTTGATTTTAGATCTGCCGAATGTGAGATAAGATTTTGAAAAATTTATTAAAACGCCGAAAGGGAGATTTGAACTCCCGAGGTGTTACCACCAGTGGTTTTCAAGACCACCGCCTTCCCAGACTAGACTATCTCGGCACCTATACATGTCTGTGCATCTCCTATAAATATATTTTAGATATGATGAATCAATACTCGTATATTCTTGCACATTTTATCTGAATGAAGAGGGATTATTCTGCACACATCAGTAACTGTAACCGGGATCAGGGGCCTTCCCCTGATTCAGAAGGGAGATAACCTTCCAGGCCTGATTATTGATAAATGCGCTTTGGAAGACGGGGACATCATCTGTATTGCTAGTACAGTAATCTCAAAAGCAAAAGGATACACCAGGCATCTGAAAGATATTACCCCCGGTGACAGGGCTACCCGGATTGCACAAAAGACTGGTGAAGACCCCCGATTTATCCAGGTGGTTCTTGACCAGGCCTGTGATGTACTTATTGAGACACCTTTCACCCTGACTGAGGTATCCTGTGGCCATGTCGGGGTCAGGTCAGGAGTTGATGCAAGCAATGTTGAAGATGGACTGGTTATTACTCTCCCTCCTGATCCCATGAAAGAAGCAGATGAGATACGTGAAGAGATCAAAAATCGTACCGGTAAAGAATGCGGAGTTATCGTTACTGATACCTGTGGCAGATCATTTCGGCGTGGTCAGACCGGCCATGCTATTGGATGGAGTGGTATAACTGCCATCCGGGATTTCCGTGGAGATAGTGATCTCTTTGGGCACATCCTTGAGATTACCGAGGAGGCGGTTGTGGATGAAATCGCCGGATTTGCTAATCTCATGATGGGGGAGAGTAATAACGGAGTGCCTGCTGTTCATTTTCGGGGCATTCCTGCATGGACAGGTCATGATACGATATACTTCAGACCGGAAGAGGACGTAATCAGGAGCGCCTTAAAAAAAGTGTAAAATTCAGAATGCAATCATATTCAGGACGAAGATGGCAACACCACATACAACCGCCGCGGTAAGTACTGCGTAGGGGCTGATATGGACTGCCCGCCGGTCTTCACTGTCATAGTAATTGACAAGACCTGCAGAAGAGATTAATCGTCCACCTGCTTTTTTTGCCATAATGTATATCTTACTCCTGAATTATATAAAAGACAAGGCCTTCCTTCCATCATGACAGAGGAGTATTTCGTATCAGGAACAGCTCTTACCGGGGAAAACCTTGAGGCGCGGGATGTTACGATAGTTGTTCAGGATGGGATAATTACCGCAGTAGAAGATGAATCCTCTGTCCCCCATCAATGGATATGTCCTGCTTTTTTTAATGCCCATACCCATCTTGCCGATACAGTTGCGATGGATCTGCCTTGCACCGGAACACTTGATGAACTGGTAACTCCACCGTATGGTCTCAAACACACAATACTCTCACAAACACCTGATATCCATCTCATCCAGGCAATGAGAGATTCTCTGACCGAGATGATCCAGTCAGGGACTGCAGGGTGTGCCGATTTTCGTGAGGGAGGAAGATCAGGAGTGCGTGCATTAAAAAAAGCAGTAACAAAACTCCCCTTTCATCCGGTTATTCTGGGGCGGGAAGGTGGTGAGGAGATAGCTGACGGAGCCGGAATCAGCAGCGCCAGAGACGTGTCGTCTTATCTGGACATCGTGGACCGTATGAAGAAACAGGGAAAAATTATCGGTTTTCACGCAGGGGAACGGGACCCTCAGGATATTGATGCCGCTTTGGATGCAGGCCCTGATTTCCTCGTTCACTGTACGCATGCAACACCATGTCAGATACGGAGAATTGCAGATGAAGGTATCCCTGTTGTCATCTGTTGCCGATCAAATTATCTTCTTCAGGTAACAACAGGGTCTGATCACCCTCCGGTTCATCAGATGAAAGAGGCCGGGGTTCAAATCCTTATCGGAACGGATAATGTCATGTTTGTCCAGCCTGATATGATGCAGGAGATAGCATTTATTCATACTGCCTACGGGGTGCCTGCTCATGATCTCCTCTCTTCTGCCACCAGGGGATTTCCGCCTGCAGGGATAACTCATGCCATAAAAAAAGGAAATAAAGCTTCATTTTTCGTATTGGACTGCTCATGGGGAAATTTGCATCATTCCCGTGACATCAAATCCACCATTGTGAAGAGGGCGCCATTGAGCCATTTTTGCGCAAGAATTTTTTAGGTAAAGTCCAAATTAAATTGGAAGCCTTTTTGAGGGGAGTATATGTATAACACAATTCTTGTTGCTATTGACGGATCCATTGTCAGTGAAAAGGCATTTGAGGCAGCCGTCGAACAGGCACATGCCTGGAAAGCAAAACTTCACGCAGTTTACGTCGTAGAATCGGGGCTTTTTACAGATATTCCGGCAGACAGCAAACTGGAGATTATGTACAGCCTGCTTGAGCAGGAAGGCAATGCAGCACTTGATAAAATCAAGGAGATTGCCAAGAAAAAGAACATAGAAGTTACAACGCATTTTGAACAGGGGCATGCCGGAGACACCATTCTTGCTACTGCCGAAAAGATAGGTGCAGATCTGATCGTCATGGGATCTCATGGAAAGAGTAATATTGATCGCATCCTCATCGGAAGTGTCAGTTCCTTTGTTGTTGAACACAGCAAGGTTTCCGTTTTGGTGGTGAGATCATAGTGCCAGTCCCGTTGGTATCAGACTACATGACGACCGATGTCGTCACTGTAGAAATACCTGGAAACCGGGATGATGTACTTAAAATTTTAAAAAGAACCGGAATCAGCGGAGTTCCTGTATTAAAGAATGGAAAACTGGTTGGTATCATCACGAGAAAGGATCTTCTTCACAAACCTGAAGAGAATCAGCTCGCTCTCCTGATGACTCCTGATCCGCTCACCATCCGTCCTGATGCGACTCTGAGTGAAGCAGCCAGGATGATGAGGCAGCGTAATATCCGCAGACTGCCTGTTGTGGACGAAGCAAAAAACCTGGTTGGTCTTATCAGTGTGGCTGATCTCATCCTTGCGATTGCACGGATGAAGATTGAGGAAGAGATAAAGGATGTCTATACCAGCCCCACCTTTGCTCTTTGGGAAGAGACTCCCCTGCCTCTTGTCGGACGTATCATGGAAATATCAGGGTTTGAGGCAATTCCGATATTAAACCGTGAATCCAAACTTCAGGGCATCATCTGTGAGCGTGATCTTATCAGATGTGCCATGATTGAAGACTCGGTGGAAACCTCAGATCTCTCCACAACCGGAACCGATGATGATGAATGGACCTGGGAGAGTATCCGCGATGTTCATCATATCAGTTATGGTATCTCACGTGTCCAGCTCCCCAACCGCCCGGTAAAAGCCGCAATGATCACAAACGTCGTCATGGTCCCGCCAAATGCTGAGGTGAGTGAGTGTGCCCTCAAGATGAAGCGTGCCAGGGTTGATCAGCTCCCAATCGTGAACGGAGACAACCGACTCATCAGCATTCTCTTTGATCGGGAACTTATCAAAGTCTTATTAGATGAAAAATATCAATAAAAAACTTTAAATTATTGCAGGTTATTTGTAACTAAGGCATTTTTGCTTCTGCAATACTTTCCCATTTCACTCATTATTTCCGGAGTCCATTATGGTCGAACAGAGCGATACGATGAAAGGAACAACCACGGTCGGTATTGTATTTGATACCGGGGTTGTGCTCGCAAGTGAGAAACGTGCAACCATGGGATATCTGATATCCAACAAGACTGCGAAGAAGATTTATCAGATTGCACCAAGGATTGGTCTTACGACCGCTGGTGGTGTTGGAGATGCACAGCAACTTGCACGGCTTATGACGGTAGAGGCAAATCTTTATGAGGTCCGGAGAGGTAAGCGTATCAGCGTACAGGCTGCATCAACCCTGCTCTCCAATATTCTTCATGGCAACCGCATGTTTCCCTTTTATGTCCAGCTTCTGATCGGAGGTGTCGACGATACCGGGCCAGTGCTCTACTCAGTTGATGCTGTAGGAGGAACCGGAAAAGAAGATGGCATCGTTGCAACCGGTTCAGGATCTCCCATGGCATATGGTGTGCTTGAGGACCGGTACACTATTGGCATGGATGAGCGTTCAGCCATTGAACTTGCCATACGTGCTCTTCGTTCTGCAATCAAAAGGGATGCAGGATCCGGAGAAGGAATAGCAGTAGTAGTCATTACTGAAGAATCCTATCACGAATTATCAGACGAAGAGATCAGTATTCTTACACCCAATTAGACTATTTTACATATTTTATTACTTTTTTAGGACGGTTTTATGCTTATTGAGGAACGTCTCAAAGAGATACAGGAAAAAATCAAAAAGAAAGTCCCAAAAGGGATTAAAGTTGCATCTGTCGAATTTGAAGGGCCTGAACTGGTTATTTATACCGATGATCCAAAGTCATTTGCTGACCAGGATGATCTTATCAAAATACTTGCACGAGATATCCGAAAACGCATTGTCGTTCGTCCAACCATATTAGAAGATCCGGAACGGGCTGCATCAGCAATCAGGCGTGTTGTCGGTGAAAATGCAGGTATATCTGATATATTCTTCGAAGCTGACACGGGTGAAGTCCTCATTGAGGCCGAAAAACCAGGTGTGGTAATTGGGAAAAACGGAGCGACCCTTCGTGATATCACCCGCGAGATCGGGTGGACACCCAAGGTTGTCAGAACACCTCCTATCGAGAGCAGCACAGTAAAACAGGTAAGACAGTATTTGCGTGCAGCACACCAGGAGCGAAAAGAGCTTCTGAAAAGGATTGGCAGAAGAATTCACCGTGATGTCATTGCAAAAGATCAATGGATACGGGTTACCACGCTCGGATGCTGCCGTGAGGTCGGCCGGGCTGCATTTCTGCTCTCTACACCTGAGAGCCGGGTACTTATCGACTGTGGAGAAAAGCCTGACAGCTTTGAAGCAACTCCATACCTCTACGTCCCTGAGATTCACCCTCTTTCACAGCTGGATGCTGTGGTCCTTACTCATGCACACTTGGATCATTGTGCCTACATCCCCCTCCTCTATAAATACGGATATGAGGGGCCGGTATACTCCACCCCGCCAACACGGGATCTTGCAGCCATGCTCCAGCTGGATTACCTTGATGTGGTGAATAAGGAAGGAAAAACCGTTCCATATTCCTCAAATGAGGTTAAAGAGTATATAAAGCACTCAATAGTCCTCAATTACGGATGTGTGACAGATATTGCACCGGATATTAAACTCACCTTCCACAATGCAGGGCATATCCTTGGTTCAGGGATTGCTCATTTCCATATCGGTGATGGTCTTTATAATGTTGCCTTTACCGGAGACCTTCACTATGGAAAGAGCCGTCTCTTCAATGCGGCAGTGAACCACTATCCACGGCTTGAAGCACTCTTTATGGAATCGACCTATGGAGGCGCCCAGGATATGCAGCCCTCCCGTGCTGAGGCAGAGGAAAGACTCTATGGGATCTTCCGTGAAGTGCTTGAACGGGGCGGGAAAATTATTATCCCGGCTTTTGCTGTTGGCCGATCCCAGGAAGTCATGCTAGCAATTGAAGAGGGCATGCGTCTTGGGAAATTCCCCCCAGTTAAGGTCTACCTTGACGGGATGATCAAGGAAGCGACCGCCATTCACACCACCTATCCGGAATACCTGAATTCAGAACTCCGGAACCTTATCTTCAAGGAAGGACACAACCCATTCCTTGCCGAATGTTTTGAACAGGTTGACTCTGCTGAAAAGCGAGAGCGGGTCATAAACGGAGAGCCCTGTGTGATCATTACTACCAGTGGTATGTTAAATGGCGGTCCGGTCATGGAGTATCTAAGAAACCTTGCCGCAGATGAGCGGAACTGTCTTGTCTTTGTCGGTTATCAGGCCGATGGAACCCTTGGACGGAGAATTCAGAAAGGCTGGCGTGAGATACCCATCGGGAACCGTGAGACCATCGTTGTCAATCTTGACTGCATCACCGTCGATGGATTTTCCGGTCACTCAGATCGGAGACAACTGATGAATTTTGTCTCGCATATGCAACCAAAACCAGAGAAGATATTTGCAATTCATGGCGATGAGAACAAAACCATCGATCTTGCAAGTTCCATCTATAAAAAATTACATATTCAGACAACATCTCCAATGAATCTTGAGACCTACCGGTTGATATGAGAGAATGAACCGGCCGATTTTCCTTTTTTGTGCAGTGTTCATGGTGATGGCATTATCAAATGCTATAGTACCGGTGTTACCCCATCTCTCCGATGAACTCTCTTTTCAGACACTCATCTTTTCTGCGTATTTTTTTGGCGCGATGATTATGACACTGCCTGCCGGGATTGCAAGTGATCGGTTCGGCCAGCCAGTCTTCATCCGGATATCCCTGGTCCTTACCCTGATATCCGGTATATTCATAATCACCCTGACTCATCCCTTTACCCTCCTTCTATGGAGATTTATAGAAGGAATTGGGGCAGGTATTTTTATCTCATCTGCCTTATCCTGGATTGGTTATCAGATAGATACTTTAAAAAATACCGGGATGTTTATGGCCTCGTTAAATCTCGGACTCCTGAGTGGTCTTATCGGGGCAGGCTGGCTTGCGCAGTTTACAGGAGAGATACTGCTTGGAGTATTCATCTGTACCATCCTGACCGGAATAATCTCTGGTTTTGGATTTGTTCTTAAAATACCTCGCCTTGGCAGACAGAAAACGATCAGGTCAGATGAATTGATTACAGAGACCTGGTCACAGATACTTCGTCAGTATCCTCTCTGGATATCAGTGATCATTCTTCTCGGGTCTACCGGATATGTTCAGGCAGTGTTTCCCGAACTCTCCGGATATCCGGTTCATGAGGTGAGTACCGTACTTGCAGCAATGAATTTTGCAACGATAATCACGTCCCTGATAACGCCATATCTGAAAATTGAGCCGGTTCTCCTTATCCGGATTTCGGCCCTGATGATAGTCCCGTTCATCTTTTCATTTCTTAACGCGCCTGTTATCGTTCTTGGTATGGGAGCGGTGGCAGGACTTATTATGGTATCACAGATCGGATACCTGGCACTTGCTGAAGAGCGACAGGGGATAGCAATGGGCCTTTATTCTACGTGTAGTTATGCCGGGATGACTCTGCTTCCTGCACTTGGCGGGTATATCATCTCATTCTCATCTTTTCAGACTGCATCGGCAGTCATTGCCCTTGGAGCCATAGGTACTGCAGTCATCATTGGCAAATGTTCCTGTAAAGGGTTCATTATACATGAAAAAACCACATCAGACACCTGATTGTACATCCTTGCAGAGGGAGGTATGGAATGCTGAATATCAGATGAAAGGCTCCCTCTGGGGTAATACCCCTCTTGAACCGACCACACAGACAAAAACCGGAATATTTTTAGACCTTGGGTGTGGGAACGGGAAGAATTTTCGTCCTTCGTTCTCTGCTACCTGCAGAATAGGTCTTGACTTTTCCTTACCTGCTTTACATCTGTGCAGGAAAAGACCTGACCTATCAGATCTGTCATGTGTCTGTGCTGATGTCCGGTTCCTCCCTTTTTACGATGCAACAATTCACGCTATTGATGCACATCATATCATGGGGCATCTGCTGCGTGATGATCGAAATAGAGCAGCAGGAGAAATAAGCCGGGTTTTAAAACCTGGTGGTGAACTGATTGTCACCGTTTTCGGGACTGATGACTTCAGGGCCAAAGCCGGAACAGAAGTTGAAGATGGGACGTTTCAAAAAGGGAATGGTATCATCACTCACTTTTTTTCTGAGAAAGAGATTGTACGTCTCTTTTCTGATCTTACTCCCCTCGTGCAGGAGTCCTGCACATGGACCATGCGAGTGAAAAGAGAAGTGTTGCCGCGTTCTCTCTGGATTGTCAGGTTCACAAAATCAGTCTTGGACTGAGTTTTCTATCGGGGAAAAAATGGTCATTTATAGTATAAAGATTAATGTCTTATATGGGAGTAAATTTTAGATAAAAATGGCGTTTTTGTTGAGATAAATATAGGAACGAATACATTATGCAAAAAAAAATTATGTACGTTCAATAAATACTCAACATCTTTTCAGCATACCCCGTAAGAAAAAGATATACCATATTACATAAATAGTAATCATTATGTCTCCCAGTTTTGCTGATTCGGAACAGGATGATTTGTATGACCATGATCTCTCCCGAATCGGAGTCTCACTTCCGTCCAATTTGCTTCAGAGTTTTGATCAGATTTTGAAAAACCGGGGATATTCATCTCGTTCAGAAGGTATACGGGATGCCATTCGTTCTTACATCAGATATCATAAATGGATGGCAGATCTCTCCGGCCCGAGACAGGGAATCATCACGCTCGTGTATGATCACCATCAACGGGGGCTTGTGGCTGCAATCACTGATATCCAACATGACTACATGGAATTAATTCAGGCATCTCTTCACTCCCATGTGACTCACAACCGGTGCGTGGAAGTTCTGCTGGTTAAAGGGGATGCTCAGCAGGTAAAAGGGATAGCCGAGCGCCTTATGGCACAAAAAGGTGTGGAAACAGTAAAACTGACCACGATACCCCTTGAAGGGTAAACTTTTCTTTTATCCCGTTACCGGGCATTTTCATCCCTTCCGATAGAGCCAGTTCCGGTAGATAATCGGTGTGCTGATGGTGGTCAGCAGACTCATAAAGACAATTCCTGCATAGATATCCTGTCCGATAATCCCTCCGGTAAGGCCGATAAGTGCCACTATCATAGCAACCTCTCCGCGAGGGGACATGCCAAACCCGACAATCAAAGCATCACGGTTTCTCATACCGATAAGCCGGGAGGGAAGGGCACATCCGATCACTTTGGTTAGAATTGCCACTCCGGTCAGAACCAGCATGAAGATGATCCCCTCAAAAGTCAGGGCATGAACATCCACAAGAATTCCCAAGGATACAAAGAAGATAGAGGCAAATATGATCTGCAGGTATTCTGCTCCTTCTTTTAAGTCCTTGCTCCGGCGAAGTCCCACACTCTCCATCGAGACACCGGCAAGGAATGCTCCAACGATCCCTGACAAACCAACCAGATCTGCAACCATAGCATACAAGAATGCGATCATCATTGCTGTGATAAAGACAAATTCCGGAAATTTTTCTGCTATCCGTGAGTGATCCAGTTTCATAAGGAATGTGCTGATAACCGATACCCCCAGAAGGCCGAAAAGTACCATAAACCCGATTGCCTTTACAAAGACGAGGACAATCCCTTCTATGGTAAATGAACCGGACACAACATCCTCAGTTATCGCCAGGGCAAGTAAGCTCAGGACATCATCTATGACAGCAGCCCCGATGATGGCTTTTGCTGCTTTTGATTGGAGCTGGTTTATCTCCCTGAGAACATTTGCGGTAATTGCAATACTGGTTGCGGTAAGCGCAGTCCCGACAAAAAATGCACCCTGTGTATCAAAATGAAACAGGAGAGCGGTTGCATACCCGCCAATCCACGGAATGATAACCCCGAATCCTGCGATAAAACCATATCTGATATTGAATATTTCACGGATATTAAATTCAAATCCAATAACAAACAGGAGAATAATGGCACCAAGATGTGCAATGCTGCTTACAAAATCGGTGTATGTCACAAGACCCAGAACACTAGGTCCTACGATAAGTCCGACCAGTATCTCCCCGATAACCGCCGATTGATTAATCCGGGAGGCGAGAAGATATCCAGCCAGGGCTACAAATAGGAGCAGGCTCATCTGAAACTCAATTGATGACATGACACCTTCAGCGCTCATGATGATTCCTGATTTGGATGATATTGATTATTCAGTTCCTCATGGATTGCCCTGACAAGGGTAAGAATCTTCGTGATATGCTCCCCGCTCTCCGGGCTCATATCAGGGGTTTTTTGTAATATGTGGGCTGACTCTTCAATGCGTTGCAATTTTTCGTTTATCGACTCTTTTATACTCGTCCAGTATTGTTCATGTTGTTTTGCTGAGATTTCTGCCTGACTTCTCCTGACAAGGTGCCGGACCGCATTTGCAAGCTCGGTAAAGAGTGGTTTTGGGTCACCTCCCTTTTGCAGATAAAAATCAGCGCCATAATTGAGTGCCTCAATAACGATCTCTTCCCGTCCTTTTCCGGTAAAGACGATGAATGGTATGGTGGGATTTTCATTTCGTACACATTTGAGCAGTTCAATACCATCCATGTCAGGCATATCATAATCTGAAATAATCGCATCAAACGATTCATTTTTCAGCCTGAAAAGCCCTTCTTCAGCCGATGCTGCAACCTCAACATCAAGGTCTGCCTCCTCTTTCAGATAAATCTGGGTAAGGTTAAGGAGGGTTGTTTCATCATCGATATACAAAACACGAGTCATTTTTTTATGTGGACATGCAGGGAATTTTCATCGAACCTGAGTGTAGTAGTATCATCCCTGGTGAAATTTCTTTTTTACTCCCCGCCAGCAGATCAATGATTTCTGATCTGACATCTCCAATTCCCGGTGAAATTATCATGGATCGAACCGTCAAGGAAGCATACAGGTGACCTCCTCATATGCCTTTTCAAGAATACGGCCATAATATCGTGTATCAATCCCCTGTGGATCCCAGGAGGGATCAACGATAAGACGTTTCTCATCCCTGACCAGGAATGATACATCCATGCCCGGTTCCACGGGTACGTTGCAGTCCCTGTACCGATCCAAAACCGCCTGAGCGATACAGTGCCTGTTGTACTGTGCCCGCCCTATCCGGCGGGTGATAATAAAATCTTTGAGATCTGCATGGGTCAGGTTGTCCTTATAGTGAGTGTATACAGAGAACAAGTACTCCCGTGCATCAGCAAGATCAGAATAATGGTGATATGTGCCAAGGTATTCCAGCATCTCATTCTGCATTCGTACAATGTATGACGGTGTCGTCCGGCGGTTTGCCAACATCCCCTTTATCTTCATTCTGCCATGTTTCAGCCGACCAAAATAGGAGCAGTATGATCCACTTCCGTCAGATTGTGGAAGAAATACCACCCAGTCATATGTATCGGCCTCTGTATGAAATGATGTCATGTGTTCGATCGCATCCTGGATTACTTTAGCATGACCTCCCCTGATAAAGAGACAGTCAATAATTGCATGGAGGACTTCCCCACCATAGGATTCAGTAAGGGTTACACAATCTTTCAGGATACGGGTGGCAGCCCGGGTGATCTCCTCATGAACCTCAATCCTCCCGAATCGTGCATTTTTGTATCCGGTGTATCCAAAACAGGTGACCAGCATCCATTTTAATACCCCGTCCATCCCTGCATAGGATGGATCGGTTTTTTTACGTTGTTTGGTGGTATGTCGGAGTGAGATAACCGGTTTTAATACAGATGGAAGAAAACCGGGTTTTTCCCTGTTCTGTAAGGTTTCAGGGGAAAGGTTCTCTCTGACGATAATGGATGGGTAAAAGGAAGTAAAATCGATCTGGGTTACATCGGCAAATATGCCCGGTGGAGGCTGAAGCAGATATCCTCCCCGGTAATCAAGTCTCATATCTGTGATATTCCTGCATGCCTCTGCATCACTCTTCCGGAAAGGAACCGCAAATCCACGGGCAAGTGCCTCAAATACTTCATATGATGAGATGAGCGTCCCCGGTGTCAGCCGGCAGGTAAGATTGGGTGACAGGCCTGCCAGTCGTGATGCAAGGAAAATGCCCCTGATGTCACCTTCACGATACATAAAACTCTGCCGTGTATCAATGATTATCCGCCCTTCCGGAATCTTTGCCCCAAGACGGTGCTCCATTCTTCCGTAACTATAGTAGGAGCGGGGCGCGATGGTATGAAATCTTCCGGTTCTGCTTAATGTGTTTCCAAGATGATACGTTCTGGCAAGGGTGTAAAAAATTCCTGACCAGGTATCATAGTCTGGAAAGAGGATGATATCCGGATCCTGATCCTGAATAATTGCGAACATATCCTCAGCAATATGCGCATCCGGACCGTCAAGCACCCATTGTCGAGATGATGTGGTGATGGTGACCCTTCCCGGATGCTGACACCGGTGAGGATTTTCACTACAGATGATCTCCATCTGGTCCAGATGCGGCTGCTGATCAGGAGAAAACCGATCCGCAGTGGCATATCCTCCCACAATCCGGCTGTTTTGTGCACAAAAGATCTGTTCCGGCCGGATATCGACATTAAAAAGCCGGGCCTGGTACAAGGTCTGCTGCTCTATCTTTTCTGCAACTTCCCGTCCTGCCTGAACTCGATAACCCTCCTCTTTTCCGTAGATGGTGGTGATCTGACAGGGGGTTACCGGGTATGCAGATGCAAGACCATCCAGCAGATCATAATACTGGTGGGGATCCGGAAAGGAGAGGAAGAATTCAGGCTCCAGGGTATGGTGCGTACAGGAGAGATGACCATCGATCTTCTCCCAGATATCTACTCCGGTTTTAGTCCTGGAAATATCAAGCAGAAAAGGATCTGATTCCGTGGTCATCTCATACCTCCAGGGAGAGTTGTTTTGATAGTTTTCTCTTTTTTAGAGGAACGGGTTTCACCGGTGTTTGCTGGATCAAAAATATCCGGTGAAAAAAGGGTTCAAGAACCTGTATATACATATCAGGATATGGCGCCAGAAGAAGGACGCCGGAATTTTTCATAGCATATTCCCTGAGCCGGTGACCGATGATAGGGAGCAGGTCTGCCCGATCTTCAAAAAGCGTTCGATCATGTTCGAAGATAAGAAATGACTGGTACGCTTCATCAAGGATAGTCAGGATCTGGTAGGCGGTCAGTGCTCTTCTGACGACGAACCTATCTCTGAACCGATCCTGCTCCGGGAGTATCACCGGGTAATTGCCACACAAATAGAGGATAAGGCCGGTCTCTTTTCTGAGATATACACCCGGCGCCAGTGTCAGATCCTCGACTGGGGCAATGAATGCGGTGAATGTTCCGCTTGAGACTGAAAATTGTGAGAGGAGAGGAACTGACATACCATAGCAGGATGTCTGCATGCTCCATATAAGGGTAAAGGAAACAGGGTGAAAGTGAAAATCACATATAAATGAAAGTACTTACTCGTCGTTGCGGGTCCCCTGTAAAGAAAGGATGGTATTTCTTGCTCTGATGAACTCGCCGGTACTCCGGGCCTGACAGATGGCTCCTCTGGGAGTATAGGGAAAATCACCATCAAATAATTCGGGGATCATTCCGCATCCATCGCTCAGGAAATAGCTTGAGAGGGGATGAAGTACCCGTGATACATGCCAGGGATGTTCACCGTACTGGATGAGAGCGTCTATATACCAGGCCATGAGCCAGGGGCAGACCATCCCATTATGACAGAAAGCGTCTCCTGTATAGGTTCCCTGATACCCTGGTGAACCAGGCGCAAGGGTCCGTGGCCCGTATGGTGTCAGCAGGGTATTTTGAATCGTATCAAGAGCCCTTCTCCCTTCATCAAAAGGAACAAGACCAAGGGCCAATGCTATCAGCTGATTTGGCCGGACTGCCGCATCGTCCGGATCCAATACATCATACAGGCATCCCGTCGCTTCGTTCCAGAATGAATAAAATGAGCGCCGTACCTGTTTTGATGAGACCGGAACATTGATTTCCAGGTACTCGCAGACCTCGAGGGCCAGTACCCACAGTGCATTGATCTCGACGGGCTTGCCTTCCCGGGGTGTATACCGGGTATTCATCCAGGTAGAATGAGGACTGACCGTGATGAGATCGTGTTCCATACTGGTATGGACCGTCTCCGGATATGACATGATGAGCGATTCAAGATCAGGGATTATGCCGTCAACAAAAGGTGAGTTCTGCTGTGTCTGCAGGTACTGAAATAATGCCCAGAAAAACCAGAGAGAACCATCGGCCGAATTGTATGAGTCAGGGATCCGGTCCGGTATCAGCCCTCCGTTTCGGTGGCGAAGATACTGCCTGAAGAGATCTTCTGCCTGATGATACCTGCCATATGCAAGGAGCAGTCCTGGCATGCTGATGAATGTATCCCGTCCTCTTGCCTGCATTAACCCGTGATACCCGGTGATAATTTTGCCGTTTTGTATGCAGAGGTGTGATGCCCGGTTTATGAGATCCCGGGGAGGAGCAGGAGAGGTGCGAAGGTGATATGTCCCGCCCGGATATACTCCCAGTTCTATGATATCATTGGTAATAGTTCCGGCAAAAATGCCAGGAGAGAAGAGATCCTCCTGATCTTCATATCCCCGTGCAGCATCCAGGGGATACCGTGCATGGAAGTAGTGGTGCTCCTCTGATGTAAAAGGAAGTGTGCACCTGAACTGATAGCCGTTCCAGTCATATCCTCCCTGGACCGGTTCGACCTGGATCTGATGTTCAGATCCCAGATCATGGATACTCCGGTCGATCATAAGAGGACGGATCTCCAGATCTGCCGTCCCGGTAATCTCCCATCTGATACGAAGACCCTGATCCAGTTCCCGTGTTCTGGTTACCAGTGCCGAACCAAGGAAAAATTCTTCGGTAACCGGGTATAATCGTGCCGAAAGGATGTGAGCAACCGATTCATGAATAGGACGATCTCCCCACCACCCCGGAAGAAGAGAGATGCCGTTGATGGTTTCATGAAGAGATGAGAGAATTATCCGGCCATGATCAATAAAAAGGCCATGATATCGCCGGGAGTTTCCCGCAAAAGAAGATGAGCAGTATGCCTCATGGTATGTCATGAGATACTCCCGGCCTGATGCAATGGCTGGTTGCGTGAGTTCTCTTCCAAATCTGATGGTATCCGGAATGAACGCTTCATCCATATCAGTCAGGCACTCTCCCGGGGAAACATAGAAATCTTCAGTTCATTGCCTCGCGATATACGTACATGACCTGATCTTTTATTGCATCCCAAAAGAACCGCCGGTCAACCTGATTATATCCGCCACGGGCTAACCTGATCCGTTCATGCGGGTTGTCGAGGTAATAGGTCACTCCCCATGCAATACCTTCTGGTGTGGGATCTACAACCAGTCCGTTCACCCCATGTTCAACATTTTCTGCAAGACCCCCTACCCTGCTGACGACCACCGGTCGGTTTGCACTCCATGCTTCGAGGAGGATGATGCCAAACGGCTCGTTTCTGCTTGGAATTACCACGATATCACTGGCATGCAGAAGTCTGACATACTCTGCATCTGATATAAATCCGGGAAGCTGCACCGGCCAGCCCTGTGTTCTTTCAATCAGCCAGTCCCGCATCCCCCCTCCACCGGCAAGAATGAATGCGGTATTCCAGTGCTTCTCACGGATACGGGGTATCGCATCCACAAGGATGTCCGGCCCTTTCTGATATGCCATCCTCCCGACATAGGTAATCAGGGGCGTCATATAATGAAGCCCATACTGTGCTTTGATAGATCCGGGATCGATGCTCACATCAAACTGTTCTTTTACCACTCCGTTTGGAATGACATGAATCTTATTGGGATCTGTCTTATAAAGGTCAAGAACCTCATTTCGGAGCGTCCATGAGACCATGATACACCGCCGGGCGATAAGCCCCGCATACCACTCTTTGCTGCAGATCTCATGGTACTCCCACCAGTCACCATGAACATTCCCGTTTCGTCCATACTCGGTCGAATGGAATGAAAATACTGTTGGGCGATGCTGGAGAAGATGGAGCGCTTCGGTTACATGCCAGTCATGGAAATGAAGTACATCAAAGGCGGGGGTATCATACTGGAAAAACCTCTGTACCAGCCCCCGTGAGAGATCTGCACAGTATTCCACTATATTATTCCCGTGCGGCCGATATACGTGATAGTATACGCCGTTCATTTCAAAATCCTCATCACCCCTGGTAAAGAAATGAACCTCATGATCCTTTGCAAGGGCCTGTGCCAGATAGGTGGCTGCATTTGCAAGACCTCCGACCCGGTCACTATAGAGGTTTTCCCAACAGAATATAGCTATCTTAAAGCGGTCCATAATTCATGCCTCCGGGTGTCTGCTGCGAGAATCAGTTCCTGCCTGTTCTGTGCCTTTTCCAGCGCCTGAGCCAATGGTTCATCCCCAAGGACAGTGCGGCACCAGGTAACAAAATCACCTCTCGTATGATGATAGTCAATAGAATCTGAAGGTGCAATCTGAAGCATCTCGGCAAAATGATCCATATCAAACGCAACATGACCTGTATATCCTACCGGACTTGAGAAGTAGAATGCATCATCTATGGGTAGAGAACGGAGTGGGTAGAGATACTCCTTTTTATCCATGGCATCAATTTCCCGCCCGACAAAATCCGCGAGAACGTCCATATAGGTAATAAAGGCTTCATGTTCCGGCTGGTGACTGAAATACGAATGAACTTCACCGCATGAACCATGTTTACATGACATATAGTAGAAATGATCGCTAATCTGGAGGCATCGCCAGGTATGTTTATCAGTACAGAACGTGGAGGCTCGCTGCACTGCCCTGAAGGCATTCTTCTGTTTCCTGTTTTCAATCCAGGCGGTGCCATCCTTCTCTGCATCTGCCCAGGAAATCGGGAGCGGAATAGAGAACTCATCCCGTACCGGATATGAAAGAAGATCAGAGGGTTTTACCATCTGAACACCTGCGTTTCGCATTTCCGGACCGAGATGTCTGAAGAACTCATGAATTCCGGACTCTACCCAGTAATGTTCTCCGATTGTTTCATAATCGATAAATACGGGAACAAAATCGCCAGGGGTCCGTGATACCCACTGGGCATACCGGTCTGCTGTCAGAGGCCATGCGTCCCAGTCCCGGCAGGTAAACCGGAAGGCAATGTCATCAGAGAGTCTGAAATTACGCATAATAACCGGAAGACCGGCACACCGGTACAGATAGTTCGGACTTCGCCATTGCAGGATATGGTCAACTCCTTCGGTAAAACAGGCATCAAACCCCAGATCCTTTACGGTTGCTGCTATCCGGTTATCAAAGAGAAATTCTGTATTTTCAAAAACCCGTGGCGATACACCAAAGACATCTTTAACAAGCTCCCGATGCAGGTTTACCTGGTCACAAAATTCATCCATCGTCCAAAAGAGGCTTGCAATACTGTGAAAGTAAGTCTGCCCAATCATCTCGACATTTTTATGGTTCGCAGCCTGCCTGAAAAGATCAAGGACATCAGGCGCCCACTTTTCCATCTGTTCTATAAGAACACCGGAAATGGAGAATGCACAACAGAATCCGTCATCAAGCTGGTCAAGAATGATTGAAGTTGCCGGCCCGTAACACTTCTCGCATACTCTGAGCAGGATCTCCTTATTGGCATCGTCAAAGTAGCGCTCCATCGGATCATCCGGGCCGCTTGCTAAACGAGGTTTAAATCCCTTTTTAAGGCGATATGGCTGATGGAGTTCAAACCCGATGCAAAAACGCTGATTCATACAATCCCCCGGTTTTGTTTTAAAAAGAGTTTTCCTGTGCTGTACATGACGGATGACTGAACCATAGTGTTACTTTTCCGGTATTCATTATAAAATGTGCGTGGCTTGTTCTATCATAAAAACAGATGAACCGACAGCGATAGAAAATAATAAACCTGATGCCAGTGGAGTTTACATCAATGGATAGTGCAATCCTTCAGGCTCTCGCGGATCCTGTTGTCATAATTTTCATTCTGTGCACCCTAGTTGCGATAATCGGCAGATTTCTTCGTTCCTGGATCATCTCCTGTTTCATGATTCTGCTCTTTGGGCTGCTTATTATCATCGTCGCCATTACAATAGGACAACTTGCAGGCCTTGCAGATCAGATACGCTATCTTATTACTGCGCATTACTCGTTCTTTTCTACTATCACCCTCACCCTCCGGGATATCATTCTTATGGTGTTTGTAATCCTTGCCTTTCAGCTCTCGCTGGCACTCCACGTGACACAAGCCGATGTGGAGTTTCAAAAACGATTTTTGTGGCTCCCAAGAAAAACCATCTGTCATTACGAGATGGAATATACCTTTGAGGCACTCTCGAAAAAACTGAAAGGAAAATAATAAAAAAACAAAACTATTTTTCCGGCTTCTTTCCAGCAGCGATTAGGTTGTAGGCAAGATAGGGGATATTATCCTCGATAAATGACTCAACTTTCTTTGCTATCATAAAAAGTGGTCCGGCAAGATTAAAGTGTGCAAAGGAGCATCTGAATATTTCAATCTCCTCAAATCCTGCCTTTTCAAGAAGGTCATACATCTCCTTTGCAGAATAATAATGCTCCGCAAATGATCCTACCCCGACCCGGCGTATCTTCATTTTGGCACCGATAGAATAGAGGGCCGGAAGACTTGAAGTAAAGATGTTTCTTCCAAGCGTACACACCGCAATTCTGCCCCCTGGGACAAGAACGCGGTAACAGTCAGAAAGAGTCAGGCCCGGGTTTTGCAGATATGAAAACGCCAGAAGACTTGAGATTGAATCAAATGTATCAGATACAAAGGGGAGGAATTCTGCATTTCCAACAACATAGGGCAGCATTGGGAATCGTTCCTGTGCCTTTCGTATCATGCCAGGGGAGATGTCAATGCCGGTTGCTGTCCGGTGTTTTCCTTCCCGGAGATACCGATCTAAAAACAGCCCGGTTCCGCATCCGATGTCAAGGAGATGCCCTTTTTGATGAATTTTACCAAGGACTGCTCCGGCAATATGATCATAGTACATTCTGCCCCGTTCACGATGATCATACCGCTGGTCATATACATCGGCGATGTCATCGTAATGGGACTGCACTCGTGCCTCGACTGAAAGTTTTTGTCCGCCTATAAAAACACCTCCGAAACGATAGTAGCAACAAGGGCATTTATCTGCAGGTACTCATTTCCCGCATAGGTCAGGCGTTCGTCTGCATCAGCAAGCCGGGTTACAATCGCGGGATCATTATACTCCCGTTCAGTTACCTCAAGCAGCGTTGTGATTACCTCCCTTCCTGAAAGACCCTGTGTCAACATGAGATCCTGCAGACGTTTTTGGGCTCCTGCTATGTCTTTTGCTTTCATTTCATGCAGGGCAAGGCAGGCCTCTTCCTGGGTATCGGTCCTACTCAGAGTATCAGGATTGAATGGGATTTTTGTCTCAACCCTGACCTGCAGATACATAATCGCCTTTCTCAGATCTCCACCGGATGCTGCAATGATAAGTCCGATCTCATCATTAGGAGCCCGGTCAGGTTCAGGGATGTTCTGTTGAATGGCAGAGAGGCAGTCGCGGATTATTTCTCTTGGCAGGGGAGCAAAAAAGAGAGGGAGGCATCGTGATTTGATCGGAGGGATGAGTGTGGAAGCCTGGGTTGTGCAGAAGATAAACCGGCATGTACTGCTGTACCGCTCCATGGTACGTCTGAGTGCATGCTGAATCTCATGGGACAGGGCATGAGCATCTTCAAAGAGCATTACTTTAAATTCAGCATTGATAGGACGGATTGATGCATATTCAGAGATAATATGTTTAAAATTAGAGAGGAATGATTCATCGGGCCGGTACAGATGAAGGAACCGCTCATCTGATTCAAGCGCTGATTTTCCCCGTTCCATAAGATCAGAGGTCCGGAAGAGGGTGACATTGTCCTGCCAGGTATCGCCATATAATTCACGAAGAGTAGCTTCCACCGCTGCTGACTTCCCGGTCCCGGGAGGTCCTGACACAACGAGATGCGGGAGGTTTTTTGTTTCGGCACAACGTCTGAGGACTTCACATACCCGCTCCTGACCGAGAATCTGATCCAGAGTGACCGGCCGGTATTGTTCAATCCAGAACATTCGAAAGCCTCCTCCGTATATATTCAAGGGCATCCCTGATAAATCCGGTTCCGTCGATCTCTTCCGTGAGGGTAGAGAGATCTTTAGGGGAAAGTTCGGTACAAAACCGGGTAATATTAGGAAGGGCACGGGTTACTTCATCGATGATCGGCACTG
>ERZ795046.1743-NODE-1743-length-20873-cov-6.167980_pt1 | contig 20873 bp, 27 predicted proteins | sample MGYA00375130_ERZ795046 | MGnify/ENA primary metagenome ERZ795046 (study PRJEB30175, sample SAMN05720202) | activated sludge metagenome | isolation source: anaerobic digester from wastewater treatment plant | place: Japan | collected 2015-05-15 ...
TTTTTTTTTTTTTTTTTTTTTTTTTTTTTTTTTTTTTTTTTTTTTTTTTTATTTTAATTTTTTTTTAAAAAAAATTAATAAAAATAAAAAATAAAAATAAAAAATAAAAATAAAAAATAAAAATAAAAAAATAAAAAATAAAAAAATAAAAATAGATAGTGGTGGTGGTGGTTAATGAAGTCAGCTTCATTACCGTCACCACCACCCAGAGCCGCCACCTGGTGGGAAAGAAAAGAGGGGTTCGATTCCCCTGGCGGCGCATTCCCTCCTTGAGGAGGGGAAAATTTATTTAAAGGAGGAGTAACATGAATACACAACAACGCAAAAGCGCTATCCTCTTCTGGAGGAGTACATTCCCTAAGACATTTGATAGTGTAATGAAGGAGTGTGCAATCAACACCTATGGAAAAGCCCTCTTCGATTGGGCACAAGGGGAACAAGGGTTTCCGTATAGACTTGAGATGTTGAAGATTTATAGTTCTAAAAAGCTTCAACATCATATCAAGGTTGTAGGAGTTGATGGTGCGGGTGAGTTAATCAAGAAAAAACTTGAAGTTGATCCACAAATCCTTACTTCACTTGCTATTTCAAACTTTGACATTAAACAAACATTGAACCAAGCACTTGAAGATGAAGTAGCGAATGTGGGAATTGACATACCTCCTCTATCTATTCAGTTAGAAGACTGGTTACGAAGTTATCAATTTGCTCCTGAAAAGCTGGAAACAGTTGTTAGGAACATGGTAAGGCTAACAAATGGGCCAAAAATCATTGTAGACAGAAGGATTGAAAATGCAATCTTCGAACAAGTTAACAAACTAGATAATAGCGAAAGAATAACTATAGGTAAGGCTGGGATAGAGGAATTCTTAGGATTGTTGAAACCAGGTATGTCAATGATTTATGATGGAACAATGTTCATCGTTCAGTTAATGAAGTTACTCTTCAATGTAGAACCAGACTTTGCAAATACAATGTTTGTGAAGCTGGTTGAGAAGTATGAGGATAGGGACTACAGAGGCTGTATTGTGCCCCTTGTCCACAATATAGTCACTAACTGTGTAAAAATCGGAGATGAAGAGCCTTATTTAGAAGACAAAGCAAGAGGGTTTAAGAAGATGTTAGAGAATGCGATCTCATATAATGTGAGTTTGGTAGCTATAAGAGATGCGCTCTCTAACTTAGTAGGAAATGCGAGGGTGTTCCTCTTACACGGATGTAAGGGTATCTTCAATGAGCTTGGGGACCTGTATGTGACTGTTGAAAGCATATACAAGTCCACTAACTAAGCCAGGCTGGTTGCTTCAGGGAGGTTCGATTCCTCCCCTGGCAAATCTTCCTCATAGTAGGAAGAAATTTTAAATTAACAGGAGGAGTATTATGAAAAAGTTAAAATCACTTTACCAGAAACAGCAGCTCGTTCAGGATCTCAGAAAAGCACTTAACCAAGCAGAAGAAGAGTTTAAGCAGATGTGCTTGGAATACATTAAGTGTGGGGTAATTGAAGATAGCAAATTCAAGCTCATTCAGAAGGATCGAGCGGTTAGGAAGATAAAAGATCCTAAGAGATTTGTGGAAGCAGTAGGTGAGTTAGGATGGATGTGTATGAGTGTATCAGTTCAGAAAGTAGATGCACTCAAGCTTAACGTACCAAATGAATTAGTTGAGATCCATACTAGCCCTGTATACAGTGTTGTAAAAATAAGTGAATAGGTAAATGTGGTTGCCAGGCTGGTTGCTAACCAGGGAGGTTCGATTCCTCCTCTGGCAAATCTTCTCTTTCATGAGAAGAAATTTTTAAAATTAACAGGAGGTCGTTTATGCACATAGCACAATTACAAGGCTTTCTAAAGTCCACACTGGTGGCCGACTATTTACCCCCGATTATGATATGGGGACCTAGTGGAATAGGTAAATCTAGTATAGTCCGTGCGGTAGCTGAGGAACTAGGTTTGCCTTTAATTGACCTACGGGTTTCATTACTTGAGCCTGTAGACTTGCTAGGTCTCCCTTCAATTGGTAATGGAGTAACTAACTGGAATAGACCCCAGTTCCTTCCGACGGAAGGTAAAGGGATTCTGTTCTTAGATGAGCTCAATCTAGGCTCCAGGGAAGTGCTGAAAGCACTTTACCAACTGTTACTCGATCGCCAGATAGGCGCGTATAAGTTACCTGACGGCTGGAAAATTGTAGCCGCAGGTAACAGATCAGAAGATAGGGCATCTGTAACAACGATGCCCGACCCCCTTCTGAAGCGTCTTCTACACATAACAGTGGAAACTACTGTAGAAGACTTTACTGCTTATCTGGTGAACAAAATACCAGGTGAAGGTACTAAGAACGTTGTCTCCTATCTGTTGTGGAGACCCGAAAATCTCCATAAGATAGGAGTGAGTTCTGAAGGGGGTTCCCCTACTCCCAGATCATGGGAGTGGGCGGCTAAGGCGCTTAATGACCCTAATATGCTGAAGGATAGCAACTCCATGACTTTTGTTCTTGGAGGATTGGTATCCGAACAGGTAGCAGGGGAATTGCTTGAGTACATCAAGCAATCGGAAGTGCTACAACCTGAACTGCTAGTCAAGGACCCACAAAGAATCAAAACCTTTGAAAGGTCTTTGATGTTTGCAGCCGTTGTAGCCGTTGTCATGAGCGCCAAAATACCTCCTGTCGAGAAGGTGTCATTCCTAAGGAAGATAGACCCTGAATTTGGGGTCTTGGGAGTGAAACTTCTCTATCAGATGTTAGGAACAAAACTACTAAATGTTCCTGGCATCAAAGAATGGGCAGCGGAGAATAAAGATATTCTCCTATAAGCTGTCCATGTTGCCAGCCTGGTGGGTGAAGGGGGGTTCAATTCCTCCCCTGGCGAATCTTCTCTCTTATGAGAAGAAATTTTAAAAATTAATAGGAGGGGTATATGTCAAACATGGCAGTAGAAAGGAGGGTGAAAAAAGGAATACTCAGGCTTCTCAGGGAGCGGCCTTTCTACGGTAGTGTGTTACTGCAGTTAAATATCGTGGAGGATGATAGCATCCCCACAGCCTGTACCAACGGAGAACACATCAAGTATTCTCCGACATTCTTTCAGGACAAAGACGACGAATTTATACTTATGGTGTTAGAACATGAAGTTCTACACGTGGTGCTGGATCATATACGGAGGATGCAAAATAGAGATCCTCTATTGTGGAATTTAGCAACAGATTCGGTAATTGATATCATACAAAAGAATCCTGATGTGGATAAAGTTCCCTCAGCGGAGGAAATATACAGGGAACTTGAAAAGCAACTCGAAAAGCAGAAGAATAATGAAAGTGGAAATGGCAATGGAGAAAATGAAAACAAAGATGGGAATAGTAGAAGCAATGGAAATAGTGGAAATAGTAGAGATAATGGAAATGAAAGAGGAGGTGGGAACAGTAATAATAAGCGCATTGTTCCAAATGAGAACAATCCATATGGTATAGGAGGTGTTGAAAGGAATAGTTCACTTTCAGAGGAGAAAGTGAAAGAGAAGATTGTCCGAGCGGTAACAATAGCGAGCCAGATGCAGGCAAATAAAAGCATAGGAACTCTTCCACAAGCGATACAGGAATTGTTAGAAGAATACCTTGCTCCTCCAAAGGTTAAGTGGCAGGAGGTTCTTACAGCCTACTTAACAGAGAAAAATCAGAGTGAATTTACCTGGAGTAGGCCTAGTAAGAAATCTCCTGCAGGGACTTACTTGCCTGGTAAGTCTCGTAAATATAACGGTGCAAGGGCAGTTCTTGCATTAGATGTGTCTGGATCAATTACAAATCAGCAATTGCAAGAGTTCTTTAATGAATGCAGACACATCCTCAATCTGTACGACATAGAAGGCTATGTCGTACAATTTGATTCGGAAATACAACATGTGCAAGAGCTGTCACAAGACTCTACACCAATACAATTTAAGCGGTATGGTTGTGGAGGGACTGATTTCTCAGACGTCTGTAACTTTGCAACTAAGCAGGATGACATATCTCTGCTTATTGTCTTCACAGATCTAATGGGAACATTTCCTACTAAACCTCCAGTAGGTGTAGATGTCTTATGGATAGTCACAGATAATAATTCTCCTGAAGCACCTTTCGGAAGAATTGTTAAAATGTGACAAAGCCAGGCATGGTTGCTCTATGAGGGAGGTTCGATTCCTCCCCTGGCAAATTCCTTCCTTGAGTGAGGGAAAATTTTATTTAATAGGAGGATGTATATGATTAAAAAGAAGGAAGCAATCCTTTTCTGGAGTAGGGTATTCCCTCGCACATTCGATAGTGTAATGAAAGAAGCTGTAGTCAAAGAGTATAGCAAAGACCTCTTCAATTGGGCACAAGGGGAAAGGGGCTTCCCTTACAGAATGGAGATGTTAAAAATCTATAGTTCTGAGAAGCTCAAGAATCACATCAAGATCATAGGAGTTGATGGCGTAGCTGAGGTGATCAAGAAAAAGCTTGAAAAGGTAGGTGTTAACAACCTAGTGTCACTTGCTATTTCAAACTTCGATGTTTTCGATGTTAAAGCAACAGTGCATCAAGCACTCGAAAGTGAGGTGGCGCAGCTAGTAGATGACATACCTCTTTTATTACTATCCTTAGAAGATTGGTTGCGTAGCTATGAATTCTCCTCTAGCTATAGTTGTCTTGAGACAGTTGTTAGGAATATAGTAAGACTAACAAATGTCTCAAAAATCGTTGTAGAAAGGACATTTCAAGGTAAGGTTTTTGAACAGATTAACAAGCTGGGTGCTACTGAAAAAGCAAGTATAGGAAAAGCTGGGTTACACGAGTTCTTAAGTATATTGAAGCCAGGTATGTCAATGATCTATGACGGCACATCATTTATCGTGCAGCTGATGACACTGCTCTTTAATGTAGAACCAGACTTTGCAAATACAATGTTTGTGAAGCTGGTTGAGAAGTATGGAAATAGTGACTACAAGGATAGCATTGTACCCCTTGTCCACAATATATTGCACTACTGTGTGAGAATTGGCGATGACGAACCTTACTTAGAAAGTAAGGCAAGGGGATTGAAGAAAATGTTAGAGGATGCTATCGCGTATAATGTTACCTTAAGAGCTATCCGAGATGGTCTCTTCAACTTAGTAGGAAATGCGAGAGTGTTCTTGTTACATGGATGTAAAGATGTTTTCAATGAGCTTGGAGACTTGTATGTAACTGTTGAAAGCATATACAAGTCCACTCAGTGAGCCAGGCATGGTTGCTATAAGGGGAGTTCGATTCTCCCCCTGGCAAATCTTCCTTTCATAAGGAAGAACTTTTATTGTTAGGAGGACTAACATGATACAGAACTCAGCAACATTTAACACAATAGCAGTAGACTTCAAAGATGTAGCTATAGTGTTGAATCTTAGCGTAACAAACTCAAACAAGAGCAATGTTTCAATCGCTGCTGTCGCTCTAACAACATCTCCTGATCCATTGCAATATTTGCTGTTAAGTCCGTTAACGTAACTTGTTAGGGGAGGGGTAGCTCCTCCCCTAATTCTCTTATGAAATGGAGTTGATTAAAATAAAAAAGCTATATATAATATAAATTGTAAATACTCTTTAAAGGGGGCACACATGGTCCAACGAATTACGCCAACACTTTTGAAATGTGAAGGTGTCATTGTGGAAGGGGATGTAGATATCCCCGAAAAGCTCTTTCCAGATATTGAAACAATCATCAAATCTGTGAAAGGTACAGTCGGGTATGTGCTTAAAGGTGACGTCTACGTTACTAAAAGGGGGTATAAGTTACGTGTACATGCCCCAGGCGCAATAGGAATCATTAAAGAAGTTATATGGGAGTTTGAGCAATAGCTGTGCTGGTTGCTAAATGGGGGTTCAACTCCCCCAACAGCAAATCTTCTCCATTAGTGAGAAGAAATTTTAACTCAATTAGGAGGTACATTATGCACATTTCACAACTTAAGGAGTTTCTCAAATCTATTCTCATCAAGAATTACCTCCCTCCTGTCATGTTGTGGGGAGCAAGTGGTATAGGTAAATCTAGTGTTGTTCATGAAGTGTCGCAAGAGCTGGGAATGGAACTCATAGATTTACGGGTATCTCTATTAGAGCCGGTTGACCTTATGGGTCTTCCAGTTATTAAAGATGGAATTACTAGCTGGAACAGGCCTCAGTTTCTTCCGTCAGAGGGGAAAGGTGTACTCTTCTTAGACGAGATTAACTTAGGGTCAAGAGAGGTTCTAAAAGCTCTCTATCAACTTCTTCTTGACAGGCAGGTTGGTTCGTACAAATTACCGGATGGTTGGAAGATTATATGTGCTGGGAATCGTTCTGAGGACAGAGCATCAGTCACAACGATGCCAGATCCACTCTTAAAACGGCTCTTGCACATTAACGTAGAGTCAACAGTAGAAGACTTCACCACCTACTTGGTAAATAAAGTACCCGGCGAAGGTACTAAAGATGTTGTTTCTTATCTACTGTGGAGGCCTGAAAATCTTCACAGAATAGGAGCAACTTCTGAGGGTGGGTCTCCTACCCCAAGAAGCTGGGAATGGGCTGCAAGAACACTCAACGATTCTAGCATCACAAAAGAAATGCAGCCATTTGTCCTCAGTGGTCTAGTTTCAGCAGAAGTGGCTGGAGAATTGCTTGAGTACATCAAGCAATCCCAAGTCATACAGCCTGAACGATTAGTCAAGGAACCAGACACTCTTAAGAACCTTGAAAGATCACTTAAGTTTGCAGCCATTGTTTCAGTTGTTATGGCTGCGAAAATCCAACCTGCTGAGAAGGTCAGCTTCCTCCGGAAGATTGATCCTGAGTTTGGGGTACTAGGAGTGAAGCTGTTGTACCAGATGATAGGTACAAAGCTTCTAAATGTACCGGGTATCAAAGAATGGGCGGCGGAGAACAAAGATATTCTTCTCTAAGCTGCCCTGTTGCCAGGCTGGTTGCTTCAGAGGGGTTCAATTCCCTTCCTGGCAAATCTTCCTTTCATAAGGAAGAAATTTTATTTATAGGAGGTATATATGCCGAATATGTCAGTAGAAAGAAGAGTGAAGAAGCAGCTTTTAAGATTGCTGCGAGAGAGACCTTTCTACGGAAGTGTTCTTCTCCAACTGGAACTGATTGAGGATAGTTCTATTCCAACGGCCTGCACCAACGGAGAGTATATTCGCTATTCTCCTGAATTTTTCGAGCACAGTAGCGACGATTTTATCATGGAAGTATTAGAACATGAGGTCCTTCACGTAGTGTTGGACCATATTCGAAGAATGGGTAACAGACATCCCTTCTTATGGAATCTCGCAACTGATGCAGTCATTGATATCATTCAGAAAAATCCAGATATCGATAAAGTTCCATCTGCAGAAGAAATCTATAAGGAACTCGAAAAGGAGGGGGAAAACCACCAAGAGACTAGTAGCAACGGAAGCGGAAACGATAGTGGAGAAAATCAAAATAATGTAAGTTCTGGAAGTAGTAGTACTGGTTCAGATAGCGATAACATCTATGGAATAGGTGGCGTAGAAAGGAACCCTTCACTCTCAGAAGAAAAAGTGAAGGAAAAGATTACCCGTGCGGCAACAATGGCAAGCCAGATACAAACAAATAAGAGCATAGGTACCCTTCCACAAGCAATACAAGCATTGTTGGAAGAATATCTTGCTCCTCCAAAGGTTAAGTGGCAAGAACTACTCACAGCTTACTTAACAGAGAAAACGCAAAATCAATTCAGCTGGAGTAGGCCAAGTAGGAAATCCCCTCCTGGGGTCTACTTACCTGGAAGAGTTAAGCAATACAATAGTGTAAGAGCAATTCTTGCTCTTGATGTATCTGGTTCAATCTCCAATTTACAGCTTAATGAGTTCTTTAACGAGTGTAAGCACATACTGAAGCTGTACGATGTTGAAGGATTTGTCGTTCAGTTTGATGCAGATATCCAGCACGTACAAGAACTAGATGACAATTCTTCACTGGAGATTAAAAGATACGGATGTGGAGGTACAGACTTTGTACCAGTTTGCCAATTTGCAAGCAAGGAAGATGATGTATCACTACTTATCATCTTCACAGACCTGATGGGTACTTTTCCTCCAAAGCCTCCAGTAGGGGTTGATGTCTTGTGGATAGTTAGTGAAAACAAAAGTCCACACGCACCTTTTGGTCGCATCATTAAGATGTAAAGCTAGGCTGGTTGCTACAAGGGAGGTTCAATTCCTCCCCTAGCAAATCTTCCTCATAGTAGGAAGAAATTTTATTTATAGGAGGTACAGTATGAATCAAAATGAAATGAAGTTCTGGGCACAGGTGTTTCCAAAAACTTTCAGTGAAAAGTTAGAGGAGGTTGTGTTAGAACAGTATGGTAATCAATTGGTTGAGTGGGCTCGAGGAAAGAGAAGCTTTCCTTTCAAGCTGGAAACTTTGAAAATCTACACATCTAAGAAGCTTGCAAACGCTGTTGCGGTTTCTGGAATTGAGTATGCAAAGGAAGTTATCAAAGAGAAACTTGATGCAATGGAAATGAAAAGAAAGGTTTTAACACTTGTAAGTCTTGGTTTCGCTCGTGAGAAGTCTGAAGAGATTTTAACATACGCTATACAGAATGAGGTAGCGGATATAGATGTTACTATCACAGACGCCAAGATACCAAATGAGATTAGAGACGTGGTTCACATAACTAGTCTCAAATCTACTATGCCTGAAGTAGAAATTCTAGGTCGAAACTTGGTTCGGCTTACAATGACAAAGAGATTAGCGCTTGAGTATTCTCTAATAAAGCAATTCGAAAGATCGCTTGCTAAGTTAAATCATGAAGAAATTGTTAGAGTAAGTAAAAAGTGTGTAGATGAGTTTCTAAATCTAGTAAGCCCTGGAACTCCAACAGTCTATGATTCTACAACAACAATAACTAACATTATGAAATCACTTGTTAGTAGAGATCCGAGTGAGTTTGTTGCTGAATTCGATAGGCTTCTAGAGAAGTATAATAATTCTTACGAAGTTAGTGTTATACCTATTGTACATAATGTCTTAACTAGCTGCCCTATCATTGACGAATCGGATCCACTATTAACACAAAAGATAGCTGCTTTCAAACAGATTATCGAAAAATCAATTGAGCATAATGTTAGTTTGCGAGCCATCAAAGACTCCTTGCAATTACTCGTAACAGCTGCAGGTGTCTTCTTCACACATGGGCTTGTAGATGAGCTAAAAGAAATTGGTACACTGTATGCTACTGTATCTCAGTTGTACAAAAATGTCTAAGCTAGGCTGGTTGCTACAAGGGAGGTTCGATTCCTCCCCTGGCAAATCTTCCTTTCATAAGGAAGAAATACACCCCAAAAAAGGAGATGCATATGAAAGAAGAAGAAGTAGCAGGAACACTTTTACTATCTAAAGCGCTATATGCAAAAACGCTGATAGAGAATCTTAACATGACGCGTGAGGATGTTGATGCTACTCTCATTAAAATCTTATGGAACAGATTTCCAAATAGTTTCACACAGAAAAAGTTGAATAGTCTATATGGCTGGCGCAGGAACTGTTCTTAGAGATAGTTGAATTAGAATTTAAAAGAAAGAAAGCATCAAAAGCAGTGCACAAACTAATTAAAGCTATTGGTTGCATAGAGAGAGGAATTCGCTCTAAAGAGCATAAAGAGATAATTGAAAAGCTAATTCAACACGGATGCAAAACAGCATCAATTCACTCACTAGTTAAGATCCGCCACGCACTTGCATACACAGGTAGCGAATATATTGAAGAGTTCAAAGCGCTTTTTGAGAAAGAGTTTCTTGATTCTGTCTCACTTAAGCATCTAACACGTTTTCTTCTTACACCAGTGACTTCAAAGTCTTACAATACTATGTTCTGGAAGGCAATGGCACTACAGTATGTAGAAGATATGGCATCTAGGCATCCAGAGCTACAACACGTTATGGAAACTGTAAACGTATTCAAGAAACTCTAATCTACACTTCCAGATAACTCCGCAAACTTTTTCTTACTAGATTAAAATTTATTATTGACATTTAATAATAAGTGGAGTTATTTATAATAACATTAAACCTTATAATACAACAAAAGCCAGGTATGGTTACTATGAAGGGAGGTTCGATTCCTCCCCTGGCACATCTTCTCTTTTATGAGAAGAAATTTTTATAATAGGAGGCTTGTATGGAACTAGCTAAAGTTACTGAAGTACAATTTTGGGTAAATTGTTTGCCCAAGAAGGATGCAGAAAGTATCCTTGAAAAGATTGCGTCCGTGTATGCAGAAGAACTAGTACAGTGGGCAGACGGAACAGGAAAGTTTCCATCAGCACTCACAAAGATGAAACTCGCACCTACTAAAGCTTTCTGGAAAGACGTTAAAGCAAAAGGTAAAGAAGGAGTAACACATTACATCAAACAACTTTTATGCAGCGGGAATGTGGAGGATACTATCAAGAAATTGTGCTATACGCGAAATCCGAATGTGGAAGCATTGCTTAATGATTTGATTCGAAATCACATTGCTAGTATACTTACTACATCGTTAATCAATATTAATCCTATTCTTAAAAGTATCAATCCACATACATTTGAAACATTCCCATATGCGATTCATTATGCTGGTAAGGATGTGGATAAGCTTTATACTGTTACACGTAACATTGTAGCAGTGTATTGTAACTTCCCGAGCGTATACCCTTACCAATACACACCATCAATACTACTCTTTCAAACACTGCGGGACATCAGTATGCAAGACCAAGGATGGATTGCACAAAAGGTGTTAAAAGAATTTGTAGATAAGTGGGTGCAATTACTCGATGTATCTTATATCTATGGAAACTTTCCTATCCTAATTAAAGGATTGTATGTGAAAGTCTTCCGTACAAATCCTAGTGCATTCAGTGAGTTGTTTACTAAATTTGTGATGTCTGCATTACAAAGTCCTCCATCCCAGGGGTTACATCACAGCCTTGTCTTACAAGTTATACAACCGATTGTAAAAGCTACTGTAAAATACTATATGGAAACACCTGAACAATGTGACGCATATAAGAACATAGTTAGTAACTTGATAAGCGTAGGTTCGAATATTGATTTACTTTATCATATGATTAACAGGCTGGTAGAAAAAAGTAAGACAATAAAAAGTGTATTGGGTAAGGAGGTAGTTAAAGAATTGCGTGGTTATCAAAGTATGATTCGCTTACTGAAGAATTCATTAGTGTAAGCCAGGTTGGTTGCTTCAGGGGAGTTCAATTCTCCCCCTGGCACATCTTTCTCATTAGAGAAAGAAATTTATATCAAAGTTATATCAAAGGAGGTTACATTATGCGTAACAATTTACGAACACTTTACAAAAAACAAACTGAGATTCAAGACCTTCGAAAGAGATTGAATGAGCTTGAATCTGAGTTTAAAGAGTTGTGTGAGTATTGTGTTGAGAAAGGTCAGGTGGAAGAAGGACCTTATCAGTTAGTGGTTAAAGAAAGGAAAGTACGAAAGGTCACTGACCCAAGAACATTTATTCAAGTAGCTGGAGACATTGGTTGGGCGTGTGTGAGTGTTTCAGTTCAGAAGTCTGACGCTCTCAACATCGCTATTCCAAAAGAGTTACTTGAGATTCACAAGACTAACACATATCAAGTTCTTAGAACTAAGTAAGTTAGCAGTCATACAAAGGGAGTGGCTACACTCCCTTTGTAATACTCTAAACTTACGTATGGAGTTGTTTTAAAATGCTACTAAGGGTTATAATGTACTAAAAGGAGGTTACTATGAAACTTGTACATGCGAGAGAATGGCTCAAGTTACTACGCCATACACTAATAGATAGGATGATAGAGAATGCTTCTATTTACTATGGAAAACAGCTGTATAACTGGTCTCATAGTAATACAAAAGCATTTCCAACTATACTAAAGTGTGTAGGAATTGAGCCTACTAAAGAATTCAGAAAAGAGTGTATACCAATGTCAGAGTACAAACTCACACAACTCGTACTAAAAAGACTTAAGAAGCAGAGAAGCACACTCAATGCTATTCTTACAGGTAAGAATAAGAAGTTAGATACACAAGTGCTCTTGTTATTCGGTATATCAAAAGATTTGTCTACAGTACAGGATAGATTTGTATATAAAGCTATCCTAGAAGCTATGCAATGTAGACAAATCAAGGCCATTAAGTATAACAAAATACTAGCAACTTTTCTCACAGAAAAGATCAATGAATTCAAAAATGTTGTTAGTAGCGTGTATGTATATGAGGATGGCTTAGACATCTTCTTCTACAACTTATTAGTATTAACAACAATAACAAAAGGTGCAAGTAACAAGTTAACTGATTGCATATTATCACATTTTGCTGAGGTACATACCGAAGAAACAGAGCAAGGGTTACGTCGAGCAATAGCATTGAGTATGGCAGCAGAGTCAATATGGAAGAAAGATCTAAAGAGCTACATCGCATTACTGATGAAGTATATGTCTATAGTAACATACCTTTCCGGAATAGATGAGTTCCGGTGTTAAGCCAGAATGGTTGCAGGGAGGTTCGATTCCTCCCCTGGCAAATCTTCTCTTTTACGAGAAGAAATTTTAACATGATAGGAGGTTGTTTATGCGTTCGGGATCTCAAAGTAAACAGATTCGGCTACTTGCTACATTGTTTCCAAAAACTGTAATTCCAATGCTAGAGGAAAACATAATTAGAAAGTATAGTGAAGAAGTGTATATGTGGGCACAGGGTAAGCGTCGCTACCCTTATAAGCTGGAAAAGCTACACTTATACTCATCTAAATCCTTACAAAAGAGTATAGCAAGTATAGGGATAGAAGAGGCAAGAAGACGCATGCAAGAGAGGTTGCAAGTGCTCCCTGGTGATAAGAAACTAAGTGCATTAGTTGAGTTGTGTACAAAAGATTACGATGAAATGCTTCGCTACGCACTAGTGCATGAGATAGTGAAGATGGGCGCAGAAGAAAGTGAGAATATAAACCTTATCCCATTACATATATTCGCACTCAACTTACTACGAGTAAGTATAGTTACAAAACTTTCAATTAGCTATTCTACTAGATGTAAGTTTGAGGAAATGGTAAAGAGAGCAAGTGCTCCGGACTCTGTTTCAGTAAGTTATGCTTCTATCGAAGAGTTTAGTAAGTTAGTTTCTCCTAGTGTAGAGATACCATGGATTGTAGAATTTGTGATATCTACATTGCTAAAAAAGGTGCTTGAGGTTGCACCTGATCAGTTTGTAGTTCAAGTAGATAAATTATTGCAAGTTTCTCAAGCTTCTACACATAAAAATAAGCTTAAAGAATTTCTAGAGAGTGTGCTTACATCGTGTCTTGTATTGGATTCTCCCACTCTAGAAACTCCTGAAAGGATAAACGCATTTAAGATGATGATATACAAGCTGATTGATCACAATATTGATTTAGCATTCGTACAAAAGTCTATGAAACAACTACTAACTTTTATGTCTACAATCTTACTGAAATGCGAAGTAGAAGAATTAGTAGAAATTCGTCAGTTGTATATCATGATTGAAACTTTAGCTAGTCAGAGGTGAAAGCCAGAATGGTTGCAGGGAGGTTCGATTCCTCCCCTGGCACATCTTCTCTTTTATGAGAAGAAATTTTAACATAATAGGAGGTGCTGTATGAAACTAAAGCAGTTTGAAGTATTAGCGGGTGCTCAGCTTTTCCCAAAAACTTTTAGTAGGATGCTTGAGTCTGATGTCTTAAATACGTACAGCAATGACTTGCACAAGTGGGCTCAAGGTCTGAGAGGCTATCCGTCTAAACTTGAAAAGATCAAGCTGTACGGATCTCAAACGCTGAAATCAAAAGTTATAGTAGGGGTGGACGAAGCTAAAAAGTGCATTCAAGAAAAACTGAATGCATACACAGAAGAAGAAAAGCTCAAGATACTTACTATGTTAACAACAGAATCTTTTGAAAAGGTACTAACAATTGCATTACAAGAGGAGTTAATACAAGTTAACAAACCTACTAAATTTCCTTTTCCAAATCGTAGTAGTAATTTACAGCAGTATATACTACTACATAGTTTTAGAAGTGATGCGGATAGCTTGAAAATGCTTACTCGAAATATAGTGCGGTTAAACATCTTAATGAGTTTCTCTGTCGGGTCTAGGACACAGGATAAGCTTGAGACCTTAATAGGGCAGCTTGGTGCAAACGATGCTACCTCAGTATGTCAAGAAGTAGTGAATGATTACTTTGAGCTTCTTCCCTCTAACTCATCTCTACCATATGATACAAACTTGATTTTAAGTAAAATATTACGTATATTGATTAAACATGATCCAGTTAAGTTCTTAGATTTAGTTACTAAGTTCTCAGAGAGATTCAAAGTAACTGAGTATCGGGAAGGAATTGAAAGCATCGTAAGCAACATCGTTAATACTTGTATCTGGGTAGATTCATCTGACAAGAATGTGAAGACAAAAGTAGAAGTATTCAAGCAACTCATCACAAATTTTATTGACAATGGAATTCCTTTACGCATCATTGAGAGAGTGCTAGAATCACTTGTCAACTCAGCGATAATGTTCTTTAGAGCTGGATTAGAGAATGAGCTACTAGAGATAGGACAATTATACGTAACAGTTGCGAGCGTCAAGCGAACCTCCTAAAAGCCAAGCATGGTTGCTATTCAAAGGTGGGTTCGATTCCCACCTTGGCAAATTGAATATACTACACCTATGAAAAGTGTAGTTAATTAATTACACTATTAATATTACTATATACATACACTAACAATAAAAGGGTAGACATGAAAGTAATAGATGCACAAGAATAGTTACAAGCTTTTAGTACCTTAAAAGAAAAAGAAAATAAAGGAGGGGTAGTATGGAAGCTGCTACATTCGTCTTTTGGATTAATACATTACCAGAGACATTGCTTAACCACACTATCAAAGAACTTAGCAAACACTTTGCAAAAGATATTCATAAGTGGGCTCATGATGAAACTAGCTTCCCTAAAATACTTCAAGCTACCTCTATCTTACTTGAAACAGATGAAGTAAAAGAGTATGTGAAAAAATTAAACATAAAAGAAATTGAAGAGTATCTTATAGAGAAAATAACATCTAGTAATATATTAGAGTCTGCGTTTGATATAGCAATGAAAACTCACTCTAGTAAATTACTTACATATCATGCTGAGTGTATGGAATTGTTTGGTATCAGCTATAACAAACTTACACCCCATTGGTTCAGTAGAGCAATCATACGATCACTACAAAGTGAACCTGTACAATATACACACTCAGTACAATTAAAGCTAAATGATATTGGCACATGTCTCGAACTAGAATTATCAATAGATAAGTTAGATATGTTTTTTGCTAACATCTTTGATTTGTATAGTCGTCACAGCACTACTGATTATTATCTAACTAGGAAAGTAATAAATGTTGCAACTAAAAAGGTAGGTAAAGAAAAGGTTAGTGAAGTGTTATATCAATCACTCATTACATACTTAACAAAGACAATCAATAATATTATCGTATATGATACCATAACACTAACAAATGCTATAGCAGTACATATAAGTATTCTTTTCAGCTTAAATCCTACACTATTTAGCAAACTGCATGAGCTTATGTTATCGTTATTAGCTACTACAAAAGATACAATTACATACAACTTATATGGAGATATTATATACTTGTACATACATCAGCACATTACACTACTAGAATATAATTACACATGTGTAAATAATAAAAGTGTTTCTTGGATTATATCAACTGTATGTAAAGACCTCATTGAGGCAAATTTACCACCACATTTACTTAAGCAATTAGCTACTACATTATATTCGCACCTTGAATCTTATAATGATATTGATACCAAAGACAAATTAGAAGAACTGTCCTCACTTAAAACACTAGTAGATATTATTAGTAATATTTAAAATGGAGTTAATTAAATACTCCAATAGTAAATATAATTAATCTATACTCAATGATAAGAGAGGTGTATATGGAAGCGCTTATGGTTGTATGCACAGCATTCATAGGTTCACTGATGCTTACAATAGTTTTACAATTCTATGCGCGATTAAATCCTTTAACTAAATTATCTTCCATCTTATTTGTACTTTCTTGTGCATTCTATTGTGGAGTGTTTGTAGGATTATGCTATGCGACTAGTACTAAGCTATTCGTTATTTCGATTGCAGTAATTGTAATATATATTGTAGTTTCTATGATGGTAGTATCTACAGTAAAATCAAAACATGTAGTATAATAAAAGGAGGCATGTATGGATCAGAAACCTGTTGTGCAATTAAGTGGACAAGATGGTAATGTATTCAATCTTATTTCTATCGTTAGAAGAGTTTTAAAAGAGCAAGTTAGTAAAGAAAAAGCCGAAGAATTTACAGCATGCGCTATGCAGTGTAGTTCCTATGATGAAGTATTATTTCTTATTCAGGAGTATGTCGATGTCGTCTAACAACGAACAATACTTAAACATATTTGATTATGTATCGAAATCTAATGTATCGGTAGAAGAAAAAGTTAAAGCGATTATTAAAAATAATCCTACACCTTTCATGCTTCGCATATTTCTATACCAAAATAGTGAGCTACTAACTCCTGAAATGTGTTTGTACTTAGTAGAAAAACACCCTGAATTTTTCAATGAAAGTATTTTGCATCAATTAATCAAATCAACCACACGAAATAATGCAGCAGATAAGAAAAAAGAAACTATGTATGTGAAAAGGTTATATACTGCGTTCTTACACTGCAGTAACTTTAATGTTAAAACAGCTTTGAAGTTTCTAAGATACTTACATTTTAATCATTCCCCTCTAGTAGCTGAATGTACTAAAGAAGATATCAAGCTGATAAAGCGTATATGCCAATTCACTCTTTCGTATGATGCACTTGTTGAACTTTACTGGATAGTTTCAATTAGAAAAAATGTATTTTCAGTTAAGACGCAAACATCTAACACTATTACACAGTCACATTCTGCTAAGGCACTTCTTGATGCACATCTTTCAGAAGAAAAGAAAAAAGAAGATGAGAACTATATAAAGCAGCTAGAGGATATTTATACTTCATATGTTGTAAAGTATATCACTTCCCCACGATTCCACATTGCACTGAAGCATAATGGTGCACGTAAAATTAGAAGAATTAATGAAATCTATCAATCTTGTAACATACAAGATAAGAATGTAGAAGATATTATTACTACTGCGATGGTATTAATGGAAGTAAAAGATTGAGGGCTGTTATAACTATACGTAGCCAGCCCTCTCTAAAGCGTACTTCATCCAACCAATATAAACAATAGAAAATAATTAAGAATCTTAAAGACCTTTCTATTATTTTTACAAATTAACTATTTGTATAGAAGGAGATACATATGCCTGATAAATACTTAGATGCACCCCAAGTTGTTAATACAGAAAATCTTCAAAGTGACGAAGATCTTCAAAAGTTTTTAGATGTACCTCTTCCAGATCAATTTGACGAAGAAGAATTTAATAAGTTAGTAGATCATGTAGCTGATTTGTTTGGAAACATTAAAGAACTTATTAATGAGATTCGACAGACTGTTACACCACCCCCATTAACAATACAAACTTCAAAGAGAACTATCAATGTTACAGTTCCTTGTGACTTTGGGTGCTTAATTGATAGGTATGCATTAGATAAAGAAATTAAAGATTTCTTTCGAGAAGATATTGAATACTTATCTAGCCTTACATTTTCACTAGAGCCTGAAGTAAATGAGCAAGTAGTAAATGAATATCTAAGCATGTACTCGTATGAGAATTTTAAAGAAATATATAACTTTGTTGCAAATGAGTTGGGCATTAAACTTTATATGTTACAAAGTGATCCAGATTTGTTCCTTGTATATGTATCTAGAAAGACTGCGGATATTGATGAAGAAAATGAGTTAAGTGAAGAGGATATAAAAGTAAAACGATATGCCGGTGAATTGTTTGCCAAGTTTATAGCTAATACATATGAATTAGTTTCTGATATCGCAATTGATGTTGCCACTTCTAAATTTTCAGAACCACTTAAGGTATCAGTAGCATTGATTTTAAGTAGTAAGTCGGGTGATAAGATTTTAGAAATTATCTCAAAGATAATGAATAAGACATTCGCAGTAACTGGAAAAGATTTACTTGATTATATTTACTATAGCAAAGATATTAACATTGAATCTGTTGAAGGTTTTAACGCAGTTATTGTTACTGATATTGCTTCTGGTGTAGATTACAGCTACTTAACACAATTTAGCCCTTTAGAAGAAGAGAAACAAGAAGCAGCTATGTAGTATATACTGCTCCTCCTGATTGATGTAGAAAATATGCTGTAGTAAATGTCACTGCAGCATATTTATTTTTAGTGGAGTTAACTAATCACAAATAAAGATATATAATAGTAATAAGAAGGGAGGTATTATGAATTCAGCTGAAATATCTGATTTCTTTCAATTTCAATACAACAACTATAGTATACTAGTTGCAGTGAATAAAGATAAAAAACATCTGCATAAAAACAGAGTTGTTATAATTAAAGATAAGAAAACAACGCAGTGTGCATACATGAATGATAATCCAGTGTATATACTAGGGGGGTATGTATGAAACCAGATAAGAAAGGTTTTACATTTGTTGTATTTGGAAGTTTACTAGAGAGTATACTTAATGCAACAGATGCAGTATTATACAAGATAGCAAGCAGTGACTTTTTTGCAGGAATGTCATCTGTATTTTCAGAAGTAGTTATGAGAGGTTTAATTGCAGTTGCAATAATACTCATTTTATTTTTCATCATAGCTTTTAACATCATATGTAACTAAGGTGTGATATGAATATATCTACCAATCTTAACTTAGAGAGACTATTTTCATATTACATTAACAATAGTGAGCACATAGTAACATCAGATATGAGAAAACGTCACTTTCTTCGTCAAGTAACTCCTGAATATTGTTTTAGTAAATTTATTGAAGGTGACCCTGTTTTAACCTCATTATTTAACCAAGATGGTAGCTTACGTATTGAAGCTCTTCTAACTATGAGTAATGAAAGATTAATAGCATTGCTTAAGTATCTAAAACATTGCAACATGTTCTGGAAGCAAAGTGTAGCAGATGCAACATACTGTGTAACACTTGATATCTCTTTTTCAAATTTATATGAAATAGATTGGAGTACATTACTACATATTTTAGTTGAAAAAGATGAGCTATATCATATAAATTATAATACAGTAGAATTTGTTGTGCGGCCTTCTGATCCTGTATATTATATAGCAACACAATATATGTTAGGAATAGAGAGGAAATTAACATTTAACACAATACAAGATTTAGCTTGTATGTATGTAGATATATTTGGAGAGAAGCATCCTGACATTGTAACAGAGTATACTTATATATCAATAGATAAAGAAGAGTTTCGTAATACTATCATGCAAATAAGAGGTGGTAATGAATAATATAACATTTGATGTCAATTCCGATATACCTTTTGGGGAAGTTATTGCAGAAGCATTTGATGAAGTAAAACTGCAAGTAAAGTTAATCACAAACATTATTCACAATCTTCCGTATGGATATTATTTCAAAAAATTAATACAAGGTTCTTCTATATTAGAACATGCATATGATGCTTCTAAAGGTGCATTTGTATTCGATATGCATAAGACAAGTCCTAGTAAGATTAACACATCATGTAAAGCTCTTGATACTATAGGTATTACAACAGATAGTCCTATCTCTCCCTCACCTTACATCATAATACGATTAAATTTCTTGAACCCAGGATTGTATGATTTAGATGAAGATAAAGTAAAAGCAAAAATATTTGAGGAAGATAAAGAACTAACTATATATTATAAAGATTCTACAATAGTTGCAAAACCATCAGATCCGATATATTATATAGCAACACAGTATATGCTATCAACAGAATCTAGCCTTTCTAAACTTATAATACGTGAGATTGCATATCAGTATGCGGATATACTTATACACAAGCATGCACTTATGTTTCAAGATTGTGTATATATGGATATAGATAAACAAACGTTAGAAGACTTTGTACAATATGTGTATAGATAAAAGGAGAGAGTAGATGCCAAAAGGACAACCAAAACAGCTTATTAAATCAATTCAATCAATCTTCTATTCACTTTCCGGTGAGACTACATCCATGGGTGCACGTACATTATTCATACGGTGTAAAGGATGTAACTTAAGATGTAGTTACTGTGACACATCATACGCCTGGAATGTGCAACCCATTAATGAAGTTAACCTAGAAGATGAGTTACCTAAGATGCTTGAGGGGAAGAATATAAGGTATGTAGTATTAACAGGAGGAGAACCTCTACTTCAGTTTTCTGGTTTTGATATTCTTTTACTATCTGATCTAATTATCAAGTACAATCCTGAGACAATATTGCAGATTGAAACTAATGGTTCTATAACGATACCAAAACCAATGAAGATAAAACAGTTAAGAAGGATTGAGTATGTTATGGATGTTAAGCTCCCCTCTTCTGGAATGTTTGACAAAATGAACCTTGATAATTTGAAATTATTATCAACACATGACCAAGTTAAATTTGTTATAGGTAGTCATGAAGATTTAGATGTAGCGCTTGACATATGTAAGAAGTATGATATCAAGTGTAGGAACATTTGGTTCTCCCCAGTCTATGGAGAATTTAACGCAAAGTATTTATGGAATGTCATAACTGATATACCAGACGATAGATTAAGGATGCAGATACAGTTACACAAGACAGTATTTGGACAAGTAGATTTTGAAGTGTAGCCTTCATTTCTATCCTAC
>ERZ795046.1750-NODE-1750-length-20861-cov-4.541478_pt1 | contig 20861 bp, 16 predicted proteins | sample MGYA00375130_ERZ795046 | MGnify/ENA primary metagenome ERZ795046 (study PRJEB30175, sample SAMN05720202) | activated sludge metagenome | isolation source: anaerobic digester from wastewater treatment plant | place: Japan | collected 2015-05-15 ...
TCAATGATAATATATGCAAGGCCTTTTGCTCCAACTGATTGTGCGAATGCAATCATATCGTCGTAGAATTTTCTTGGCTTATCGGATATACCTTTTACTGATATTGCTTTTACAGATCCTCCATTTTTTACAACATTTGCAAATGCGTTGAAAGAGGTATTTTTAAATATCTCAGTTAAATCAATCATTTTAAGTGGATTACGAAGGTCTGGTTTATCGGTCCCATATTTTTCTAAAGCTTCTTTATATGGAATTTTTGGAAATGGAGGGTTATCAACTTTTTTATTTCCAAATTTTGAGAATATATGAAACATAATTTTTTCTACTACAGCGAATATATCGTCCTGTTCTACAAAGCTCATTTCAAGGTCAAGTTGGTAAAATTCTCCTGGTGAGCGGTCTGCTCTGGCATCTTCATCCCTGAAACATGGAGCTATTTGAAAGTATTTATCAAAACCTGATACCATTAACAATTGTTTAAATTGCTGTGGTGCCTGTGGGAGAGCGTAAAACTTCCCTGGGTGTAGTCTGCTTGGGACAAGATAGTCTCTAGCTCCTTCGGGAGAACTGCTTGTGAGTATTGGAGTTTGGAATTCGTGAAAACCAAATTCTTCCGTCATCAGGCGTCTTATTTCTGATATGATTTTTGAGCGGGTTATTATATTATTATGGAGTTTTTCTCTTCTTAGATCGATAAATCTATATTTTAGGCGGAGATTTTCTGGGGCATTATCGTTTTGTGCCACTTGAAATGGGAGAGGCTCGCATTCTCCTAAAACTTCCATTGATTCTGCTACAAGTTCAACTTCACCAGTTGCGATTTTCTTATTGATTGTTTCTGGTGAACGAGGAACAACTTTTCCTGAAAAAGAGATTACGCTTTCAACGCGCCAGTTTTCTGCGGTTTTATAAAAATCCATTTGCGGATTAATCACGATTTGTGTAATTCCGTAATGATCGCGGAGATCTATGAATACTATTCCTCCGTGATCTCTTACGCTATGTACCCATCCGGCAAGTTTTACATTTTTACCGGCGTCTGTTATTCTTAGTTCGCCGCAGGTATGAGTTCTAAATTTATTCATTTATAATTTCTCCTTGAATTCAAGTATTGATGAAACTTTATTTGGGCTGGGTAAAATAGCACTATAGTGAAATTTTACGAAATAAAAAGATAAAAATCATTTGATTTTAGTAAAGATAAAAAATAATTCTTTCAATGTTTTTGCATCTTCAAGGGCGCGGTGAGAGATGGCATCTTTTTGTGAAATCTTAAAGTAGTCTCTTAGAAAAGATAGACTATAAGAAGGTAATCCTGGCATAATTTTTTTGAAAAGCCTTAAAGAGTCTACAGTCTTTCCATCCCATGATAGTAGTAATTCGCGCCTTAAAGATTCCTGTAAAAAAGCCAGGTCAAAAAATGCATTGTGGGCTATCAGTGTAGTATTTTTTATAAAATCCAGTAATTCTAATCCAATTTCTTTAAATTTAGGTGCATTGTTGAGGAGTTCTTCTTTTATTCCTGTGATTTTTTGAATATCCTTTGGAATTTGTGTTTCAGGGTTTATATATGAATAAAAAATTTTTTCTGTCATATCTTGATTAAGTTTGATGATAGCAATTTCTATAATTTTATCTTTGACTGGGTTTAATCCTGTAGTTTCAATATCAAAAAAAGAAATTGGCAATACTTGACTATTTTCCATAAGGTATAGTGATTTTTTGATTTTAGATTATATATTAACTGCGAAATTTTAAATTTACAGTATTTGAATTGGTGTTTTATGAAAAATTATGATTTTCTCGCTGCCGGGCATATATGTCTGGATTTAATTCCTGATTTAACTTCTTTCAAAAATAGAACAGGTTTATTTTCTGATTGTATTGTCCCTGGGAAACTTATCAATATAGGAGGATGTTCGATTTCTACAGGCGGAGCTGTATCCAATACTGGTTTTGCTCTTTCAAAACTTGGAGCAAAAGTGGCTTTTTCCACACGGATAGGCAATGATTATTTTGGGAAAATCATTATTGCTGAAATGAAAAAATATGGTAGTACGAAGGGGGTGACAATTTCATCTAATAGTAATAGTTCTTATACGGTTGTTATATCACCTCCTGGAGTAGATAGGATTTTCTTGCATTGTACTGGGACGAATGATGAATATAGTTCTTCTGATTTACCTGTTGAAATAATGCGAAAATCAAAAGTATTTCATTTTGGCTATCCTCCGTTAATGAAAAGAATTATGGAAAAAGAGGGAGAGGATTTATTGAAAATATTAAGAATAGCAAAAGATTGCGGTTGTATAACATCGCTTGATATGTCTCTTCCTGATCCTGATTCTTTCTATGGCAAATTAAATTGGAAGGGGATTTTGAAGAAAATTCTGCCTTATGTGGATATATTTCTTCCTTCTCTGGAAGAAGCTTTTTATATGTTTGAAAAGGAAAAATACTTTGCCTTAAAAAAAAGAACTACTGGCGGAGAGTTTTCTTTTTGTGTTTCATGTGATGAAATTGCGAAAATTGCAAAAAAAGCAATTAAGATGGGATGTAAAATTTCTATTTTGAAGCTTGGCACAAGGGGATGGATTTTTGAAAGTAGTAATATTAGTTCTGATGATAATTTTAAAAAGATTTTAGGAGAAAATTCTATTAATTGGGATAGGCGAAAATTATGGTGTCCAGCGTTTAAGGCTGATAATTTTGTAGGAGCTACTGGTTCTGGGGATTGTTCAATAGCAGGTTTTTTACGTGCTTTTTCAATGGGGTTATCTCCGGAGGAGGCAGTTAAGTCGGCCGTTTGTCTGGGGTGGCAGAATGTGCAGAAAGCAGATGCTTTGAGCGGGATTCGTTCGTGGGAAGAAACATTAAGATTGATAAAATCTTCTGATATGGAAATAATTGATCCGCGTTTAGATTCTGGTTGGATTTTTGATAAAAGAAACAAGATTTGGAAAAAGTAAATTTATTGGAGGAAAGAATGAAAAGATCAGAAATAAATGCTCTTATGCGTGATGCGGTTAAATTTTTTGCGAAATCAAAATTTTTTCTTCCTGAGTGGGCGTATTGGGGAGAAAAAGAGTGGAGAAAAGCAAAAGGAAAATATGATGAAGTGAAGAGAAATAAGCTGGGATGGGATATAACAGATTTTGGTAGTGGGGATTTTATTCGTTCTGGTCTCCTGCTATTTACAATCAGGAATGGAAATCTTGAAAATCCAGCCGGAAAGAACTATGCAGAAAAAATTATGGTAGTGAGGGAAAAACAGCTTACACCTATACATTATCATTGGAAAAAGATGGAAGACATAATTAATAGGGGAGGTGGAGAGTTAATAATGCAATTGTGGAGGGCAGATCAGCATGATGGTCTTTCACAGGAGGCTTTTACCGTTCAAATAGATGGAATAACCAAAGAAGTAAAAGCTGGAAAAAAAATAAGATTAAAACCTGGGCAAAGTATAACTCTTGAACCATTTGTTTATCATTGTTTTTGGGCAGAAAAAGGAAGATGTCTTGTGGGTGAAGTATCAAAAGTTAATGATGATTCGAACGATAATCGTTTTCTTGAACCGGTTGGTAGATTTCCTGCAATAGAAGAGGACGAAGAGCCACTGTATCTATTGTGTAATGAATACCCGTAGTAAAAAAGAGGAACTATGAGTATCTTCTTAGGAATAGGTTTTGGTCCAATTCAAAGTGGGATTTTTTTATCTGGGGCTCAAGGTCGTTTTAAGAGGCTTATTGTGGCTGAGGTTGACGATAAGTTGGTTCATGCAGTTCGAAAAGCTGGTGGATCTATAACGATTAATATTGCCGGGAAAGACAAAGTTTACCAGAGGACAATTTCTGGAATAGAAATTTACAATCCTTTAAATGAAAATGATCTTGCAGAGCTTATCAAGGTAGCTTCGTTTGCAGATGAGTTGTGTACGGCCTTGCCGGGGGTTTCTTTTTTTGCGAAAATCGCAGGATGGTTAAAAGAAGGGTTTGATATGAATCCTGATAAAAGGCGTTTTATTTATACAGCGGAAAATCATAATTATGCAGCGGAATTATTAAAACAGTCCATAGGGGGGGGATATAGGAATACCTTTTTTCTTAATACCGTAATAGGAAAGATGAGTTGTGTATTCAATTTAGAGGAGTGTTCAAGGAGGAGGCTAATTCCTCTTTGCGAATGTGCTGATAGAGGACATTTAGTAGAGGAGTTCAATAAAATTCTGATTTCAAGGACTCCTGACATTGAGAAGAGGAGGATTAGAGGACTTTATGTAAAAGATAATCTCCTACCGTATGAAGAGGCAAAGTTGTATGGACACAATGCTGTTCATTTTCTCTTAGGAATTTACGCTTTGCATATGAATTTGAATTATATGTATGAGATATCTAAATATCCGGATATAGTATCAAAAGCAAAAACAGCTTTTATAATGGAGAGTGGGGGAGCTCTTTTGAAAAAATGGAAAGATGAAAAAGATTTTTTCAGCAATTTATCATTTAAAAGATATGCTGAAAATTTAATAGAAAGGATGTTGAATCCATTTCTGGCAGACTCTGTTAATAGAATTTGCAGAGATATTGATAGGAAGTTAGGGTGGAATGATCGATTAATTGGTACAATACGATTATGTTTATCTCAAGGTGTAGCGTGTGAAAATTTTTTAGAGGGAGCACGGCTTGCCTGCAAGATATTTTTTAAAAGCAATGATAATTGCGAAATTCGCAAAAAACTTCTCTCTTTATGGGGAGATGCAGATGAAGGAAAGGAACATATTGTTTCGCTTATTTTGCGAGACTAACAGGATCTGAGTCAGCATAAATTAGCACATTTTTATTTTTATATTTTGAATAAATTAAATATTTTAGTTGTTTTTTTATTAATCCGAGTTTATTTCCTTTAAAGAGTATTATATATCTGAAATTGCCTTTTATTTTGGGTATTGGGGCTGGGGTTGGTCCTGTTATATGTATTTCTTTATTGAGGAAAGGCTTCAAGTCTACAATCAGCTGATCGGCAATCTTTATAATGTCGTCTTCATTTTTTGATTTGAAATAAAGAGCTAACATATGAGTGATGGGAGGATAAAAAAATTTTTTTCGAACATCTATTTCATAATTAAAGAAGGATTTGAAATCATGTTTCAAGGCGAATAGGATAGCTGGGTTTGATGGATTGAAGGTTTGGATTATTACTTCACCTGGTCTATCGCCTCTGCCGGCTCTTCCAGCGACTTGTGTAAGCAGTTGAAATGTTCTTTCTTCTGAGCGGAAATCGGGGATATGGAGACTTATATCCGCGCATATTATTCCGACAAGTGTTACATTTGGGAAATCAAGCCCTTTGGCGATCATTTGGGTTCCGATGAGGATCTGGATTTTTCCTGTTCTGAAGTCGGATAAAACTTTTTCGTATTTATCTCTTCCCGTCATTGTTTCTGCATCCATTCTTGCGATTTTCGCATTTTTGAATATTTTTTTGCAGATGATCTCTATTTTTTCGGTGCCTGCTCCTGTCATTCTGATTTGTTTATCTCCACATGATGGACAAACTAAGGGGGCTGGTTTTATATCTGCGCATAGGTGACATGACAGGGATTGTCTTTCTTTATGATAAGTGTAAGACACAGAGCATTGTTGACATTCAGCATTCCATCCGCAGGATAGACAGGTCATATTTGTGGCAAAACCTTTTCTGTTTAGAAAGATGATTGTCTGTTCGCCATCTATTATTCGTTTATGTATTGCATTTATTAGTGTATTTGAAAAAAGTTTTGAGGTGCTTTTATTTTCCACTCTCATATCGATCACTGTTACCTGAGGCATCAGGCGATTGTCAACTCTCTTTGTTAATTCGCAGAGTTTATATTTCCCAATGTTAGCATTGTAATATGATTCAAGGGAGGGAGTGGCGGAACCTAAAAGGACTAAGGAGTTTTCAAATTTTCCTCTCATTACAGCCATATCTCTGGCGTTGTAGCGCGGGCTTTCTTCCTGTTTGTATGAAGGCTCGTGTTCTTCATCAACTATTATTGCACCTAAATTCCTGAAAGGAGCGAAGAGAGCAGAACGTGCACCAATTGCAATTTTTACTTTTCCTCTATAAATTCTCATCCACTCATCATATCTTTCACCATCGCTGAGGGAGCTATGTAGAACGCTTATATTATCTCCAAATCGAGCTCTGAATCTATCAGTAGTTTGTGGGGTTAATGCAATTTCGGGAACTAATACTATGGCATCTTTTCCACTACTGATTATTTTATTTAATATTTGAAGATATACTTCTGTTTTTCCGCTTCCTGTTACTCCATGTAATAGGAAGGTGCCTGGTGAATTTGGATTTTGCTCAAGGTGGGTCAGGATTTCTCCCACGATAGCCTTTTGTTCTTCTGTGAGAGTTGGGGGAGCGCTTCTAATTATTTGTCTATTTTCGAATGGATTTCTGTAGAAGTCTACAGATTCTTCTTTTATAAGATTTTCTTTTATCAATTTTTTTAGGATAGTTTTAAAACTTTTTGATATTATGGATAAGCTTTCTTCAGGGATTCCTGGTTCAGATATAATTTGTTTTAATATTTCGCATTGTAACTTTTTCTTTTTTTTATGTTTAAAAATGAAATCTTCGGCTAATTTGAGGTCATTAATGTAGTAGCGTTTTTTTTGTTTGGACTTTATTTTTCCGGTTCTTACTGAAGCAGGAAGTAAGGTTTTTACAGCTTGTTCTTTTGCACAGCAATAGTATTCTGCCATCCAATCTGCGAGTTTTAGGAGTTTTTCGGGTATTTTTGGATGTTCAGTGAATACATCAGAGATTTCTTTTAATTTTTCAAAAGGATAAGAGCTTTCATCCTGTATTGCTACTACATAGGCATTTCTAAAGCTTTTCCCAAAGGGGACTTCTACTCTTGAACCTGGATGAACAAGGGAGTTGAATTTATCTGGTATAATATAATCAAATACCCTATCCAGAGAGAGGTTAACCATTACTCTGGCAATTTTCATTTTCAGTTCTTAGGCTTAATTATGATTTTGCGTGGAGGTTGATATTGTTTTATTTTCAAAGCAGATTGTTGAGATAATTTGCCTGGTATTTTTTTTATTTTATTTATTTGGCGCAACATTTTTATAAGGGCATCGTAAGATTGTATTCTGGCATTTTTTGAGGATTCAGTTGCCATTCTGATTATTGAGATTAACTCTTTTGGTGCTTTACAGGAATCAATTGCAGGCTTCAGATTAAAAGATTTATCATACGCTATTACCCCGGTAAGCATTTCGCATAATAGAACACCTATTGAATATATGTCAGAGCGGTGATCTGGCATTTCTCCTGTTCGTAACTCCGGACTATCATATCTTATCCATGTTTGCGCAGATTCATTTTTTATGCAGTATTTATTTTTCCATAATTTTAAAGAATAATCTGCCAGCATGATGTCGTCATTATCACTAAAAACTATATTTGATGGATTTAGGGAAAGATGATAAGAAGATGTATTTTGATATAATGAATTTAAGGTTTCAGCAATTATTAATGCGATTGATATAGCATTTTCTGCTGAAAATTTGCCATTTTTTGATATTTTATCTTTTAGATTGCCTTCTGAAATATATGGCATGGATATGAATATGATTCTCGAACTTACTCCACAATCAAAGTAATGAAGAAGCCTTGGATTATCAATATTTACCGTTTTTAAAATCTGCATTTTAAAATTTTCAAAAGCTTCATTTACATCAAAATCCTGTATAATTCTAAAAGTCTTTAAAGCAACTGTTCTATCTACGGATTTCTGATATGCGAGATAGGTTTTTGAATAATAACCTTCACCTAAGTCTCTAATGATTCTATAACCTTCTATTTCCTCTCCTTTAGCTAAGCCAAAACTGTCGACTGGTAATTTTGTAGTCAAAGTTAGTTCTGATGGATCTTCTCTTTCTATCATTACGGTGTCAAGCATTAATTTGAGGGAGTTCTGATCAGTTCCATTGATACTTTGTTCTTGTTGTTGTGATTTATCTTTTATTCGCAATTTCAATGGAGGTAAAATTGCATCGGCATATTCTTCAAAATTATTATAGCAAAAGATGAACTCAGCGTCACCTGTTTTAATTCTTGCTCCATTCGGGATATTTACAGCTTTATCGGCTAATTCTAAATTGTTTATTGTCGTTCCATTACTTGAGCCAAGATCTTCGGCAGTTGCTTTACCATCTTCATGCACTTTTATGAGGAGATGTTTTCTGCTTACAGAACTATCATCAAGAATTGTAATATCATTGTCAGAAGTTCGTCCTATCGTTGTTTCGGATGGTGTATTCAACTCTATTGCTTCTTTTTCTTCTCCTGTGCAAAAAATAAGATATGGCATTTTTATTATGGAATTTTATTTTATTTTAAATTCTCCGTATTCTTCAAGAAGTTTTTTTAATTCTGCTTCAGTTTTTGCCTTTCGTTCTTTTTCAATCAGAGCAGTTACTTCTTGTACAACTTTTGTACTTTCTTTTGTAAGGATAAATTCAGAATACGCTTTTTTATCTGGAGTAAGTTTTATAAATAAAGAACCTTTTGTTTCCTGTCCTGTCCATGTTAAAGTAAGTTCCTGTGGAATTTCTATTTCTTCAGGGGGTTGTTCACCTTCCTTTTTTTCTTCTGATTTTTGTTCTTCTTTATTAGTTTTTTCATTTGCAGCTGTTTCTGCTTCAGCATTTGCTTTTTCTTCCTCCTTCTCTTGATCCGTTTTTCCGTATGTTTTTACTATTTTGCGGTAGAGAATTTCCATTGCCTTTGGAGTTGGAGCGATTCTAAATTTAACGACAACTTTATAGAAGTAACCATTGAAAAAATATAATTCTACCTTCTCAACTGGTCCTTTTTCAAAAGATAAAATTTCCATATCCCCTTCTGGAGTTTTAGACACAAGAGAGTCGAAAAGGAGATTTACATCTGCATGTTTCATCCACCATATAGCATTTCCATATCCTTGATCTGAATCAATTCCAGCGAAACGTGTTTTTATTCTTTGTTGATCAATTTCAGCTTTTTTCCTTACTTCTGCTATTAATTTCTTCTTATTTTCCTCAACATTTGTGTTATCTGTTGACTTTATAGTAGGGGTGGGCTCTTGAATAGTGGCAATAGCTGTTTTATCATCGATAATGCTAGTAGTATTTTCTTTAAGAATAGGTTCTGTTGATGCAACAGTTCCCTGAGATGCGAGAGAATCAAGAAGAACATTTGTTAATTCTTTTGGTGTCATCCATTTTCCCATTGCAAGGACATAACCAGCGTTTTCATTAAATTTTGTTATTTCATCCTTTTCTTGTTTAAATAATTCAAGAGAGTAATCGTTTTTCCTCATGTAATAGTCTCTAATATATTTTTTTATGTACTGGTCTTTTTGATATTCTCTAAATTTATCATCGAATTTTGCTCTGTCTTCAGGAATAAGATCAAAGATAGCTATTATATTTCCTCCGATATTGACGCTATGTTCCATAGCTCCATATCCAAAGAAATACCCTTCAACAGTATAGCTTTTTGAACCTTTTTCATATGTTACCTTCACGTAGTCATTTACTTTTGCTTTTTGAAATAATTTTTCAGCGTTTTGCCTTGCTCTTTTCTCAAGATCCTGGTAATTATCAGGAAATTTTAACTGTACTTTTTCTCTAACTACTTTTGAAAGTTCTTCTCTTGTAATTAGGTTTGGTTTTGCCTCCGGTTCAAGAGGGTAGAATCTTGAAACTTCCTTCAATATAGCCATTCGTACATCAGGGTCATTTAGATTTTCACCAGCTTCTTTGAATCGAGATATTATTGAATTTATTTTACTAACTCTGACATCAGAGATTTCAGATGCCTTTCCTGTAAAGAAAATGCATACTCCGAATACAAACAATAAAGAGGTGAGAAAATGATATTTTTTACTCATTATCTTATTATTCTTTTTTAAAATTTGATAAAAATGTAATTTATATTATAATTGCCGATGATTCAAGCGGAAAAAAGTATATTTTTTCCCTATCACATAAAAAAATAGCAGGAAATATGCCACAAAATAAAATTATAAAAAATCCTGAAGATGTAAAGTCGCATGTATGCGAAATTACAGAAGAGCAGGTTCATAGACTTGAAAAGATACTTAGAGATAAGGGGTGGGAGTTCAGAGAACATCCCTACGCGCATTGGAAAGCTCTTTGGGGGAAGATGAACGTTGTTGCATATAAGAGCGGAAAATTAGTTATTCAAGGGGAAGGGACGGGAGAGTTAGTATTATTTACTATCGAACCTGAGGTAACCGGGAAGCCTATCCTTGGATATGTGGAACAGGATTTTCAAGATGAAAAAATTGATGAAAATTATGAGCCGCATGCTGGTGTTGATGAAAGTGGGAAGGGGGATTTATTTGGTTCACTTGTTATTGCATCTGTCTACGTCGATAAAATTGCGGCAAAGTATTTAAAGAGAATTGGAGTAAGAGATTCAAAAAATATAAAAAGTGATGCGAAAATAGCATTTTTATCGAAAGAAATCAAAAGGGCTTCTAAAGGTTTTTATACAGTGGTAACAATTGGGCCTAAAGCTTATAATCGCCTGTATGAGCGCTTTAAAAATTTAAATCGTCTTCTTGCCTGGGGGCATTCAAGAGCCATAGAAAATCTTCTTGAAAAAAAAACTGATATCCGATTTATAATATCTGACAAATTTGCCGACGAAAGTCTGCTTAAAAAAGCATTGTTTGGAAAAGGGAAAAATATTAATTTATTACAAAAAACTAAGGCTGAATCTGATATTGCCGTTGCCGCAGCTTCTATCATTGCCAGGCAATCTTTTATTGATAAAATGAAAGAACTATCGGAAGAAGCTGGCTTTACTATTCCAAGAGGTGCTGGTGATGATGTAAAAAAAGCCTTGAAGAGACTCGTTAACGAAAAAGGAAAAGAATCTCTTGTTAATTTTGCAAAATTGCATTTTAAAACTATAAAGGAACTTCTTGGAGAAGAGCAAGAGAAAGATAGCTTATTTCAATCTGGAACTGGTGAAACTGTTTCAAAGAGAGGATAACTTCTATAGATTCCAGACTTTAGGAAAAAAAGATTGTAAATTTATTTTTTTTTTAATATAAGACAAATTGGAATTATTTTTTCATTACGAGGACTTGTTCTTGATTACCCTTAGGTCCTGTTACAGGGGAGGGGATTATCTTAAGTAATTTCCAGTTAAATTCTGTTTTTGCGAAAATCGCAATTTCTTCACAACAACGTTTTATAACATTGATATCTTTTACAACGCCGCCTTTTTTTATTTCATTTCTTTTTGCTTCAAATTGAGGTTTTAGCAATATATAAATCATTGCCGTATCCGCAAGGAGAGGCGATAAAGCTGGGAGGATTTTTTTTACAGATATGAAAGAAACATCAATAGTCAAAACATCAATTTTTTCTGGAATTTCATTTTTTGAAAGATATCTTGCATTCGTTTTTTCAATGGAAATTACTTCGGGTCTTGTTCTAAGGCTGTGGTGTAATTGACTCGTCCCAACATCGACAGCATAAATTCTTTGAGCGCCTTTTTTGAGTAGTACGTCTGTAAATCCACCTGTTGACGCGCCGATATCAGCGGCTATAAAGGGGATTTTTAGAGGGGGGAATTCAGTTATTGCAGGAAGGAGTTTATAAGCTCCCCTGCTTACAAATTCTTTTTTTAATTCAACTGTTAGCTCTAAATCTGGATCAAGCAATTCTGATGTTTTTTTTACCAGATGATCTTTACCTATTCTGAGTTTCCCGGCAAGTATTATTTTCTTTGCTTCTTCTCTTGATTCAGCCAATCTTTTTTTCACAAGTAGTATGTCAGCTCTTTCTTTTTTCATTTTTCAAAAGCACGTTTTATTTCGTCTCTTAGATTTTTCCACTTCCAAAAAATTTCTAAGTATGAAAAAAATACAAGGGCAAAACAAAGTAAGATAAAGATGTCTCCATAATATGTATAGATTGTAATTTTCTGAGTGGAAGGTATTTCGACTTTGAAAACAGAATAACCTCTTGTTTTCTTTTCTGGAGCAGGGACAGGGTTTCCTGTTTTTGGATCATTGTTATAAGAAATACTTTCTTCAACTGTACCTATCGGTGATATAAGGCAGCTAAAATTATTATTTCCACAACGTACTATACGTCTTCTATTTTCAATTGCCCTAAATATTGAATGGGCAAAGTGTTGTTCTGGTTCTGAGCTCCTTGGATACCACGCATCATTTGTGATAATGAATAAGATATCGGCTCCACGTTTTACCATTTTCCTTGATATTTGCGGGAATATATCTTCATAACATATATTTACAGCCCCATTTATGTTATTATTTAACTCCAATATGGTATAATCTTTTCCTGCGGTTAAATCCCTTCCCATTCCAAAAATTTTTTTTAAGGGAGTAAGATATTTTCCAAAAGGTGTATATTCTCCAAATGGAACCAGATGGATTTTATTGTATTGTCGAATAATTTTCCCATTTTTACCAATCAGTATGGCGCTATTATAAACGGAATAATCTTTTACTTTTTCACCTGTCTGTAATTCGGAAATCATAATTCCTCCTATCAGGAAGAGAATATTTTTTTCCTTTGCGTATTTTTGTATTTTGCTTCTGAATTCTGTTGCTATTGGATGCGTCGAATTAAATGGTAGTGGAATTGCTGTTTCTGGAAGGACAATAAGGTAAGGCTCTGAGACTGTGGCCATTTCAATTAACTCTAAGTTTGTTCTTAAAGCAAAGAGGGCTTGTTCTTCAGTTGGTATTCTACATTGTGGTATATCAGGTTGAATTACAGCGATTTTTAGGTATTCAGAATCTTTCGATGGACGATATTTCATTATAGTCCTTGAACCATAGGCTATACATAGCATGAGAACTATTAATGCAGAGTAAAAAACAACAGGGCGTCTAAATTTTCCCTCTGATACAATGGTATTTAACTTTTGAAGAGTTAATCCAATTGCTACATTCATCATAATTACTACGAAGCTAACACCATATGCTCCAGTTATATCAGAAATCTGAATTAGTGCTGGATTTTTCCACTGCGTAATTGCGGTTAAATTCCATGGCATACCGGTAAATATCCAAGAGCGAACCCATTCCAGAAAGACCCATAATGAAGAAAGAAAAATAGAGAAATGAATATCTTTAATATTCCAGCTTAGAGAATGCTGATATTTCTTCCTATATTCATCAATCGAATGAAAACCATTCTTTATTATTTCCTCGGGATAATAAAGGTATCGTTGGAAAAAAGGTATAGATAATCCCCATAAAGCAGGGAAAAATGCAAGTACTATAGCAATAAGAAATGGAATGAAAATCTCTATTTCTCTTAGCCAGAAAAATGAAGTTAAAGCCCATATATATCCCCAAAAATAAGAGTAAATAAACGCAGATTTTGTAGTTTTATTGCGTAGTGATATAAAAAGTAGAGAAATAGATACCCATCCCATAAAACTCCAATTTAATGGGGGAAATGCGGAAGAATAAAGTAGAGCCGAAATAAAAAGCAATGTGAAATCAAAAATCTTTTTCTTCAGACTTAACTCAAAAGCAATATTTCCGGGACGAGATGATTTTAACTCAATTTCGCTATAATAATTTTGCGAATTTCGCAAATAGTCCTGTTTCTCTGGGATATCAGTCATTTTTTATTGACTCAATAACATCATCGATTATTTTTTCAAGACTTAACTCAGGCTTCCATCCAATATAGGAGTTGATTTTTGATATATCAGGAACTCTTCTCATCATATCTTCAAAGCCTGTTTCATAAGCTTTATCATATGGAATTTTTACCAACTTTGATTTACTTTTTGTTTGTTTTTTTACAAGTTTAGCAAGGTCATTTATCGAGATTTCTTTTGTCGAGCCAATATTAAATACCTCTCCATATGCTGATTTGTGTGCAGGTAATGCTTTTAGAGCACGGACCGTATCATATACATGACAAAAACACCTTGTTTGCGTGCCTGTGCCATAAATTTCTATGTCTTCACCTTTCAATGCCTTTGAGACAAACCTTGGAACTACCATTCCATACTGTCCAGTTTGGCGTGGTCCTACTGTATTGAAAAGTCTCACTATTATTACTGGTAATTTTGATGCTCTGAAAAAAGCCATTGCAAAGAATTCATCCAGCAATTTGCTTGAAGCATAAGACCATCTTGAATTTTTTGGTTGTCCTATCAGTAAGTCATCATTTTCAGAAAATATTTGTTTTGTTGATTTTCCATAAACTTCACTTGTCGATGTAATCAGGACAGGAGTGTTTTTCCGGGTTGCTGCCATTAGAATTTTTTCTGTTCCGTGAACATTTGTACGAATGGTTAGGACTGGATCTTTAACAACAAGTTCCACCCCTACGGCGGCAGCGAGGTGAAAAACCATATCAGATTTTGAAATGAGATAGCCAAGTTCGGGTAGTTCAAGTATATCCCCTTCTACAAAGTCAAGAAGTGGAGAATTTAAGATATTATTGAGATTTTTAAGAGACCCTGTTGAAAGGTTATCTATTATAGTTACGTTGTGCCCGTCTTTAATCAGAGATTCGGCAAGGTAAGACCCGATAAATCCTGCCCCTCCGGTTATAAGATATTTCACTTTTTAACCTCATTGTTTATTATTGGTGTTATATCGAAATCTGGAGTAAGAAGTTTTATATGGAAAAATCTATCAAGAACTTCTCCGATTGGCCCGGAAAGTATATAAAAATTAATAAGAAAAATTATAATTGGAGCCGGTCTTATAAATATAGAAATGGCGATAGATAATATGAAGAATATTTTAATAGGATTCCTTTTTGCTGACTGGAGCCATTTTCCCGCATGTATATATCGGATGTTGCTAACCATTAGTAAACCAAGAAGCCCTGTATATGCTGGTATAATTTCTATTACACCCTGGAACTTAATGTTCTCAAGACTATAATATATTACAAGGCTGCATATTCCAGCAGCCGCTCCTGGGGTTGGTAGACCACTGAAGAGACTTGACTTTTTCTTTTCAAGGATAGCATGTATATTATACTTTGCCAGACGATACGCTGCGCAGCCGATAAAAACAGCACACATAGTCCATACAAAATAATAACCGACTTTGTTTAAATCCCTCAAACAATGAGCCATAATAGCAACAACTACGGCAGGGGCTACCCCAAAGGTAACCATATCGGAAAGTGAATCCATTTGTAATCCCTGAAGACTTGCAGCATTCAATATTCTTGCAGTGAAACCATCTAAAGCATCAAAAATCATTGCGAAAAGTATTATCCAGCAACTGATTGCGAAGACGGGAGCAGGTTCCTTTGGATTTTCATAGACGTTCAGAGTGTAAAGTATTGCAGCAAAACCGCATAATGAATTGCATACAGTTAAAAAATTCGGGATCCATTTTATCCATTTGTTATTTTTTATCAAATTTGAGAATTGCTTTTTCAGAATTCACCCGATATTTTATGCTTTAAAAGTTGCAATTATTGAGTTTCCAGCATAAACTTTATCGCCTATTGAAACTTTTATTAATATATCTTCAGTATTTGGAAGATACAATTCAGTTCTTGAACCAAATTTAATCATCCCGAATTTTTCTCCCCTTTTAAATCTTTTTCCCGGAGTGGCTTCGGAGACAATTCTCCTTGCTATTGCTCCAGAAATTTGTTTGATAATTATGTTAAATTTTTCCCCTTTATATTCGGCTTCACATAGAATTGTATTTGATTCATTTTCAGAAGAGGCAAGAGATGAACGAGCATCATGAAAATTTCCTTCTTTATACTTTACGTCAATAACAGTCAAATCTAATGGCATTCTATTTATATGAACGTCAAAAACAGACAAAAAAATACCTATTCTTTTATACTTATTTCCACTGGAAAAAGGGCAATCAACGATCTCTATGTCTTTTATTACTCCATCGGCAGGAGATAAAATAAGTGAATCATCAAGAGGTATTTTTCTATATGGATCACGGAAAAATAAGGCAAATGGTACCCATAAAATTATTAATAAGAATGATAATATATTTAGAGCATAAATTTTAAAAATTGAAGCAATCAATAAGGTAATTAATGAAAGTGTTGCGGAAATTATAGCTGTAAAAAGCCATTCTTTCTTTCCATATTTCGTAAGCATAAAAAACCCCAATTTTTGATCTTGGTTCAAAATATATATAGTTCGAGTTTACTCTCTTCTCCAAATTATTTTCAATGATTTTTCTCCATTGAAATAATCGTTTGTTGTAAACATTGCAAATCAAAAATTTTACCAAAAAAAAATGATGATTTACAGTCGATAAATCAAATGAGGCAAACTCATTTGACCCTGAATAGTTATTTTTGCAGAATATGAAATCATTAATCACGTGAGCACATTGGATTAGAGAGACTCACGTGGCATGCCTTCTGTCTGTATATTTCATAAGTTGTGAAATATCGCAAATTAATTTAAAAGAACATAGCCTTTTTGGAGGCAAAAAAAATTATAAACTAAGTAATATAGTTTAGTCTTTATTTAAGAAAAATTCAATTTAACTGTGTTTGTTAAAAATTTTATCAGCGAGTTTCTTTTTACGCCGTTGCCTATAGCTGACAACCATGCCATATACTGTAAAGTATCCGATTACTGCAGAAATTACACCGAATAAAAGACCACCCGCGAAAAAAGCAATAATGATTTCAGAACTTAATTCAAGAAAGTCAGAGATGGAAAAATTTTTAAGAATTTCCCTAAATGTTTTCAACAGAAATGGAAAACTTAATTTTAGTCTGAGAAGCTTCCCTCCTACCCAGCATTGTACGGGATATATAAGCCAGACCGTGTAAATATTTGTTGGAAGGGTAAATATGAGGCTAATAATTTTACGCGCTCTGAAAGCAAAAGCAAGAAGTAGAGTAAAAGGTATCTGCAAACCAATTGGGATAAAAAATCCGCAGAATAAACCTATAGCTGCACTTTTTGCTGTAATTTCAGGGCTTATTTCATCTTTTATTAGTTTTAAATAAAAAGTTCTTAGTTTTTTTTTATCTATTAGTTTCATATTTTTTTTTAACGTAGGTAAGCTAACTCATCAAAAAAAGTTGTCTAATTAAATAAGAAAAAATTTAATCAAAAAATTAAAAATTTTTTTTATAATTAAAATCTTGAAGCGGCCAATTAATTAAGGAGTTAGGTTATTTTATTAGCATACAATCTCCATAGCTGTAAAAACGAAATTTTTCCTTTATAGCTAAATTATAAGCATTCATTATTTTTTCTTTACCTGCGAATGCGCATACCAGTAAAAATAGAGTGCTTTTCGGTAAATGAAAATTTGTAAAAAGAATGTCTGCGCTCTTTATCTCATAAGGGGGATAGATAAAAATATTTGTTTTTCCTGAGAAGGGATGGATTTTAGCATCATCTCCTAAGGCGCTCTCTAAAGCTCTGATAGTAGTGGTTCCGATAGCAATTATTTTGTTTCCTTTTTCTTTTGCGAAGTTTATTTTTTGCGCTTCAGATTCACTTATGCTGAAATATTCAGAGTGTATTTTATGTTCAGAAACATTATTTGTTTTTATTGGACGAAATGTTCCTATTCCGACATGTAATGTCAGTTCAGCAATATTAACTCCTTTTTTAGAGATTCTTTCAAAAATTTCATTTGTAAAGTGTAACCCAGCTGTTGGAGATGCGATAGAGCCATCATTTTTTGCGTAAACTGTTTGATATCTTTCAGTGTCCAGTCTTTCATCAGGACGTTTTATATAAGGAGGCAAGGGGATGTGTCCATATTCATCAAGTAAAATCTGGAGGTTTTCTCCTTCAGAGATAAACTTTATTTTTGTTTCTGGAGAATTAGTTAAAACTTCTATTTTTAAAGGTGGTAGTTTTTTGTTTTGAGGTGTTATTGCAAGGAATTCTTTAAATTTTTTCAAATTTCTATGAGGTTTTGTTAGCACTGTCCAGATTTTTTTTGTTGGATCGCTTGGTTCTACCATAAGAAACTCTGTTTTTTTCTCTGGTGCTGTTAGCGGAGATGCAAAGATTCTTGCCTTTATCACCTTGCTATTATTCCTCACTACGCAGTCGCCTTTTTGGAAAAATTCGGGTATTTCTTTGAATTTGCGAATTTCGCAACTACCGCTTTTTCTATCGAGCACGAGCATTCTTGATTGGTCTCTTTGGGGCAGTGGATAATATGCAATTAATTCAGGTGGAAGTTGATAGTCGAAATCTTCCAGCAATATTTCGGTAAATTTCCTCATATTCTCCTGCGGTTTTATTCCATGAGAAATCTTTTTTCATAGCGTTAATTTGCATTTTACGAAAATTATCTTTTTCGTTTCTATAAACGGAAGCAGCCCAACGCATAGTATTTCGGAGGGACTCTGGATTGAGATCCCAGAATTTAAAACCGGTTGAGGATTCAAGTGTCTTTGTATCATAGTTTATTACGGTATCATGTAGTCCACCCGTGGCACGGACGATTGGCAGAGTTCCATATCTCATACTATACATCTGGTTGAGTCCGCAAGGCTCATATCTTGATGGCATAACAAAGAGATCGGCTCCTGCTTCTATTATATGAGAGAGTTCTGAATTATAAGCTGCCGTATATTTAAATTTGTCAGGGAATTTTGATGCAAGCCAGTGCAGATGATTTTCAATATTAGGATCACCTGAAGCCAGAACAACGAATTGAACGTCATCATACATGAGCATATTTTCTACAGCAGTGGCGAAAACATCTATTCCCTTTTGATAAGCAAGTCTGGATATGAGACCAAAGAGAGGAACATCAGGTTTTTGTGGAAGTCCTGTGCGAGATTGTAAATCATATTTGCAATTTAGTTTACCCTTAAGATTTGTAATAGAATAATTTTTTGCAATTACGTGATCTGTCTCTGGGTTCCATTCTTTTATATCAATTCCATTTAATACCCCTTTTAACTTTCCTTCCGATGCTCTATGTCTTAGTGCTGCATCAAGGTTAAAACCGTAGGCAGGAGACAAAATTTCCTCTGCATGAGTTGGACTTACTGTTGTTATGAAGTCCGCTGTCATTATGCCACCTTTCAACAGATTAATATGATCGTAAAATTCCAGACAAAGATGATTGAAATATTCCCAGCCAAGTCCGGTAAAATATAATTGTGATTTATGAAAACATCCTTGATAGGCAATATTATGTACAGTTATTACTGAAGAAGTTTTTGCGAAATTCGCAATTGTCGAATATAAGTGACTTTTCAAGTAAACACATGCGAGCGCTGTATGCCAATCATGAGCATGAATAATATCTGGAGAAATTCCAAGAGAGATGATTGTTTGCATTGCGGCTCTGGAAAAAAATATGAAACGTTCGGCATTATCTCCATATTCGATTCCATTCCAATCGTAGAGAGCGGGTCTATCAAAATATCTGTCATATTCAATAAATAAGAATCTTAAATTATTACTTTTTTTTAATTCAAGTACCTGTGCATATTCAATTCGGCCATCGAAGTGAAAAGACAGAGGACTAACTTTAACAGAGATATCTTTTGAAAATTTTGTCATTTTCTGTTTGTAGTAGGGGAGAATCACTGTGACATTATCACCTCTTTCTGATAGGGCAGAGGAAAGAGAGGATACCACATCTGCAAGTCCGCCTGTCATAGCATATGGCCTTGCTTCACTTGTGAGCATAACAATTTGCATTGATTCTCTTTTTCTATCCTTGGAATCTTGTGTCATTTTGGTTTTTATGACTTTTCCTTCAGTTCTTTTTATCTCTTTGTGCAATAGATTATTTTTCCGGTCTTTTTTGTTTCTTTTCATATATACCACATTATTATGAGAATTAATAACAATTATTTTAACTTGAATTTTGGAAATATTAGCATAACTTATTGAAATTTCTCATTTAAATTTTAAAATTTTTGGAGGAGAGCTAAAATGTCAAGGAAAATTCTACTGTGCGTGACAGCGGTTTTAGCGTTCAACCTTGGAACATTTGCTGAAGAGGAAGAACAAAAAGCCGTTGTAGTTGTTGAAAAAAACAATGGGGAAAAAACAACGGAAAAACAGACTACAGAAGCTACAGAAACCGAAATAAAAGAGCAAAAGGAGGGAGAAGGAGAAGTTGTAAAAGAAGTTACTAAGGATAATGAGGAAAAGAAAGATAATATCGTGGCGCAAGAGGCAGCAAAAGAAGAAGAAGTAAAAAAGTCTACTGAAGCTATTGAGAAAAAAGAAGAGGAAGAAGATTCTGATAGCTTTTTGTCTTTCTTGAATCCTTTAAATTGGTTTAGTTCGGAAGATGAAAAGAACGAAGAAATGGAAGAAGTAGCCAAGGATGCACAAGGGGAAAAAGTGGAAAAAAAAGAAAATCCACAACCTCTGGTAGAAGAAAAGAAGGAAAAAGTTGATGAAGGTCCATCAATTGGCAGAGTCATTTTATTATGGCTACCTAACATACTTCTTGATATTACAGATATCGTATCAGTCGATGCTGGTGTTGGATCAGAAACAGCTCTGGAAGTAGATCTTACAAAATATCTTGGGATTGGTTTCGCGTTTGGTGAAAAATATTTCATTCAGAAAGGGTTTAGCAGACAGTATGGGGGTGGATACAGTTCCGGTTGGGATATGCAATTTTTATGCTTTAATACTGAAAAACGCTACGTAGAAGATACCTTTGGAACGACAAAAAGATATTATGTTGGTAGAAAAGATTTTGAATTAGCTGACTCTGCTAATCATACATATCGTGATAAAGTGAGAGACTTTTATGCTATTAGTGTAAAAGCAGGCTGGCTCGCCATAATTAATTTTGAAGTTCATCCTATTGA
>ERZ795046.1752-NODE-1752-length-20853-cov-4.095682_pt1 | contig 20853 bp, 12 predicted proteins | sample MGYA00375130_ERZ795046 | MGnify/ENA primary metagenome ERZ795046 (study PRJEB30175, sample SAMN05720202) | activated sludge metagenome | isolation source: anaerobic digester from wastewater treatment plant | place: Japan | collected 2015-05-15 ...
CAGTTGCCCATAGCATTTGCATTGCATCGCGAAAACCTCTGCCATTATCACTGCCAACATCCGCATAAACCTGCATCTGTTGTTTTATCCACACATTTATGAGATAATCTACTCTTTTATCTGGTGTTTTTATAGTAATTTTTCTGATAGCTTCATCTTTTAATTTTGCGAGTTTCGCATATTGTTCATCCACAGCGAGATCCTTTGAAAGTGAAGTAACAATATCACGTGTCATCTCATAACCACTTGATGCCCCAATAAATACGTTAAATGATTTTTCTTCTCCTGGAAGAAGTTTAATGCTGTGTTCAAGAGCACCGGCAAGATATTCGCATGAGGCAAGGCTATTTGTAAGGAAACCTCTTTTCAGAGCAAGTGGATAATCATAATGTCCCCAATATCCTACGAAGGCATCGCGCGAGGTTTCGAAACCGCTTGGTTTTATATTCGAAGCAATAAATCCGTCAAAAAATTCATGTGTTCTTTCTATTGCACGATTACACCCTTGAGCAGCATTAATATCAGGATAATATTCCCCATGTAACATTCCAAAGTAGTCACAATAACGTTGATAACCATCAAGTGCAAATTCCACATAAGAGTAGAATTTTAATTCGGTTTCATGATTTTGCGAATTTCGCAAGGTAATAGTCCATATTTCACAAGGAAAATCTGGTGGAACAAAAACTCTCATTTGCGTGAAAATCTTTTTTCTCTCGGATGATATTATTGAATATCCCGGTCCATTTACACATCTAAACTTTGAGACTTTTTTTTGGGCTGGGTGCCAACCGGGAGACCAATAATCACCTGATAAAGAGTCTTTGATATAAAAATATCTTCTACCATTCTTTATAAGTATATTTCTACCTCTACGGTCTATATACTGGGCAGCTCTTTCCTTATACGCTCCCTCTCCTGCTCCGTGTTGGCTTACAGAGGAAATAAATTTTTCATTCCACATGTAGTTTACCAATGCTCGTGGTGTTTCTTTTTCTGTTATCACGAACTCACGGCCATCTAACTGAAAACCGCCAAAACTTGTTTTTAAAAATTTTGCCATACTATTTTTTATTTTATATTTATTGATATTAGTTGACCTGGATACATATTTTTAAAGAATAACTTCCCATCATTTGTTTCAATTTCCTTACCTGTTACTGTATTAAAAGCTTTAAAGTTTTTTTTCTGATACAAATTAATCTCGATATTTTGTTTATAATTTAGAGACGTATTGACTATTCCCAGATACATTCCGTGTTCATTTGCATTTATAGCTCTAACAACGATCTCGTTATCATTACAGGCTCCATTTATTTTTTTACTTGGGAGGGCAGGTAAGGAAAGAAATGCTGCATTAAATTCCCTAACATATTCAGGAAAACCTCTTGAAAAACTATTACCATAAAGATAGCCAATATAACGTGGATCACCATTTGCAAATGCCCGTGCTTCAGCTAACATTGAATAAGGCCCTGCTCTTTCAACATCAGCCACAAAATACCCCAAAATGTCTTCGCCATCATTCACCATTTCGTTTTCATTAAGGAAATAATGACGAACGATAGCAAGCCCACTTTTTGTTTTGAATTCATTAAAAGGTTTTTCAGATGATACTGTAAAAAGTTTATTAAAGGTATATGTAAGCATAACACCATCGACATTCTTATAATTCTGTTGATCATTTGTTGGACATGCATGTTGCCATTCGTATTTTCCCCATGTTAGATGGGGTTGAAGTAATGCATCGAGGTAGAGATTATTTTTTATTACAAAGTCATATGAAATAGCTCCAAATCCTGAGAATTTTTTTCTATCCAAATCTGCAAGAATGTTTTCCCAGTTTTCAGTATTATCTGTAACCACTACTCTGTTCCATTTCCACAAAATATTTTTAATTTCTTTTTTCTCGAATTGCAGGCAATAACCGCTTTCACTAGCATCACAAGTATAAAGTAATATAGCATCGGGGGATACATTTTTCCGCAGGTAATCCCTGATGGCAATATTGAAGTTGCGCCTTTTCCTGTACCACCATGTATAGTAATCCTCAAGTAATTTCTTATTCCCTTGTAAATCTGTTCTTGAAACTTTTTTTCCACCTTTTGTTTCTTTTGAAAAAAGTTCCAAGTCTTTTTCATTAAAACTTATTGGGTTGGCTTCTGGTCTTGGTCTGAACCATGCTCCGATAAAATTAACTTTATCTTTATATTGTGTCATGGTTAGTTCAAGAACTTTTGAAGCATCTTCTATAAAATCTGGGTCACATATATCAGCATTAGTTTTATGTACCCATTTTATATGGGTATAATCATTTTCTCCCTGGAGGTTTTTGCATCTGCGTTGCCTACCTATTGCCAATTTTTCGTCCTGTCCGATACTACCTGCATATTCATAATAAGGTAATATAAACAAATCTTTATGTGTTAAAGATATCATGTTTATTATACGTTCCCAAAAAGAAGGATCACTTGACTGATTATACCATGCACTACCTCCATATTTTGAGCTATCCCAACCTTGATTATGTCCAAATTCAAGCAGATCTTTACAAAATGTATTAATTCCCAACATTTTCATTTGATTAATTTTATACTCATAGAATTTCACTCTATCTTTTAGTCCTCTTAATTCTTCTTTTTTTTCCTCTGGCTTATGACCGTATGCGATGACGCCATCGGCCATTTCCTCTCTAAAAAATATGTATCTTTTAGGTAGAGGCTCTGGAGGATAATTTATTTTTAAACGTATCTTTTCCGGATTCGCAACCTCATAAAGACGTATTTTTGACACAGCTGCACCATTGGAAAGAGGATCATTAAAATTTTGTAGCTGGGCTACTATAACCCAGAAGCCATCTTCTGGAGTAAAAGGCCGTTCTGCAAGCCCTCTCGCTCGCTTGATGTCAGGAAATCTGTCATATAAGTGAAAATACTGTTTCCATTGAAGAAATTTACCGCTTTGCGGAATTTGTAATGACTCCGGAGAACTATTTGTATACCTCCCATTTAATGCATCACCAACAGTTGCCCCTGTATGAAAACCTGCAACAGTTTCAAAACCCCAATTACAAATAAAATAAGCTCTTGGAAGGTCGTCTGGAAATTCTATATTTAAGACATATGGAGCACCTGCTTTCAACCCTTTACCTCTACCAATACGATAAGCAAAATAACTACAACTATCAGATTTTTTCAGAACACGACATTTTATTCCGGATATTTCTTGGATTTCCGTTGCGGAAAGTGGAAATTCCTTGAATTCAAGATCGGAATTATCTAAAGAACAATCTATTTCTTGAATAAGATTTAATTCAGGAAATACATCTCCCGAATTAAAAACAAAACCTTCGCCTGCTAAAAGACCTACGGAATAGCTACAAATCATAAATCCTCCTATCCACAATATTGTTCTTAGAATCATCATTTTCTCCTCGTGATCGATTAATAGAAAAAATTATGCAAAAATGCATAAAATATTGCTTTTTTAATTAATCTATTTGTGTTTTCTTATTTTTCAAGCGTGAGCGATTACGATTATTCACAACATTCTTATTATCAATAACTTTTTATTACATTAACAACGCAAAAAGGAAAAAAGTAAAGAAAAATCAAATTTTTTTCAATTCTGGATATAGAAAAATAAATTTTTTTTTAATGAAAAAAAGTCAGAAATGCAATTTCAATTCGCCATAAAAAACAAATCCATTAATTTATTATATTTGGACTCTCCTATATACGTAAAAAAAATTTTCATTACAGAATATGCTCCTTAATTTACACTTAATAATGACAAGAAACTAAATATATTTGGCGATATGCTATCCTATTGCTATATAGAGAAAAGTGGGACGGGAGAACTAGGAGAACTATATTAAATCTGCTAAATTTTCTATGGAAACAATGTATTGTTTTACATATTTTATGCACTTCAACTGATTGATTTTGATTTAAGCATTAAGCTAATTGAATCAGGATACAATTCCACGATCTATTCAACGCGACGTCACACTAAACCCACCTTTTTCCCTCTTGTCATCCGATATAACAACGAAATATTTTCCTGCGAATTTCGCAGGATCTACATCAAGAAGCTTAAGTGCGGAAAAACACGGTTCTTTACTTTTCTGATTTTTCATATCGGCTTTTAGAATAGCTTTTAATTCATCTATGATGCGTGTGGGAATTTTTTTTCTTTCTTTCAAGTGTTGTCTGATAATAAACGTAAGGTTCGTTTCACGAATATGATAAGCATATGATAGGGCACGACGCCTGAATTCGATGAAATCTGATAGAACCAGTTTGAATTTGAAACGCTCAGGAATTTTCTTTGCAATTTTTTTCCCAAGTTTAATTGCTTCAGTAAGTTTTTCAGCTGAGAGTTCGCATTGCAACTGGACGTCTTCAAGCATCCAGGGATCAGGTTGAATGTTATCAGTCTTCATGAAAATTGCGCGTCGTGTTGACTCCCACGAAGGCGTATGTGCCTGTTGTCCGCGTATAAATGCGGCAGTCATGGCATGGTCTGGTCTGCACTTTCCTATTTCTCGGATATACCATGATGTGTACCATGGGAAGAAATCCATTGCCTCACTTGTCAAAAACCAGAATTTCTGTATATCACTCATAGCCTTACCATAGTTTCTTGAAAGTTTTTCTAATAATTTGGCATCGGTAATTTCAGGATCTGAAAGGAAAAGAGAAGTAGTGTGAAGATTTGCATCATAATCCTCTGGAATAATACCATAATATTCTTTGATTCCATCTGGATTAAGAGAGGCTATTTTTTTTAATCCTCTCAGGACTACAAGAGGCCAACTAAGATGAAGAAAGGGCTCAACTTCCTCGGTTGGAGCGCCGAGAAAATACTCTACAATTACTGGTAGTTTTTCCTGTCTGGCCATCCTGATAGTATTTTCAAGCCAATGATCAACAGGCATTGTCGCCTGTACCTCTGCAATATTGGAATGAAGAGAAAGTCCCACAGCATTTTTATCGAGAAGAGGAATAGTCTAAACTTGCCCGGCAGATAATTCCCATGGTTCCCACCATAATTTCCCATTTGGATTTATCTTTTTCCATGTATTAGCAATGGAATTAACGAACTTGCTAACGCGATAATGGAGTGGAATACCGACACATTTAGGGCATGTTCCAAATTCATTGCAGAGCCATGCATCCTGATCATAGGTATAAAGGAGAAGATCATCTACTCCCGGAAATTGTCTATCAAATGCGATCAAAAGAGCTGAATAGAAATTCTGAATGACAGGATCATTTAGGCAATTTGGCGGATTATCCCCGAATCTACAATGCATATTGTATGGGGCGCCAAAATGAAAAATACTTCGCATACCCAAGTTTTTGCATAGTTTTATTCGAGCCATAAGGTTTTCCTTACGAGTCTTGATTTTTTTTACCTCACGACTAGATCTTAGTGGAAGTTTTTGTATAAATTCCTTTATTTCTGACATATCAACAACATCTTCAAGATTTAGTGGTTCATCTCCCGGACGTGATCCCCATGCAATATTGAGTTGCAATGTATTAAAACCGAGTTTTTTTAACTTTAATACATTCCGTTCTGTCCACCTTACGTCAGGTTTTGATGGACATCCAAGAAATCCCACCCGATATTTAAATATTTTACTCATTAGTTCTTTTAAAATTACCTTATTAAATAATCTTAATTCTCTAGATTTTATTAAATTTAATTTGATATATTTTGATTAGTTTTTTGTTTATAGATAAGAGAAAAATACGCATTTAAAATTACAAATTTAAGTAAGATATTAAAATTATCCTCTTCTTCAAGGATATTTTAAATGCAAGGAAATTCATACTCATATATCCCTGCCTGAATTCTCTTCGGTTTTTGTCCAGGCAAAATAAGAGTTGCATGAGTATTTGGCGGTACAGTAATCTTTATTTGCATTTTTTTTCCGGAAATTTTCCATTTACATGCAAGCAGACCATACCGTGTCTGAAGTTCGGCTTTAGCCCAGTTAATACCCTCACCAGGTTGTGGTTTAAAGATAATATGTTTGTATCCGGGGCATTCTGGATCAAGGTCTATACCTGCTACAGTATTGTAAAGCCACTCACCGATAGAACCGTAAGCATAGTGATTAAATGAATTCATACCAACATCCCCAAATCCTTTGTCTTTTGTATAACTGTTCCATCGTTCCCACATAGTTGTCGCGCCCTGAAGGATAGAGTATATCCAGCCTGGATAGGTTTTCTGAAGCACAAGTTTATATGCAACATCCGTACGCCCAATTTTAGAAAGAACTGGTGCTAATAGAGGAGTACCAACAAATCCTGTAGATAAATGAAATCCTCTGGACTCTATATCTTTTACCAATCTTTTTCCTGCGTAGTCCACCTTTGAAGAAGGAAGCAAATCAAATCCTAAGGCAAGAGCATAAGCCGTCTGAGTATCACCTACAAGACGTCCAGTTTGACTTACAAATTCACGATTGAATGCCTTTTTGATCTGGTTGTAAAGTTTGGTATACTTTTTTGAATCAGCTTTCAGACCAAGTATTTTTGCGATTTTCGCAACTATCCCTGTTGTATAAGCAAAGTAGGCTGTTGAAATCAGATCACGTGGGGTTGGTGATTTTCCTGGATTTCCTTCGGCGATGTCTATGGCTAACCAATCTCCAAAACATGCACTATCATTGATTAAATTCCTGGAGTTATTAATACGCCACTGAACCCATTTGCACATTGATTTATACTGTCTTTCGAGAATGCGTTTATTGCCATAGCAAAGATAAATTATCCATGGACATATGATTACCGCATCGGCCCAGGCTGCACAATACCCATGCCCTTTACCAAGGACATTTGGCACAACATGTGGAACCCCACCATCAGGGAACTGCGAATCAGTAATATCCTCGCACCATTTTTCGAAAAAGGATGCAACGTCTCTATTGAATGCTGCAGTACGCACAAACACCTGAGCATCGCCCGTCCAACCAAGTCTTTCATCGCGTTGAGGGCAATCTGTTGGTACTTCGAGAAAATTTCCTTTCTGTCCCCATTGAATATTTTTCTGGAGGCGATTAATAAGTTTATCAGAACATTCAAATTTTCCAATCTGTGGGATTTCTGAATGCAAAACAACACCTATGAGATCATCTTTCGTTGGTTTATAATTTATCCCTGATAGTTCAACATATCTGAACCCATGAAAAGTAAAATGAGGTTCCCATATGACCTCATTTTTACTTCCAAAAATGTAGTAATCTGTGCTTTTTGCACTACGCAGATTAGCAGTATACATGGTCCCATCATCATTCAACATTTCAGCAAAACGGATTTTAACCTTGTCTCCCATTTGTCCTTTGAGACGAACCCGAGCCCAACCAACCATGTTTTGCCCAAGATCAAATATAAAAATTCCGGGTTGAATTTCATTTACTGTTTGAGGTTTCAACTCCTCCTGCATACGCACGGGAGGATTACGTTTTGCAACAAGTTTCGCCTTAGGAGAAGGATAAACTATTGCTTCATCCCATGAACTATCATCATACGTAGCAGTATCCCAACCAATAAGCTCTCTGTTAGCATCATAAGTTTCACCATTATATATGTCAGAAACTGTGATTGGACCTATATTCGTTTTCCAATCAGAATCGCTGCATATTGTTTCGATTTTTCCATTACTATATTTAATTTCGAGTTGCAATAAAAAAGAAAGCTGATCACCATAATTCCAACGCTTTTTTTCCCAACCAAGGTTACCGGCAAACCAACCTTCACCAAGTATTGCACCAACAGCATTATCTCCTTTAACAAGAAGATCGGTAACATCATAAGTAAGATACTGGATGCGCTTGTTGTAATCAGTCCATCCTGGGGTAAAATAGTCCTTACCAACTCGTCTTCCATTGATATGAAGTTCAAACAATCCCCGCGCAGAAACATATACTCTCGCTGAAGCAATCTGTTCACTGATTAAAAATTTTTTTCGGAGAAATGGACAGGGTTCTCCTTCTCGGTTCTTGAGACTGGGGCGGCCAATCCACTTTGCCTGCCAATCGTTTTTTTTCAAAAGACCAAGTTCAAAAAAAGCTGGTTTACTCCAGAGACTTTCTTTTCCTTCCATATCCCATATTTTTACTTTCCACCAAACTTTTGATCGTGATGTGATTTTTTTGCCAGCATATTCGATATCCAATGATTGTGATGTTCGCACGCGTCCTGTATCCCAGAGATCTACCTTTTTATCAAGAGCATCCCTGGTTGAAGCAGCGAGAATCCGATAGGCTGTCTGCATTGCACCTTGCCGAGTATCCGCCAATTTCCATGAAAGTCGTGGTTTTACTTCATCAATTCCGATAGGATTTTTTTTGAATTCACAACAAAGGTCAACAGGAATACATGTCTTTGACATTTCAATACCTCCTTTTGTTATAGAAACTTTAATTTCTAGTAGTTTAAAAGGCTATATCCTGATAAAATAAAATCAAATCTAAATCATGAAATTCCTTCTCATTAATATGCATTTGATTACTCCTTGTTTTTTTTTAATTTTACATTATTTTGCCATAATTAATAATTCTAATATATTTAAAATGAAAATCTTATACAAAACCGACAAAATTTAGCATAAAACTGACAAAAAATTTAAAATAAAACGATAATATAAAAAAGTGCAACTTCAATACCATAATAATTTTTCTCAATAAGGTATTCAAGTGGATTAAGATAAGAACAATGGGCTTTACTGAGAACAGGAGGAAAATCTGTGGAAATTATCTGTCCTTATACTTATTTTCATGATCTTATTGGGAATTTTCTAAATAAAGCCCACTTTGTATTCAAATTTTGTGGCTAAAAGCTTATCGCCAAGTCAAACGTAAAGAACAGTTTAACTTTGTAAGAAACTGATGCCCAATTTTTTTAGATGAATATCTAAAGATGTTTTAGATCCAGGTTAAAAAGCAGATTTAGAGTTATGCAATAATGCTATTCAAGAGGGAAAACAGTCTTTATCAACTTATAACTATTTTCTTCAAATAAACTCATAGAACAGTTCACATTACACTGCACTAACCGAAACGCTACATCTTTAATACTTAATCTAACCTTTACTTCTACAATCCATCGCGGCACAAGACTTCTTAGATAAAAATATATTTTGTATTTTGAATTTTAAGAATCATTTTCTGGAAAATAATACATAAAAAAATAGAAATAATTCAATATCTTTTAAGTTTAATAATTTTTAACAATATATTATATAATATAAATACTAAATAGTTTATTAGAAAAAGCTGAACTTTATAAAAATTCACTATCTTATCAATTCAACATCATCGATTAATATCAATCCTTTTTTATTATCCTTAAATTTAAAACACCCCTTATCAATCAGAATAGACATTCCTTTTGCAGGTCCATGCCACTGGCCATCCCCTGCCCCGCCCCATGCAACCATAAATTTACCTGGAACTAAATTACTAATGTCAAAGTTTACGTTCTGCCATTCTGTAGTATCTTTTAATGGAATTTTTACTTGAAAGGTTTGATTAGTAGAGTCAACTAAACGCAATATTACACTTGTCAGATCTTTAGTTCTTATCTGAAAAGAGAGTCCTTTTATATTGTATTTTTCAGGGAAAAATCTTACCATTGACACATAATTTCCACCTGATGCAAAATTTCCTTCAAGACTAGCTGCGCCCTTAGCGGCACATCCTTCTTCTTCTTCCCACCATAAATTACCTTCAGCGCCAGGAAATTCTTTTCCAAGATTTAATTCCCAACCCTCGGTACTAAGTAGGAATTCTCCAACTTTCACTTTATTCATTTCCTCAGAGTTAATTACGAGTCCTGCAATCAGAACTCCCAACAATACGATTGTTTTTTTTGTTGTCATATTTATTTCTCCAATGTTATCCAATTATAAAGTGAAGGATCTTTTCCATGCCCTATTCCATCTCCCCAATGTAAATAGCCCTTTCTACCTTTTCCATCGTTATCATTTACAAGCAATGAGAAACCCAATATTGTATCACTCTTTAAAGGTGATGAAAGCCCAATAATCTCAATCGGAAATTTTATATGATAAGAAGTCTCCTTATTTTCTTTATCAATATTTATTTCGACTTCATTTGTTATGTCAGACATTCGAGACGCTAAACGGCCATACACTATAGGGCCATTTTCTGTAAGGGCAATATCGAAATCTGAGTGCTCGTCAGGATTAGCTAAACCATCTCTAAATGGTTGGAATGCCAATTGTATTCCATCTCCTTTCCACGTATCTTCACCAGAAAAAGTTTGAGAAAAGATATCATCTCTAACCGTCACAAAAACGTGGATAAAAGAGGGTTCCCATTTTATTGAAAAACTCGCATCAAGGTCATCCTTTCCTTTTCTATTTTCAGAAATAACACGATAATATTTATCATCTCCAAAATTATATATCTGTGAAGTTTTTTCCGACAAAGGAGTTGCTCTACCAATTTTTTCAGGTACTACAACCACCCTATTTTTAGGACGCATTGTTTCAGGAAAATCTATCTTTTTAACAGAGGCAGAATTAATTCCAGATAAATCTCCATTTAACAAATATGGTCTGGTTCTGACAATAAAAGAAAATGATTTTTTGTCTATATCGTTTCCTTTTTTTTGCATAAATAGTCTTTTTATATCCCCTTCTCCTGGACACAGCATTGAGAACTCAGATTTAATCTCGGTATCAGCCTTAAGGGTAATTGCCCAGTCATTATCGGTATAAGCGCTCCATACAGCAATTATATCTTTTTTCTCAGGGCTTTTAAATTTTAATATCCATATATTGGGATCGCCAGCATCAATCCTTTCAGAAAAAGTTGTATCTTTTATCAATGGAGCGAGGTCTTTTAATACGTAATATGATTTTTTGGGGGTTAAATCCGGTCGAACCATGCCAAAATTATTTTCGTTATATTTAAAATCCCACCCATCATCTCGAAAATCATACCACCATATTCCTTTCAAGAAAGGAAGAGTTTTTGCTAAAATAAAAAGACGAGCCAAAAAATCAGCAGAATCTGTTTGTGTACTACCAGAACCTTCTATATGGGTTGGCCATCCCATTTCAGTAATAAACAATGGGACTTCTTTGCCTCCGCTAAATTCACGAAGCATTTTATCTACCCCAAGCATCCTTTCATACCATTTTTCAGGCAACCTATTTGCTCCGGCATTACCATAATTATAAGTGTGTATTGCTACAATATCACAATACTTCAACATATCGAGTTCTAATAATTTTCTCAGATAATTGTCTCCTGTACAAACAGAATTACTAATAACAACCGCTGAGGGGTCTATTGCTTTTATACGAGGGTAAACAGCTTTCAAAAGGTTAATATAACTTTCTGGGTCTCCTTTTCCCTTACTCTTAGGAGGCATTCCACAACCTCCATCCCATTCATTCCATACCTGATAAAATTTACATTTTCCCTTAAATGACTCTACTATCAACTCACTGTAACGTACAAAACCTTCTATAGCTTCAGGAGAACGCGGATAATCACCATCATCATAAAATTGATTAGCATAATCTAAAATTAGTAATGGACTTATTCCCATATTATGAGCGGCAATTACGAAATCACCAGCATTTTCGGGAAGAGAGAGCTGTCCCTTGCTTTTTTCACACCGTGACCATGAAATTTCATCACGAAGAGCCATAATTCCAGCCTGTTTTAATAATGAAAGATATTCATTTAAGGAGGGACCTTTCGCTAATCTAATATGTGTACAGGCACCAATGATAAATGAATTTGAAGTTGTATTTTCATTTTCCTGGGCAAAAATCCACACAGGAAGAAGAAAAATAGCCCACCCCAATAGTGGATGAATAAAACTTTTAGATTTTCTGTTCTTCATTTTGTATCCTCCCTACTTTTTTTATTATTTCCTAATTAATTATATTAATCGATTCCAAATTCTTTTTTTATGGCAAAGATCTCTTTTGCCATAATCTGTCAATATACACTTTAAACCTGTCTTCAGTCTCTGCCATTCTTCCGGGGGTAAGTCCTTCTACATGGCCATCTACAAAACTTCCATTGGCAACACTATTATGTTGAATAAATATTCCCGCTTCTTCAACAAATATACTTGGTGATAGTTGCCAATGGGGTTTCCCTGTATAAAATGGAGAAGTAGGATGCCCCACACAAATAGTATCTGCTACCATAACAAAATTTGATGGCTTTGGAATCTTATCTATAGCATAAAAAATAAAACCTGAATTGGGATGATACGAAAACTTATAATTTTTGGCACTATATTCCGTATCAAATATAGACTTATACATTCCATATGTAGTAAAGGTGCTACTAAAAATCCCTTTTAAGGTAGATGAAGGACACACAAACATATTTTTATTTGAAATATATTCTTCCTGTACATGATTATACCCCCCAGAAATACATTGTGACCAAGTATCATAACCAGACATAGGTACATATCCTACACACCAAATCCACCCATTATTTTCTGTTGCATAAGTAGTTTGAGCGGCTGAAATTTGTTTTAGATTATTCATACAGCTTATCTTTTTTGCCATTTCTTTTGCTTGTTTTAGGGCCGGCAGGAGTAAAGAAGCTAAAATTGCAATAATCGCAATAACAACTAATAGTTCAATAAGGGTAAATTGTTGTGCTTTGTCCTTTCTTTTGACATGAAGACCAAAAAAACAAGTTCTTTTGCTAAAAATTAGTAAGCTCATTTTTTCCTATTTTACCTCCTATTTATTTTCTTGTTATAATGAGTTTTGAAGGAATCTTTACTACCTGGGGCTCTGCTGGTAATTTTCCAGTAATTCTATCGTAAAGTAGTTCAGCCATTTTTTCTCCAATTTCCCAGTTCAATTTATCAACTGTAGCAACAGGTTGATAGTCCTCAAAGAGTCTATCAGGATGTTCTTCCCAATAATTATCATAACCAACTATTAAAATATCTTTATAAGGGTCTTTCCCAAGACGCCTACATGCAGCGGCAACTGCAAAAATGAGTTCATCAGCTTGAACAATTATGGCATCAGGAGGATTTGCAGATAAAACTGCTTCCGCAATAAATCCAGTATATATTGAAGTTTTTAGATCAAAAATCTTCTTCAAGTCTGACTTTTCAGATATTTTCACCATCAAACTTTCATAGATTTCAGGCAAAACGTCTAAACCAGCTTCCTGCATAGCTTTTATGTAACCACTCCGCTTAGCCTTCTGCCAGTAGTATTTATTTTCTCTATCATCAACTAACATTATAATCCTTTTTCTCCCAAGGGATATTAAAAATTTAGTCAACTCATAAGTACCCTTTTCGTGATCTGAAACAACACGATCAATTTTCCCAAATACTGGTTCATCGCCATAAGCGACAATAGGAATTTCAAAGGATAAAATCTTATTAATTAGATCTTCCGTAGGAGAATATCCGTGAACTTCAGGAAAAATAAAACCAAGCGGCTTTTCATCTAACAACTGTTGAATACTCGTATCTATCTGTTCAGGATGAAAAATCAAGATATGGTTACCTTTATTTCTAATATAATCTTGAGCAGCTACTGTAGTATGATATAACCATCCCATCTTCTTATTAAGTAATTCGGTCTTTATCTCTCTCGTGATAAAAACAACTGTATCTTTTATCATAGATGAAATCCTCCCCCCTTTTTCAGATATAACAATCCTTCGTCGCGGTCCAAGGCGAATAATCTTTTTCCGCCTTTCAAGGACAGTAATCGCCCGTTGTAACGTACACTGACTAACATTAAGTCTTTTACTTAATTCCCTCTCCGAAGGAAAACGAGAACCATTTGGAAAAACCCCTTCATCAATCCATTTTTCAATCGTAAATAATACTTGCTCTTGTAAGGTCTCATTCTGTTTTTTTCTTGCTAAAATCATAAGATTTTTATTTTTATTAAATTAAAATCATAATATAAGTATAATATATCAAATTTAAATTTCAAGTAAAAAAATAAAAAAAATGATTTTTTTTATTAACAATATTTAAACTGTAATATTAGATCAATTAAATTTGATTATTCTTATTTTGATTTATATAAATCATATTCATATAACATAACAGTCATTTTTTGAATTTTGAGATATGAATTTATTCAAATATTATCGTCATTATTATTTTTTAACTTTGAAAAATTTTCATGCGATAGTATTGTCAATATTAAGCTAAATTTTGTGGTTCAACCAGCAAAAAGTTAATTATATTAAAGAAAGTTAAAATTCTTGATTTTTAATTTAATTAGGAGTTTTTTTATGATTAAAAAGAATAAAAATACAGAGCGTGTTGCTTTGATAACTGGTGGGGCTCAGGGGATAGGTAGAGGAATAGCAGAAAAATTTCTTTCTAAAAAAATTAAAGTTTTTATAGCTGATATAGACAACGATGCAGGAAAGGAACTTGAAGAAAGAGAGGATTTATTTTTCATTCATTGTGATGTTAGAAAGGAGGAAGATGTGATAAATACGATCTCTTCAATAAAAACGAAAATTGCTTATCTCGATATTCTTGTAAACAATGCAGGAGGGGCTAATTTTGGGAAACAAATTGTTGATCTGAGTTTGAATGAATGGAATGATATTATAAATCTCAATTTAACTTCAGCATTTTTATTTTCAAAATATTCTATTCCAATTATGAGAGAAGGTTCTTCAATAATTAACATTTCCTCGACCAGAGCGTTTCAGTCGGAAAAAAATACAGAAGCATATTCTGCGGCAAAGGGAGGAATAATTTCTTTAACCCATGCCCTTGCGATAAGTTTAGGCCCTAAAATCAGGGTTAATTGCATATCGCCTGGTTGGATTCAAACTGACGGTTGGAGGAAGAAAAGCGAAAATAGAATCATCAATTATTCTGAAGCAGATCATAAACAACACCCTGCGGGGAGAATTGGAACACCGGATGACATTGCAAATCTTACATACTTTTTGTCAAGTGATGAAGCCACTTTTATTACGGGGCAAAATTTTATCTGTGATGGTGGTATGACAAAGAAGATGATATACGTATGATTGAAGAATAGAGTTATACTATCTGGTGGCGGCTCTCGGATTCGAACCGAGGACCTGCGGATTATGATTCCGACGCTCTAACCAGCTGAGCTAAGCCGCCTTCAAGATTTAATCTGTATTTTTTGAATAGCTAAACAATTTATACTAATTTTAAATTTTTGCAAAAGTTTTTTTATGTTATGTGGTAAAATTTATTTTCATCCGAAGAGGTTATTAGCTGCAATTTTTTTAATTTTCCAGAGGGAATGATTTTTACTGAAAGTTTTTCAGGTATGTGATAATTCAGATGAAGTTGGTTATTTTTTATTTCCCATCGAACTTTGATTTTTCCAAGGGGATGAGGAATGGCACCTTCAGCCCATGAGAGAATATCGGATTGAGGAGAAATTATAATTTCATTTATTCCCTCATCTTCAGGGAAGCCGACTCTAACCCCAAGCGCCCTCGTAGCCAGATAAAAATTAGGCGTTGTACTCCATGCATGAGTTAATGATTTAGATGGATTTGCATGTTCCCATATAGTGCCGGTGGGTTTTTCGAGCATCTCCTTATAAATAGTTTTAATGTATTCTTCCGCTTTAGCTTCCAAACCATATTTATAAAGCGTTGCAAACAGGTAAAATGCACCATATGGTGAAACTGTTCTGCTTTCGTTATCAATAGAAAAATTATCAACTATGCGTATAATTTTGTCCAGGGCTCCACAAATTCTTTCTTTCTGGATTTTTTTACAAAACAATAGCGTCCATGAATTTGCAGCAGCATTAAAACTCTCCTGTTTCTGCCTTCCTTTGCAAGGTTGATCAACAAAACAATTTTGCTCTTCGTCCCAAAAATTTTCAATTATCCTTTTTTCAAGTTCATCAGCCTCCTTTTCTGCAATTTCAGCTTCATAATTTTTATTGAGAATTCTAAGCATATCTGCCCATGAGTGGAGAGTTCCTACAGCCAATGCATTAAGAACGCAAAGTTTACCTGAATTAATGCGATAACCGTGTTCTATAAATACTGGATAAGCTGAACTGAGAATTCCGTCAGAGTCTTTGTGAGAAAGTAAGTTTGATATCAATTTCTTAAAGATGGGATAACTGCGTTTTGCGAAAATCACATCGCCAGAGATTTTGCAATACCAATTTGCATTTATTAAGGAGATCATTGGATAGTCGTATAGTGTTGGAGAACTTCGCGGATTAGGAGCCCTCGATTGAAGCCACCCTTTATTACCCTGGGACTGCAAGAGTACTTCAAGACTACGTTTAACAAGACGGTAATCACTGGAATAAATAAAATTTGTCGCGCTTTCTACAAGAAGATCACCCGCATATAGTGTTCTTTCTCTCCATGGGCAATCTGTAAATACTTCTTCCGCACATAATTTAAGTGTATTACAACCATATTCCCAGAGTTTATTTAATTTTTTATCTGAGCATTTGAATTGGGCATCCCCTTTTAAAGGATAGAGTTCCTCTATCAAAGAGAGATCCTTTATTTTTACCTCTTTTTTATTGTTTTGAACAAGTATCTCAAAATATCTTAATCCACGAGGGAAAAAAGTCTCACAGGTGTTACTTTTCCCGGATGCTATTTCTCTTTCTCCGGCATTTACTAAAAAATTCTTTTCATAATTAGGTTTTTTCCCTTTTAATTCTTCGGCATAGCCAAAATCAAAAATTGTACCTCGCGGTGCTTTGTAAGTAAAACTAATTCTTCCAAGATTAATTTTCCCAAAGTCAAAAATTACTGAATATTTTCCTTTGGCAGGTATTTTAATTTCATCTATTTTTTCTGGAATCTGGATTTTTTTTTCTTCTTTAAACCATGCAAGATTTCGCACTGGAGACACTGCGATTTCAGATGCTAAAATAGTTTTCCAGTGCTTATTTAGAAACTTTAATTTTCCGAAAGACAACCACGGCTTTTGATTTAATATTTTATCTGCGATATTTTTTCTGAAAGGCCCTGCGATTTCAAAAGTTTTTAATTTATTTCTTATTTTTTCTGAAGAAAAAGTAATTTTACTATTAGATGGATAGGATAAATGAAATTCCCAGAAACCTACAGTCATTCTATACGAGAGGAAAAGTTCATTCCAGCCTTTTTCAAGGTGGAAGATTTGTTGCTCCATTAACATGCGTTCATCGTTTATTTTATTTTTTGGAAGAAAATTTGAATTTAAATAAACTTCTCCCCACCATACCCCAACTTTTATATCTTGCCGTAAAGGAGAAAATATATAAGTTCTTGCAAATGAGACCGCATCCGAATATTTAATCTGTCTGGAATTTCTCATCTCCTGAGACAATCTGAAAGAAAGAATTTTATCTGCCGTAGTAGCTTTACAAAAGGAAATAATCTTTTTAGGTTTTATTAACTCACAGGAAAGTGGTGGTATTTGCCGTGGATATAGTTTTTTAAATTGCGATTTTCGCAAAACTACTGCTTTTTCCCAATTTTCATCGTTAAATGTGTGAGATTTCCAGTTTCCTGAACTTTTCCTTTTATCTTCAATTTGAATAGGGCCTATTGCGAAAGAAAAAGATGGCGCATCATTATCGCAAGATTTTGATTCCATACATAACCATTCGGAATCAGGAGATATAAAAATTGTGTTGTTATTACAGAGCTCAATATTTCCCCATGCGGAAAATGACGGTTCAGCTTTTATATAATGAAAGGTATTTTCGCCAAAATGGCAAACGTCTACAGCAATAATATTTTTGCCCTCTTTCAGGTATTCAGAAATATCATATGTATCATATTCGAGAAATTCCGGGTATGCTCTTGCTGGTCCTGCCCCTATAAATTTTTCATTTATGAATAGGTGATAACGGGTAGATGCGGTAATATTCAGTATTGCAGATTTTATCTTTGTTGGAATTGATATCTTTTTTCTAAAAAATACGTGGGAAATACGTTTTATTTTAAAATTTTTTTTCCAGATGAATTTTTGATTGTAATAAATATTATGATGATTCATTCAGATTCAAGCTTAAGTTTCATAAGAGACAATAATTTAGAAAATATATCAGTATTTTCGTAGGAACCTGAAAATTCATTAGCTCCAATCCCTATCGCAAAAACCGGAACATCAGAAGCGGTATGATTTGGACTTGAAAACTCAAATCCCGATCGTAATGCGATTATTTTATTCAATGTTGAAGCTACAGGATTTTCTTTCCCATAAAGGCTTTTATTTTCTTTTCCACTAAGAAAATCTTCCCATGCTTTTTTCAGTTTATTAATTTCATCTTGGGTTAATTCAAATGAAATCTGACTTTTAAGGTATTCCAAAATATCTTCAAATTTCTTACTTTCTCTCTGGAAATCCTTCAGCGTTGAGCTGAGTTTTTCTGATGAAATCTTTTTAGAAATTATGAAAATAGGATTTTGTTGATTGCTTTTTTTCAATCCACCTGTTTCGTGATCCGCAGTAACAACTATCAATGTCCTTTCCGGGTATTTTTTATAGAAAGAATAAGCTTCTCTTACCGCATCATCAAAATGTAGTATCTCAGCTGCTGCAGATGATAAATCATTTGAATGGCATGCCCAATCAATTTTTCCTCCTTCAACCATAATAAAGAATTTTTTATCCTCTAAATTTTTAATTGCCGCACGAGTAAATTCTGAGAGTTTTATATCATCTTCTTCGTAGTCTAAAGCCCATGGGAGAGAAGCCCCTGACCTAAGCCTATGATTAAAAGCAAAAACTTTTTCATTTGACTGTATTTTATCAAGGAGTTCTCTTGTTCTTACGATTTTATATCCTTTCTCAATAGCAAGTTGAAGCCTGTCTTTTTCTCCTTCTTTTGCCTTTTGTCCTTGCAAACCTCCACCACCAAAAAATTCAAATTCGGATAAAGAGAGTTGCCTTGCTATTTCAGGATACTCATTGCGTCCCTTGCTTTTAGCGTAAAAACCTGCCGGTGTTGCGTGATCTAAACTTACACTTGTTAAAATTCCGATTTTCCACGAATTTCTGTGAGCAATCTGCGCAATTGACAATAATTCTTTTCCATCAGGCGTTATGCCTAAGATTCCATTATTTGTTTTTCTGCCACAGGCCATAGCTGTAGCTGCTGCTGCAGAATCAGTTATTGTTTGATTTGCGGATGAAGTTTTTTGCCAACCTTTTACTGGAAATTTAGTAAAGATAAGTCCTTCGCCATTTATTTTTTTCACTTCTTCAGCGGCAATAATCTGCATTTCTCCCATCCCATCTCCTATAAACAAGAATATGAAATCTGGACTTTGTGCCCCTGCGAAAATCGCAAAACAAAAGAAATAAAGTATAAAAGAAAAAGGGCTAAAATTTTTATTTCTCATAATTTTTCCTTTTTTTAAGTAATCAAACTGAATAAAATAAAAAATCATCAGATAGTAATTGCCTGCTGAAGGGGAAAAATTACATCAGTAATCCGCCATCAACATTTATTACCTGCCCTGTCACATAATCTGAATCTGAAGAACAAAGAAAATAAACCACAGATGCTACATCTTTTGGTGTACCTGCTCTTTGCATTGGAGTTACTTTCATAAAGGCATCAGTAGCTTGTTCAGAGAGATTCTTAGTCATATCTGTAAGTATATATCCTGGTGCGACTGCATTAACACATATATTTCTTGATGCTAATTCTTTTGCAGCTGTTTTTGTTAAGCCTATAACCCCTGCTTTTGAAGCGGAATAATTTGCCTGTCCTGGATTTCCCATTCTACCCACAACTGAAGAAATGTTTACTATCTTGCCGCTTCTTGCCTTCATCATTTGACGACATGCAGCTTTGATAAAGTTAAAAGTACCTTTCAGGTTAACGGCAATTACCTTGTCCCAATCTTCATCGCTCATTCTCATAATTAGAGTGTCGCGAGTAATGCCTGCATTATTAATCAGGATATCAAGAGAACCGAATTTTTCTACGGTTTCTTTGACGGCTTTTTCAGCATCCTCATAATTAACTACATTTGCTGCTATTGCTATTGCCTCGGAACCGAGTTGTTTTATTTCATCTGCTGTTGCTTGAGCGACCTCGAGGAGTACATCAACAATTGCGATTTTCGCGCCTTCAGACGCTAATCTCTCAGATATTGCTTTTCCTATTCCCCTTGCTCCGCCCGTTACAAGAGCAACTTTCCCCTGTAGCCTTTTTTCCATGTTTATATTCTCCTTTAATTTAATTTTGTTCTAAAAACACTTTAAAATCTTCCAGGCTTTTACTGGAATTTATATTGAAAGTTTTTAAATTCGGTTTGATTCTTTTTGCAAGACCGGTTAATACATTTCCAGGACCAAACTCGATGATTGTGTCCGCTCCTGTCTGACACAATTCGAGAACACATTTTTCCCAGAGAACAGTTCCCGAGACTTGTTTTGATAGATTTTCTCTTATTTCATCGGCAGACTGGACGAATTTGCCGACCACGTTCTGCGCCACAGGAATTTTTGGTGCGTTGAATGAAGTAGCCTCGAGAACATTTGCGAATTTCGCAGCCGCAGATTGCATCAAACGAGAATGATAAGCGCCTGCAACTTTCAGTGGGATAATTTTTTTTACCCCCATTGTTTTTAGTTTTTCTATGGCAATTGCAATTTTTGCGGAATCACCGCTGATTACGATTTGTCCCGGGCAATTCAGATTTGCCATATCAACATCAGTTTCAGAACACGCTTTTGCGACTAATTCGGCATCAGCCCCGAGAACACTTGCCATAGAACCTTTATTTTCAATACAAGCCTGATCCATTAATTCCCCTCTTCTGGCTACGAGTTTTAGTCCATCTTCAAAAGAAAATACTTC
>ERZ795046.1754-NODE-1754-length-20832-cov-9.029263_pt1 | contig 20832 bp, 19 predicted proteins | sample MGYA00375130_ERZ795046 | MGnify/ENA primary metagenome ERZ795046 (study PRJEB30175, sample SAMN05720202) | activated sludge metagenome | isolation source: anaerobic digester from wastewater treatment plant | place: Japan | collected 2015-05-15 ...
TAATCTATAAAGGATATTTTCAATTTCATCTGATTCAGCTTCTATTATTGATAACAACTCTTTAGGTGTTCTTGTATCATATTGAATCTTGCGATTTTGATTAACTGCTTTTAAATCATAATTCTTTGCTACTATTTCTTCCACTGGAACACTCCAGGAACGATCAAAATTTCCTCTTTTGGGAAGTAAATTAAATAATTTCTCAAAGTGTGTCATACTCAAAGGTTGTTTCTTTGTAATATTCAGGTCAGATAGATCATAATACCATATCTCTTTTGTTGGTTCACCTTTGGTAAAAAATAATAGATTGGTTTTACTGGCTGCTCCAGCATTTACAAATATTTTTGGCGGAGGGCTGATAATGCACCAGAGATTACACTCATTTAAGAATTTGCGCTTAGTCTGGACAAAGGCATTTTCATTCATACGGAATAAGACTCCTTCATCCATCACAATTATGCATCTACCACCAGCTTTAAGGCTGTCTATAACATGCTGTAAAAATAAAACTTGAATGGATCTTGTATTATATACAAATTTTGTCTGAACATCTTTGCCTTCTTTACCACCGAACGGAGGATTGGTAAGTACCACATCAAATAGTCCTGGGGCATCTTGGAATAAATCACAGTAGATTTCTAAACCAGTTAGAGTGTTTCCATACCAAATATAAGGATCATCTATATCCTGAAGAACAAGATTTGCTAAAGTAATGGGATAAACAAGATTTTCTTTCTCTCTACCATAAAAGGTTCTGGTTTTAAGAGTCTCTATATCTAAGGCTGTTTTTGCCTTTCCTTTCATATGTTGGTAAGACTGGGCTAAAAATCCACCTGCTTCACAACAAGGATCATAAACAATCTCGCCAATTTCCAACTAGCTGGAATATTATGCTTACCTTCCAATTAAAATCCCTCTCTTTCCTTAGTCTGACTCATAAAAATTATAAACCTACTTCACTATTTTATGCGCCACTTTTTTCATTTATGCGCCAACAAAAATGTATTTTCTCAATTCATAAATAGTATGCAAGAGTTTCTGATAATAAAACCCTGCAGTAATTGTGTAATTTCCTACGAAATGGTGCCCATTCTCTAACCCTCGTTTTTGTTCGTTTATAACATTTAAGTAATCAACTATACATATAACATTTTCATTTTTCGTGACATTTTTCGTGACATTTTTCGTGACATTTTCACTCTTTGCGTGACATTTACACAATCGTGACATTTTGCATGACTTTCCGGAAGTTTCCATGACATTACCTTGCCTTGAACTTTATTGCCTTGCCAGTTCTTTCAGAAACGACAAAGTTAAGCTTTGTAAGCAGTCTCATATGTTTCGTAACTTATTCATTTTTAACTTTTAGATAATTCTGATAACAACTTTTAAAAGATATCAAAATGATTCTTGTATATTAAAGAAGATAAAACTGAAAAACTAATAGTTACAGGCAAATAGAAGGGGGCCTTTAAGCAAAATCATTAATAATCTATTGGTTTACTATTTCATACTTAATAGGTGAAAGTTTATCAATGGTTACATGCTTCGAGGCATTTATAATTTCGATGCCAACAATTCTGTCATCTTCCCCGATATCTAAAACAATATCCTCAGTAATTCGCTTGTTGACCACATTTTGTTTCTCATCATCTAACCTAATGTAAAGAAGATCTATTTTATCGTTATAAATTACATACATTTTTACACCCCCCATTTACCATAAAACACATATACAGTTATTGTTATAATTTTATCTTCCTCAACAATATAAAAAACTTCAACATATTTCTGTTCATAATATTTATTAAAGCGATTTCGCTTAAATTCATAAATTTTAGCTTTTCCTATTCTCCCATATTTAGCTGGAATAGAAAATCCTGTGTTAATAACATCTTTGATTTCTCCTTCATTAGTACCTCGTTCTTCTGCACGTTCAAGTGTATGCAAATCAATCTGAATTTCCATTCAATAACCTTATGCTTCCAATTTTCTATAAATTTTATACAAAATAGCGTTTAACTCCATTTATTATATCATAATTTCTCATGCAAATTATACAACAACTTGACTTTTTTGAAAATATTACTATCTTTCTTACTTGGAGTAAAAAATAAAGAAGTAGGAGGTATTAGATGAGTTTAATAGTTTTCCTTCTACAAGCAGAGAGAGAACGGATTTAGTTCTTCACTAAACCGAAACATTCGAGCGATGCGTGTGTTTAAACTAAAGGATGTATTAATCAGTTTAATTCTATCGTTTCTATTACTATTAGGAGTTGTTTTTCCTTTTAGTAATGCAACAGCACAGACTTATGATATTGTGATCAAGACGAACATTATGATTAATGAACAAATTGTTAAGCTTGTTGAGATTAATTTTTCTGAAGACATTGTTCACTTCTATATGTTTGACGGTGATGGTAACCCAGTTTTTGGGAGGAACTTCAGAAAAATACACTTGAATGTTTCTTTGAAAAACTAAATGCTGTTATTAGAGAATAATCCTCTCAAGGATTTACTCCTAATTGTATTCAATATTAAACCATTTGACTACAAAAGAGACAAAAAGCTCTGTAGTATATAACTAAAAATAATCCCCTGATTTTATCAAGGCAAACCTTGGTTAGTTTGTGAAGTTGGATGTAAATATGTTTCCTGTACTTACTTGGAGTAGGGCATTGATTGCTTCAAGTTGATCTTCAACCTCTGTATGAATTTTTTTATAAAAGCCATTTCTTATTTAAGTGTAAAAAACACGATAAATAATTCAATAGCAGTAAAAATAGCAAATAAGCTCATTGAACATCAATAAATACTGGGTAAATAAATATGTGTGTGCGCCAAGCAAAGCTTGTAGTCTCTTACTAGTTAAAGTCCAGTATAGGTAATGTTTAGCAAACAGCCTATCACTTATGTTGCACTTGATGAGGTAACAAATCAAGCGAAGCCAACAGATAGGAGGTATAAGACCGTAATGAAAGTGAAGGGATTAAGCACCGAAATTAATTTTATTAAGGAGGTCGACAGTTTACACATGCTGGAAGACAATATTACTAATTTCGTTAATGCAAGAAGTCAGTAACTCCTTCGGTGTCTGGGACCATGGTATTATATCGAATGGAGACTACAGGAACTTGGGAGATTCAGATAGTTTTCCTGATTAGTATACAGAGTAATAAAATAAAACTATCAGGAATATCTCCAAACAAATTTAAAAAAGATGAGGATGGAGAAATAACTATCTGAAAGTCGGATGGTTTCATAGTAGGGGTGTAACAGGAGTAATGTCCTGTGAAGAATTAAATCTACCCGAAGGAAACCAAAATCTTATGTAAAGGGATAAGAGAAACATAATTAAGTCTATGAACTTAAGGAGGTAATTTTATGGAAACGAACCTTACCCTTATATCTAAAATTACAGCAGAGAATAAGAAGAAGAGGCTTATTAATTTAATGTATCTTTTAAATGTTCCAACCCTTACTGAATGCTTCTACATGTTAAAAAGAGATAAAGCACCAGGAATAGACAATATAACATTTAAGGAATACGAAAAGAACCTGAATGAGAATATCAACAATCTTGTATATAGAATGAAAAGATGGTCATACAGACCTTATCCTGTTAAAAGAATCTACATTCCAAAAAGTGATGGTAAATTAAGATCAATAGGAATTCCAACAATTGAAGATAAGATAGTTCAGATGGCAATAAAGAGAATACTCCAAGCTTTATACGAACAAGATTTTCTCAACTGCTCATTCGGATTCAGACCAGGAAGAAGTCCACATAAAGCTTTATTTGCACTTGATACAATGATTAGGAAGAATCCTGTAAATTACATAATAGATGCTGATATTAGTAGTTTCTTTGATACAGTTAACCACAAAATATTGATACAAGCACTCAATATTAGAATTGGAGATAAAGATTTAATAAGACTTATTGTTAGATTTCTAAAATCAGGCATTATGGAAGAAGGAGTATTTAACTCAGCAGAAGATGGAACTCCCCAAGGTGCTATCCTTTCCCCAATACTTGCAAATGTCTATCTTCATTATGCTCTTGATACATGGCTTAGAAACTTTAAAAAGAGAAACCTTAAGGGATATGTTGGAATGATTCGCTATTGTGATGATTTTGTTATATGTTCCCAAGGAAGAAAAGAGACTGAAATTATTCTTGAAGAGCTAAAGAAAAGATTATCCTTATTTAAACTTACACTCTCTGAACAGAAGACAAGAATTATTAGATTTGGAAGGTTTGGGGAATCTACCGCTAAAAGAAACAATAAGAGACCTGATACTTTTGATTTTCTCGGGTTCACTCATTATCTGACAGAAAGTAGAAATGGTTACTTTAAGGTTGGAAGGAAGACGGAAAAGAAGAGGTTCGCTAAGTGCGTAAAGAATATTAATAATTACTTAAAGAAATATAGAAATACTCTTAAAATTAAGGATATCTGGGACATGCTTACTCTTAAGATAAGAGGACATTACCTCTATTATGGTATTGGTGGGAATAGTTCATCCATACAAAGATTCTATCAAATAGTTCGTAAATTAATATTCAAATGGTTAAATAGAAGAAGTCAGAAGAAATCTTTTAGCTGGAATAGTTTCCAAATTTACATTAATGCTTATCCTCTTCCATTACCCAAAATCTATCATCCTTATGCTGTAATTTAGTGAATGAGATTTAAGAGCCCGTTGCGGGAAAACCGCACGGCGGGTTCTGTGAGGGGGCACATAGTTGCAATAAACCATTGTGTAACTATGTGCTCTACTCGACATGTTGTACAATATCATTAGTTTCTACATATAAATTCTGTAGTGTTTGCGACGGTCATATCCAGCTATAGTTCCAACTTCATCGCTTTTTTCTATTCTAAAGAAAGCTGTGTGAATCACATTTCTATTGTATATAAGGGCTGAGCCTACAATATTTTCACTCTCAAATCGATAATCCCAACCATATCCTATTGATTTATATTTTTTCCCGTGAGCTGATATCGCTTCTTTAATGAAGGTTTTAGCTTTCTCGATAGATGGGAGCACACTTTTCTTCTTTTTCTGCAAAAGAGCATCCATTGCATAGCTCTTGACTAATTTTGGATGAAGCTTTTTATAAGCAGACTCAAGCGAAATAGCATCAAAACCAACCACTTCTCCATTAATGGTAATAAGCAATCCCTTTTGATGAGGTTCGCACTTAAATGCTTCTAAAAATTTATCCAAGTCCTCCATCTTAGCATAAAATATATCTTTCATTGCACCTGTTTCAGAGTGAATATTTGTGTTACGGGCAATCCTATCAATTTCATTCCAAACTTCAAACTGGTCTGAAACAAATTCATTTGAATTACTCAAATTTGCAGACACTGACGAAGCCTTCTTAGCTCTAATGTTATGTGCAGCAATTACATCCGATACATTAAACTTATCTGATTTATATGACCACCTTCCCTGCTCAGTGCAACTAACAGGGATAATAGTTTCCGATTTTTCTTTAAGCAAAATCGTTGTATTTAATATTCTATTCTGCTTCGCACCAACAAGCTCTTCACCGTCAAGAAGTAAAACTGGCATCTCAGCCTTATTTGTAACTTTCAATTCAGGCACAGCTCCTCCTTTACTTACTTCTGTAATTATAAGGAGTTTTTTGTTTAGTGCCTCTTTCAATGTAAGATATTCTATACTATCAATAGAAGTAAATAAAGGAATAACACCCATGTTTTTATACTTCAGCGGCTTACCAAACTCTAATTTTGATAAATAATTACTAATTGTTGAACTCACTTTTCCATCTCCTCTATGATTTTTATGATTCATTTAATGATAGAAAAAGCGCTATCAGTATCTAATATTATACAATATTTTTATGAAGGTGCTACAAAAAATTATAAAATTTTTTCGGCAGTTAATTCAACATGGTGGAGCAGAGCGGATTTGAACCGCTGACCTCATCCGTGCGAGGGATGCGTTCTCCCAGCTGAACTACTGCCCCATATATCACTTATTCGAATTTATAATTCTAACGAGAAATGGATTATGAAGCAACTCATAACTTAAAGTTGTAGACTCCATATGTCCTGGGTATATTTTAAAATCGTAATTAATATTTCCAAAAATCTCAATAAACTTATTTAGTGATTCCATCATACTTCGACTAGAGCCTCTATAATAATTTGTCCTCCCTACGGAACCTCTAAAAATAAAATCTCCAGTGAAAAGCATTTTTTCATATTGTAATACCACACTTCCAGGGGTATGTCCTGGAAACTTGAACACTTTGAATGAAGCATTATCAAATTTTAAATCTTTTTCATAATTTAATACTTTATTAGCATTTGCTATAATTACAGGAGCATCTGTATCAAAAGAACCATTCCATAAAGGGTCAAAGAGACAATTCTTATCGTCCTCGTCAATATAGATCGGTATGTCTTTGAAACTATTAAGAATATCCGGTATACCATCAATATGGTCATAATGACCATGAGTTAAAAGAATAGCCTGAATCTTTAAGGAATTTTCATTAATGTAATCTAAAATAGGTTTTCCTGAAGCTGGGTCAATAATGAAGCATCTATTAAAATCATCATATAATATATATGAATTTGTGTAAATTCTACCGCAAACTATGGCTTCTAACTTCACTATTTACTCCTCGTATCATAAATTATTGTTACAGGTCCATCAATTCTAAGATCTACAATCATATGTTCTCCAAATTCTCCTTCTTTAACGATTCGTGAGTATTCCTCTCTAAGAACTTTGGAAAGCTTATAAAAAAGCTCTCTTGCCTTAGTTGGTTCCATAGCATCAGTAAAATCAGGCCTTAGTGTTCCTTTTAAGCTTCCAATGAGAGTAAATTGAGGAATTAGAAGAATTTCTCCACTATCTGGAAGTTTAAACATCATCTTTCCAGCTTCATCTTCAAAAATTCTAATATTGCTTATCTTTCTTGCTAATTCTAAAACATCTTTTTCGGTATCACTTTTTTCGATCCCTACAAATACTACTAAACCTTTATTTATCGCGGAGATAACTTCATTGTTAACCATTATTTTACCAGACAAGACTCTCTGAATGACGATTCGCATTAATTTAAACCCTTCTTACTTTTTGAACACATGATAATTTCGAGAGTTTATCCATTAATTTAGACAATTCAATAATGTTTTTTACCTCAATTTTGGCTGATATTTTTGCTATATCATTTAGCAAAACTTTTGCTTTAAGGTCAATCACATTTATTCCTTCGTCAGAAATTGCTTTTGATACTTCCGCTAATACTCCAGGCTGATCTTTTGCTCGAATAAATAAACCAGTTATAAACGATGTATCATCTATATTACACCAATGAGCAGGTATAATCCTATCTTTTTCTAATGTTTTAGTGTTAGGGCAATTTTTCCTGTGTATTGTAATTCCCTTACCTCTTGAAATATAACCAATTATTTCATCATATGGAACAGGACTACAACATTTAGGAAAAGTAATTGGAAGATCTTCGCAACCATCAACCATAACAACATATTTTTCCTTCTCGGAGCACTTTGCAGGCTTTTTCTGTACTTTTGAAGTTGTCTCCTTTTTGAGAGTTTCTTCCTTTTCAGCCTCTTCTTCGCTTGCTTCAAGTTTTTTATACCAAGTTTTAATTTTAGCTCGAGTAGAAGCAGAACGAGCGATATTTAGCCAATCTTTTCCTGGACCATGAGGTATTTTTGAAGTCAATATCTGAACTCTATCACCGGTTTGAAGCTTATAATCAAGTGGAGCAATCCTTCCGTTCACTTTTGCGCCTATGCAAGAATTCCCAATATCTGTGTGAATTCTATAAGCAAAATCTATTGGTGTTGCCCCGACTGGAAGATCTATTACTTTCCCTTTTGGTGTAAAAACAAATATTTCATCCCTAAAAAGGTCAAATTTTACCGATTGAACAAAATCAGCTGCGCTACTTGTTTCATCATGCCAATCTATAAGTTGTCTTAACCATTTAACCTTCTCATCAAAATCCTTATCTCCTGCAGCTCCTTCTTTATATCTCCAGTGAGCAGCTATTCCAACTTCATCATTTACATGCATTTCGAATGTTCTTATCTGAATCTCGACAGGTTCTTCGCCAGGTCCAAAGATTGTTGTATGAAGAGAGCGATATCCATTTGGCTTTGGAGAAGAAATATAATCTTTAATTCTACCAGGAACAGGTCTCCAGATATTATGTATTATTCCTAAGACCGTATAACAATCACTTATATTCTGAACTAAAACTCTTACAGCGAAAAGGTCATAAACTTCATTCAATTGTATATGATTACGTTCCATCTTTTTATAGGTTGAGTATAAATTTTTTGGTCTACCTTCAATTTTACATTTTATAGAATTCTTAGATAATTCACTATAAAGTATATTAATTACTTTGTTTATATATTCTTCTCTATCTTTTCTTCTTTTGGCAACAAGTTTTGCAAGCTTTTTATACTCCTCAGGATGAATATATCTAAATGAAAGATCTTCTAATTCCCACTTAAAAGCATACATCCCAAGTCTATGAACTATTGGAACATAAATATCCATTGTTTCCTGGGCAATTTTTAATTGTCGTTCAGGACTTAAATAGTTTAATGTTCTCATGTTATGAACTCTATCAGCTATTTTAATTAGAACTACTCTTACATCAGATGCCATTGCAAGAAGCAATTTTCTTAAATTTTCTGCCTGACCTTCTTCTTCAGAGCTAAAATTTATGCTCTTTAAACCCGTAAGAAGTTTAACTAACTCAGAAATGTCCTCTCCAAATTTTTCTTTAATCTCTTCCAATCCAATACCTGTATCCTCAACAACATCATGCAAAAGAGCAGTTATTATAATATCCGCTGAAGCATGATGTTCTGCAAGGATTTTTGCTACATTTAAAGGATGTAAAATGAAAGGCTCGCCCGATGATCTATATTGATCTTTATGGGCTTCTCTTGCAAAAACAAAAGCATAATCTATCTTCGACATAATTTCCTTAGAAAGATAGCCCTCAAGTTGTGGCTTTAATTCCATTTCATAAAATGAATCTACTTTATCACTCATAATTTTCTATTTATTATAATTTTTTCCCTATAAAATAGTATAATGAGAAATAAAGTTTTAAGCTTATAATTTTATGAAATGCTTTTAAATTATAGATTGGTAAAAAGAAATATTGTTCTAATATTGATAATTATTGTTTTTCTAACTATATTCTTATTTCCTTATCAGCTAGTCCTTGCTCCAGACACAATTTGTAAAACAGGTCCTACTATAGACAAAAATCCTATTGAATGGGGTAAAAACTACATTAACTTTTCCTATAAAAATAAGGAGGAAAAGTTTAATTCATATAAAATTACCTTTAAGAATGAACTTAAAATTGAGAGACTTTCTTACAAAATTAATTATTTTGAAAACCTTATTATAGAAGTAATAGTTACTGCAGATATAGAAGATGGAAACAATACAATACTTACTTTAGAAACATGGTTTAGATTGCTCGCGAATGAAGATTTATTTGTTTTCTTGAGGTTTAAAAACAATGGAGCTTATATTAAAGATTTTGAGTACACCCTCTCAGTGACAACCGAGAAACTGAACGAATTCACAGACTTAATTCCTTATAGATTTACTTACAGTAAAAGTGATGACGGGCTAGTAAATATAGAAGAATCAAAAAAAATTAATCTGCCTGGAGAGACATTATATCTAAAAGTAAACGATAAAGAAAAAACAAAACTTACTTTATTTAAAGGTTGTGTTTTCCAATATAAAAATATCGGTTATGGCTTACAGGAAAGGATCGATGCTCCTTCAGAAATAACATTGATCTCGAATATGGTTGATTCGGAATTAAAAATTTTAAACACAATTAACTTCAAAATAAAGAATAACATTGAGGATTGGTACTTAATTTCTAAAAAGAGTCTTTTTAATATAAACTCTGCAGTTACTCAAAAGTATATGAGAGTAACGGATTTTTCACTAAAAAAGAGATATTTCGAGAATGGATTCTATTATCTAACTGAAAACAGTTTGGGATACAGAAATGAAAACAAGAATACCTATTATTGGGATTACTCAATGTATGCACAAAGAAGCTTGCTCGAATTCTACTTTACGAGTTATGAAACTTTTATTTATGATATTGCGATAAATTCATTATATGCACTTCATAAGAGTAGAAATAAATATGGCTTCTGGTATTCTACTACAGAATCAAATTGGCTAAAAAGCGAATACAAAATAAGTAATGAATATTTCGACACGAGATTTTCAGTAGATGCTGCAATTTTCTTGGCTTTTGTGTATAAAAGACTAAATATTAAAGAGGCACTTAATTTGAGTTCTCACATTGGTGATTTGCTTTTAGATTATATTAAAGAAGGAAGAGGTGTTAAAACCAAAAATAATGGTTTTTTGTTATATGACTATATAATCCCCGAAAACAAATCTTTTAAAACTCATTTTTCTCTAAATCATATATTAAATGAAGTTTATTTTCTGCTTATGCTTTATGAATTAACTGGTAATACTTCGTACAGGGATGCATCTATAAAAATTATAAATGGAATATCTTACTTTGGTAATAAATGGATTAACAAAAAAAATGGTGATCTCTATTACTGCGGAAAAGATACAGGTAAATTTGAAAGGAAAGATTATACAACCCTCACTTATAATGATCTAATTAAGGTTAATAAAATAACAAATAGTGTTCTGAAGAAAGAATTTGAAATAATAAAAACTCTTGGAGAAAGTAAAGAATTATTCCTTTTAAAGCAAGGAATAATTAAAGTGAAAAAATTTACCTTAGATAGAGATATAACATATGTCAGAACAGAAAAACCAAAATAATACCGAGTTAAAAGATGATAACACCTTAAGACCGTCTAATTTAACAGAGTATGTGGGTCAAGAGGCAATAAAAGAAAATCTAAAAATCGCAATGCTTGCTGCAAGGAGTAGAGGAGATTGCTTGGAGCATATTCTTCTTTATGGTCCGCCAGGCTTAGGAAAAACTTCTTTAGCTAATGTTATTGCGAATGAAATGAAAACTAACCTTATAAAGACAACTGCAACTTCATTAAAGAGGGTTATTGACTTATTTTCCCTTGTAGTAACTTTAGATGAAGGAGATATTCTTTTTATTGACGAGATACATAGGCTTGATAAAAGAGTGGAGGAAGCCTTTTATAGTGTAATGGAAGATTTTCAAATAAATATAATACGCGGTAGTGGAAGAAATATAAAAGCAGTATCAATACCAGTGAATAAATTTTCTCTTGTTGGAGCTACAACAAAAGCTGGGCTTTTATCAAAGCCTTTGAGGGACAGATTTGGTCTTGTCTTCTCTCTAAATTTTTATTCCCCCCAAGAGCTTATAAAAATAGTATTAAATGCAGCAGCTTTCCTTGAAGTAGAAATAAATGAGAAAGAAGCACTTGAGATTGCTATAAGGTCAAGAGGAACTCCGAGAATCGCAATAAATTTAATAAAAAGAGCGAGAGATTATGCTTCTGTTTATAAAAGTGGAAAAATTGACAGCAGTACTATACAAAATACATTTGAATCTCTAAGAATCGATGAATTAGGTTTAGGTGAAGAGGATAGAAAATTGTTGCTCCTTTTAAAAAGTAAAAATGGTAAACCTCTCGGTCTCACAACTATTCAAGCCATTTTAAACGAAGATAAAACAACCATTGAAGAAATGATTGAACCATATCTTCTTTCTCTTGGTTTCATAGAGAAAACTCCAAAAGGTAGAATATTAACATCTAAGGGCTTTAAATATTTGATTGAGAAAGGTTACCAGGAAGAAGGAAATAATCTATTTTGAAAGATAAATTGTTACTGCATATTTGTTGTGCGCCTTGTGGAATAATGCCAGTCTCATCGTTTAAGGATGATTTTGAAGTTGTTGGACTATTTTACAATCCAAACATTCATCCTTACAAAGAGTATCTGGACAGGCTAACGAGTGTTAAGAAGCTTTCTGTTGATTTTGAAATTAACATAATTTATGAGGAATATAACTGGGAGGATTTTTTAAAAGAATTAATATTAACCAATAATACATTTGAACCCTATCGATGTGAGTTTTGTTATAAAATGCGTCTTATCAAGACAAATAATATAGCCAAGGAGATGGGTATTAGATATATTTCAACAACTCTTCTTTATAGTATCTATCAAAAACATGAACTTATTAAAGTTGTTGCTGATGAAGTAGTAAAAGATTCAGAATTCATTTATAAAGATTTTAGACCCTTTTACAGAGAAGGAGTTATAAAATCAAGAGAGCTTGCATATTACAGACAAAAATACTGTGGATGTATATTCTCAAATTATGATAGATACAAAAAGTGAATTTAAGCCTAAAAACCATAGAAATCTTGATAATGTTTTCCTGAAAATTGTAAAATTCTCAAAAGGTGAAAGAGTCGCAATTCAAGGAATTAAGGATATTTCAATTCTTCCATCTATATCTCAAAAACTAAAAGATGATAACCTTATAGCGATAATTTCATCCGGGAAAAAGCTGGCTAATGAGCTATCAAATTACATAAAAGAATACAAGATAGGCGATAAATTCATTTCTCTTTTATGGAATCTGGATAACATTACAAAACTTAAAGATGAGCAATTTCACTTAATCGCTTTGATCGGAATAGAGCAACTCAAGGAAGACCCTGTTGCATATTTATCGAGTTATTTAAGGCTTCTTAAAGAGAATGGAAAGTTTATGGTTGTAATGGAAGAAAATAGTAAAAATGACCTCTTTTTAAAAAAATTATTATATGAAGCAGAAATGGGGGAAATGATAGGTCTTCTTGAAAAAGTAGGTTTTTCGAACAGGTTCTTTATAAAGAAAGTAGTAGATAACGATTTTAAATCCATTGCTATAACAGCACAAAAACCAAAGATAAATCCAACTAACTATTTTGGGTGAGTTTTATGACAAAACCTTAGAGAATAATTAATATCTATAATACATTTTAGATGATTTAAAAAATAAAAAGTCTTAGAGTTAGTTGTATAAAATACTTAAAAGGTAATTACTTTAATTGTAGTATTTGCGATTTTTGTTTCTTTATATTTACTAAGCGGTGTTTTTGGTAATAAGAAGACTGAAGTTCCAACTAAAAACTGGACAAAGTATTCTTCCAAAAACAATAACTTCGTGATCATAAGATTATATCTGGCAAAGAAATTAGATTGTTTTGTTATATAAGTGGCATAAGAAAAGGATTAAAGATATTATTTTCATACTTTATTGTGGCAGAAATACCATGAGATGTTAAAATGAACTAAATTAGACTCTTGCTATTATAATGGTTTTAGTGATAATTATTTTAAAATCTTATTAGAAAAGAAAGTTTTAATAAGGAGCTTTAAAAGATGGATAATAATAGCCTTAGAGTTCTTGAGCTTGATAAAGTCTTAAAGATTCTTTCTAGATATGCAAAAACAAAAGCAGGTATTCAAGAATGTTTATCTCTTAAACCTTCTTCTGATCTTGAAACTATTAAAACAAGCCTTAAAGAAGTCACTGAAGCGAAAAAATACATAAATAGTTATAGCACTCTACCTATTTTAGAAACAGATGAAGCGAAAGCAGCAGCTGATAGAGCTGCTATTAGTGGATTACTTAATGAAAAAGAATTATTAAGCATATTAAATCAGCTAAAAACTTTAAGAAAAATAAAAGATTCTTTTAAAGACATTAAAGATTATTATCCTCACCTATTTAAATATGTTTCACAGATTACACCCCAGAAGGAGATTGAAGATGCAATAGAATCAAAAATTAGTGAAGACTGTGAAGTAAAAACTAATGCTTCAGAAGAATTATCACGAATAAGAAGAAACATTAAGGAGTCAAGAGCATTAATCTATAGTAAAGCAAACGAACTTTTTAACTCTCAGTCTTACTCAAGAATGTTTCAGGAAAATATTATAACTATAAGAAATGGAAGATATGTGATTCCTTTAAAAGCTGAGTTTAAAGCACATTTTCCATGCATAGTTTATGACCAATCAACTTCTGGAGAAACTCTTTTTGTAGAACCCCTTTTAATAACTTCATTAAATAATGATTTTAATATTTTGTTATCTCAGGAGAAAAGAGAGATCAGCAGAATTTTATCACTACTATCTAATATCGTTAGAGAAAAAGCACATGAGATTTTATCTTCGATTAAAATTATTGAAGAGCTCGACTTTATCTTCGCAAAAGCAGTTATGGCGATTGAGCAGAATTATATTGAACCAGAGATAAGCGATAATCAGCTATTCGATTTAAAGAAAGCAAGGCATCCATTAATACCAGATAATGAGGTAGTCCCTATAGATTTAAATTTAGGAAAGAATTTCCGCACTTTAATTATAACAGGACCTAACACTGGTGGTAAAACTGTTACTTTAAAAACCTGTGGTTTATTAATAGCAATGACTTATTGCGGTCTCCATATTCCCTCAGGTGACAATACATTAATTGGTTATTTTGCAGATATCTTAGCAGATATAGGCGAGGAACAGAGCATCGAACAGAGTCTTAGTAGTTTCTCCTCTCATCTATCAAATATAGTTCATATTTTAAAGCTTGCTAATAAGAATACTCTTGTTTTATTAGATGAATTAGGTGCTGGAACAGATCCGGATGAAGGTGCAGCTCTCGGTATGGCTATAATAAGCTACCTTCACAGGGAAAGGGTTCCTCAGATTATTACAACTCATTTAAGTCAGATAAAATCATTTGCTTACAATTATGATGAAGCTGAAAATGCTTGTGTTGGTTTTGATTTAGAATCATTAAAACCTACTTTTAAAGTTTTAATAGGAGTACCAGGACAAAGTCATGCTTTACAGATTGCTAAAAGGTTGGGTTTACCTGAAGATTTAGTAGAATCTGCAGAGAAGTATGTCGGGAAAAAAGAATTAGAAGTAAAAACTTTAATTGATGGCTTAATGCAAAAAACAGAAGAAATTGAAGCTCATAGAATAACGAGCGAATCAGCTAGAAAAGAAGCAGAAGAACTTAAAAATAAATATAATCGTGAAGTTAGAAATTTTGAATCTTCTGTTAAAGAAAAGAAAAAATCTCTTTATCGAAATACTGTTAAAGAAATAAAGGAAATAAGAGAGAAAGCTTTAAGCTTATTATCGGAGCTTGCCAAAAGGAAAGAAGCATCTTCTGAAGTTCATAAACTCTTTGATGAAATAAGGCAAATTGAGGAAGAAACAGAGAATAAGCTAAAAGAAATGGAGGAAATGGAAAAAGACCTATTACCAATCCAGGAAAGCTCAGATGTCGTAATTGGATCAAGCGTATGGGTGCGTAAATACAAGAGAGAAGGGCTTGTCATATCTAAAGACGATGAAAAAAAGACTGTTGAGGTAATAATGGGCTCCTTTAGGGCTGTAATGCCATTAAATGAATTATCAAAATTAGAAGAGACGAAAGAAGAAAATTATGAATCTATTTCTTTAGATGGCATTAAAAAGAAAAGATTAATTTCTCAAAAGATAGACCTTCATGGTTTAAGGGTTGAAGAAGCTTTGCCTCTACTTGATAAATATCTTGATGATGCATACTTGAGCAAATTACCTCTTGTGTATGTGATGCATGGAGAGGGAAAGGGTATATTAAGAGATGAAATAAGAAACTTTTTAAAAACTCACCCACATGTAAGTTATTTTGATCCAAAAGATACCTTTGTAATCGTCTACCTCAAATAAGATTATTTAAGTTGGTATTCAATCCAGCAAGGAATTCACATATACATTTGTTGATTTCAATATCAGTTAGTGGACGATGAAAATTATATAGTTCCTTACCGGGGCTATCGTTATAATAAGGTCTTGTGCAGTTATCACAACCACTTGTAAGGAATGGTTTACCACTCTTTATTAATTTTTCGAACTTCCCCAAATCTCCATTTTTAACATTAAATTTTATTAGCTCTCCAGAACTATTAAATTCTGGTTCAAATGAAACATTCTCATATATTAGGGCTCTTAATACTTGTACTTTCCTATATGAACTTAAATCTGGTTTAGGAAGATTTTCAAGTTCAGTTCCAGTTAGTGGAGTAAACGAGAAAAGCCCAGTATTAATTGAGTTTGATTTTAAGAAACTCATCATTTTGAAAAAGTCTTCAATCGTATCTGACAGGCCATATATTAAATGAGTGCCAACATTCCCATTGTAAATTTGAGATAAGCTAACCAAAGCTTGAATTTTTTCTTTAAAATCAGATCCTTTAAATTTTTTATATGTTTTTAATTTGGCACAATCAAGTGGTATTGTAATAGTATCTACTCCAATTTCAAACAAACTCTCCAAATATTCAATATTTGATGAAGCTATGGAAATTGAAATTTTGAAATTTTTTTTGCTTACCAAGATTAGACTAATGACTAATGATTTAAGCATATTTAGAGAGTTATCATCCGAAACTATCTGAAGACAAATTCTCTTTATGTCATTTACTTTATCTATGGTATTTAGAAGTTCTACATCACTAACATTTTGCCAGGTAATACGGGATAAATAATTAGAACAAGCTGAAGATGTAATAGATTGAGAACAGAACTTGCAAGAGTTTCTACATTTCTCGCCTACCATTACGTAGATTGTCTCAAGAGGAAAATCTATTACACCTTTTCTTAAGCCGAGTTTAATAGCAGAGGCATATGAAAGCTTTAAATTCATTACTTTACAATAATAGCACCAAGTGTAATATTGTCTTTTACATTATTTGATATGGCAGATCTTACAAAAGCATTACAGATTTCTCGAGAATCAGTATTATTATTTAAAAGGATTTTTAAAGCCTCTTCATTAAATTTTTCATATCTCACTGCACCGTCAGTTGCAGTGAGATAAATATCTCCCCTTTCTACGCGAAACTCTTTTATAGTGTAAGATAGTTCTTTGCTAACTCCAATTACATGTTTATCTGGCTCTTTAATAGATGATAATGGTTCACTACCACATAATTTAGTTAATCTTCTCCCGTGATAGCGATAAAGATATGTATCTCCAACCGTTAAACCAATAAATCTATTGTTTTTTGTTATAATAGAAACCGCCAAAGTAGCTGCCATATTTGAATAAGATTTAATTTTTTGCGACATCAAAAGTATCTGTGTGTTAATTTGTTCAATTGTTTTAATTAAAAAATCTCCGTTGTTTATGTTTTTGAATTCATCACTAAAAATAGTCTCTTTGTTCATATAATATTCCTTAATTTTTTCGATCACGATTTTACTTGCAATTTCAGGAACAGCATTATTTCTTACTCCATCAGCGACAGCCATTAAAACTTTAATATCAGGGACAATAGAGTAAGCTAACAGGCAATTATCTTCGTTCTTTTCTCTACACAAGCCGATATCAGATAGAATGTAAGCATCAAACTCATAGTCTCTAAATAAAATCATGCTATAATCTTATCCTTCTTTAGTATATCTCTCAGATACATACCAGTATAAGAATTTTCGCTTTTTGCTACTTCTTCAGGCGTTCCTTTAGCAACAACATATCCTCCATAATCTCCTCCGCCTGGCCCCAAATCAATTAAATAATCACAACTTTTTATTACATCGAGGTTATGTTCAATCACTATGACTGTATTCCCCTTGTCAACTAATTTGTTTAAGACCTCCAAAAGTCTTTTTATGTCTGCAAAGTGTAAGCCAGTTGTTGGCTCATCAAGAATATACAAAGTTTTACCCTCACTTTTCTTAGATAGCTCAAGAGCTAATTTTATCCTTTGAGCTTCTCCCCCTGAAAGAGTTGTTGAAAATTGACCAAGCTTGATATATCCTAATCCAACATCTCTTAATAATTCAAGTTTTCTCCTTGCAAAGGGATAATTTTTAAATAATTCAAATGCGTCATCAGCTGTCATATCGAGAACATCATAAACATTATATCCTTTATACCTTATTAAAAGTGTCTCTTTGTTAAATCTTTTACCTTCACATACCTCGCAAGGTATATAAACATCTGGTAAAAATTGCATTTCTACCTTTTTTAAACCATCTCCCATACATGCTTCACATCTTCCACCCTTTACATTAAAACTAAATCTACTTATTGTATAGCCTCTCATTTTTGATTCTGGAAGTGAAGCAAAAATCTGTCTTATATCAGTCCAAAGACCAATATAAGTAGCTGGGTTTGACCGTGGAGTTCTTCCAATTGGATTTTGGTCAACGATAATTACTTTCTTAATATTTTCGACACCAGAAATTTTATCATATTCTCCTGGAGTCTCCTTAGAATTGTATAGAATTGATGCAAGTGCTCTGTAAAGTACATCATTAATTAATGTGCTTTTTCCTGAGCCAGAAACCCCTGTAACACAGATAAATTTTCCTAAATTAAAACTAACAGAAATATTTTTAAGATTGTGCTCTCTTACACCAGTAAGTTTGAGAGTTTTGCCATTTCCTTTTCTTCTTGTTTCAGGAATAGGAATAAACTCTTTACCTGACAAAAATCTACCAGTAACTGATTTTTCTTCTTTTATTACATCATCTAATTTTCCAGAAACTATAATTTCGCCTCCATTGTTTCCTGCTCCAGGACCAACATCAACTATAAAATCAGCGCTTCTTATTGTATTTTCATCATGTTCAACCACAATTACAGTATTTCCAAGCTCTCTAAGCCTAAATAGTGTATTTAGAAGTTTCTCATTATCTTTTGAATGCAAACCAATACTTGGTTCATCGAGCACATATAGTACACCAACCAATCCAGAGCCAACCTGACTTGCAAGTCTTAATCTTTGAGCCTCTCCCCCTGAAAGAGTTGCAGATTCCCTGCTTAAAGATAGATAATCAAGTCCAACATTAATAATAAAGTTGAGTCTTGAACTTATTTCCTTTAAAATTCTATCTGCAATGAGTTTCTCGTTTTCTGTAAGCTTTATCATCTCGAAGAATTGTAAAAGATTTCGTAAAGACATATCACATAAATCAGCGATATTTTTACCATTTATGGTTACTGCTAAAGCCTCTTTCCTAAGGCGTGTCCCATTACAGGAAGGACATCTTTTCTTTACCATAAGTTTTTCGTATTCCCAAAGCATCATTTCTGAATCTGTTCCTGAATACCTTCTTTTTATAGTGTTTATAATTCCTTCGTAGTATCTATCACCATAAAGAATAGCGTTTTTTGTTTCATTATTTAATAACTTATATGGAGTATCCAGTGATTCTCCATATCTTTCAAGCACTCGTTCAATAAGGCTTAAAGTATAGCTTTCAGTATAACTTCTAAAGCCAGGTATATCTATTGCACCATCAAGAATAGATTTTTCTGGGGCTTTGATAATTAATGATGGACTAACCTCATTTATAACCCCCAATCCATTACACTCCGGGCAAGCACCAAAAGGACTATTAAATGAGAATAGTCTTGGCTCTATTTCAGATATGCTAATTCCGCATGTAGGACAGGCAAATTTCTCAGAAAATATATGCGTTTCCCACTTATTTTCTGTATTAACTCTTATTTCTATTATGCCGTCTGCTAGTTCTAATGCCTGTTCAATCGAATCAGCTATTCTAAGTCTTTCACTTTCTTCCACAGTAAGTTGGTCAATAATAACTGATATGGAATGTTTTTCAGTTTTTTTAAGAATTATTTCATTGTCAATGTCATAGAGATTTTCATCCACAATAACTTTTACGTAACCTTTCACCTGTAAGTCTGAAAAGAGATTCTTAAACTCTCCTTTCTTTTCTCTCACAATTGGTGCAATAATCTGAATCATTTTATTGTTAAATGAGAGCATTACCCTTTCAATAATTTGATCTAAACTCTGGGATTTAATTTCCTTACCACAGTTAGGACAGTGTGGAATACCGATTCTTGCAAATAGAAGTCTTAAATAATCGTATACTTCTGTCATAGTACCAACAGTTGAACGAGGGTTTTTGCTCCCTGAATGCTGGGTTATTGCAATAGAAGGAGATAAACCATCTATATGGTCAACATTTGGTTTCCTTAATTCTCCGATAAATTGTCTTGCATATGCTGAAAGTGACTCCAAGTATTTTCGCTGTCCTTCAGCATATATAGTATCAAAAGCAAGAGAAGACTTACCTGAGCCAGAAATACCTGTGATAACTACAAATTTGTTTCTCGGTATATCAAGATTTATATTTTTTAAATTGTGTTCTCTTGCCCCTCTTATTCTAATAAAATCATCTATCATATTTGTTATGATTTTTCTTCTTCTAATTTTTCGTTGTATTTAAAACAAGCATCAATAAATCCAACGAATAATGGATGTGGTCTTAGTGGCCTTGAAGTAAGTTCAGGATGAAATTGGCAGGCAATGAAAAATGGGTGAGTCGTTAACTCGATGATTTCAACAAGGTTTTTATCCATACAAATACCAGATATTTTCATGTTTGCCATTTCAAGACGATTCCTAAATGCATTGTTTAATTCATATCTATGTCTATGCCTTTCACTAATTATTTCTTTATTGTATAATTTGCTTGCTAATGTACCTTGAGAAATTTTGAAAGAAAAAGCACCAAGCCTCATAGTTGCACCTTTTTCGTTTAAATCTTTCTGTTCGGGCATTAAACCTATAACAGGATATGGTGTGGTTGGATCAAACTCGGAGGAATTAGCATTCGTTAATCTTAAAAAATTTCTTGCATAATCTATGACTGCCACTTGTAATCCAAGGCAAATTCCTAAGAAAGGAATGTTTTTCTCCCTAGCATATTTTACTGCTCTGATCATTCCCTCTATTCCTCTTTTTCCAAA
>ERZ795046.1762-NODE-1762-length-20779-cov-82.344190_pt1 | contig 20779 bp, 9 predicted proteins | sample MGYA00375130_ERZ795046 | MGnify/ENA primary metagenome ERZ795046 (study PRJEB30175, sample SAMN05720202) | activated sludge metagenome | isolation source: anaerobic digester from wastewater treatment plant | place: Japan | collected 2015-05-15 ...
GAATACCCCGATCTGTATCCGTACTTTTCGCGGGTCTTTGATTTTCGCCGGGGCTATGAACTTATTCATCCCCGGGACCCCATGCTCCACATTGCGGTGCTCATGCATATTCTGGAAGAACTCTTTTATGGGCTACGCTATGTTCGTTTCGGTATTATTAATACCGAACACACCGACCCAGCCCGCATCGACGACACAATCAGTCGCATCATTACCAATTGGCACGAATACATCGAACGAATCCTGGAAAAAGATTACCTCCATCGTCTGGATGAATACAATGAAGCCCTTACAACCGCCAGCGACAGCCGTTCTTCCAGTTTTACCAAACGGCTCCTTTTAGAGATTAACTGGATTAAACGCCTGTATTTTCTTCCTTACCACACCTTCGATTCCTTCGGGCCACCACCTTTTAATCGGAACGAAATCACGCCTATCTACTCAGAAGTCCATAGCCTTAAGAAAATCCTTACCCTGGTGGCGGCGGATATCGAGGAGGCTATAAAAAAAGGAGGGGCCGAAAAACAGGTGACCTGTTCTACCCTGGATAATCCCTGGGAACCCTACGTGTTTCAGATCCCCAATCCCCTTTCGGTCCGGCTTGATGCTCTTTTAGGGGGAAAGAAATCCAGAAAAAAAACCAATGCGGCCCTTATCTTTTTCACCATCGCGGTGGTAACGGTCCTGGACCACATCATGAACAACCAGCAGAGTTGGGCCTACTCTGAAAAAACAGCGGGACCCCTCCGTTCCGCGGAAGAAGAACTTTCCGAGGGCCTATCCGCCCTGGCAAGTCCCGATCCGGAGGCGCTCTTTAAGGAATCCTTAAAGAACCGGGAAAGCCCGGCCGAGTAAGCATGGCTGTCTCCCGCATCCCTACGGCCGCCCTTCTTACTCTCTTAATCCGCCCCAGGGATCATGGCCGGGGCTAGCAACGCCCTACGTTTTTAATATCTCTTCCAATGTTTGTACGGCCAGGGGGTCCAATTTGCCGCAGGACGCTTCCTCCTGTATAATCTCCAGAGCCTGGCCAGGGGAGACCGCTTTCTTATAGGGCCGGTCTGCGGCGGTCAAGGCATCATACATATCCGCCACCGCCAGGAGTCGGCCGGCGAAAGGAATAGCCTCGGCCTGGAGACCCTCAGGGTAGCCGGACCCATCAAGTTTTTCGTGGTGGGTCTTTACGATGAGGGGAATCTGGCTATACTCTGGCGGCCAGGGTATTTTCTTTACAAACTCATAGGAATACACCACATGTCGCTGGATTAGCTCCCGCTCTTCATCATTAAGGCTTCCCCGGCGGATAGCCAGGTTTCGAATTTCTTCCTCTGTCAAAAGAGGAATCTCCTCTCCATCCACACCCCGTACCGAAGGGAGCGGAACAGAAAGGATCCGCTCGATAATCCGGGCCGGGTCTTCGTCGGTAAGGCTTGGCTCATTCAAGTGTTCAATCCGGCGGGTAACCTCTACCAGTTCTTCTAAGATTTTCTCCCGTTCCATATCGAGGTGCTGGAGGGTTTCCGCAGAAGGGGATTGGCGCCGCAGGGCAAAATCTAATTCCAGGGAACGACGAAGATACTTAAGCCGCAGTTGCAACTTCTCGAATTCCCAGGGATAGAGCTTCTTGGCCTTTACAAAAACCGCCGGTTCTATATAGACCTTGCCAAAATCGTGGAGGAGCCCCGCATACTCCAGGGCCTTTATCTCGTTCTCAGAAAAAACAGGGCCCTTCCCCTCTTCTTCCTGTTTCCGGTTAATCCGGCGGGCCAGCTGGACCACCATCATGGCCACCCGCTGGGAATGCCCGCAAGTAGCAGGGTCCCGCTGTTCCACCGCATCCACCGCGGCCCGCACAAATTCTTCAAATTGGGACTGAATCTGCCGGATAAGCCGGGCGTTTTCGATGGCGATGGCGGCCTGATTTGCGATGGCCTGCATCATGGAAAGGTACCGTTCCTTAAAGGGAACCACGTAGGTTTCTACATCTTCGGGGGTCCGCAAAATAATCCGATGGGCATCCTGTACCTGTTCTCCTTCTTTAGAATTGATGAGCTGAATCACCCCCATTACGGAACCATCATAGGTAAGCATAGGTACTACAAGCATGGAACGGGTACGATAGCCATAGCGAAGATCAAAATTGTTATTGAAACGAAAGGGTACATTGGGCGGTAAATTATACACATCGGGGATGTTCAGGCTTTCGCCGGTTAACGACACATACCCCGCAATGGATTCGGTTGTCCGGGGCATGGTAAAGGTTTCATATTGAACGGGTATGGAATGGTTGTAACTATAGGTAAAGCGCAGCCACTCCCCTTCAGGACCACCTTCCACAAAGAAGATACTGCCCCCGTCAGCGCCGGTAATATCCTGACTGATATGAAGAATTTTTCTTAAAAGCTGGTCCAGGTCTTTCTCTCGTACCAGTTCTTTCCCAATTTCTATCATCCGGAATTGATCTTCATAGACATCCTGCAATTCCCGATGGGAAAGATTCGTTTTCATACTTAAAAACCTCCCTCCCCTTCTGGCATAAATACCAGAAGATCCTCCATAAGCCCCATGGAGCCAGTTCTTTTCAGCGTTTCCTGAGCCAGCTCAAAGAGAAGGTCCGGCGCTAAGGGGTCAGTCATCTCCTGTATCCTGCCGTGACGCAAATAGTACAGGAAACACCGCACCGGTTTATCAGAAAACGCAGGGGCCCCGAGGCGATAGCACTCCAGTTGCACCCGATGAAGTTCGGGAAGTATTTCTTTATCGGTTTTAAAATCGACAATAATGCATTCTTGCTCGGTTTCATATATAAGATCCATGGACCCCCGAACCAGAATGGACTGGAAAGGCCCCTTTTCTTTTGAGGGGGAAAGGGGAAGATGGAACAGGAAAGGAAACTCAAAGCAATAGTTTGATGAGCGAAGCACCTCGTGACCATAGGGACTCTGGAAGAAACGAAGGGCCTGCTCTAAAGCTTCCGTGACCAAAGTTTCTTGCTTTTTTTGGGGGACCCCCAGCCGGGAAAAAGAACGCCGCACCGACGAGGGTAGCGCCTCCATGAGTTCTCCCACGGAGAATTGCCGCCGCCATGTTTCCAGGGTTTCATCAAAGAGTTCCCCTTGCAAGGACTGCCCGCCTTCTCTTTTCGGCGGGCTTTTTTCATTGGCAAAAGGTGCCCTCCCTTCCGGGTCCTGGTTCGCCAGGCCCCGCAGTCGAGGGAACACATAGGCCAGGATACTGTGAGAAAGGGTCCCAAAGGTAGTTTCAAGGCTCTCTTCTTTCGCTTCCATGATGTACCCAGCGTGGCTAGGCTCTGTTTTGGCAGCCGCAGAACCATTGGCCGGCGGGGCCAGTTCCTTCGTCGGGGCCGGCAAAATTGGTTCTCTGGAGAAGGACAGCGACGACGCTGCCTCTTTTCGGTCACCCTGGCTTTGCCCTCCATCCTGAGCCCCGATGTGAAGGACGAACCTTTTTTCCCCTTGCCACACCACCTCCATGGCGGTGGGGCTCGTCCACCAGGGGAAGGCCAGGGGAGGCTCTAGTATGACCGATTCCCCGTACTTCGTTCCTTCCCCGGGAGGTTCTTCTTGTTCGGCCCCCTTTCCACGCATCGAAGGATTTTCTTGTAGTACTGCGCTACGGCCTGCCAGGGTAACCGTTGCATCCCCTTGAACATCTTTCTGGAAGGACGGCCTATTTTCGACGAGAGACAGTCTTTGCTTCCGGGCAGCTTCAATGCCCTCTTCCAGGGCTTTTTTATCAAGCAAAGGAAGAGGGGCCAGGCTATACAGGGCTGGATCCATGCCGTTTTCTGCCCCAAAGGCAGAGGCAAGGAGATCAAAGAAGGTTTTTTCTTTCTTGTCATCATTTGGCAGAGGAGCCTGAAAAATACGGCGCAGACTTTCTTCCGATGGTTCGTGTGTCGATGGGGCCCCTTTTTCTGGCGGTCCTTCCCGGCTGTCCGAATCTTCCTGTTTTTTTAGGCCCCTTCGCCGGCCCGCAAAGATAAGCCGTTGTTCTGCCCGCGTCGCGGCCACATACAAAAGCCGCTTAAATTCCGCAAAGGCCTTCTTCGCTTCTTCTTCTTTTGTTATTTCAAAATAGTAGGACCTTACCTTCTCCTCTTTTTTCTTTGCGGGATCCTCAAGCACCACGATGGGCCCCCACTCAGGGTGCCAGTAGTACAAGGAATCCATCCTTTCCCCCTTCAGGGAACTCCCACAGAGGGGAATAATGACCACCGGGAACTGGAGGCCCTTGCTTTTATGAATGGTGAGGAAGCTTACCTCATTCTGGGCTTTCTCTCCTTCTCCATCAATGCCGGTTAACCGCTCCTTTGATCCAATCCGGGGGGCCAGTTCATCTACAAAGGCCGCCGCCGAAAGGCCCCGGCGATCCGCATCCAGGGCAAGGTGATAGAGGTATTCAAATTGGTCCACGAGGTGACTTCCCCGGGGGTGTTGGAGAAGATACGTCCGATACCCCCATTCATACCACAGGCTTGCCATAAGGGCCGCAAGACCCACCTTGTCGATTTTTTCCTGGATAAATTCGTACAATTGACGCCCCAGTTCATAACGGCGTCGCTCCTCCCGGGAGTTTTTTTCTGCAGCACCGTCGCTCCACCAATGGGAAGGCGGGTCCGGAGGAAAGGGGAACGAGGCGCCGCCCGGGCGGGTCGCATCATAGAGGATACGGCTCGTCACAAGGTCACCGAGACCAACCAGGGGAGAACGGAGCACCGTCCCATAGGCATTGGTGTCCCGGGGAGCAAGCGCCAGCCGAAAGAGGGCATACATATCGTGGACAGGACCTTCAGTAAAAACCCCCCGGGGGTCAATGGCCCGATAGGGAATACCTATCCGCTGAAAGATCTGTTCAAACACCCCCTGATGGGTGGTGGTACGAAAGAGCAGGGCCACATCTCCAAAGTGGAACTCTCCTTCCCTAACCCCTTTCAGAATTCGCTGGGCAATACAGAGGGCCTCCGATTCATTGCCGGTTTTAAGGTCCTTTACCTGGGGGGTATCTTCTTCGGCCAGGTATATCTCCACCCGTTTTGTCTGTTGAGGGGGACCCTTTGGGCGGACAGCGGGATCAGATGGGATTTCCCGGTCATGGCCCCGTTCTTCAGAGAAGGGATAGAGGGCGTCAAAACGGTAGGTTGCCTCATAGGGCGGCACCTCTTCAGAGGGGGAGGGGAAAACCCTACGGAAAAGGGCGTTGAAAAAAGCGAGCAGCTCTTTAGCGGAGCGATAATTATTTTGAATATGGAGTACCGGTGGGAGACCCGGAGGATTGGCCCGGCTCAGGTCCTGTGCCAGGGAATTAAACACCGTGACATCGGCCCCTCTGAATCTATAGATCGATTGCTTTTCGTCCCCTACAAAAAAAAGCTTGTTCTCTTCCAGGTCCTCCGGTAAGGGGATGCCATCGCAGAGGCGGTCCCGTTTTTCTGCAAGCAGAAACAGGAGATCCCGCTGGAGTCCATTGGTGTCCTGGAACTCATCAATCATGATGGCCCGAATTTCTTCTTTGTAAAATTGGCGGAGGGCCCTATCGTTTTTTAGAATATCCAGGGCAAGTTCAGAGAGGTCCCGAAAAGAAAGAAGGGCCCTCTGGCGTCGCTCCCGGTTAAACCGCTGGGCAAAATCATCCAGAACAATGCCCAGGGCCTGATAAACTTCTTTGTAAATCACAAAGATTTCTACCTGTGCCAGTTTTTCCTTCACCTCTCTCAGTTGGGTAAGAAGCTCCTTCCACTCCACAAGAAAAGGCCTGGTAAGCCGGCCCTTGGGCATACCCGTTTCTTTAGCCCACCTGAGAAACTCGGCGGGCAACTTCCCCGTCCTTTCATATTCCCCGGCCCAGCGCTCTAACATTCGAAGTGGCTCTTGATAGTTCTGGGGGACCTCATAGGTTTCTCCCAGGGCTACGAATCTCTTAAGAATTTCCTCCCCTTCGTCTTGTTTTCTTTGATATTGTCGCTCCGCGTCCTGTAACAGGCCCTCGAGAGCCCCGGTAAATGTTTTTTGAGGGATTAACGAAACATGTTCGATGGCGAGGTTAACAAAAAAATCCTCCACCACCCTATCAAACGACGCCAAGGCCACGAGGGTACGGACCGCCCTATTATCCCGGTGTTCCATCAAACATTCCAGGGCACAGTGGCGGGCCAGGTCTTCCAGCGCCAGGGGCTCCACCATAAAAGAAGGAGAAATGCCATAGGTGGTACACCCACTGCGAACAATAGTGGCGCAGAAGGAATCGAGGGTAGCGATTCGGGCTTCGTGGAAATGTTCCAGTTGTTCCGCAAGAAACCCATCGGGCCCCTGGAGATGCTCTTCCTGTAAACGCCGATAGATACGGTCCAGCATTTCCATGGCCGCTTTGCGGGTAAACGTTAGGGTAAGGATCGAGCGAACCGGCAGCCGCCGTTCCTTTACAAGCCGCACGTACCGTTCACTGAGAATAGCCGTTTTTCCCGACCCTGCCCCGGCGGCAACTACCACATTGTGATCCGCCTGACAGGCCGCTTCTTGAAAGACATCCAGTTTCATAGGTGCGTATCTCTCCATTCTTCAGGAGCATAGCCCTTCCATCGTCCCGAAAGGCGATCCGCCGCAAAAGGAACTCGACACACGGACCGAACCGAACAATCCTCACACACCTCTTGATGCTCCAGGTCCGGTACGGGGAAATCCCCCGATTCAAGGGCCTCAATGTATGCTTCACAGAGCCAATCCACCATCTCAAGGGTAGCTTCGTAGTCATCCCGGGTAACTGGTAAACGGCGCCTGTTCGCTGCAGATCCTATGGGATCAATCACCTTCTGCAGATTTCCCTCTTCTAGCGAATACAAGCGGGCCCGATTCACCTTTCTGCATTTTGCCTCTATCGGGGTGTGTTCCACCATCCGGATATACGCCGCTATTTGAAGGTCGTACCTGTTTTCCCGGGAGGGAAGGGTGTTTTCCTGGAAAAGCAGGGCCCCCGGATCGGGAAGCCGCTTTCGCTTAAAATCGGTAATCATGAGGTTCCCCTCCCTGTCCATCGTCAAAAGGTCAATTCGTCCAGCCAGTCGGTAGGGAGAACCTTCGCCTTCTTTTCGAGGCAAGGCATAGGAGGCCCCATCGAATTCCACCCCCACGATGCGGTGCCCTGAGAGGTTCTCCATATCCTGGGCCAAGTAGTCCCGTAGACGTCCCCCAATACGGGTAATCAGCATGTTGTAAACCTCTTCCTGGAATACCCCCTCCTGGCGCGTAAAGGTCTTTCGTACCGCTTCGATATGGGTATCGAGAATTTTCTGATACCGCTCCAATTGCCCCCTTTCGAGGGTCCCCTCTTTCTGCAGTTCCTTAAAAAAGCCCTCCAGAATAGCATGGTACACCAACCCCTCGTCTCGGGCATCCACGGTGACCACCTCTGTTTCCAGTTCCTGTATCCGCAGGGCCTGCTGCAAAAACCACGCATAGGGGCAGCGAAGAAAGAGGTTTAAGCTCGAGGGGGAAATTTCGTTTTTGAATCGAGCTTGTATTTCTTTTAACAGGGTCGAATCCTCCAGGGATTCTCGCCGAAGGTCATACCAGAGGTGGCCCCCTCCCTGGGGGTAGTGCCGCCGGGCAAGGCGCGTGGCCGCAAGGGCCTGGGCAGCGGTTTCTGAACCACCCAGGGAATCGCGCTTCTCGTAGGGATCCTGCTGGAACACCCAGCTAACCAGATCCCCCAGGGATATTCCCGGCGACATACGGGGAGCCTGTCCTGGCGAAGAGGCTCCCCCGGGATTCCACTCCACAATCCGGAGGGCCTGATGGGGCAAACAATAGGAACCATCCAGGGTCCGCTGGGGAACCGTAAAAAACACCACGTCACTCCCCCCTTTATAGGCCTCGATAAAAAAGGGAGTAAGGTCCTTGTTTTTTATTCCCAGGGCGGCCTTCCGATCTTCCCGCACTAAGGGGCCCTCATCAGCCGCCACGGAAAGGGCGTCCTGGCTGGCATTCATCACGATATGCAGGGGACCCCCACAGCCTGCCGCAACCCGGTAAGGATATACCCGGATTCCCGCCCCTTTCCCCTGGGTCACATAGGGGGTTTGCTTCAGGTGCTGGATAAATAACGCATAGGGGTTCTCTACCGCAAAATCCTGTAAAGAGGTCTCAAGACGAATTAACTGTTCAAGCTCATCCTGGGCAATCGCAAAGACCGGATCCACCAGGTCATCCATGACAGATCGATCGATAAAAGCGGTGATAAACTCATCAAGATATTTCTTCAGCTTCTCAAAAGAGGGGGCAGCAAGACACTTCTGGACCTGTCGTTTGAGTCTCTGATAGTACGCTTCTAATTCCGTCACCGCCGGTCCATACCACCCTTTTGCGACGAGGTCCTGGTCCGAAAAGTCCTTTACCTTTTTAAAAGTTTCAAGCCATACATCCTGGGGCGTCTCTCCTTCCCGAAAGCCCGCAAGACAACGAAAGAGTTTCCCAAATTCCAGAAGCCATAGATTCTTTTTTCGTTCTTTCCAGGGGATTGCCCCATCTTCCAGAAAGTAGCGAAGGGCATCGTAGGACCAGAGGGATGCTTCTACTTCCTGCATCCGGAGGAAAAAACTTCCCCCCGGTAATTCGGCCAAAAAGCGCCCCTGTTGAATCTGGAGGGGCACATCCCGCAGGGCGCTTTCCAACTGCAGGAGTTCCCGGTACTTTTCCAGTTCCGGTATCGATATCAGGATATCCTGACAACGGTAAAGGCCACGCTGGAGGAGTTCCCGCAGCAACAGCACCACGAATCGAACCTCTTCCCGGATCGTAGAAAAAGAGAGAGCCCCCTGGTGCAGCCCCCGGAGTAGGGTGGTAAGACGCGCACTTTTCTCCTCTTCCGAAGGTCCGATAGCCGGAGAATCCAAAAACGGGGTTTCTTTGTGCTGGCGCTGGGCTTCGTTTTCTGGAACGTCGCCGGCTCCCCCCTTTTGCAGGCCTCCTCGGTCCAGCACGGAAAGGGGAACCCTTTTCACTCCAGAGGGCAGGGCCCCTTCAAATTGATCCCAATCTTCCAGTAATTCGGGGAAAAAGATAATCCACTCAGCGGGATTCCCCGAGAACACCCCTTCTCTCCAGGAGGGCTCAAAAAAACCCTGTTTTGTAAGGAATTGGGCGTACCAATGATACAAAAGAATTACATCTCGATAGTACGGGTCCTGTACCTGCTGAAACCAGGACGGCATCGAGAAGGATAGGCCATCTGAGAAAAAGAATGGCGCCGATGTGGAACCTTCGGGGGCGGAGCCGGCCCTTCCATCCTGTTTAGTTCTGGCGGTCTGGTTTGCAATGGCCTCAACTATTTTTTTAAGAGCCGGAAGGAGTTCCGCCACGTAGGGCACAAAGACCTGATATTCCGCCGCATAAGCGTGTGGAATGAGCTGATACAAAAGGAGCTTCCCTTCCTGGGTGTGTGTTTTATTTTCTCTTAAACAGTGGGTAGCAAAAAGGAGCCGTAACAGTCGATTAGCGGGCCGGAGTTTTTCTTCCCGCTGCGAAAGGGCCTCTTCCTTAAACACGTCCCAGGCAATAAAACGCCGCAGGTCCAGGGGCTTACCGGTGGCCACGCAGGTGGTTTCTGCCCAATGCCGGGCAACTACCGAGGAAGGGAAAACAAAGCGAACCGTTCTATCCTGGAGATGGTTCAAAATGATGGGAAGCACACCCGCAGAAAGGTCCATGGAGATAGTATAGCATGGATAGAAAAAAAGTATGAAGGAGCGCTGTGGCCTTTTGAAGGACCCGGCTAGCGGATAACCCCTTCAGGGAACAACTTCATCGAACGATAAGAAGATGCCGCTCTTCTGCAAGGAAGGGGACCTCCACAGGGATGGCCTGCCAGTTCCCCGCCAGCGACACCTTTTCAAGAGGGACCATTTCTTCTGTTATCTTTTCCCGGCGCCCCTTATAGGCCGCAATGAGCCCACCCGGCGTTAACCTCTCCCGCATGGTTTTAAGTAGTTTCGCATCCAGGGGATGGAAGGCCCGAAAGGTGATGATATCAAAGGGACCGCTCCGGGAACGCTCAAGGTCGCTCTCTTCCACCCGAACCGAGGGCAGGTGCAGAACCGCCAGGGTGTTCTGCAAAAAACCTGCCCGTCGTCCCATCCGTTCTATCAGGGTGATACGCCAATGGGGACAGCAGATCGCCAGGGGGATCCCCGGCAAGCCCGCTCCGCTCCCCACATCGGCAAGCGTAAGCGGGGCGATGGGGGCCCTCTGGGCCGCCGAGGACTGGTCTTTTCCCCCGGCAAGGGAAGCAGGGGAAGGCTGCTCAGGACGCCATTCTTTCCCTTCCCCTTCCAACAGGTTAAGCAGTATCCCCAGGGGAGCAAGAGAATCGAGGAGGTGTTTTACCACCAATTCTTTTCGATCCGCCGTGCCCACAAGACCATAGACAGGATTAAACAGCTCTATTTCATCGATATACTGCAAGAGAAGCCCCTGGGTCTCCGCTTCCCGCCCTGCCAGAAGTTCCTTAAACAGGGGATACCGCTCACAGAGGGTGCTTATTCCTTGCGAAAGGAGTTCCTCCTCCCTCACCGTTTTTTATCCTTCTCCTGCATTTTCCGAAGGGCCTCCGCAAAGGGATTGTACATGGTACCATCATCGTCCCTATCATTTCTTCCAGAGGTTTTTCCTGGTCCCCACTGGTCCTTTGCGGGTTTTCCAGACTGATGGGGACGTTCAGAACCGGACACCGCACCACCCCCGGCCGGCGCTTTCGCTGTGGTTACCACAACGCGGCGCTTTTCTCCTTCTTTTTTCGCTCCCCCAATCGCTGGCTTTGCGGCGGCCGTGGCCGACCCACTTCCACTCGATTGGCTCTTCAGAGAAAGGCTGATGCGCCGCCTATCCGTATCAAGACCAATGATGCGGAACTGCCGCACATCCCCCACCTTGAGCACTTCCATGGGATCCTGCACAAAGTGATCGGCCATCTCGCTGATATGGAGCAGGGCCGTTTCTTTTATCCCCAGGTCCACGAAGGCCCCAAAGTCCACCACATTTTTCACCTTCCCCGTGACCACCATCCCTTCCCGCAGGTCTTCAAAAGACACTACCCCTTTTTGCATCACCGGTTTGGGGTAATCTTCCCGGGGGTCCCGGTTGGGCTTTTTCAATTCCTCTTCCAGATCCGTCAGGGTGGTGTCTCCCACCCCATATTTTTCTTTAAGGAGTCTTCGATCTTCCGCCGAAAGGCTCCCCTTATTTTTAAGGATCCCGTAGATTTCCCGGGCAATTTCGTAATTTTCGGGGTGAACCCAGGTATTATCCAGGGGATCGGGGCTTTCGGGGATTTTTAAGAAACCGGCACACTGCTCAAAAGTCTTGGGGCCCATTCCCGGCACCTGGAGAAGCTCCTGCCGACTGAGGATCTTCCCCTTTTCCTCCCGGTATTTCACCAATTTCTTAGCCAGGGAACTGTTAATACCCGACACATACTTAAGGAGCGAAAAGCTCGCCGTATTCAGATTTACCCCGACATTGTTCACCACCGACTGGACTACTTCATCCAGGGTTTCGGAAAGCTTCTTCTGGTTCACATCGTGCTGGTATAACCCAACGCCGATAGACTTAGGATCAATCTTGACCAGTTCCGCCAGGGGATCCTGCAAACGCCGACCAATGGAGATAGCCCCCCGGATGGTAAGGTCCAGGTCGGGGAATTCCTCCCGGGCGATGTCGCTGGCCGAATACACCGACGCCCCGTCTTCATCCACCACGGTATACAGGACCTCCAGACTGTTTTCGCTAATCACCTGGGAAACCAGTTCCTGCACTTCGTGGGTGCCGGTCCCGTTCCCCACCGCAATGAGTTGAACATTGTAACTTTTAATCCCTTCAAGGAGAGTTTTCTTTGCTTCCTCCGGCCGATGCTGGTAGATAACAAAACTTCCCAGGTATTTGCCGGTCTCATCAAGGGCGGCGCACTTGGTCCCCGTCCGAATACCGGGGTCAATGCCCAACACCCGGGTCCCCTTAATGGGCTGCTGCATGAGAAGATTCTTCAGGTTCTGGCTAAAGACAGAAATACCGTGATCATCGGCGGCTTCGCTCTGATCGCCCCGGATTTCCCGGATAACCGCGGGGGACAGAAGGCGTTTAAGCCCATCCTCGATAGCCGTTTTATGATAGTCGTTATGAATCAGGTAACGACTCTGGAGCAGTTCCGTAGCCCGGTTTTCGTCCACATCGATGGTTACTTCCAGTTCTCCTTCCCGTTCGCCCCGATTAATCGCCAGGATCCGGTGGGGCTTAATCTGAGAAAGGGGTTCCTGGTAATCCCAATACATCTGGTAGGTGCTGGTCTTTCGTTTTTCTTCGTCCCCCAGGCCTTTTACGATGATTCTCCCATCGGCAAGATAGAAATCCTTAATTTTCTTGCGATTATCCGGGTCCTGGGCGACCTCTTCGGCAATGATATCCATCGCCCCCTGCAGGGCATCGTCCACGGTAGGCACCGAAAGCTCAGGATGTTCGGGATCCTCCTTGATGAATTCCCGGGCCTTCTCCCGCAGGGGCGCCGCCTCAAGTTCCTTCATGGCCACAGCCAGGGGTTCAAGCCCTTTTTCTTGAGCCACCATGCCCCGGGTTTTCTTTTTCCGTTTGAAGGGAGCATAGATATCTTCTAATTCCGCTAATGTGGCGGCCTTCGTTATGTTTTCATAGAGGGTCTCTGTCAGTTTTCCCTGCTCAAAAATGCTCCGGATAATCTCAATCCGGCGACTTTCCAGGTTCTTCCCGCTGGTAAAAAGGTGATCTATTTCCCGTACCTGGACTTCGTCCAGGCTTCCCGTTTTTTCTTTCCGGTATCGGGCGATAAAAGGAACCGTACACCCTTCGTTAAAAAGGCTGATAACCGCTGAAACCTGACTCAGGTTAATCGAGAGGGTTTCAGCAATCCGTTTCATCAAGGCCACTTCGTTGACCACGAGACTATCAATAAATTCCTGTGTTAATTCCATGGGGCAAAATTGTACTCAGGGCTTTGAAAAAGTAAAGAGGCTGAACCTCCAGAAGGCGGCGCTTTTGCATGCATTCCTGTTTTTAAATGAATTAGCAGAAAATAGATATTTTTGCAAATATATATCATAAAATATTATATAATGCGGAATACTCTTGAATAAAACAACAAATAAGCATATTTTCTATATTTATCATGAATCTCAATTCGTTTCTTAAAGAAAAGGGGGAATTTGTTCCCCGAACCTTCGAAATAGGAAAAGCCTTTCCGTATAGCCGAGAAAATTTAGTCAAAGACCTTATCGCGGGGCTTACCGTCGGGATTGTGGCCCTTCCCCTGGCCATGGCCTTTAGCATCGCCGCGGGGGGTAGCCCCGCCCAGGGATTGTATACCGCCATCTTTGCTGGTTTTTTCATTAGCCTCCTCGGCGGGAGCCGTTACCAGATTGCGGGACCTACGGGGGCCTTTGTTGTCATCATCTACGGCGTAATTTCCCGTCAGGGGATGGAAGGGCTTATTGTGGCCACCCTGTTAGCGGGGCTTATGCTCATAGTGATGGGCCTTTCGGGGCTTGGTCGGCTCATTAAATTCATCCCCTATCCGGTTACCACCGGCTTTACCACCGGCATAGCCCTGTTAATCTTCTCTCAACAGGTAAAGGATTTCTTAGGCCTTTCCATCGAAAAGGTGTCCCCCGAATTCTTTGAAAAATGGGTTCAGTACATCGAAAACATCGGGAGCTTTAATCCCCTCACCCTGACGGTAGGGATGGGCACCATTCTTATCATCGTAGGAATCCGCCGGTTCTTTCCCCGGATTCCCGCTTCGGTGGTGGGGGTAACCATCGCCACCCTGGTATGCGTCATCTTCCGCTTACCCGTCGAAACCATTGGGTCCCGTTTTGGGGCCATCCCAGCAAGCCTTCCCCTCCCCCACATACCGTCCTTTCAGTGGGCAACCCTTCGGGCGGTGTTTCCTGACGCGGTGACCATCGCCCTCCTGGCGGCAATAGAGTCCCTTCTCTCGGCGGTGGTGGCCGACGGTATGACCGGCGACCGCCACAAGGCAAACATGGAACTTGTGGCCCAGGGAGTGGGGAACATAGCGAGTGCCCTTTTTGGGGGAATCCCCGCAACCGGCGCCATCGCCCGCACGGCCACCAACATTAAATCGGGGGCCCAGAGCCCCATAGCGGGGATGGTCCATGCCCTTACTCTTCTTCTCTTTGTGTTATTCCTGGCGCCCCTCGCGTCGGTCATTCCCCTGGTGAGCCTTTCGGCGGTTCTTATGGTCGTAGCCTGGGACATGAGTGAATTGCATCGGTTCGTCAGCATTATCCGCAAGTCTCCCCGAAGTGACATGATCGTACTCCTTACCACCTTTGCCCTTACGGTCCTCATCGACCTAACGGTGGCGGTAGAAGTAGGGGTTGTGCTGGCGGCATTCCTTTTCCTGCGGCGCATGGTAGAAACCGCGGAGATTCGTCCTGGCAGCCCTGACATCGGTTCAGAACTTGTGTATGGACCGAACAACGAACATCCCCATGAGTTACCCCGCCATGCAAAGGACATAGAAATTTACGAAATCACGGGGCCCTTCTTTTTTGGGGTAGCCGATATTCTCCAGGATACCCTCATGACCCTGGAGAAAAAGCCGAGGGTATTCATTTTACAGCTTGCCCAGGTGCCAGCCATCGATTCCACCGGCATTGCGGCCCTGGAGTCTTTCCTGCGGTATTGCAAAAAACATCACATCAGCCTCCTTCTCTGCGAAATTCGAGAACAACCCCGACGGGCCCTTGAAAAGGCCGGTTTTATTCAGGAGTTAGGGGAAGAATATCTCTGTTCAACCCTGGATGAAGCCTTGAAAAAAGCGGAAGCTCAAAAAAAGACAAGAAGGCATAAGCTGGGGACATTACGGTAGCGCACGGCAGTAGCGGGCGGCCCCATCTTCTGGACAGTAATAGGGATAGTAAGATGGGAGCCGCAGGGCTGCTTTTTAAAACAGGTTCCCCCCTTAGCTGGTTACAGCAGAAGAAACCTGGGCATCGTCTTTTAGAAAAGCGGGGGTACTTTAAAAACATATACTAGCCTTTTTGTACCAGACAACCTATTCGGCAAGTTCAGATTTGTTACTAAAAAAGCTCTCAAACCGGGACCAGAGAACCACTTCCGGCCTTGGGGTAATAACTATTTTCTGTAATTAACCCTACCACAACCACAGAAATCCCTCTATAATCAAGAAACAAAGAGGGACAACAATGTCACAGTGGCTTGTTGAGAATATACTTAAGGGAATCAAACAAGCTCATGAACTCTATTACAGGCTTGTTCTCCTTGTAGGGCCTTCTGGTTCAGGGAAAACTACAGTACTCCAGCAAATTCATGAACGGACCGGGATACCACTCATCAACATTAATCGTGAGCTTTCTCGTCGTTTGCTTGAACTAAACGAAAAACAGCGAATATTACAGATATCACCGCTACTTACCGACCTTATCCAGACATACCCAGGTGATATAGTTCTCCTAGATAATCTTGAAATACTTTTTGATATTTCCCTGAAGCAGGATCCTTTACGGCTACTTCTGGGGCTCTCTCGTATAAAAACAATAGGGGCCGCATGGAATGGTATAATAGAAAACAATCATGTAGTGTATGCTATGCCAGATCATCCCGAATATAGACGGTATGAACTAGGCAATTTTTTGGTGTTTACACCGGAAATTTAGTGGGAGCGTTACCTTATTATGAAATACGGAGAATTAATTCAATTTAATCCTATTGAATCGGTGGTGCAGCTACGGGATGCCAACGAGATATCGGCGGCCCGACGGCTTATTCAAACCTACGTTATCTCCTCGGAAATGGCCGAGCGACTCATTCATGTAGTCTTTCCCCAGTTACAATTTGACCAACCCACGGACAACAAGGCTCTTTTGGTGGTGGGTAACTACGGAACCGGTAAATCCCACCTGATGTCCGTCATATCCGCGGTGGCGGAAAAGGGCGAACTGGTGAATTCTTTGAACAACCCAAGCGTCGCCGCGGCCGCCGGGAAGATCGCCGGACGCTTTCAGGTTATCCGCACCGAACTGGGGGCCACCACCATGTCGTTGCGGGATATTCTCGTCGCTGAGATCGAGGAACAATTAGCGGCCATTGGAGTTCACTACACCTTCCCGCCCCCAGAGAAGGTGATCAACAACAAGCGGGCCTTCGAAGAGATGATGAGCGCCTTTCACAGGATTTATCCCGAGCAGGGCTTGCTCCTTGTGGTGGATGAGCTACTCGATTACCTGCGCACCCGCAAAGACCAGGAACTGATCCTGGACCTGAATTTTTTGCGGGAAATCGGCGAGGTATGTAAGGACCTGCGGTTCCGGTTTATGGCGGGGGTGCAGGAAGCCATTTTTGACAACTCCCGTTTTAATTTTGTCGCCGATAGCATTCGCCGGGTCAAGGATCGTTTTGAGCAAATTCTGATTGCCCGCACCGATGTCAAGTTTGTGGTGGCCGAGCGGCTGTTAAAGAAAAGCGCCGACCAACAGGAAAAGATCCGGGCTTATCTTATGCCCTTTGCAAAGTTCTATGGCCGCATGAATGAGCGGATGGATGAGTTTGTCCGTCTTTTTCCGGTGCATCCGGACTATGTGGATGTTTTTGAGCGGATTACCGTGGCGGAAAAACGGGAGGTCCTTAAAACCCTTTCGCTGGCGATTAAAAAATTGCTGGATCAGGAGATCCCCACTGACCGCCCGGGGATCATCGCCTATGACAGCTATTGGACAAACCTGCGCGAAAATCCTTCGTTCCGGGCAGTGCCGGATATCAAGGCGGTCATTGATTGTAGCGCGGTCCTGGAGTCGCGGGTCCAGCAGGCCTTTACCCGGCCAGCTTACAAACCCATGGCAATCCAACTGATTCATGCCCTTTCTGTCCATAGGCTCACCACCGGCGATATTTACGCTCCCCTGGGGGCCACCCCCGAAGAACTGCGGGATGGGCTTTGTCTGTATCAGCCGGGTATCGAAGAGTTAGGGGGAGACCCCGCCCAGGATCTTTTGTCCCAGGTGGAGACGGTCCTTCGGGAAATTCACCGAACCGTAAGCGGTCAATTTATTTCTTCTAATCCGGATAACCGCCAATACTACCTGGATCTTAAAAAAAGCGACGATTACGACGCGCTCATCGAAAGGCGAGCCGAAAGCCTGGATCAGAATCAACTGGACCGGTATTTCTACGATGCCCTTCGGCAGATCATGGAATGCAGTGATCAAACCTGGGTAACGGGTTACAAAATCTGGCAACATGAAATTGAATGGCGGGAACGGAAGGTGACCCGGCAGGGATACCTCTTTTTTGGAACCCCCAACGAACGCTCCACCGCCGTTCCCTTCCGGGATTTCTACATCTATTTTATCCAGCCTATCAATCCACCCCGTTTTAAGGATGAAAAAAAAGCGGACGAACTGTTTTTCCGCTTAGTCCATAAGGACGAGCAATTCCTGACCGCCCTGAACCGTTATGCGGCGGCCCTGGATCTGGCCTCTACTTCCTCGGGCCAGGCAAAAGCCACCTACGAAGCCAAGGCCCGGACATTTTCGGATGAACTGGGTCAGTGGTTGCGGAAAAATATGACCACCTCCTTTGAAGTAACCTACCAGGGAAAGAGCAAAACCATGGCCGAGTGGCTTAAAAGCGCAGGAGCCGGAACCATGCGGGGTGCTGGTTTTTCGCAGGAAGGCGTGAATTTCCGGGATTTTGTGAACCTGATTGCGGGGTTGTGCTTTAAAGTCCATTTCGAAGATCTGGCCCCGGAATACCCCATCTTTTCGGTACTGATTACGGGGGCTAATCGCCGCCAGGCCGCGCAGGAGGCTCTTCGAGCCATCGCGGGTCAGGGCAAGACCAAGCAGGCCATCGCGGTGTTGAGCGCCCTGGAACTTCTGGATGGGGAAAAACTCACCCCTGCCCAGTCCCGATATGCCCGTTTCATTCTGGAAGCCCTGAAAGAGAAAGGTCAGGGGCAGGTGCTGAACCGGGCTGAGATAATCCAGGATGTGCATGGGGTGGAATACCTGGGGGTCGAGCGGTATCGCCTGGAGGCGGAATGGGTAGTGGTGCTCCTTGCGGCCATGGTATATGCGGGCGAAATTGTGCTAGCCATTCCGGGCAAGAAATTCGATGCCTCGAACCTGGCGCTGCTGGCCGGAACCAATTTTGATGACCTTATCAATTTTAAACACATTGAAAGACCCAAGGACTGGAATATCCCTGCCCTGAAAGCCCTTTTTGAGTTGCTGGGACTCGCCCCGGGGCTTGCCCAGCTGATTACCCAGGGGCAAGAAGAACCGGTGCAGGCCCTGCAAGCCGCGGTAGCCAAACAAATCGACGACATCATCCAGCTCCAGCAGTCCTTAAAGGAGGGCACCTATTTTTGGGGACAGAGTCTTTATTCTGAGACGGAGCTGCAAAAACGGGCGACCCAGCTCGCGGCCATGAAAGAGTTTTTGGAAAGCCTCCAGGTGTACACCACCCTCGGGAAGCTGAAGAATTTCCGGTATGAGACTGCGGATGTGGAAGAACAGAAAGGGCTGTTACAGGCCATTCTTGAAATTAGGGCACAACAAAAAGTGGTAGCAGACCTAGAAAGAATCGCCTCGTATCTTTCCAAAGCAGAGGCGGCGCTCCCCGAAGACCACGAATGGCTTGGGATGGTAAAAGAGGTTCGGCAAGAAATGTTACACCAGATCACCGATCCCGCTATGCGGAATCGGCCGGATTTTTACCCCCAGAGCCAGCGCAGGCTTGAGGAACTGAAACAGGCGTACATAGCGGTCTACCAGGCTTTGCACGCTAAAACCCGGCTCGGGGCAAAGGAAGACAAACATAAGAAGGCTTTGTTAGCCGATGAAAGAATCAAAGTTTTGCAGAAGCTATCCACCATTGACCTGTTGCCCCGCCAGCAGTTGGTGGATTTCCTGCATCGCCTGGGAGAATTAAAAACCTGTTTTGCCCTGACCGAGCAGGATTTACATGCGGGGCCGGTGTGTCCCCACTGCGGCTTTAGGCCCAATCAAGAGAGCGTCGGTGCCTCGGCGGCAAGCCGTTTGAACGCCCTCGAAGCAGAACTGGATGCCATCCTGGCGGCATGGACCAAAACCCTGCTGGATAACCTGCAGGACCCCATTACCCAAAGCAACCTGAACCTTTTAAAAGAAGACCAGCGGAAAACCATCGATAGCTTTATCAAAAGCAAACACTTACCGGATGCGGTGGACCAGGACTTTATCCGGGCCTTGCAGGAAGTCCTGTCGGGGCTTATTAAAATATCGGTTCAGATGACGGACCTGCGGGATGCCCTAGGCGGCGGCGCCCCCGCAACCCCCGAAGAACTGCGCAAACGGTTCGATGCCTACCTTGAAACCCTGATCAAAGGCAAAGAACCCGCCAAGGTGCGGATTGTGCTGGAATAGGGAGGCGGGATGGCCCTTTCTATACACGAACCCCCTAGCTCTATACACATGTGGTATGGTTTCTATACCGATGTGTATAAAGCGTGTATAGAAAAACATAGTGCGATCGGGCCTAGCTTTGTCCGGCGCACCCTGAGACTCGTAGGAGGATGTTCGTAAATGTCACAGGAACAAGATTTATTTGATACTTACCCCCAGGAAGAAGCCGCTTCGGCTTCGCCGGTAACCTGTCTGGGGATGACCTTCCCTAACGACGCGGCCCGCCGGGCCTATTTTACCGAGGAACTGCGCAAAAAACTAAAGGACCCGGAGTTTCGAAACATCGAAGGCTTTCCCATTGCAAGCGACGAGGCCATCCTGGCCCTGTCGGATCCGCCCTACTACACCGCCTGTCCCAACCCCTGGATCGCCGAGATGATTAAAGCCTGGGAAGCAGAAAAGCCCCCCAAGGGCGAGGACTACCACTACCACCGGGAACCCTTTGCGGCCGATGTCAGCGAAGGGAAAAACGATCCCATTTACAACGCCCATTCCTACCACACCAAGGTACCCCACAAGGCGATTATGCGCTACATTCTGCACTACACCGAGCCGGGGGACATTGTCTTTGATGGCTTTTGCGGCACCGGCATGACCGGCGTGGCGGCCCAGCTCTGCGGCGACCGGTCCACGGTGGAATCCCTGGGCTACAAAGTTGATGCCGATGGCGTTATTTACCAGGAAGAACAGGACGAGGCGGGGAAAACCATCTGGAAGCCCTTTTCTCGCCTTGGCGCCCGCCGGGCGGTGTTAAACGACCTTTCGCCTGCGGCGACCTTTATTGCCTACAACTACAACACCCCCGTGGATGTAAAGGCCTTTGAGCGGGAGGCCCGGCGCATCTTAAAAGAAGTGGAAGACGAGTGCGGCTGGATGTACGAGACCCTCCACACCGACGGTAAAACCAGGGGAAAAATCAACTATACCGTGTGGAGCGATGTGTTTATCTGCCCCGATTGCAGTGGGGAGGTGGTGTTTTGGGACGCCGCGGTGGACCAGGCCGCGGGCAAGGTGCGGGAGGAGTTCCCCTGCCCCCACTGCGGGGCCCTGCTTACCAAGCGGCGCATGGACCGCGCCTGGGTTAATAAATACGACAGTGCCCTGAAACAGACCATCCGGCAGGCCAAGCAGGTGCCGGTGCTGATTAACTACACCGTCCAGGGGAAACGGGCGGACAAAAAACCCGATGCCTTTGACCTGGAACTAATCGAAAAAATTGAACAGAGCGAGATCCCCTACTGGTTCCCGACGGAC
>ERZ795046.1773-NODE-1773-length-20676-cov-193.626691_pt1 | contig 20676 bp, 20 predicted proteins | sample MGYA00375130_ERZ795046 | MGnify/ENA primary metagenome ERZ795046 (study PRJEB30175, sample SAMN05720202) | activated sludge metagenome | isolation source: anaerobic digester from wastewater treatment plant | place: Japan | collected 2015-05-15 ...
GAACCTGCCTGGTTGTGTAGGGCAGTAAGAGCCCCCTCAAGATGTCTGACCAGTCGCTCCGCTCCTCGCTGCAGCAGTACTCCTTAGCGAGGGAGAAAGACAGCGCAACATGCTTACCGCTCTGGAACACCTCGAGGGCCGGCTTGATGTTCTCGAGCTTCAGATCCGGCTTTCCGGCTCGCTTCTCGCGGAAGATGTGCTGCCTGACGTCCTCGGGGAGCTCCCCATCAAGCTCGAAGGTCTCGATGTTCTTTTCGGTCGGCGGGCTCTTGCATAGAACCACTGCATGGAACCCACACCCAGACATCGAGACCTCGACAAATGGGGATTTGAGGGCCCTTAGGAACCGGTCCGCCTCTGGGTGGACCCATCCAGTCTGAGGGTCGCGGACGCAGTCCAGATCCACAAACACTATCTGGGCCTCGCCGTCCAGGGCTCGCCTGCACACCCAGCCGATGCCGTCGGCTCCATACAGCTTCCTGGTTCGCAGAGCCTCCACGGCCTCTGGGAACGATACCCACTTCGCGGGGTCATTCCATCCGGCAGACGTCCACATCTTGCTCTGGGGATCCCAGCCGAAGGGCTGTTTTTCCCTCCTGAGCACGAATTGCCGCTTATCCCGCATGAACTCAGGCAGGACGGCGGCCCTTGGTGGCGAGGAGATCATCTCCCCTCGCCCCCTGCCCGGCAGTGGATATTATCGTACGGTAAATGATATGCACTAATCACATATATGGTACGATCACCATACGGTAAATGATATATACTGAACCAGCATATGGTATAATTGTACATACTAAACACGGTTTTCATGTGAGATCACCTCTTGGGCCTCGAGGGGTTCACAGAGGTCGACTCGCTGGGGGTGCGGTCGCCCGCGACCTGTTCCCCGTTTTCATCCTCTATTCCCTATGCGACACAGTCCCAATGCCTCTCTAAGAACTCGGAAACGGCCTTCTCAATAACTCTCGATCTCGACCTGTAACCGCATGTGTTGTGTTTCACAAAATAGTCGAGCCTGTTTCTCGTCTCAGCGTCCGCGTACATACTAAATACGGTTTTCATGTCTTTTACACCTCCATAGCTGCTATATATTCTAACTTCTTTAAAGCTGTCGCTTTTCCCTCACCATCCCTGCCTGAACTGCCTTTTTGTCGGCTCGTTCATTCCAGATGATGTATGAATTTGCCCCCCCCTTGGCGCGCATACCCCTGATGGAAGAGGGCAAAAACATGTTTATAAAATGATCCGAATTTTAATTTACACATTCGTGATATTTATACTTGCTGCTAGCGATTTTTAAGCGACAGGTATTTAAGCGAACGAAGCAAAACCCTCGCAAAAATGGCCTAAATGTGAAAGTGACCACAGATCCCCTTGGGCCGGTGGTCAAAAGAAGGTGTTAGCAATGGAAAATAGAACCCACACGAATAAAAAGCTTTCCAGACCAAAAGGCACAGTTTTTGAGAGCATTCCATCCACGCTCAGAATTCAAAAGCGCTGGCTGCTGTGGAGAGAAGAGCTGCGAGACGGAGAGAAAACAAAAGTTCCAAAAACACCAACCGGCTCGAATGCAAGCGTTGCGGCCCCACAGACGTGGAGCGACTTTGAGACCGTAAAAAAGACGCTATCCGCGGGCTGGGCGACCGGCATCGGGTTCGTCCTCGGCGGCGGTGTCGTCGGCGTCGATCTCGATCGCTGCATCGACGATCAGGACAACATAGCACCGTGGGCTCAGGATATCGTTCACAGGCTGGACTCTTACACCGAGATATCGCCTTCAGGCAGAGGGCTGCATGTTCTTGTGAGAGCAGAGCTCCCTTCGGAGCTCCTGGATGGTCTCCCCAAAACCGGAATCAAAAAGCAGATAGAGAGCGGCGGCGCGATCGAAATTTACTGGACAGGCCGGTATTTCACCGTCACCGGTCACGCTCTCGTTGAGAAGAGCGTGGAGGCCAGGACGAAAGAAATTATCGCGCTTATTCAGGAGCTCAACGGAGCGCGTCCACAGCGGGCTGTGGAGACACCGGCAACCACAGCGGCGGCGGCTGGAGACGATGAAATCATCAAGCGTATAATTGCCTCAGATCAAAAAGAGAAGTTTCACAAGCTCTTTTTCGAGGGAGACACAAGCGAGTATGGCGGCGACGATTCCCGCGCGGATCTGGCGCTGTGCTCGATTTTAGCATATTGGACGAATAACGACATCCAGCAGATAGACCGCATTTTCAGGAGATCTAAGCTCTACCGGCCGAAATGGAATGAGAACCGAGGCGTTGACACATATGGTAACCTTACGATTCAAAAAGCTCTATGCAGAGACGAGGCGCCGACAAAAGCATCCACAGAGCAGAGGAGGGATGGCGACTATGGTCACGCTCAGATCCTCGCTCAAAAGCTGAATTGCCGGCTCAGATACGCTACCCACCGAGGGCTGTGGATGCTCTATGATGGGAAGCGCTGGGTTCCCAAAACTGAAAACGTCATCTCGAAGATGGCGGCGGATATACTCTTTCACGAGTATCTGCAGGAGCTCGCAAAAGCGAGCAGCAAGGAGCAGGTTCGCGCGCTGTCAGAGCGCTTGAAAGAGACTACTTTTTCAGCCAGGATTAACGGAGCTCTCTACTTCCTGAAGGGCTGGCCTGGATTTGTCACAGAGCCGGAGGAATGGGATAAAAACCCGTGGCTGCTCAATGTGAACAACGGGACGCTCGATCTCAAGACGGGCGAGTTCCGGCCGCATGATCCTGAGGATCTGATAACGCTCGTTGCTCCTGTGGACTACAACCCCTCGGCGGACTGTCCCCGCTGGAGGGCCCATATCGAGCGGTTTCTGCCAGATCCTGATGTCAGGAGACAGGTTCAGCGGGATCTCGGTAAATCGCTGCCTGGTGCGGTTCTGGAGGAATCCCTCCCAATCTGGTACGGCACCGGTGCCAACGGCAAATCCACCACGAGCCGCGTAATCATGAGCATCCTCGGCGGATATGCGAGGAGAGCAGCACCGGATCTGCTGATCCAGACGAAGCACGACCGCCACCCTACAGAGATCGCGGATCTCGTAGGTTCTCGTGTGGTCTTTAGCGTGGAGGTCGACGAGGCGAAGAAGTTGGCTGAGGTGCTTGTGAAAGAGCTCACCGGAGGAGACCGCAAAAAGGCTCGCTTTATGCGTCAGGACTTCTTCGAGTTCGAGCAGACTTTCTCAATCTTTATGATCGTTAACCACAAGCCGATCATAACAGGATCTGATGAGGCGATCTGGAGGCGTATTAGGCTCGTACCGTGGACGTATAGAATCCCGCCGGAGGAGAGGCGGCCACAGGATGAGGTGCTGGAGGAGCTGCTGGCTGAATCCTCCGGAATTTTGAACTGGCTAATCGAGGGCCTGAAGGACTGGCAGCGTGATAAGCTCTGGACGGCTCCAGCGGTTATAGCGGCCACAGACGATTACAGGGCAGAGCAGGACGTCCTGAAACCGTTCCTGGACGAGTGCTGTGTTTTGTGCCCACACTGCTCTGTACCGGTGAGCGTGCTCTACTCTGCATATCTCACATGGTGCGAGCGGACAGGAGAGACACCAATAAGCAAGAGATACTTCCGCCAAAAATTGATGAACAGAGGAGTATCGAGCCGGAAAGGAACTCACAACATTATGACATATTACGGTGTCCGCCTGAAGCCACAGGAGAAAGAGCAAAAACAGCAACAGGAGGCCACAAGGGTGGAATTGGGTGGAATGATTTCCGAAACTCCCTATATAGGCCATATGGAAAACTATGGGAACTTATTCCACCTAATTCCACCCGACCCCAAAAAATCAGCATCAGCGAGCTCTGTGGAGACAAATCACGAGCAGAAAGCGCCCATGCCCTCGCAGGAGCCAGAACCGGATAAATATATAGACGAAGTGACGGATCTGCCCTCCCAGCAGAGCGTGGACAAAAGCACCGAACCCTCGGCAGCGGACAGGCTATCAGAGCTCCAGCGGCGTGGTGATCTCTCACACATAGAGCAGCGTATCCTCGCAGAGCTCCAGCGCGCTGGTGCTGCGGGAAAGACGCTCTACGACATCGCCACAAACCTAGGGCTGGAGATACCACTCGCTCAGAAGGCACTAGAGCGCTTGAAATCGCTCTCCCTCGTGGAGGAGGCTGTGGCCGATGACGGTCTCAAGCGCTGGAGGCTGGCAGCATGACCGGACGGCCTCTAAAACCGAGAAGCGGCGCCGCAGCGAGGAAAAAGCTAGCGCAACGTAAGAAGAGCGCGTTTCTCGCGGCGCTCGATGCGGCTGTGGCCTTCTCCCCCCTCGCTGTGGAGAAAATCCGGCGCGGAGAAGTGCCCGATGCACAATTTTATTTACCGGCTCTTATGAAAAACAGGGAGCTCGCTAGAATTGTACTAAAAGAGCTCTCTCGCTGTGGAGATAAGCGCGTTTTTATATATGATGTAATATCGCGCGCGGTAGCGCAAAATAACGAAACAATTTTTTTGAAAGTGGAGGATAAAGCATGACAGAAGACGAAGCGAAAAAGAAGCCTCGGCGGCGCTCCTATGGCTGGATAACGATTCAGGAGCCTGAGGATTTGAAAATCGCGATCGTGCGGATGATTAATCGCATCCTATCGATGGATCACGACAAATCGATCGAGCAGGCCGGAAAGCTCGCATCTCTCGCCAACGCTTGGGTGAACGTGCACAGGCTAGCGCTGGAGACGCAGGAGCTCCAGGAGCTGAAGGAGCGTATCCACGCTCTGGAGGAGCTTGTGGAGAAGCACAGAGAACCGCCGATAAAGATCGAGGCAGCGAGGTGAGCGTGGATGCGGCGTAAGATCGAGGCGCTGAAGGAAGAACTGCGAAAGATCGAGAAGAAGATGCCTGTGGACACAGAGGGCGCGTGGAAAATTGAGACAGGTACGGATTTCGTGCGACTGATGTACTGGCTGCATTGTAATAATAAATTAGGCGACAAGAAAAAGCCGATTCCCAAAACCACGCTCACTGATGAGGCGCTGGAGAGGATCATTCACGAGATCGAGGAACATGGCGATGATATGTATTATTATTAATTTTTCGGAGGTGAAAAAAACATGGTGGATAGATGGCATTCGTTCACAGATGCTGAAGTCGTTGACAGAGCAGTCAACATGTTAGCGACCCGCTATCAGCTTTTTGAGAGCGAGAAAGACTCTAAAGTAGCAAAAGCAGCGTACAAGCTCGCAGAGATCGCGAGAGAGCGAGGCGTCAGGCCGTCAGAGCTCAGCGCGGAGGATTGCAGAGCGATACGGACATTTTCGTGACAGCTCGTATCTCGTTGTAAAAATCCCAGAACTGTGGTTAAACAAGTATTTCAAAATAACCTACCGTGTATCAAAAAACAGCGACACCGGAGCGATCGAGGGCATTTTTCCACACTGGACGCTGGACGAGGAGATGCTACTCTCCGACTGGGAGGCTGCGGGCTGCCCCACAGCATGGTTTCCTCCGGAGGAGAAGGAAGAGGAGACTTCCTAAACTCCTCTTTTCCAGCTAGACCGTTCCACATGATATCAGAATACGCCCCTCATGGCGCGTACACCCCTACCTGTCGAGGGCAAAAAGATATTCATACGCCAACACGGATTTTATTCAGGCGAGAATCGGCATCGTGGGGGGTAGCGCACCGGTGCAGCGTCAGCGGTGGTAGTGGAGGTGGAGGGAGAGAGACGAAATCCGCAGGGGGTTCACTCCGCTCAGCTCAGCTCCGCTCAGCTCTCCGAGGATGCGGTGCGGTACTGCTTCGAGATACGTTAACGTTAATATTCGCCGCACCATTTCTTCGGTGATGGCTGCAGAGTGACAGCCCCCTACTGCTCCTCCATGCAGCCATCTCGTTTTTCAACGTCTCTCTCTTTCTCCCCCCGCCCCCGATTGCGGAGATCACCACCACTACCACCCGCACTCGTCTCTCCATTAATGTGGTACTACCACCAGAGGAGCAGGAGAGAGGGGGTGTTGGTAGGCAGCGATCGATTGATGCGGCCCCGCTATCGCTTCTTCGGCGCTATGATGGACTCTGGCGCCTCCTCGATCGTGTAGATCGCATGCTTGAAGATGACCACCGTGCGGCCGTTCTGCATCTCGATTTCGATCTCGTACGTTGAAAAGCTCTTCAGCTCTCCTGTAATCGGCGGGAGCCCGGCCACCATGGGCGTGATCTTTACCCGCTTGTGGAGGAACCTGTCAAAATATCGGGTCTCCGGTGGCCGCCCCTTTTTCGGCTTTGCAGCCTCGCCCGCAGGCACTGGCGGCTTACCTCCCGTTACTGCCTCCGCCTCTCTTAACGCCACGCTCTCCTTCTCGCCCTCCGCCTTCAAGCCTGTTGATTCAATCTCCGTCATGTAAAATGAAATATGAAATCATGTGACTGCCATGCGTTGTAGTAATCCTCAGGCCAGGTTGAAAGTATGAACAGGAACGCATTTGGATAGTCGAACCAGCAGGACTCTGCAATCATCTTTTTCCCTTCTTTGTCCTCGGCTGTTGTTCTCACAATTCGATCTGTCTTCACACCATTAATCTCTTTTAAATATTTTGAGTCATCCGTATTCATGTTCCTGGTGTACCCTCTGCTGGCCAGATGTTTCTTATTCCACTCCTCAAGCGCTTCTGCTTTATATGCATCCTTCTTACCTTCAAATAAATAATTGAGTCCTTTCATAATCGACGTGAGTTTATACACATAAATCTCAGTCTTTCCGAGATCGTTTGCCAGATACAGCCCGGACAGCTCGTAGCCTCTTTTTTCAAGCTCCATCTTTTTATAATCATTTACAGATGTATCTTTGGGAACATGGCATGTTAATGTGTACTCCGTACCGATCCTCAAATCGGTCAGAGTAGAGGCGGATGCATCGAATTTGCCATTATCAACACAGCCACTTATGAGAATTATAAAAATAAATGCTACTGCAAATGCTGTATGTGATAGCTTCGATAATATCCTTCTGCACTTCATGAACACGCACCTCAGACATTGCAGGTCATTATCATGGGGATACCCTTTGATCTCGCATCATCGAATTTCTCCTTGAACGTGAACTGGTACTCCTTTTCGATAGAATGGCCGGTTGTGGTTGTGATGCTGGCCCGGATCAGGAACCCTCCCCAGCACCATATCCATATCTCAAAGTTGCTATCCCGATCTTCAGAGACAACCACCGGGTTCGGGAACGTTGGATGCAGCAGATATGTCACCTTCTTGACCTTATCCACGTCAGGTCCTGTTATGAAGATCCTGTTCCTCACGATCACGTAATTGCCTCTCACACAGTAGAGCACACGACGGTCTTTATCAGAGTACACATCGCTGGCAATCTCCACGTTCAGACTGGTGTTATCTGTATCGTTTGAGGGTACCGCAGCAGATATGGTGAGGTTCTGTTGAGCTGGTGGCGGCAGGGTTGTATTGTTCACCGGCAGATGGGGTGTGGTTAATCTCTTGGATTCGATCCCGGGCCCTTCGAATTGAGCCGCCTCTGCAAAGGCTGCTGTTAATAGCATGATCACACATATCGGAGCCAGTTTCCTGCGCATATCTATCAGCTGCATGACATACCAGCTTCAGATACCTGCACTCAAACAGCATATCCGAGGGATCGAGCCCTCGAATACGCTGAATTCGCCTCTTCGTTCCTGCCAAGCCTCTCCAGGATAACTCCCCTGGTTCTCCAGGCAACAGGATCGCGCGGGTTCAGCTGAACAACATCGGATATGCACTCCAGAGCCTCCTCGTATCTGTTCAGCATCATGAGAGCGTTGCATTTTCCGTTCAGCGCTTTTATGTTTGAGTTGTTAATTCTCAGGGACTCGTTGTAGCACGCGATTGCCTCATCATACCTCTCGAGGGAGAGCAGAACCATTCCCTTGTTGCACCAGACATCTGCGTTCGATTGATCGATGCTGAGCGACTTGTTATAGCACTCCAGCGCATCGCTGTACGCACCCAGCTCAGCCAGAGCAACACCTTTTCCGTTCCAGACGGACGCATCATGTACATTCGTCTCTATGGATCTGTTGTAGCTTTCAAGAGCATCCCTGTACCTCCCCAGACCGAGCTGTGCATCCCCCATGCCCTTCCAGACGCCTGAATCCGCACTTCCTGACACGACCAGTCGATTGTATATCTCCAGCGACTCTCCGTACCGGCCGAGAGCGTTCAGGGTCATCGCCTTTCCCCGCAGTGCAGCCGCATTTGATGGGTCAATAGACAGAGCCGTATCATAGCTCTGCAGCGCGGCTTCGAGCTCGCCCAGCATTGAGAGCGAGTCTCCCCTGCCGATCCATGCAGCAACATCTACTGATGAGAGGTTTATCGCATGCTCGTAGCACTGGAGCGCATTTCTGTAATCCTGCAGGCTGCTGTGCGCTCTGGCCTTTCCCTTCCATGCAGCGATGCTTGTGGGATCCATGGAAACTGCTTTTTCGAAGCGCTCGATGGCATCGCGGCTGTTTCCGAGATCCACCATGACGTTTCCGGTGAGCACAAGTGCCTCGACGCTGTGCGGATTCAGTTCTGAAGCTTTCCTGTATTCGTTAAGCGCGTCCTCTTTCCTGCCGAGCTTCTCGTACACCCTCCCGATGGACAGCCACGTGTCTGAATTGGATGGATCCAGAGAGAGCGATTTATTGTAGCTGTGAATTGCATCGAGGTATCTGCCGAGAGAGGCCAGTGCCCTGCCGTTCATCGCCCATGCAAAGGCGCTGTTTGGATTGATCTGCAGGGATCTGTTGCTCGCATTGAGCGCTTCTTCATACCTTCCCACAGAGACGAGCGACTCGGCCTTATTCGCCCATGCTGTTGCATAGTCCGGTGCGATCTTTATGGCCTGATCGTAGCATGCTATAGCCTCTTCATGCCTGTTCATCCTTGATAGCGTCGCACCCTTATTGTTCCACGCAGCTGCACTGGTGGGGTCGATGCGCAGACATCTCTCGTAACCATCCAGCGCCTCGTTATACCGTCCGAGAGCCGATAATGCATTGGACTTACCGTACCAGGCCTCCGCATACGATGGGTCGAGCTGGAGCGCTTTTTCATAGCTGCTGAGCGCTTCGGTGTGTCTCGACAGCTCGAAGAGAACATCTCCCCGGTCCTTCCAGATGGTGGCGTCAGACTGGTGGAGCTGTATGGTGATGTTGAAGTTAACAAGGGATTCATTCAGCCGTCCGAGCTTGTAGAGGGCAAATGAATACCCATGCCAGTAATCTGCATCCTCATCGGAGATCTCTATTAATTTTTTAAAAGATTGAAGAGCATCCTCGTATTTTCCTAATGCGAGCTGTGTTATGGCAATGTCTTTTTTATATTCCAATGTATATTCATAATAGTATGAATAACCTGGCATCATATTAAGTGTGCTGTTGTAAATTTTCAGGGCATTCTCGTAATATCCCAATTTGTATAAAGCGTCTCCCTTGTGATTTTTTACAACATAATATGATCTTTCTTGATTATCCCATGCATCTCTAATTGCATTATTGTAACATTCCAGTGCATCAATATAATTTCCAGACTTATAAAAATTATCTCCTTTAACAAGCCATGTATTACTGGTGCAATCCCAATCCGTACATCCCCACGTTGGCCCGCTATCAATTGACAGTCTGCAGAATGCTGGGGAGATCAGGAAGAACATCACGTAACAAAAAATGAGAAACTTTGTGTTCATACTGCCTCCCTCCTTGTAGAGTTGCCGTACCCCAGTTCTTCAGCTTTTGATAGTGCTTTCTGTGCCTCTTCGGTGCTCCCGAGTATCTCGAGAACAACACCCTTTTCATGCCACGCCAGGGAGTCGGACGGATTCAGCTCGATGGCCTTGTTGTAGCATCTCAAAGCCTCCTCGTACATCCCTGTGCTGTTGAATGCAAGACCCTTGCCATACCAGCCAGCAGAGCTCCACGGGTTCAGATTTATGACCTTATCGAAGCATTTGATGGCGTCCTCTGATCTGTTCATCGCAATCAGGACCATGCCCTTGTTCAGCCAGGAGGTCTCGCTTTCTGGAGCTATCTTTGTTGATTTGTCAAGCGAATCCAGGGCAAGATCGTAATTTCTCAATCTGTAGTGGCACAGTCCTTTTAAATACCAGGCATCGGAATCCAGTGGGTTGATCTCCAGGGCCTTCTCGAGACTCTTTAGCGCATCACTGTACTTCCCCAGCTGATACTGCGCATGCCCCACAGTTCTCCACGCATCAGAGTCGAACGGGTTGAGCTCCTTTGCTTTTGTGGATGCGGTTATGGCCTCCTCATATTTTCCGGTCTCCAGAAGGACAATTCCTTTATTTTTCCAGACCTCCGCATTTTTACTGTCAAGATCGATGGACATGTTGTAGCAATGCAGGGCCTCTTCGTACAGTCCCAGTTTCGACAGGGAATCTCCTTTTCCTGCCCATGCGGATGGGTTTGATGCATTGCGATCTATGCTCTGAGTGTAGCTCGCAACTGCATCTTCATATCGACCCAGCCTGTAGAGAGCAAGACCTCTGTTGAGCCAGGCTTCTGCGAGTGTCGGATCTTTTTCCAGGGACTGATTTATGCTTTCCAGCGCCTCCTCATACCTGCCCAGATTGTTGAGCGCGATTCCCCTGAGCAGATAAGGTTCCGAGTTACCGGGATCGTATGAAATCGCCTTTTCACTGGCATTAAGCGCATCTTTATGTCTTCCAAGTTTGCTCAGAACTCTGGCTTTTGCAGCCCAAGCTTTGCCGAAGGATGGCAAAAGATCAAGTGATTTGTTATAGCTGTCAAGCGCAAGATTGTATGAGCCCATTCTGTAGAACGCCTCGCCACGACCCAACCATGCCTCCGCATTCAGCGGATCCACAGAAATGGTCTTGTTGAAGTTATCCAGGGCATCTCTGTACTTACCAAGCATCAACAGGGTTGTTCCTCTGGCGTTTAGTGCAACCGTACTGGATGCATCGAGATCAACAGCTTTCGAGTATGCATCCAGTGCACTTTTATACATACCAGATGCATAAAAAGCATCTCCCTTCAGCATCCATGCATTTATGTTTGATGGATCAATATCGAGTGATTTGTTTACAGCCAGAAGGGAGATGTCATAAGATCCTTTATTATAATATTCTTTTGCATTCTCAAACCAGTAATCGGCAGTGTACTCCCCCAAGGAGCACGAAATGTAACAGAGCATCAACACCGAAGTGACAGCACATAGCGTGATGGCATTCTTCAAATACTACCCTCCTATAAATCCGTCACATTATATGCATAAACTCTATATAAATTTTGTTCGGTCGAGACGATGTCCAGTCCGAAAGTCCTGACGCTCTTATCCATTTGATGACTTGCCCAAAGGAGCAGGGGTCATGCTATGCGTTCGTTTTGACGAATGAATGCTTTCAGCGACCACATTGCATGCTCTGCAAGTTGCTACGCACATAAGAGCGTATATTGTGTATAATTTATTGTAAGATTGTAATAACAATATTTATTACTAAATACATAAAATTACTTCCATGCGTCTGCTGGAGCTGGTGGATCTCACAGTATCGTTCCCAACAGTCGATGGTGTTGTTAGAGCTGTCGACCATGTTCATCTCAGCATAGATAATGTAGAGCGGATGGGCCTGATAGGCGAGACAGGATGCGGAAAAACCGTGCTTGGCATGTCGATTATCCGATTGCTGCACCCCTCGGCGAGGGTTGGGGGGCGCATTCTGTACCGTGGGCGAGATCTGCTGGAGATCAGCGCTCGTGACATGCAGCGGTTGAGAGGAAAGGAGATAGCTCTGATACCCCAGAACCCCACAACATCCCTGAACCCTGTTCTGAGGGTTGGAGACCAGATCGCAGAGGTCATTCAGCTTCACCACGGAATGAGCAAGACAGAGGCTTGGAGACTCGCGGTAAATATGCTCGGGGAGATGAGAATACCAGATCCTGAGAGGAGAGCGCGCCAGTACCCCCACGAGCTGAGCGGCGGGATGAGAGAGCGTGTTCTGATAACCATGGCGCTGGCATGCAATCCTACTTTTATCATTGCCGATGAGCCAACAAAGGGCTTGGACTCGAAGACGAAATCACAGATCCTGCGGCTGATGCGTACCGTTACGGCGGGGAGATCGATGCTGATGATCACCCATGATCTCGGCGTGGCAAGATCGATCTGCGACAGGATAGCAGTTATGTATGCGGGTGAGCTGCTAGAATGGGGTCCAAGTGAGGAGATCATGGACGATCCCCTGCACCCCTACACACGTGGTCTCATAAACTCGTTGCCCAGTCACGGTTTAGAAGCGATACCGGGCACAAGCCCGTCGCTGATAAATCTGCCATCAGGGTGCAGGTTCCATCCTAGATGTCGACTGGCAACAAAGACCTGCAAGAATATCCACCCGGATATGATCGATCTTGGTAACGGACGGGCTGTGAGGTGTATTTTATGTACCTGATCGAGGCGATAAATCTCAAGAAGTACTTTTCTTCTGGTATCATAAAAAAACATTACACAAAGGCAGTTGATGGAGTCTCGTTTTATATAGAGCAAGGAGAGACACTGGGACTTCTGGGCGATAGCGGCAGCGGAAAAACCACACTTGGCAGGCTGTTGCTCAGGCTCATCGAGCCAACCGAGGGCAGAATTCTGTTTGACGGGATCGACATCACTGCAATCAACCGGAGGGAGCTGCGCAGGATCAGACCGAGGATGCAGATGATATTTCAGGATCCTGAATCGTCCCTGAACCCGAGGATGAAGATAGCTGAAAGCATAGCGGAACCCCTTAAGCTGGGGTTGAACGGAAGGCTCTCGAGAGAGCAAATCCGAGAAAGGGTTCTGGAGCTGATTGATATTGTGGGGTTAAACCCAGAGCATTTGAACCGATACCCATACCAGCTCAGTGGAGGCCAGAATCAGCGGGTTGTTCTGGCCAGAATTCTCGCCGTAAACCCTGATTTCGTAGTAGCGGATGAACCCACTGCGTCTCTGGACGTCTCAGTTCAGGCTCAGATCCTGAACCTCATAAAGCAAGTGAAAAGTGAACATGGCACAACAATGCTATTCATCTCTCATGATGTCGACATACTCAAACACATGTGTGACAGGATTGCAGTGATGGAGAGAGGCAGAATTGTGGGGGTTCACGAACGCACCGATTTCGCCGATTTTCCAGTGAGTAAGCATGATAGTGCTCAAAAAGTTGTGGTCGAATCTTGATCCTGCATTTCGCATTCGATCTTATCCATCTGATAACTTGCCCGAAGAGACACCAGTCACGCTGTGCGCTAGGGCAGTGTGCCGAAATTGCTGTAATTTCGGAGGCACCCTGTATCCAGCAATCATCACTCTTCGTCCATGGATAGATACCTTTTGCCTGTAATCCACCCTTCGTTTATGTTGATCATGATGCAACCTGCTAATCTCAGAAGAGACCGATCGCTTGGGAATGCGCCAACAGGTCTGCTTCTGCGTTTCATCTCTTTACTGCACAGCCGGGAGACCTCAGAAGCTGACAGACTATTCAGACCAAAGCTTCTGACCAGATCCTCCACTCTACGAGTTGATGCACCTTGAATGTACGATTCCGCTACACTCATGAGCAAAGCCTGCTCTACGCGAGTATCTCTCAATCTTCAAAGTTCGCGGTCTCGTCCCGTTTCGGTGCGCCTTCCTTTCAGGAGTGCGCTCGTATGGCAGCGCACCGATCTGCTGATAGGCCTCGTATTGCATCACCGCTTTCAGAAACTCGGTGATAACCTGCCTCAACCCGCTTTTCGGATCGACAAGATAATTTATTATCGGCTCGAATTGATTCATGCCCTGTCTCCTCCTTGATTTTGGAACATCTCAAGTCAGGATACAGGGCGCATTACATACTTTGAATAGATCCAGTTGCTGTCACAACTCCAACAGCAAACTCCGATCGTCGGGATTCTCTACCATACTTTTACAGCAATCGCTCATATCCATCTGATAACTTGCCCGAAGAAGCACCAGTCACGCTGTGTGCTCGTGGCGAGCGAATGAGTGCATTCAGCAACCGGCCTGCATGCACTCCAAGTTGCTGAATACATAAGAGCGACAGCAATTTCGGCACACTGCCGCACACTGCCGATATAAGTGAAAGTTCGCTCTTTGGAATGGTAAGTAAGTTGCTCTGCTTTGCGGTATGTAGTAGGTCTAGAGTTCACACGGACACACATGATTTCGACTTGTAAAATTCTATCATATTACAGGTTACAACTCGAAATCGTGTGTACTTTTATCGGTACTGTAAATGGGGTTTGAAAAAGAATTACCTCATAGCAAGATGTGTATGCGCTGCTGCGGTTTAGCTGACTCATCAAGTTGAACTAGCGGATTGGCGGAGAACAACGGTAGTGAATCACCACGATCCTCTATAGGTTGGTTGGCTAGATCCGGATATCCATTGCTTCTCTGGCATGCACCAACTTCTTTACAACTCGAAATCGTGTGTGTCTCCCATGGGTTTATATATTACAAATCGAAATAAGGGTTGCTTGGGTGTAGAATGTTTAAGGATAGACCCAGGCTGTTCAGGAACAGAGATGTTTTGAGCCCTTTGTATGTTCCTGAAAGGTTACAGGGTAGGGATGAGCAGATAGAGGAACTCAGCTTGTATCTCAGTTATCTGCTGGATGGGTCTACGCCTCCTCATCTTCTGATTGTAGGGCCTCCCGGGTCAGGAAAAACTGTCTGCGTGAAACACGTGTTAAGAGAACTGAAAGAGCATGTGGATATTCCTGTGAGCTACACAATCGCAGATGGGACCTCCTATCAGCTTATGACCTCTTTAGCGATTAATTTGGAATTTGAAATACCGCTCAAGGGGCTTGGTTTCAGTGACGTATGGAATGTATTCAAAGAGAGAACGCAGGATGGAACTATTATTGTTCTGGACGAAATGGACAAGATGTTTAAAAAAGATGGATCTAAGCTTTTGTATTACCTCTCGAGGCAGGAGAAGATTTGTGTAATTGGTATCTCGAATAAACTCACTGTAATGGATATGGTAAATGATTTGAGGGTCCTCTCATCTTTCAGGCCAAGAAAGATCTCCTTCTCCCCCTATGATGCTTTTCAGCTCGAAGCGATTCTGAAGTGTAGATCCGAAGAGGCATTTTTCCCAGGTGTTCTGGATGACGGCGTTGTACCTCTATGCGCAGCATTAGCTGCCAGGAGGAACGGGGATGCGAGGTATGCTCTAGATCTTCTATCGTTTTCTGCAGATGTTTGCATCCGGGATAGGAGAGAGAACGTAACTGAAGCAGACGTGATGGTTGCAAAAGATGAGGTTGAGATTGAATTCATTAGACGGAGCATAGAGAGGCTTTCTGAAAGCCAGAAGATTCTTCTATACTCCATCTTTACTGCGGAATACAACTCTCCCACCGAAGTGTACAAACACTACAATAAGATCGCTAAGGACCTAGGAGTGACTCCCCTTACCCAGAGAAGGCTATCAGATCTTCTTAAGGAACTCGAGCTGCTGGGGCTTGTGGAAATTGAAAGAAAGGGCAGGGGGCGAGGCAGGGGAGTTGGATGGGCACTGTTTCCTCCATCTACAATTGATAGAGAGTTTATAATGAAAGCTCTGATGAGGTCGATTGGTCGTTAGATATCCTGCTCTCGCATCTCACTTCGTATTTTGTCAATCAGCTGTGGATAGTCTCTCTCCAGCCCCTCTATAATCCATTTTGCGGCACTCTTGCTGATGGAGTATCTTGGTATCATTGATTTGAGGTACTGCATAGCGGCTGCGATCTCTGGATCCCATACGCCGATCATCTGTCTTTTTGTGGTAGCTGTCTCAATGGCATCTCTGAGAACCTTAAGGTTTATGTCATTAAGGATTAATGTGTCATCACTTAATCCTTTTGGGATTACGGATTTAGTCACTGCATCTTTATCTGGTCTCTTTTTGCTCTTGATGTCTCCGAACACTTTGTCCATGAGATCCCCAGTCATGACATCACCTCTTCTGCAAGTTTGGAATACGCTCGGGCCCCAGGAGACTCAGGGTCAATGAGACATATCGGTTTGCCATATGATGGGGCTTCGGCCAGCTTTATTGACCGCGGGATAATTACATTAAATGTATCTTCTCCAAGAAGATCTCGGATTTTTGTGATCACCTCTTTTCCCATCTTGGTTCTTCGATCATACATGGTGAGCAGGTATTTCATTCTCAAATCGCGGTTAAGATCTTCTGATATGGCCTTCGCCAGATCTAGTATCATCGACAGCCCTTTTATACCGTAGAATTCCGTGGGTATAGGAACAATAGCGATATCTGCGCTAACCATTGCATTGATTGTGAGGAATCCAAGATTGGGGGGCGTATCGATGATTATGAAATCGTATTTTGTGGCATCTCTTATTTTTAGCTTCAATTTTGATTCTCGATCATACCCCTTCGAAGCACTCAACTCCATCTCAGCGCGGCCTAACCGTTTATCTGAAGGTGCCAGATCGAGTCCTTTTATCTCAGTTGGCATTACAACTTGGGATAGAGGTAACGCCTCCATAAGGAGTTCGTAGGTTGTGTTCTCTAAAGTTTTGTCAACACCAAGGTGAGTTGTAGCTGAGGCCTGTGGATCCAAATCAACAAGCAAAGCCGGCTTACCTTTAATAGCTAGGTAGGCAGATAAGTTCACAGCAGTGGTAGATTTACCTACACCACCTTTCTGGGACGCTACTGCAATTACCTTCATGCTTAAGAATTAATCCTTCCTGCATTAAGATCTTTCTAATTAATACTTAATGCTTAAGCATTAATTATTTGCATCCTTTGAGTAGTATTATTCGCTCTTTTGTGTTCAGCAACTTGATATGCAGGCCTGTTGCTGAATGCACTCATTCGCTCGCAAGGAGAGCATAGCAGGACCAATGCCTCTGCAGACAAGTTATCAGATAGATAAGAGTGCCATCGTTTTCATGGTTTCGGGCGAGAATCGAAGTTTCATGCTGCCTTTTACAACAATTTCGGCACACTGCCAACTGGGGCGTCGGTGCATATAGGAGAGGAGGTTGGTGCTTGCATCCCCCGCTGCAAGCACCGCATGGCATCGTTCGCTGCTAGCAGCTATCATCTGAAGGTAACGATGGCGTCTCGTGGGCGTCAGCAGAAGATTATCTTAATAAGTAATAAAGTTTTCTATTATAGTATTACGAGAGATTGTATTGTGTAAGACCTTTGTGTCTCGCCTAGACGAATGGCCCTCTTTATCGGTACCAGTACCCTTTCTGAGGTGTGATCTCAATCATTGCACCTGATGCCCCTTTATCTACCTGTCATGCCATCATCTGGGGCAATCCTCGTTCCAACATGACGTAGATCCTGCTGGGACCAGCTGGGCTAGTGCTCCATAACAAAATGTTTTAACCATTGCGTTGATCTATCCAGACTATGGGTAGAAAGAGAGTGCATGAAGTGAGTTTGAAAGAAGGCGAACGAGAGGAGCTTGAGAGTTTCATCAGGAAGGGTAAAGCCTCAGCGAGGAGTCTGACGCGTGCGAGGATACTGCTTCTTGCGGATGAGGGTATGAGTGACAAAGAGATAGTAGATGTGCTGAATGTTTGCAGGCTGGCAACAGGAACGAAATGCGATCCGCGCAACTGTACGGTGGGAGTTCCGCAAAGATAACGCCAGAGCAAAACTCAAACGACACTACAATACGGTTAAAAATTAATGTTACTGAGCACTATGTTCTCATCAAGCATCTGCTTGATCTCCTCGCTCAACTTCATGTTTGCCTCGCCTCCACATCAGTTAATAATATTATTTTGGCCCATGCTGGTGGTTCGGCGGATCGATACCTTGGTGAAAGAGACAAAGTTGATTACCTCTGGTTGTGGTTACGAGAGTTCGCCTCTCCGACGATTCAGCCAGATGAACCTTTGTTATTATTCATGAGTTTCTGGCAGCGACCTGAATTAGAGGTGCAAAACTACTGGAATATATCCCTGTAAGTCGCATATCTTCCTGAATAGACCGGATATGTGAATCTCAAACCGTCACTTCCAAGCATCACTCCAAGCGGCTTTGCACTCTCAAAGTCCATGTCGCCGTCTAAATTGAAGAAGCTCTCATCAACCTCAAGATGCACGACCTTGCCGATGACGAGCACAAACCTCTCCCGCACAACCTCCTCCAAAAGAACACACTCAGCCCATGCAATGGATCCCGCGACACTGGGTGGTTTAACCTTTACAGAAGGTTTGGCCTCAAGATGTGCCTCCTCGAATTCGTCCACCTCAGGAGGATAGTTACGTGCTGTGATGATAATCGCATCTTCCATTCCGACGCGCGGGACATTTACCACAAACTCCCCTGTCTGGCGGATGTTCTCCAGCGTGTCCCGTTTAATCCAAGATGCAAGCATTACTTCATCCAAGGGGCGTAGAATAGGTGTGAAGTTAGACCAGGGAGCGACATTCCTGATGCCATCCTTTGAGACGGTCGAGATCAGCACCACCGGCAGTGGAAGCACATTCTCTCGCTGATTCGGTTTCAGTATCATATGATATTCACCTGGTTTTTATTCAGATTTTACCTCACGAATGACAGCTTGTTCAGCGGTATGGGTATGCCGTTTGCGATCCCCCTCTTAGTGTAATACAGATCGACCTTGCCGTTATGCGCCCAGAAAGATTCAGGATAGTACAATGGCAACGAAGGCAACTGCTGCGAGTAGACGAGCTGAACCTCTTTTACAATCTGCTTTCGCCTGTCAGGGTTCATTTCAGCAACCTCCTGATCCAGCAGATCGTTTAGCGTTTGGTTCACGATGTATCGATCACTGCAAAATGTGTATCCCTCGCCTATTATGCGATTGAGTATCGCCGGATCTCCGCCCATTCCGCCGTGACCGCTGAGCGCGAGATCGAAGTTCCACTCGTTGACCGCGTTATCAAGAGTCTTCGAGTCGACGCTGCGCATGTTGACCTTTATGCCCGCCTCCTCCAGATCTCTTTTTATGAGCTCGCCAGCGCGCTCATTGCTCGATGTGACGAGAAGCTCAACCTCCAGCGTCTTTCCGTCCTTCTCGAAGAAGACCCCCTTCTTCTCATACCCCATCTCCTTCAGGAGCTCGCCCGCCTTCTCCGGATCATGGGCATACTGCTCAACATCCGGATTGTACCACTCGCTGTCAGGCGCGAAGAGGCCGGGGCTCGCAGGAACACCATACCCGCGCTGGGCTATCTCAACGAGCTTCTCCCTGTCTATGGAATACGCAAGAGCCTGTCTGAACCTGACATCGGAGAACGGCTCCTTCTTGTGGTTTATCATGAGCTTCGCGAGCCAGTCGTGAGCGCCCTCGAGAACCACGAAGCTGCCCCTGAGCCCCTCAGCGACCTCTGGAGGCACAGCCGCAGCATCGACCTCGCCTCGCTTCAGCGCCGGCCCTGCCATCTCCTCGCTCAGCTTGACGAACTTGAGCTGCTTCACCTTCGGAGCGCCCTGGTAGTAATCCTCATTAGCCTCGTACAGATAGGTGCCCTGGGCCTTGTTGTAATCGACAAGCTTGAACGGTCCTGTGCCTGTAAGCGCCTTCGCATCCTGGAAATCCTCCGGCTTTGTCACATCGATGTAGATGTGCTCCGGGAGGATCGGCAGTGTACCTGCGACCTGGTCCAGGAACGGGGCGTAGGGCTTCGCCAGGTAGATCTTAACCGTGTGATCATCGATCTTCTCAGCCCTATCCACAGTGCTGCTGTCGACCCACTGGTACGGATGCTCTTTTATGTAGTTGATCGTGAAGACCACATCGTCCGCTGTGAATGGCTCGCCGTCATGCCATTTCGCGTTCGGATTCAGATTGAAGATGTACGCGTTCTCGTCCTTCAGATACTCCCAGCTCTCTGCGAGCGCAGGCACGAAGCCGTTCTGGTCCTTCCAGACCAGGGTATCGAAGATGAAGCTCATCCGCACATATCCGGGACCCCTGGAGTAGTGGAGGTACGGCGATGGGTACCCCCAGTCCCCGGTCGTGTCCGCTATCGTGTATACCGGTATCTCCTCTGCAACTGCCGGCAGAAGAAGCGATATCAGCATGGCAGTGCAGAGGATCTTTGTCATCAATCTCATATTCTCTATCCCCTTTTTATTACAATAGTATAAAAGTTTATTCAAATATATGAAATTTTTCTCAATTATTATGCATCTAATCTGCTTGGCAACTATCCATCGATAACTTGCCCGAAGAGGCATCAGTCATGCTATGTGTTCCTTGCGAACAGTGGGTGCATTCAGTAACCGGCCTGCATGCGCTCCAAGTTGCTGAATACATAAGAGCGAAAAATACTACGGAGCGGAGCGCTAATGCGGAATGTGGGGCATAGGCCGGCATTTCCAATTATCTGCGCGCAGGCATAATGCATTCTTAACATACTGTAATTATATAAGGATGCTTAACTTACATGTGTCATGATATCACCACCCCTCGTTTAGGTAGATTGAATAACAGACCACAGGAGCGGAATCCCGCAGCAGCCTGTCTCGATATAACACCCCCTTGCTCCTGTGGTCTAACCTGAACGTGCAGAACATGCTCCCATGAACGTCGATGTGCTTGCAGAGGCCATCTGTCATCCATGCACGTCACCACGACGCCCTCGAGATGTCGCGTGCCACATCGCTGTCAGTGAGC
>ERZ795046.1774-NODE-1774-length-20664-cov-5.075258_pt1 | contig 20664 bp, 26 predicted proteins | sample MGYA00375130_ERZ795046 | MGnify/ENA primary metagenome ERZ795046 (study PRJEB30175, sample SAMN05720202) | activated sludge metagenome | isolation source: anaerobic digester from wastewater treatment plant | place: Japan | collected 2015-05-15 ...
ACACATCCTTTGTTAGATGAAGCACTTGGTAAGATTTTAGGCCATAAAATTGATGAGTCGTTATGTTTTGTGACCACCATTACAAATGCTTGTGAGTCACTTGTTCGTAGGTTAGTGGTAGATAACCAAGACCTAAAAGACTTCCTGAAAGTTGTGGATTATGATTTCAGTCAAGACTACATCGAAGTTACTACACTGCCAGAGGATCCGTATGTTTACGAATATGAACCTCTGGAAGTGACTTGTAAATATTGTGGTGCAACGTTTGATCATACAAGGTTGCTTAACTACTGGGAGGATCATTGTGAAGTTTATCATGAGCATGTGTGCCCGTATTGTGACCGTTCTGATTGTGTTGACATTGAGTATGAGAGTGTGTATAAAGTTATTAGAGAGAGCAAAGGGGGGTGTGGGTAGTTAAAGTGAAACCACAGTCGGCCAAGGCTAAGGGGAGAACCCTTCAGCAATGGGTGTGCCAGAAGATATCAGATGTAACGGGTATTGAGTGGGGGAAGGATAAACCCATTGAATCACGACCGATGGGTCAGAGTGGTGTTGATGTAAGACTTGAGGAAGACGTGCTGAAGGTGTTTCCTTTTTCGGTTGAAGCGAAAAATTGTGAGAAGTGGGCTTTGCCAACTTGGATTAAGCAGGCGAGGCAGAACCAGAAAGAGGGAACAGACTGGTTGCTTGTAATTAAAAAGAACAGGATGGAACCCATTGTAGTTATGGATGCAGAAGTGTTTTTTAGGATTGTTAAGAAGGGCGGACGATAAATGATTAAATCATTGAGTATTGAGAACTACCAGTCGCATGAGCAGTCCACCTTAGAGTTTGTTGACGGTGTGAATGTAATCATTGGGCCGAGTGATGCTGGTAAGTCGGCCATATTCAGGGCGTTTACTTGGGTGGTTACTAATAGACCATTGGGGGATGCTTTCAGATCAGAGTGGGGGGGACTTACAAAAGTAGAAGTTGTTACGAGCGAAAGTTGTAGGGTGATTAGATATAAGGGAGACACCTCTAATGAATATGTAGTAGAAGCACCTAACGGAGAATCTATGTTATTGCGTGCATTTGGTTCTGATGTTCCAGAGGAAGTGTCAAGAGTGTTCATGCTTGACGATGTAAACATACAGTCCCAAACTGACCTTCCGTTCTTGCTGTCAGCAAGTGCTGGTGAGGTTGCTCAGATGTTAAACAAGGCGGCGTCTATAGATGATATTGACTTATCTATGTCCAACTTGCGTAAGGTTTACTCTTCTACCAAGCGGGAATTAGAATATGATAGTGTTGAGCTGAATAAATACAGGGAAGTTCTTAAGAGCTATGATGAGTTGGACAGTCAGGAGCGTAAACTTTCTGAAATTCAATCACTTCATAATCAATATTCTATGATACAGAGACAATATGACCAGCTATCTGAATTGGTTAAAGAAATTAAAAATGTTGAGGTTGTAATTGGTAAGCAGAAAGATGTTGGGAAATTAGAGAGAAAACTTAACGAACTTGATAGGTTGTGTGGGGAAGTGCTTAGTACCAATAGGGACTTTGACGAATTGATGGGTTTGGTTAAGGAGATACAATCATTGAGTAGTAAGTTGCAATCTTGTCAGAATAGGATTACAAAACTTGAGGAACAATATGCGTCTTTGGTGCCCGATGTGTGCCCGTTATGTGGAAATCCTATGAGAGGGTGACGTATCTTGGTTGACTTTATCTTAACAGCTGATTTTCATCTTACGGAAACAGCACCAGTCCATAGGAAAGATGACTATATCGGGGCTACGTTAAGGAAACTTAAGTTTCTAACTGACTTGAAGGACAAGTATAATTGCCCGATTTTATGCTCTGGTGACGTGTTTCACTATTGGAAGTCAAGTCCGATGTTGATCTCGTTTGCTATTAAGAACCTTCCGAATATGTTCTCTGTTGCTGGGAATCATGACTTACCAGAACACTCACTTCAGCTTTATCCTAAAAGTTCGTTACATGTCCTTGAGTTGGTTGAGAAGGTTGTCTTTCTGAATGATGTTCCGATAAATGTTGGTGGGTTTACGGTAGCTGGATTTTCTTATGGACAAGAACTTCATACCACAGGTAGTGATATTGTGGTGCTCCATGAGATGGTGTTTCAAAGCCCTCCATGGCCGAATGCTGTTGGCTATAGACCGAGGGACTTGGTTGAGTTGTTTGGGAGTGCAAAACTGATTTTAACAGGACATAACCACGGGGCGTTTGTTGAAAAAGTTGGTGATGTGTGGGTGGTAAACCCAGGGGCGTTGATGCGGATGTCAATTGACTCTAAAGACTATAAACCAAGATGTTATTTGTATTCGTCAAAAGATAATACAGTTAAAGAAGTGTTCTATCCCATTGACGAGGATGTGTTTGAGGATGCTGTTGTTTCGTCTGTTGTTAAGGATGATCAGCTAAAGGCGTTCATAGAGCAAATTGATTTCAGTTGGCAGGGTGGACTTTCATTCAAGGATAATTTAGAACGGTTCTTCAAAGAACACAATACACCTCGGAAAGTGAGGGAGGTCATATGGCGAAGTTTGGAAACAACGAATTAGCAAAGAAGTTGTTGGATCTAAAACAGGACATTGAACAGCAAAAGAACGACAAGTTGCGACTTGAGGGGCAGTTAAAGGTTCTAATGAATCAGCTTGAAAGTAAATTCAATATCACGTCATTGGATAAAGCTGAGGAGAGACTGATTGAAATGGAAGAAGTGCTGAGTAGTGCTAAGGATAAGTTGACTAAGGAAATTTCTGAGTTGGAAGCTGAGTTGGAACAATGATAAAAGATAGACTTGACCGAATTAAAGAAAAGATACAATTTAAGAAGGGTCAACGAGAGCAGGTGTTAAAGGCAATAGAGACTCTTGATAATAAGATAAAGATACAGAAGCGTTATTTGTATCGATATGAGAAAGCAATGGAGATTGTTAGGCAGGTTGGGTTGATGACTCAGAAGCAGTTGGAATACCATCTTTCAGAGCAGGTAAGTTTAGCCTTGGCGTCAGTTTTTGATGATCCTTACAAGTTAAAGGTTGTGTTTCAAGAAAAGAGGGGGAAGACAGAAGCTGAGTTGCTGTTTGAGAGAAGGGGGTTGACTGTTAGACCGTTTGGTGCTGTGGGGGGTGGTGCAATTGACGTGGCGGCGCTGGCGTTGCGATTAGCGTATTTGTCGATGCGTGTTGATAAGAAAGTGAGGCCAATATTGTTCCTTGATGAACCCTTTGCACGACTAAAAGGTGAGGATGCGAATCGAAGAGCATTGATGTTAATTAGGGAAATTTCAAGAAAGTTAAAGGTTCAGATTGTCATGATAAGTGATGAGCGAATCCCAAGAGAGGACATTATCGAGAATGCTGATCGTGTGTTCCTTGTTACTCAGAAGAAGGGAGTAAGTTATGTAGAATGTTTGTAGGGAGGTGTTGGTGGTGTTTACATTTGATGGGTTCCATTGTAGGGATTGTGACTGTTTCAGAACTAAAGGTAATGGTGGTGGGTATTGCACAAGGCTGACTAAGAAGAGATGGCCAGGTGATTCAATATGTAGGTATTTTATTCAAGGAAATGATAATGATGGGGAGGTAATACTTGATGAGGACATCGATTAGGAGTCAAGGAATGTGTTTGAGTGGTGATACTGTTGGAAGGTTGCGGTTGGATCAATACGACGCAGAGATAAAGAGGAAACTTGACAGGTTCAAGGTTGGGAAGTGGTATGAAGTTTCTGAAAACAGAAGTTCATATTCAAGAAAGTTGATGTATGAAGGGGCAATAAAGACACTTAAAGGGGATGTTCTATTCTTGTTCAGCAATGCTGGAGGTGGCAGAGAAAGTTTTACATTCTTTCAGTTAAGGGATTGCAATTTTGTTCTGTTAGACGAATAAGTTTGGGGGTGTGTTGTTATGGATAAGAAGATTCTGTTTGTTCAGAAAAGAGCTGGTGATCTAAAACTTGACTTTCCTAATCCGAGAAAGGTTAAGGAGAAGAAACGGGAGGACTTGGCGAGGTCACTTGAGGAGTTGGGGGACTTTGGGGTGATTGTCATAGATGATCAGGATCGAGTTATCTCTGGGTTCCAGCGGGCGCAGATAATGATAGACAAGGATCCTGATCAATTGGTTGACTGTAAGATGCTGGTTGGTTATACGGAGAAGGAGAAGAAGTTGATCAATATAAAGGCAAATCAGCATGCTGGTGAGTGGGATGTTGATGCACTTGTCGATTTTATGGCTGACTTGAGCGACCTTAAATTAGATGATGTTGTGGAGGATATGAAGAAGGGAGATGGTTTGGAGGATGTAATTCGAGACATGAACCTGAGGCGATACGAGAAGTATGACTATGTTGTTATCATGTGTAGGAATCAGCTTGACTTCAATGATCTAATTCGTAGAATTGGTTATGAGAACAAGAAGCAAATGTTGACTGCTACTAAGAAAGTGAAAGCGAGGGCTATTTGGTATGAAGAGTTTGAGAAGCTTTGGCATTGAAACCTACATACCGAGTTGTGGACGTTGGGAAACGGCAACCACTCAGAAACTTTTACATGAGGATGATGCTTTGTTTGTTGTTCGTGAGTCACAAAAGGAACAATATGAGGCAAAGGGGTTTCGAGTGAAATCTTATCCTGATGAGGAGATAAATTCTCTTACGAAGGTTAGGCAGAAGATAATTGATGACTGTCCTTCCGATTACTGTTTGCAGTTAGATGATGATATAACTGAAGTTCATGCAAGGACACAGGAAGTGCGTGTTCAGATGGAGAATGAGGACTTCTGGAATGAGTTGTTGCGTGCGTTTTGCATAATTGACGATCTTAAAATAGGTGTGTTCACAATTGGCCAAGAGCCAAGCGGTGATATCAGAAAATACAATAGGCCGTTTAGTTTTGTTGGGACTGGAGGGACAATTCTTGGGTTTAACAAGCCGTGTTTGAAGGCACGTTATGACCCTAATGTAGGTAGCAAAGTAGATACGGACTTCATACTGCAGGAACTTTTATACAATAGGATTGTGCTGGTTATTCATTACTTTGGAGTGTCACATGATGTAGATATACTGCCAGGGGGTCAGCAATTTAGGAAGACCTCACAGGAGGTGTATCGAAGTGTTGAGTATCTCAAGGCCAAGTGGAGTGATAAGATCTACGATTTTAACTTTGACAGCAATACATCGAAAATCAAGGTAAAAAGAAGCTGATCAGATTGGGTATTGACAAATTTTAGATTCTGATGTATAATGTTTCCAGGAGGAAGAGTTTCTAAAAATATTTATAAAGGTCGTGGGATCAATGGAAAAAGAGAAAGAAGAATTAAAGACAAAAAGAGGATACGATTTCTATGTTGCCACATCAGCAATGCAAAAGGCGATCAGAAGGAATGATCCAAAAATAGCTGGGTTTTTCGCTTTCGAACTTCTTGAATCCGGATACTATAATTATGTTTGGAAAAGATTGGCCACAATATCGGCTGAGGATTGCCATGGGGTAATCACCCAAGAGATAATGGCACTTTGGGAAGCATTCGAAAAGTGCCATAAGAAAGAGCCTCAGAGAGGAAGGATCTTCCTTTCTAAGGCTGTTATTCTTCTATGTCAAGCCCTTAAGAACAGGGACGCCGATCATCTAATATGTCTGGTTTATGATAAAGGACTAATAGATGATGAGGCAGAAAAGTTCATGGAGGACATAGAGGACATTGATCATATCGAAGTTCCAAAGTATGCATATGACGTGCACACCCTACAAGGGAAGAAGTCAGGTAAAACAAGGAAGGACTTCTTCAAAACAGAATTCGAGGCATTGAGACCTCGACAATTAGGTTTATTCGATGAATATGTTTATAAGTAAATAGGGAGTGGGGGTATAAATGCCAAGAAAGAGGACTGATGATAATCCGTCTAATATAGATCTAAGTAAAGTTGGTAAGAATAAAGGGGGTCGTCCAAGGAAGAATATAGACTGGGAGACCCTCAACAAGTTATGCGCATTACATTGTACTGGTAGAGAATGTGCATCTGTTCTTAATGTTAGTTATGAGGCACTCAACGGTGCAATAAAGCGAAAAGGGTATTCTGGTTTCCCTGAATACTTCAAAATATATTCTGCCCCTGGAAAAGCATCTCTTCGTAGGTTACAATTCAAGTCAGCTGAATCAGGAAATGCCACTATGCTTATCTGGTTAGGCAAGCAATACCTCGGACAGAGGGATTTTAAGTATGATGCTATTGATGAGAGTGAGCACCCACTTGACGACCTTGTAAGGGTTCTGAACTCCTTGAGGAAGGCAAAGGCAAATGATCAGCAGGTATAATAGTGCTGTTAATGGGCCGTTCGATTGGGGTGGGTTCAGCGAAAAAGGAACAACTTCAATATTGGAATCGAATGCGAGGTTGAATATTTGGGAGGGGGCAGTAAGGTCTGGCAAGACCATCTGCTCCCTTGTTCGTTGGTTAGAGTTTATCAGGACTTCTCCAGCTGGGCCGTTACTCATGATAGGTAGGACAGAGAGGACATTGAAGCGGAATGTTATTGACGTCATGCGATCTGTTGTCGGTAAGTATATGGAGTATAGTTTTGGATCATCGGAAATACATATTGCTGGTAGAGTAATCTACATCGTTGGGGCTAATGACGACCGATCACAGGAGAAGATACGGGGTCTTACGCTCGTTGGTGCGTATGGTGATGAACTTACCATATGGCCAGAATCAATGTTCACAGTATTGTTATCAAGGTTATCTGTTGATGGGGCCAAGTTCTTCGGAACAACGAACCCCGACTCTCCGTATCATTGGTTGAAAGTTAACTATATAGACAGAGCTAACGAATTGGATATGAAAGTGTTCCACTTCATGTTGGAGGACAATCCCAACTTAAGTGAAGCGTATATTCGATCGTTGAAGAAAGAATACACAGGGTTGTGGTATAAGCGGTTCATTCAGGGTTTGTGGGTGCAGGCTGAAGGTGCGGTTTATGATATTTGGGATGAGGACAAGTTCGTGGTTGATACTGTTCCCAAGTGTGATCGTTACTGCATAGGTATAGACTACGGAACCTCTAACCCAACTGTGTTTGTGTTGTTGGGTGAGAAGGATGGGGTTATCTATGTGGTTGACGAATACTACTGGGATCCGTCAGCGACTGGCAAGCAGAAGACTAACGTTGAGCATTGCGACGACCTGATCACATTCATAAACAATTCAAAGGTACGTATTGATCGAGTAGTGGTTGACCCTTCAGCAGCTTCGTTCAAGGTTGAGTGTGAACGTAGAGGACTGAACCTTCAAGATGCCGATAATGCTGTTGTTGACGGCATACGTAGAGTGGCATCTTTACTTGGGCAGGATCAATTGTATGTTCATAGATCATGTGAGAATGTTCGGAAGGAGTTTGCATCTTATGTTTGGGATGCTAAGGCGCAAGCTAAGGGAGAGGATAAGCCAGTTAAGCAGAATGACCACTCGATGGATGCTCTAAGATATGGTATAATGTTCATGACTAAACACAGGAGACAGGCTGGCCCGATATTACGTAACAAGGTCTTGATAAGAACGAGGTGAAGAGATGGCAAAGGTTGGGGAGTTACAATCAAGACTTAACATATTAAGTGAGTTGGTTGGCAGGGCTATGTTGGCTACTAAGTTGGGTGTGCAATATAATGGTGATCGAGATTTGTATGCCACGCTTGGTTATCCTGTTGATGTTCGATTTGAAGATTACTACCTTAGATATCGTAGGCAGGATATGGCTAAGGCAATCATTGATAGACCTGTTAGTGCAACTTGGCGGGGTTCTTTGACTGTAATGGAGAGCAAGGCGGACTACACAGCATTCGAAAAGGCTTGGGACGACTTAGAAAAACAGTTGAAGATTAAGTCATGCTTTTCAAGAATAGACCGACTTGCTGGGTTAGGTAGGTATGCACTTCTTGTGTTGGGTTTTGACGACGTTAAGAACACTTCTGATATGAAGAATCCTGTTAAAGGGAGTAATCGAAAGTTAAAGTATGTTAAGCCAGTAAGTGAAGCTAATGCAATAATCTCTGAATACGAAACGAACCCTAATAATGAGCGATACGGACTGCCCACCATATACCAGATAACATTCACCACTCCTGGTGGTGGTTCTACCTCTGTGATCAATGTCCACCATACCAGGGTTATTCATGTGGTCAGTCAGCTTCTTGAGGGAGAAGTAGAAGGTATCCCAAGATTGGAAGCTGCATATAACAGGCTAATGGACTTGGAAAAGGTTGTTGGTGGTAGTGCTGAGATGTTCTGGAGAGGGGCACGCCCAGGGTACCAAGGAAAACTGGATGAGGACTTTACGATTAACGATAAGGATGTAGAGGAGCTTGAACGGCAAATTGACGAGTTCGAACATAACTTACGCAGGTTCATCATTAACAAGGGGATATCATTAGAATCATTGGCCCAACAGGTGGCAGACCCGAGTAGCAATATAGATGCAATCGTTTCTATGATAAGCGCAGTTACTGGTATCCCGAAGCGTATTTTAATGGGCAGTGAACGTGGGGAGTTAGCGAGTTCTCAGGATTGGGATAATTGGCTGACCTTGATCGCTGATAGGAGAACTGAATATGCTGAGCCTGTAATTGTAAGGCCGTTTATTGACAGGTGCATCGAAGTTGGGGCATTGCCTAAACCTTCAGATGATTACAATGTAGTTTGGGAAGACCTGTGGAGTTTGAGTAAAAAGGATAAAGTTGCTATCGGACAGACTCGAGCTATTGCTCTGAAGGACTATGTCATGAGCCCAGGGGCAAGTGACTTCCTACCTCCAGAGGCGTTCTACAAATACGTAATGGCGTTAGAGGATGAGGAGATTGAATGGATAGACGAACTTAGAATGAGTGAGGTTGAGGAAGAGCAAGCAGGCATGTTGCCTGAACCAGAGGAATTACCTGAGGAGGAAGAGAGCCTACTTGAAGAAGGCGACGTTGAAGAAGAAGAGCAGTAATCTTAAGTTTGCAGTAAACAAGAGAAAGATCCTACGCAGTTACGACCCCACACACACAACTGCTATTCGTAACCAGTTTGCTCGTGAACTTAAGAAACGATTTGACAATCTTATCAAGGATATCAAGGAAGCGATTGTTGATAGGGATTGTTTCGGGTTGAATGAATTGAGTGGTTACGCCGCCCCACTTAACAGGGCCTTCAACTTCCCACGTAGTCAAGATAAGGTTGCTGCATTCATGGACTGGTTAGACCGACAAGTGCGAGATGGTTTGTTGGAGGTTAAACAGGGAGAACAATTAGGACAGGCGATAGAACAGGCGTGGACTAACACATACATTCAAAGTGCGTATCAGAAAGGGTTAATGAAGGCCCGTAGTGAGATAATAAAGGCTGGGTATGATGTTCCTGAACTTGAGAAACAAGGCGGACTTGGAGTTGTTCTGAATGGCCCAATGCATGCTGACAGAATAGGGCTGCTATATACAAGAACTTATTCGGAGTTGAAGGGGATCATCGATGCTATGGCGAACCAGATCAGCAAAGTTTTGTCGTTAGGAATGGCTGAAGGACGTAACCCTCGACAGTTGGCACAAATGTTGAACAAGGTAGTGTCAGGTGTTGGTGTTGATCTTGGGATAACCGACACTTTGGGTAGGTTTATACCTGCTAAACGAAGAGCGGAAATGTTGGCAAGAACTGAGATCATACGAGCACACCATCAAGCTAAAGTAGCGGAAATGAAGAGTTGGGAAGTTGAAGGGGTGTATGTGGTTGCTGAGTTGGCCACGGCCAAGGACGGCAGAGTGTGTCCAGATTGTGCAGGTTTGGAAGGGAAGCAGTACAGTTTGGAGGAAGCTGAAAGGTTAATACCAGTTCATCCGAATTGTAGATGCACTATTGTTCCTGTTAAGGGTAAGAAAGAAAGTAAAGAGGAGGAACCTATTGAATTACCTTCTGAAGAAAGGAACGATTGGTCGCTTCCTGATATAAGTCCTGACAGCCCAATATACGATATTTTACGGCAAGATTCTTACTATTACACATCGTCAGGTCATGGGGAAAATACTGTTACGCGTTTGGCGGATAATTGGTTGGTTCAATTAGTCAAGCTGCAAAAAATGGATGGTTTACCCAACCGCGTTTCTAAAGAACAGTTCGATTCCATAAAAGGCATAACTCTTTACCGTGGTGTTACAGATCCTTTACATAAGATTCAATTTCTTTCTGGAGAGTATTTTGGTGGAACTGGGGTCTACGGAAATGGTAACTATTTTGCTATGTCCAAAAGGGAAGCTCTGGGTTATGCGCTTGATAAGGCGGAAAATGTTATAACTGCCAAACTACCAGAATCAGCTAAAGTTATACATTGGGATGATCTTAAAAAGGAAATGGCTGAATGGAGTAAGAAAGTTGAGTCGAAAACTGGTTTTGTTCCGATATCAAAATTGGTTAATGAAGGTACCTTAACAGAAGAGCAAGCAAGTGTATGGTTATCTTTTAAGGAATTAGGCAAGGATCCGGGTAGGTATTGCGCTTTGAAAGGATATGATGCTATAAGAGTTCCTATTGCTGGTGGAGGGGAACAGGATTACTTTGTTGTTGTTAACAGAACAGCGTTAACTGTTTTGGGGGATTGATTGAAATGAAAATTGAAGATAGTAGAAAGATTGCTCAGGATATGCAAAGTGGTATCTTTTCAAGGTTGTCATTACAAGATCAATTACGTATACGCGATATGATACGATTGAAACGAATAACAAATTTCAATCAATATATGCAGGCAGTACAGTTTGGAAGAAGCTGAAAGGTTAATACCAGTTCATCCGAATTGTAGATGCACTATTGTTCCTGTTAAGGGTAAGAAAGGAGGTGAGTAGTCAATGCCGTGGACAGTTGACGATGTGGATAGATTCAAGAAAGGACTTACGGACAAAGAGAAGCGACAGTGGGTTGCAATTGCCAATTCAGCCCTTGAGCGGTGCTTAAAGGAGGGGGGAGATCAGAAGACATGTGAGGTTAGTGCTATCAAGCAGGCAAATGGTGTGGCTGGCAATTCAGCATCAGCGTATAACCAAATAAGAACAGAGACACCTTATACGATCACAGTCAAAAAGCATCAGGGAGAGAAGCACTTGGTTGTTCCTGTTGTAATGATGGTAGAAGGAGTTCATGCTGGCAGTCACGGCCCACTTTACCACCCAGCTGAAGAGTTGGGTAAGATACCAGAGTCGTGGAATGGCATACCAGTTGTGGTTTATCATCCAGAGGACGAACGAGGGTTTTATGTTTCTGCTAACTCTCCAGAGTTAGTAGATGAGCGGGTTATTGGTAGAGTTTACAACACACGATTTGAAGATGGTAAACTTAAGGCTGAGGCATGGATCAATGAGAACAGGGCTGCACAGGTCGCACCAGAAATTCTCAAGTTGCTCAGGGAGGGCAAGGCTGTTGATGTCAGCGTTGGTGTGTTCACCGATGATGATATGATTCCTGGTGAGTGGAAGAATGAAAAGTATATCGGGGTAGCGCGGAATCATAGACCTGACCACTTGGCCATTCTACCTAATGAAAGGGGGGCATGCTCGTTAGAGGATGGGTGTGGTCTTGGTGTGAACTCCAAGAGTAATGATACTGTGCTTATAAAGACATTACAGACGAACTATAGAGACCTGTTATATAAGGTTGAGGATAGACTTAGTGTTATGGATAGTGATAAAGGTTACTGCATGCTTGAAGAATTATACGATGATCATATTGTGTATCGGTTTGTAGATAAGTCTGTGGGTGAAACAAGATATTACAAACAAGACTACATAATCAATGATAGTGGCGGGGTCGAATTTGTGAATGAACCAGTTAAGTTGGAGAAATATGTTAAATTCATAGTTGCACAAAGAGAAACCAATAAAGGTGGTGATAAAAGTGTGGTAAATGTTTACAAGTTGGTGTATAATGGAACTGAGAGTACGGCGTGGTCTGGGGTGACCTTAAAGGACTTTGGGGTTGACGGTAGATGGGAAGATCTACCAAGAGACGAGCGAGCGAAAATAGCAGCACACTTTCTGATCGGGGATGCTGATGCTGAGACGTTTGAGGATCTTAAGTTTCCTGTGGTTAACCCCAGAACGGGGAAGCTCAACGAAAGAGCGTTGAGGGCGGTAATTGGTGGCAGAGGGGCACAGGTTAAAGATGTTAGCCCTGAAGTGCGTAAGCAGGCAAGGAAAAAGGCTTACGAACTATTGAATGATGAGTTCGATCTTGAACTCGAAGTTCCAGATATAGAAAACTTAACTACGAGAGGAGGTAGTAAGATGGGATGCCCAGATAAGGTAAAGCTGTTAGTGCAGAGTAAGAAATTCACAGAGGAAGATGTTGAGTGGCTTAAGAATCTTGAGGACGGTCAACTCGATAAGTTGATCGAGCTGACTAAAGAACCAGAAAAAGAAAAGGTGGAGGTGAATAAGGATAAAGTGGTGGAAGAGTTAAAAGAGAAGTTCAAGGATTTGAATACTTATCTTGAAATGGCACCAGCTGAGATCAGGGAACAACTTGACTTCAGCTTGAAGTTGCTTGGGGATAAGAAGCAGGAATACATTAACTATATCAAGGCCAATGCTGCAGAGGGTGCCTTTACTGATGATGAGTTAAATGCTATGAAATTCTGCCAGCTTGAGAAATTGGTCAAAGCCATTCCTGCTAAGGTGGATTACAGCGTTAAGGCTGTGCAGGCTAATGTTGCCCAAAAGAGCAGAGTTAGACCAGAGATGCTGCTGCCCTTTGGGGTAAAACTTAACGAGGGAGGGAAGTAAAAGATGGTGTATAAGACTGTAAAAGTCAAGAAGTATAGTGATGTAATTGAGGAGTTTGTGGCAGCTGATGTAATTACTCCTGGTATGTTGCTTGAGCTTGATTCTAATGGTGAAGTGGCTCCTCATAGTGAAGCTGGTGGGAGTGCTTATCCTCTATTTGCACTTGAGGATGAGCTACAGGGGAAGGGCATTGACGATAATTATGCAGCTGATGATCAGGTGCAGGTGTGGCTGCCTGGGCGTGGTGATATAGTCAATGCTTTGGTTTCTGGGGCCGATGTGGCTATTGGTGATTTTCTAATGAGTGCTGGTGATGGCTCGTTGGAGAAATTCTCAAAGCAGCTTACTATAGCTTCATTAGTATATACTCCAGATGATACTAATGGGCTGCAGTTAACTGCTCGTGTGCCTGGAGTTGCAGGCAATAATATTGCATTGGCTCTTGTTGGTTCTGCAAGTATAACTGCAGGTTCTGAGGATGTTACAGTTACTGGTACTTCTCCTTATCTGATTACGGTTACATACCGCAATGTTTCAGGTTCTGAATCCAATTTTACACAAGTAGTTAATGCAATTAACACTGATGTGGATGCTAAAGCACTTGTGTTTGCTGAAGTTGTTGGAACTGGAACCACTAAGGTATCGGCTGATCTTACAGCCACCCCGCTTACTGGCGGAGAAGATGTCAATCCTGGTATGGTAGTTGCACAGGCTGCGGAAGCTGTTAGCCCTGATGGTGCAGTTGTTCGTGGTTTGGTAAGAATAATTTAGTGAGAGGAGGGAATAAATAGATGGATGTAAGAATGGATTTGCTCGGTAATGGAGTAGCACAGGGGGATGTAGCCAATTTTCTGATGGCAAATGGGAGACTTGATGTAGGTCGTATGCGCCCATTTATCGATGATGATGGGCTGAACTATGTTCAAGTATATGTTGGTGGTGATCCTAAGGATGTAAGTTCATATCAAATGAGGCCTATACAGACTAACGCAACGTTAAGACCACACGAATGGCGTCAACTTGATGAGGCTGTTCTTAGAGTAGCCGAGCGTCAGTTAGTTGGTATTCAAGATCTAATTACCAACGGGCTTGTGTATAACCTCGGCAACGCCATGGGAACGACTGTCCTTGAGTATCACGATATCAGTGATGCTCTTGAGGCAGAGATGACCATGGACGGGATTAGCAGAGCCAAGGGGGATCGACCCGTATATACGACCAATTACCTGCCCTTGCCGATCATTCATGCGGACTATGAGCTGAACGCCCGTGTGTTAGCTGCGAGCAGGAACCTCGGCAACCCACTCGATACCACGCTTGCTGAGAGAGCAGCAAGGAAAGTCAACGAGAAGCTGGAAAGCTTGCTGTTCTCAAACACTACATATTCTTTCGGTGGTGGCACGATATACAGTTACCTGACTCATCCGAAGGTACAGGTTGCTGATATGAAAACTGCATGGACGTCTGCGACTGGAGAGACAATAGTTACGGACGTTATAACTATGAAAGAGAAGAGCTTGGCTAAAAAGCACTTCGGGCCGTGGGTGCTCTACATTCCTGCTGGGTATGAGGCAATACTTGACGAGGACTACGGGGAAGCTGCTGATAAGAACTTTATTACTATCAGAGATCGTATTAAGGCTATCGGTGGTATTCAAGATATCAAGGTTGCTTACATGCTGCCAGCCGATACTGTAGTGTTAGTTGAGATGAATCCTGAGGTGGTTAGGTTGGTCAGAGGCTTGGGCATTCAGAACGTTGAGTGGCAGACTGAGGGCAATATGGTAACGAAATATAAAGTGCTTACCATACAGGTTCCTCAGATTCGTGCTGATCAGGAGGGCAATACGGGAATAGTAGTTCTGAAGCAAGTTTAGTTAGGGGTGTGTTGGTATGAGTAGAGTGACGGCAGTCGAAGTTAAACAAATAATAGATACGGAGCTCGATGACGCCGTCATTGATGCGTACATTTCGAGTGCCAGCGCTCTTGTTGATGAGGTGTTGAGTAGCGAGGCCTTGTCAGAGACTCTGTTGAAGGAGATAGAGCGCTGGCTCACGGCTCACCTGCTTGCCGTATCAAGGGAGCGTCAACCAGAACAAGCAAGTGCTGGGCCAACCAGCATCAAATATCAGGGGATGAGTGGTCTGGGGCTTGATGCTACTTTGTACGGTCAGCAGGTGAAGCTCTTAGATACCAGCGGTAAGTTGGCTGAGTTGGCTGGTGTTCGTAAGGCTGGAATGTGGGTGATCAAGGGTGTCTGATCCAATCATTAAGTTCGTCAAGTATGTTTGTGTGCAAGACGCCGTTTACTGGACTCCTGGAACTCCTGATGGTTATGGTGGGTATTCATATACCTCCAAGGCCATTAAGTGTAGGTGGGATGATGTCAGTAAGAAGGTGTTGGCACAGAACGGTGACGAGATTGTATCAGACGCCCAAATCCTTGTAACTGATACCGACTTGGAGGTTGGTGGATATCTTTGGTTGGGGAGCCTAAGTAATCTAACATCAAGCCAACTGACCAATCCCAAATCAGTCGCTGGTGCACGGGAAATAAAACGAATTGAGCGATCACCGTTGTTCCGATCTAAAGATGAGTTCGTTATGGTGGTGTATGTGTGATGGCCAAAAGAGTTTTGACTTCAGGACTTAACGAGGTGTTAACGAACTTAAACAAGGAAGTAAAAGCGATTGAGGGGAGGACTCTTGGAGGACTCATTAGTGGTGCTGTCATTGTTGCATATGACGTTGTTAACGGGCCACTTCCAGCTGTTCCTGTAGATACTGGGAACCTTCAGAACAGTTGGTTCATAACAGCTTCTGGTGGTAAGGGAGTTCAGATGGGGAAGTCCGCCAAGTTTAAGGGGGACAATTCAGCTAAACTGGCAAGTGATCATTCAAATGTTATCAGTGCTCAAACGAGCGCTGTCAACTCTAAGAGAAGACCTACTGTTGCAATGGGGTTTACGGCGTTCTATGCTTGGTATGTTCATGAAATGGTAGATGCAAACTTTCAACGACCTAAGATAATTAAGAAGGGTGGCAAGCTGATTGAAACACCACGGAAACCCACTGCTGGAGCGAAGTTCCTTGAGGCTTCTATAAAGCGTTGTAAGAATAGGATACTTGAGGAGATAAGGAGTGTGGCGAAGATAAAATGAATTCTCCAAGTGAAGCTGTTAAAATATTGCTGACACAAGCTAACTTGGGGTTGACTTTCGCTACGAATCTCTTCATAGGTAGGGAGCCTGCCACTCCTGATAACTGTGTGACTATCTTTGACACTCCTGGTGGGCCACCAACTGTGTTCTATAATAACTTGCTTAAGGTAAGTTATCCTTCAATTCAAATAAGAATCAGAAATTCAAGTTACAGCGCAGGCTGGGAGTTGGCTAAAAAGATAAAAGATCTACTGCATAATCAAGGTAACATAAAGATCAATAACGACGACTATTTGCTTATCAAGTGTACTCAAGAACCAGCACTCTTGGACTGGGACGAGAGTAATCGAGCAAGGTTTGTAGTATCATTTGATTTGATTAGAGGGGAGGTGTAACAATGGCAGTACTGACTGGAATTGGTACTAAGTTCCAATACTATGACTCTGCCGAATTTCCGTTTGCCGAGATATGGAATCCAGATGGCCTTCGAGGTATAAAGTTAGTTTCAAAAGCACTTGAAAATGAGAGTATAACCTTCAAGGCGACTGGAAGTTCTTCTGCTACGGCTATAACTGTTGATGTGGTGGGTAATGCTATTACAGTTACGTATGTTTTGGAACATGGTGAATATGAAACATCAACTATAGCTAATGTTGTAACAGCAATAAGTGAAGATACCGATGCAAGTCTGCTGGTTACTCCAACGGCGTTGGGCGATGGTTCTAAAGATATGTTCGATATCGGACTAACGCCGCTGGAAAAATATGTTTCGATTGCACATGTAACGAATATCAGTGGGCCAAATATGACTAAGGAGACCATCAGTTCGACAGCGTTAGATACTCTTGGTGGTTATAAGACTTTCATTACAGGATTGAAAGATGCTGGTACACTAACGTTTACGTTAATGTTCGATGCTGAATATTATGGTGTATTAAAGGGTTTCTACGAGAGTTCTGCTACGCAAGAGTTTAGAATAACCCTACCAGATAAGGTTGGTGTTGATGGTCATGGTTCACAGTTTGTATTTGATGGGCTGGTAACTGGACTTCCACTCACAATAACGGCTGAGGATAAAATTACCTGTGATGTTACAGTCCAGTTGGTTGGTGTTATGACATTTACACCAGCTACATAAAGAAGGAGGTGTATGTAAATGGCTGTACAAACTGGTGTTGGAACTACGTTAAAAATAGATGGTTCTACAGTTGCCAATGTAAAGAGCATCAACGGCCCGAACATGTCTAAAGATACCATCGGGTCAACGGCGTTAGATACGCTGGGTGGATATAAAACTTTTATCACGGGGTTAAAAGATCCTGGAACGTTGACGTTCACATTGATGTTTGACAAAACTGGGTATTTGGCTTTGAAAACAGCGTTCGAGAGCAATACTGCAAGTTCTATAGAGATAACCTTACCCGACGGGACGAAATTCACTTTCAGTGGGTTTGTTACGGGGTTGCCGTTGACCATCTCAGCTGAAGATATAGTTACGTGTGATGTCACGATCCAGATAAGTGGCATGGTTAATGTATCATAATGGGGGTGTAGTTTATGAGTGAAAAGGTGTTTGGAAGGGACGACTTCCTGAAAATGCCAAGGCCGAAGGTTGAAAAGGTTTATGTAGAAAGTCTTGGTGGGTATGTGTTCTTCAAGAAAATAAATGCGTTAGACCAAGACTCCTATATAGCCGACATTACCGTTGTTGACTTTGATGCCGATAAAAATCCTGTAATAAAGCCGAAGTTTGACTGCATGAAGCTGAAATACCTCGTGCGTGTTATGTGTGATGAAAACGGTAAACGGATATTCAAGAACGAGGAGTACACTAAACTTGGTGAGTTAGATCAAGCCGTTGTTGATGAACTATATGCAAAGGCTCTAAGTGTAAATGAAGTTAGTGACGACGTATTATCAAAAAACTTCAAAGCAACCCAAGGCGAAAGTTTGCCTTCCGCTTAGCTCTGGCCTTGGGTTACCCACATCCCGATCACCTTCTGAGTTTGTTGACTGACGAACAGTTTCGGGAGTGGATGGCGTTTTACAATGAAGAACCGTTTGGGTTCTGGGAGAGGGATATTCAATTTGCATTTACGAGAAAGTTTATGGCAGATGTTTCTGGGGCGAAATATAAAGATGGCAAGGCAATTAGCATTGAAGATGTAAGTTTGAGTAAGTTGATGGAACCACGCAAGGAACAGAGTGTTGACGAAATGAAATCGTTGTTGATGATGTTAGCTGGTGTAGCTACTGAAGGAGAGGAGGGGGAAAATGGCGGAAGGTAATCTTGGTGAACTTATTGCCTATTTAGGTGCCGACATATCCCAAATGCAGCAGGCTCTGAAACATGCTGAGCGCTTGCTGAAGAACTATGACAGAACGAGTGCGCAGGTTGTGAATTCTTCCTCCTCTGGATTCAGTAAAATTGCTACAGGGGCGACACGTGCTTTCTCGACTATGCAGAAGGGAGTTTCTTCTGTATCGAATGCGTTGTACTCTCTTAAAACGGCAATAGCGGGATTCGGAGTTGGTATGTTAGCCAAGAGCTTCATAGATGCTGCATCACAGGCAGAAATTCTAAGAATGCGATTGCAAACGCTGACTGGTCATGGTAAAGAACTGTTCGATATTCTGCATAATTGGGCAGCAAGGATGCCTGTAGATACGGCTAAGGCTATAGATGTTTTCACTATGCTGACTGGTTATGGGTTAAAACCAACTCTTGACATGATGACCACTCTTGTGGATACTGGACTTGCTTTGTCAGGGACTACGGAGGGGTTCTACAACATTGCGTTGGCTCTCGGACAGATACAAACACACGGACGACTGCTTGGTGGTGAATTACGTCAGTTATCTTCTGCTGGTTATAATGCAGCTGAGGTTTTGCGTGAAGCGTTTGGCTTAACCGCTAAGGAAATGGAAAACCTCGGAGAAACCCTTACGAAACGTGGTATATCTGCAAGTCAAGTGATAAATATATTGCTTGAGGATATGAAAGAACGCTTTGGTGGTATGTCCAAGGCCATGGAAAGTTCTTGGACTGGGTTGGTTGAACGAATCGAGGAAGCTTGGTGGAATTTGCGACTTTCAATCGCTGAGTCTGGGCCATTTCAATTGTTAAAAGAACAATTGGATAAGTTCCTACAAGCTTGGGAGAGTGCAGAAGGCCAACTTAAGATACGGGAGTGGGCTGAGGAGGCTGGTGCTGCCATCGTTAATGCTCTTAAGATGGCCATCAATGCTGCTAAATTACTTCTACCACACCTCGAAAAGATACTCAGGATTCTCATTGCTATGAAGGGAATTTCAGTTGGTGCTGCGTTAGGAACTGCTGTTGGTGGACCCGTTGGGGCAGTGATTGGTAGTACTGTTGGTGGAGTTGCTGGTTATCTTTCACCCGAGATACTGCGTGGCATATTCGGTGAAAAGGAAGCTCGCAAAGGAATAGAAGAACTGCAGAAAGCATTAGCAGAGTTAGACAAGCAGAAAAGTGAACTTGAGAAAGAGCTTCAGAAGATCTCTGAAGATAGTGCTAAGAGTTGGTTGCACAGACCGATATTTGGTGGTGCTAAAGAAGAAGTAGTTAGAAAACAAATAACCGCTATCGACGATGCACGTCAGAAGATCATAACAGCTATTGAGGAATATAAGAAAGATCTTGATGCTGCAAGTGAGAACATAGCACATGGTAAATCTATGGAAGAACTTCTTGGAGGCAAAGGCAAGGGCGAGGGTGCTGCTGGTGGGGCTACTGGTGGTGGGGGTGCTAAGAATACTGCTGCTCAGATACTGGCAGATATCAATTGGGCGTACCAGCAAGGACTTACCACACTTGAGAACTTTTATGCAAAAGCATCTTCAATGCTATCAGGTTTAACAAAGTCTTCAGAAGATTTTCAGTACGTTTTCGCTACCACTCAGGCTGCAGCTATGGAGTTAGCAACTAAAAGGATGGAAGAATACACAGCAAGCTTCATAAGTGGTGGCATGAGTGTTGATGAATATAACAGCAAGGTAAAAGAACTACTGGGGTCTTTCTCACAATTTCCGTTAGCGGGTAAAGCAATTGAAGAATTGTCGGGTAAAGGGCTGATTGAAAGATCGAAGGCAGTTAACGCAGAAATAATGTTGTCAATAGAGTTGTCCAAGAGAATGGAACAGGAATTACTTGATGCACAGGAGGCCGCCACACAGGGCGTAGCCAAGTTTTGGAGCGAGGTTGCGTGGGAATATCAGCAAGGGTTCATAAGCTCTCAAGAATACTTTGACATGCTGAAATCAGAAGTTTCTGAACTTACCGTTGGTTCAGATGAATGGATGAAACGATTCTCAGAATTGCAAGCCGTTGCTTCAACCATTGCTCAAGAACGACTTGAGCCGTTGTTAGATGCTTTACAACAGGGCAAAATGTCAACGGAGGAATTCACAAAATTAGCAGAAGCGTTAAAGGTAGAGTTTAGTGAATATCCGTTAGTTATCAAGCAAATAGATGATGCAATTAAACAAGCAGAGGAAACAACTTCAAGTTCTGTTAATCTTGCGAAGGACTTTGGAATGGTCTTTAAGAGTGCATTTGAGGAGGCTGTTTTTGCGGGCAACGACTTGCGTGATGTGCTTGCTGGGTTGCTCGAGGACATAGCTCGGATTATCTTACGTGTGAAAGTGATTGAGCCGTTGGTTGGTA
>ERZ795046.1778-NODE-1778-length-20614-cov-4.086531_pt1 | contig 20614 bp, 18 predicted proteins | sample MGYA00375130_ERZ795046 | MGnify/ENA primary metagenome ERZ795046 (study PRJEB30175, sample SAMN05720202) | activated sludge metagenome | isolation source: anaerobic digester from wastewater treatment plant | place: Japan | collected 2015-05-15 ...
ACCTTTGAGGTAATAGGGATCAGCAAGGTCCGGTCTTAGCTCAATCATCTTATCAAGAGCGGTAGTTGCCTCATCATATGAGCCTTCATCGCTTAAAAGACCGCCAAGATAGTACCAGGCATCTGCGAGGTTTGGATTTAATTCAGTAGCGGTTCTGAATTCAGCAATTGCACCTGCACGGTCACTCTGATCGATATATACCTGTCCCATCCAGTAGTGTGCAACTCCCATCTGGGGATCGGCTTTGGTTGCTTCGGTAAATGCCTCCATGGCACCAGTCAGATCATTCTGGTCATATAAAACTCTGCCCTTATAATACAATGCATTTGCATTATTCGGGTTCAGTTCAATAGCCTTATTGAAGGCCGTAAGTGCTTCATCAGAGTTTTTCCTAACTTCAAAGAGGATACGGCCTTTGCGATCCCATACATCTGAATCGCTCCCGACAGTCAGGAATGGCTCAGAATAATTACCTTCTATTGCAAGAACCTGGTTAAAGGTAGCCTCTGCATCATCAAATTTCCCTAGTGCACTCTCCGCAATTCCTTTTGCATACAGGGCATCCTTAAATTCAGGATTCAATTCAATAGCCTTTTCATATGCTGTAAGGGCTTCTTCTGGCTTTCCAAGGTCAGAAAGCGTAATTCCTTTCCAGTAATATGCACGCGAGCCATCAGGCTTCAGATCAATTGCCTTATTAAAAGCCTCAAGTGCAAGGTCAGATTCATTGTTGAGAAGATGTGCAATTCCCTTGTTAATCCAGATACCGGGATCGTCTGTTGTGAACTCAACTGCTTTATTGAGTGCTTCCAGTGCCGAAACCGGATCTGGTTTCTCCTTTCCAATAAGATACAAATATCCGATATTGCCCCATGCAACTCCGTTTTCAGGATTAATAGTTGTTACATTCTGAAACGCATAAATTGCTGATTCAACATCACCGGACATCAGATACGATCCACCAAGTTTTGAGTATGCCTGTTCATTCTGTGGATCTTCTTCGACTGCTTTTAGAAAGTTGGAGATTGCTTCTTCGTAGTTTTCATTCTCAAGGGCAGAGAGCCCCTGTTCATACCACCCGGACCCCGTTGCATTCTCTTCTGCTACAACTCCTGCCGTCATAACTGACAGGAGAAGGAAGGCAAAAACCGGGAGTATTACTCCGATCTTCATGCCTTATATATCACATAGGAAAGGGAGAAATAGTTTCTTCTTTCATCATTTGTGTTGATATAATCAGCGAATTCTGATTTATTTATTACAGGATAAATATAATGTAATATCAGAGGTTTTTATTGTGAATTCTAGGATTTTCAATTTATTTTATCCTGCCTTCATCAAATATATATATAGAGCAGGTACTGACAATCGCAATGACTCGGTCATGCCAGATGAGATATTTTTTAATATACATCATGCGTATATTAAGGGCACGCCGTTGTGGCTTAGCGGTATAGCGGCTGATTCGTAATCAGCAGGTCGAGGGTTCAAATCCCTCCAGCGGCTCTTTTCATAAATCTAGTATCTAAAAAACAGGATACCATAAAGATCATCTATTTTGACAGAGAAGAAGTCTGATTTTCACATTGTGAATATCAGATATTTTCGAGACTATCAATACCAATCGGTGCTCATATATCCCTATGGCCGAAGCATCCAAAATCTATATTGAATAGGGCGAAAAAGATCACCTCAAATCTCTTAAGAATAATCCGATATATCTACCATTTCAATGGAAATTCAGATTGCACCTGCATCACCACAGTATTCATTTGTAGATTTCGGCCAAAGAAATCATCGAACATATAACGAACGAGCCTTCTCGGTCTTCTATGAAAGCGTTTTGTAACCGAAAGAAAATGTATATTTTTTTATTAATGGCAAATCTCAATCAGAACCAATTTGATACCGATTATCATATTACAAAACCGGCACCACAACTCTAAAACCAAAATCAAAGAAATTCACTAGTAAACTAATACCCCACCACCTCCTCCCGATCCCATTTCCTCATTCCCAACCTGACGAGCCAATACGCCGGGACCAGCAACATTACTCCAACCAGACCAAACCAGGGATTCATCGAAGTCAGGGAACCAAATATCGACAATGCAAACCCAATAAACAAAAAATACTGAACCATCACCCGGACATTATACACCAGAACACTTGGTGATAATCCGGTCAGCCAGATAGACACCGCAAGAACATAATACGACACAGATAAGGTCAAAACCAAAACCGGCAGCAGGAATTCTCCCTGACCGGAAAGAAAGGTAATCATCGCGATAAAGAAGATCGGAATCACCTGAAGGAGTGTAAAAGACGTGATTTTACTGGTAATAACGTCTCTGACATGAAGGGGAAGAAGAGCATATACACTGAATGAATCAAACATGCACAGCCAGGTGTACATGGTAGACGCAATTATCCCGGTTATCATCGCAAAGGTGAGAAGAAGATGAATAGGAGAAACATACTCATCGAGCAGGGAGAGAAAGAACCAGATGATGATAAGCGGCACCAGAAATGAAAAGATAGTCTGACCCACAATACTCCCGGACCGCCAGAGATCAATCATATCTTTTGCAGCAAGGGGCGGATTTGGAAGCCGGTTCAGATGATGAATGAGTGGTTTCATCCGGTTCGGATAATTTTTTGTTCCGGGCTGAATATCTGGTGAAAACAGGAGAAGGGCAATACAACATGGAACCAGAACCACCATACAGCTTTCAAGAAGAATATCCCAGGAAAATTGGTAAAAAAGTATGAGCGGCGGGAAAAGTGTTGCCGGGTTTGTTCCGGTGAACGTGAACCATCCCAGAAATACCAAACCTGCAAAAATCAAAAAGACAAAGAGCGCCTTTCCTGATCGCCCATAGAGAGATGACAGGAAGAAGACAACAGACATGCCGGTGAGAAATGAGAGACTCAACGTAAGAAGGATATTTAATGGATAAAAAACCGGAATTCCGGTGAAGAGTGATCCTACAAGAAATCCTGCACCCACAGGAAAGATCCAGAGGAAAAAATAATACACGGTATCCTTGAGCACAAAAATTGTGAAGATATGCCGGGGGTTGAGGGGGAGGATCCTGGCAGAAAATGCAAGAAGGCTGGCCTGACCAAACCGGCGGTTCATGACTTCATGTCCAAGAAGGCCAAATGCTCCGACCATAAACCCAAGCATCAGATATTGTGCATGAATCAGGATGACAAGATCCCCAACCGGCATTGTCGTCTGGATCAGGGGAAGAAGAAAGGTACCCATAAACGCAATGGCACAAATCATCACTGGAAAGAGGGCAAAATTCAGACTCCCGAACATGGTCGAATGAATCCGCCATTCTTCCTTTAGCATATTGAAAAAAAGCCCAGCCATGGTTATGTCCTGACAAGTGATAGGAACAGATCTGACAGATGACGATTGCCCGCTTTAACTGACTCCATGGTTCCGGTGTAGAGCAGATTTCCCACATGGAGAATGGCAACTTCAGAACAGATCTCTTCAGCCGTTTCCAACAGATGAGTGGAGATGAACAGCGTATTGCCCTGCTTCGTATATGAGACAAAGAATGCCTTGACCTTGTCCTGCATGATGGGATCAAAGTTGATAAGCGGTTCATCAATGAGGGCAAGTTCAGGGTTATGAATAAATGCCTGGGTGAGCATCAGTTTCTGCCTGGTTCCACGGGAGAGATCTTTGCAGAGCACATTTCTTTTATCTCCATACTCCAGAAAATCAAACCACCAGTCTACTTTTTGTTCCAGATCAGGGATCTTCCTGATATCACCAACAAACTCCAGGTATTCCATGACAGTCAGGAAACTTGGCGGGGATTCCTGTTCTGGAATGATTCCAACCAAAGTTCTGACACCTACCGGATCAATTGCCACATCAAGACCAAGAACATGAGCATTCCCGGATGAGGGGAGTATCTGACCGGTCAGCATCTTTATCATTGTTGTCTTTCCAGAGCCGTTCGGACCTAACAGACCGAACAGAGATCCCTTCCTGACATTCAGGGTTACGGCATTGACCGCAGTCAGATCACCATATTTTTTGGTCAGGGATTTTGTTTCAATAATAGATTCCATGGTGACGTGGTTGTAATCCTTTTTTTATAATAAGTGACAAGTTTGGTTAGGTAAAAACAGTACCCGTCGTCATTTTTTTAAGATTCCTAGCGAATTGTTTGAATTTCATAGATTATGTACGGAGAGATAATGGGTCAATAAATCCAGACTAAAAAACCTTTCATATTCCATTATCATCCATACCTGATAGTGATTCCTGCGGGAAGCGATCAACGAAAGTATTGAGTCACATTCAATGTAAAGGGTTCGTCATCTCTTACTCCAAATAAGGATTCTACATTCAGACGTTCTTTTCAAGTAACTCTTTGTATCGTGCAACCCCCCTCCGAATCACTTCTTCCGTAATTATTCCCCGGCCCGATGGCAGCTCAAGAACTCTCTGTGGAAGAGGGATCGAATCTGGCTCTAAGGAAAAACCCTCACGGATCTTAAACCGGTACTTTTCAGCAAGTATCGATCTCCCCAGGGCATCAAGTTCTTCAATAGTCATGGATATCCCACAGACAGACAACACTTCCTGGATAATTTCCCGGGTATACAGGCCACGGGCAAAGAAACAAACCACCAGACTTGAGAGAATCTGACGATATGCTTCTTCTTCATACAACTCATCAGCAATTTTTTCCGGTGTTTCAGGGAATTTTTCTGCAGGTTTTTGATCAACGCTATATCCGGCACTATCAAGATGGCTGTGCCGTGCCCCACAGATATATCCGATATATGCAGAAGGACCGGTATGATACCCGGGCATCTCATTTTTCCCAAAAGCAAGAGCATACTCTTCACCGCCATATACAGAGGCCGCAAATGAGACTCCTTTTCCCAGGTTCTGGTAAAAATCACTTTTTTGTCCTGCAAGGGCCTTGAAAAATGCAAGGTATTGCTTAGCATCACCGAACGAGAGTCTGATACCCCCGGTCATCTGTTCATCCAGAAGTCCCTGGTTCATTGCTTCAGTTGCCCATGCAGCACAAACGCCAGCTGACATGGCATCAAGTCCGGTCTGCTCAATGATATCAATCAAGTTCAGGACATCAGGAGGATCAGAAACCCCAAGCATGAATCCAAGAGCATAGATTAATTCATAGTCATAACTCACCGGGATGGTCTTGTAAAAGTACGGATCATTCGGATAGGGAATTCTGATCTGACCGATATGAATACAACTGACCGGACAATGTGAACATGCAACACGACGGGAAAGGAAGAGCCGGGCAAATTCTTCTCCAGATAAATTGTCTGATCCAGTCAATCTTTGTTCAGTGAGATTTTTCACCGGAAGAGATCCCATTGCAGAGAGTGATTTGACATTAACCGGTGTTCCTATCTCATGATACTTCTGCATGAGTGGAGATCGGGTCACCTGATCATAAAGCCGGTCATATAGCTCCCGGTATTTCTTCCGATCCAATACCTCAATGAGATTATCCCCTGAAATAAGTACCGCCTTGAGTTTCTTGGACCCAAAAACCGCACCAAGGCCCATTCTGCCAAAATGACGGTATGTCTCTGAAGTTACACTGGCATATCTGACCAGATTCTCCCCGGCTCTTCCTATCCGCAGGATGGTTCTGGTTCCCGGTGTTCCGTCTTTTGATCGTATGATGCGTGCGGCAGTATCACTCCGGCCGGTTCCCCACAAAGCCCGGGCATCACGAAATGCAACCCCGTCTTTTGTAATTGACAGATACACCGGATGTGACGCTTTCCCGGTGATGACTATGGCGCCATAACCGGCTGATCTGATTGCAACTGCTGTCCGGCCCCCTGCATGACTCTCACCCAGATTTCCAGTCAGCGGGGATTTGAACATGGCGACACATTTCGATGCGAGAGGAAAAAGAGCGGTTGCAACTCCGACGGAAAAGATAATCGGATTTTCCGGTCCCAGTGGATCAGCTCCCTGCGGACAGAATTCCTCCAGCAGCCTGATAGCTGCTCCGGCACCACCAAGTCGTTCCTGAAAGAGATCCGGCCGTTCTTCGGTATGAAATGACCATGTAGAGAGATCAATAAACAGAACCCGTGATAACCTGACATCAGGACTCATCAGCCATTAGCTCCTGTAGTTCAATAACTTCGTATGGGCAATACTGTGCGCAATACCCACAATAGATACAGATGATGGGATGGTTCTCCTCTTGATCCCAGGATATTGCTCCGAGAATACACCCTTCCAGACATTGTTTACACCCGGTGCATTTGTCTTTATTGAGGGTAATCCCGCCACCCTGACGGGGAAGGAGAGCCTCTTCCGGACAGAGATGAATACAAGGAGGATCCCGGCATGCCCGGCATACTCTCACCGAAAAACCCCTCTCAATCCCTCCTACAGAACTGACATGGATAGCCGATTTGGCAACTCCACCAAATCCTAACCGTCTGGTACAGGCAAACATACACGACTGACACCCGACACAGCGATCGGCATCGATGACAGAGAGCCGCTTTTTTGGCATATGATGAAATGGGAATGAAAGGTAATGAATATTCGTAGAAAGGTTTGATTCATGAATACCAGAAAAAAGGGATTTCAAGAAAACAAAAAAGAAATCAGAAGTTATTTTAATATGGTTTTCAGATCATGACAGATGTAAAACTATGTATCTGATTGAATAATACACCGAAAAAAGTAAGAGAGTATAAATTTTAATTTACGACTCTTCTATTCAGTTCTGCTAAAAAAATTAATCAGATATATCTTGGTTTCAGCGATAACATCTGGGGAGTATACAGTGGACGATATGGCATTCCCCTGGTCTCATTATGAATTCTCTCAATCAGTTTCTCCGCAGTGCCGGTGATCTTATGTGTTTTATTTGGTTCAGATTCTGCGCGAACTGTTACCGTAAGATTTCCTGATCCCATCTCAGAATCGCCTACAACAATTACATATGATACCCAGTCCATACCGGCAGCCCTGATTTTCTTATTCAGGGAATCATCACGGTCATCAACATCAGCCCGGATCCGCGCTTTTGTAAATTTCTCAGCCAGATCTTTTGCATAGGCAAGATGATTATCGGTGACCGGAATGATTCTGACCTGGGTCGGAGTCAGCCAGGTTGGAAGATGTGCAACCTTCTGATGTACCGTATTTTCAAGGATGGCACAAAAAACCCGTTCAACTGAACCGGTTGGAGAACAGTGAAGAATTGGTGGATACACTTCTGTTCCATCAGCAAGATGATATTTTATCCCAAACCGCCTGCTGCTCTCAACATCTATCTGGACAGTCGGGTTCTCAATCGGCCGGTTCTGCCCGTCAATTGCTGCAAGATCAATCTTTGCAATCCAGTAGTGTACCCGGTCTGATAAGGTTTCAATCAGGATAGGAACGCCTGATTCTTTTACAATTTTTTTGATCCATGCCTCATAGTCCTTGTAAAACTCTTCGGTGCACCGGAAGACAGCAACGAGCTGGGTCCCAAAGTCCCGCCCGGTCTTCCATCCGATAGCCAGCTGTTCTTCGAAACAGGTCAGAGCATTCTCAAGATCCTTACACAGGGAATGCATATCAGGCATGGTAAAGGCACGAAGCCGTTTCAGACCGATAACCTCTCCCTTCTGTTCATGCCGGAACGAGTAGGTAGAAAGTTCATACATTTTCATCGGGAGGTGATTCGGAGAGATATGCATACTCCGCATGGTGGTAAACATACCAAAACAGGCAGCAAACCGAAGCATCATATTCCGGTTTCCTGATTTAAACCGGTACTGCCGCTCACCAAACTTGTCTGCGTGCTCAAAGATTGCTTTATCAGCCAGATCATACATCACCGGCGTCTCAACCGGGCTTGCACCATAGTCAAGAACAAGGGAGAGGGCATAATCTGCCAAAAGATCACGAACCAGTTTTCCACGGGGAAGCCAGCGGAGATGACCCACATCGGAGACTGGTTCATAATCCACAAACTCCTTCGAACGCATCAGATCAACATGAACCGGTTCTCCACCAACCGGAACAGCAGTGCCAATCTCCTTTCTGATAAGGGCTGCAAAAGGAGAATCATCAAGGTATTCCTGCACATCATGCACCGTCCCTTCAGGTGTCAGAACAAAGAATTTATGTTCAATATGTTTCTTTTCCGGTTTTGCTGCATCTTCTGAAGGGGTGATTGACCGTGAGAGCTCAGAAAGCGGATGTCCCTTACAGGAGAGGGAGAATGATTTATACCAACCAAATGGTGCACGTTTTACCTCATACCCTGCCTTTTCAAGTGAATCCTCTATTGATTTCAGAGCGGTAACAGCAAGATCTGGTGCGGCAAGGTCTGATGACAGGTGGGCATACGGATATACCATCACCCGGTTACATTCAACCTTTCCGGCCATTTCGCTAATGGCTGCCACCGTCTGACTAATCACGTCTTCAATACCGTCAGCATCCGGTGACTCGACTGCACAAAAGGCAACCAGAGCATCATCTAGACGGTCAGCCGGATTACAAGGTTCTTCAGCAAATTTAGTCTTCTTCTTTGCCTCATATTCGATGAAATCAGAATGTATTAAAAGAAGGCGCATGAATCAGGTCTCCATGTACAATATCCATATATGTTGACGTTAATCGGGTATAAAACAAGATAGGTTCTATTAAAAAGATCCCGGCACTAAAAAAAAGGGACAGCAGAGATGATCAGGTCAGACTATCTTTTTATTTTCGTAGTATCGTGAGAGGGTGGCCTGTCGCTGGTTTAGATACTTTGCATCCTTTTTCGCATTATACGGGCAATGTGCCCGCTCGGTGGTGTAAAAGACCAGCTGCCCGATAGGCATACCGGCATGCATCCTGACCGGGCGCTGGTTTACATTACACATCTCAAGGGTGATAGATCCCGCAAACCCCGCATCAATCCACCCACCGGTCTGATGGAGTTCAATTCCCAAACGGGCAATACTACTCTTCCCCTCGATGCTGGCGACGATATTATCAGGAAGACGAATTGCCTCCATTGTCTCGGCAAGAAGAAACTGACCTGGGTGAAGAACAATACTCTCTGCAGTAATTTCTTCTGTTCCGCTTATCACGCTGTCACGAATATAGGGATCAATGACATCATCCCCGGGCGTATACCAGACAAAGTGGTTTCCAAGTCTGATATCTATGGAATTTGGTTGTATTAATTCAGGATTATAGGGATCAATACCGATATACCCACGTTCGATACGATCCATTATCTGCCAGTCAACAAGGATCATGTACCGATCTGTTGTTTTCGATTACTGTTTATCATTATGATCAGATTTGGACAGGTCGTGCTGAGCCGGAGGCGGACATTGTTCAGGCGGTGCAAAATGCCATTCAGAACGCCTGAGTAGACCATGAATCGTGCTGCATTCCCGCCAGGTGAGATTACATCGTCCAAGAACACGGCGGATAAGTGTCATGGTGGATTCCCGTTTAAACCCGGGATGGTCCACACGATCCAGATACTGATCAATATGTTCATAGAGATGGTCCATCTCTTCCTTTGTTGCCAGAGGGATGACTGCTTTTGGAAGATTGGCAAGCTCATAACAGATCACACCGACTGCATGAGAAAGGTTGATAATAGGGTAAAGGGGAGACGTAGGAATTGTACACACAATGTCAGCCCTTCTGACCTCTTCATTTGAAAGTCCCCAGTTCTCCCGTCCAAACAGGATGGATATCGTTGCGTCCAGCTCTCCGATAAGTTCACGTAATTCTTTCGGTGAATAAAATGGCATTCGTGTCGGATGACAGGCAGAATATGAGAGTGAACCGGTTGTTGCGACAACCCGGTGTGACGTGGCAAATACCTCATCAAGTGTCATGATGCGGGCCTGACGAAGCACATCATCCGCATGAGATGCACGAATCAGTGCCTCGTTTCCGATGGTACAGGGATTGATGAGGATAAGATCAGTAAATCCGAAATTTTTCATCACCCGTGCAGTAAACCCTACATTCCCCTCATAGAGAGGTTCGACCAGAACAATCCGGATATGCGGCATTCATTACTGCACGGCTTGGACAGTCTCTAAAAGGGTCTTTACTCCCTTTTCATAGACGGCATTTCCAACGACTATCGTATCTGCATATTTTGCCATTTCTGCAGCCTTCTCTGCTGAATCAATCCCGCCTCCATAGTATAGAATCGCGTGATCGATTGCCCTGCTCGCGCTCTTCACCACTTCAGGATCTCCATACATACCGCTGTATTCGATGTATACGATCGGGAATTTGAAATAATGGTCTGCAACAGATGCATATGCGGCAACTTCCTGAGCAGAGATGGTGCAGTCTGCCCCAGTCACCCTGCCCACTGCAGAGTTCGGATTTAATACAATATATGCCTCAGGAATTACCTTCTCCCAGACAATGTCAGGATTCATCGCCCAATCGCGGTGCTTCCCGACAATCCATCGTGCATCAGAGGTATTCATCACGCTTGCAACATAGAGCAGATCTATCCCGTGAAAGATCACCGACTCAGGACCGGCAGGTTCTACAACAAGCGGCAACCCATACTCTTTGACCTGGTCACGCAGCTGTGACATATTGTCTTTTGTGATATTGAGCGTGCCTGAAAGGATAAGGGCATCGGTTCCACTTGTTGCAATCTCTGCGATCTCCTCTTCGGTAAGATGTTTATCAGGGTCCAGCTTGGTTACGTGAGCCCAGGTTTTCCATTTTGTATGCATATATGTCATCCTTAAAAGTGCTGTACAGCTTCATGAGTTCTGAAAGAAAAACGTTCGGGAGAGATAGGTATCAGGCAGCTGCCAGGGCCTGAAGTTTCTTTACATGATCCTTTGACAAACCGCTCAGTTTGGAAGCGATCGCCGTATCTGCCGTATCAAGGGTTTTTTTATCATAAATTCCTGCACGGTAGAGATGCTCAAGGGTTGACTCCCCCACTCCAGGCAGGGCCAGGAGCTCGGTTCTCCCGGCTTCAAATGCCTTTTTCGATATCTTCACCGGATCAGGTCTTCCAAGCGCCTGAGCTATGAGGGTTGCGTGCCTGATAACCGTCTCAATAGATATACCTGTCTTTATCGCAAGATATGCCGGATGGGCTGAGGCGATATCTTCAGGTGTTAAAAACCCGGCCTCTTGGTACCGCTTCAGTGATACGGCAGGAATACCAATATCCTTCAGCTGGTTTTTGGCAACCAGTGCTATTGCTTCTTCCTTGAGAGTTTTTGCTTCCTCTTCGGACAAGCCGGTTTTTTTCAGTGATTCAAGTGATGCTGATGCAATATCTCCAATGCAATTGATTCCTGATTCGGCAAACCCGTTCATGACTTTTGTATGACTCCGCCCTCGTTTTGGGGGGACAAACTGCTTCATAAACTTTTTGCATTCCGACCGTCTCCGGATCAGATCGAGGACATCATTCGCTTCATGAATGAGCGCATCTGCCAGCTTTTTGGTGATCCCGATCTGCTTTGCAAGAAAGCCGGATTCAAGCTTTGAGAGATCATACAGCGAAAAAATCCTGGCATCAAGAAGTTTTTTCTGAATTGCCTCAGTCATTGAGGGCATCTTCGCATAGTGCTCTTTCTGCTGCTCAATAAGCTGACAGAGCGGGCATCCCATCTCCCAGGGCCGTGCACCTTTTGCAATAAGACTGACATGGAAAAGATTGTGAATATCACAGACTTTCTTGGTCCTGACAGCAGAACCCCACATGGTTCCTGGCAGGGAGATATTGAAGGTACAATCAGGATATCCATTGCATCCGATAAACTGTGAAGCACCCTTCCGCCTGATCCGAAGGTCTTTTCCACAGATCGGACACGGTCCGATGGTCAGCTCTTCATCGGTCTGACCCATAATCTCCTGTCCGATGACTGCCTCGTTTGGTTCAAGTTCATCAAAGACCTGATGGAGCATCTTTCTGGAGTCATCGACAACACCATCACGGGTCTTGTTTCTGACCTTGATTGCCTCCATCGCCTGCTCCAGTTTCTGGGTCATATCAGGCCTGGTAATCGTTGATGCATGTGCTTCCAGTGATTCGGTCACCGCCTTTCCAACAAGTGTTGGCCGAAGCGGGTTGCCTTCGATGTACTTGCGTGAGATGAGTTTTTGGATCACCTCATGCCTGGTTGATTTTGTCCCAAGCCCGAGCTCCTCCATCACCTGGATCAGTTTGCTCTGTGAGTACCGCGGTGGTGGCTGTGTCTGTTTCTCCTCAAGATTCAGATCCTTGATCAGTAGCTTCTCCCCTTTTCTTACCAACGGAAGAACCAAATCCTTTGCTTCAGAGTACGGATAAACCATCCGCCATCCAGGCTCGGTCAGGCGGGAGCCGGTGGCAATATAACTCTGTCCTGATGCGTCCATTTCGATACGCATGGTTGCCCATTGAGCATCAGGGGAAAGGGTGGCAAGAAACCGTCTCACAATGAGTTCGTATAATTTCCAGTTTTCACCCAGCTGCTCTTCGGTTGCAACACCGGTCGGGTGGATTGGCGGGTGATCAGTAGATGATTTCTTCCCTTCAGTCGGTTTTGCCCGTTTATTCTTTCTCACCCACGCCACATCAGAAGCAAACCTGGTTTTTTCAAGCGTCTTTAAGATAGCTTCAAGATTTAAGGAGGGAGGATAGATCGTATTGTCAGTACGGGGATATGAGATAAATCCGTTCATATACAATTCTTCTGCAACGCGCATTGCATTAGCAGCAGAATATCCTATCCGTGCAGCAGCAACGATAAACTGCGTTGTATCAAACGGGGTCGGAGCACGATCTACCCGCTTTCCTTCCTTAACCTCAGTGATGACGACAGGGTCTTTTGTCCCGGCATAAGCCGCATCAGCCAATTTTTTATAAGTAAACCGGCCCTCGGCATGACGGGCGATGATCGGTTCGCCATCCTTCTCCGTGGTCAGGGATATCTCCCAGTACGGCTCGGGGATAAAAGACTCTATCTCCCGTTCCCGGTCAACAATCATGGCAAGGGTTGGTGACTGCACACGCCCGACAGAGAGGATATTTCCACCGCCCCGTTTTGCAGCAAGACTGATGAACCGGGTAAGAGATGCTCCCCAGATGAGATCAACAACCTGTCTTGCCTCACCTGCAGCAGCAAGATCAAAGTCAATCTCTGCAGGTTCCGAGAATGCCCGGGTAATCTCATCCTTGGTGATAGCTGAAAACCGTGCCCGGTCAATCGGGACTTTGGGGTTGACTGCACGGACCAGCTCATACGCTTCCTTTCCGATAAGTTCCCCTTCTGTATCAAAATCCGTGGCAATGGTGACACGGTTTGCCTTTTTTGCAATCTTCTGGATCAATTTGACGATTGCCGGTTCAGTTGGCCGTTTTATTGTATCAGCATCGATTAATGACCGGGGAGGCCGCTCCTGTGACCGCCAGTTGGTGTATCCTTCGACAAAATCAACCTCAACAACATGGCCACGAAGTCCGATTGATATCTTATCACCAAAGGAATAGACATTCACTCCGCCCTCCTTTTTTGCCGTCACTTTCTCATTTCCGGAGAGGATCTGTGCAATCCGGTTTGCGGCAATATTCTTCTCGGCAATAATCAGATGCATGATATCAGACCTTCTTGTCCAGAATCTCTTTAAGAAGCCTATTCAGATGTCCGGGATCTGCACGGCCTCTGCATTTTTTCATGACCTGTCCGACCAGGAAATTCAATGCCTGCATCTTTCCGGCATAATAGTCATCGACCGCCGCCTGCTGCTCGGCAATGACCTCCTGTATCATGGCAGTCACCTGATCACCACTGGTCTTTGCAAGGCCAAGTCTGTTCACAATCTCCCCAGGTCTTTCCGGCTTTTTCCCGTCTTTTACCGCATCAAGGATCAGACGGAGGATCTCAACTGCGGATTTATCAGTAATTGAATCAGCGGCAATCAGATCGAGAAGCTCCCGAAAGAGGTCCGCCGGCATGGCATCAATCGAAAAGTCACGGTAATTCAGCTCTCCGAGAAGGTAATCCGCAGTCCAGGTAGCTGCCAGGGCGGGATTTATTGTTGCAACATTCTCATAAAATTCTGCAAGCTTCAGGCCACCGGTCAGGGTTTTTGCATGCTCCGGTGAGATCCCGTACTGGGTAATAAACCGCTCCCTGCGGGCATCCGGAAGCTCGGGGAGTGTGATCTCGTCAATCCATGATGCCACCCGCAATGGAAGAAGATCAGGCTCTGGGAAGTACCGGTAATCATTCTCCTCTTCTTTTGATCGGGAAGACGTGGTAACCCCCCTGGCCTCCACAAAGTGTCTGGTCTCCCGTGCGACTGTCTGCCCACGACGGAGCAAATTCCGCTGTCTTGTGACTTCAAATGTCAGAGCTTTCTCAACACCCTTATATGATGAGATATTCTTGACTTCAACACGCTCCGATCCCTGCAGGGAGATGTTTGCGTCAACACGAAGAGAACCCTCCTTTTCAGAGTCAAAGACGTCCAGATACTCAAGGGTTGCCCGAAGCTTATTCAGGAACTTTCTGGCCTCTTTGGGAGATCTGAGATCCGGCTCGGTAACTATCTCTATAAGCGGAATGCCGGCACGATTATAATCAACAAGGGTGTATTTCCCCCTATCCGTGGTACCCATATGGACCGAACGGCCAGGATCCTCCTCCAGGTGAATTCTGGTTATCCTGACTTCTTTCTCTCCATTATCACCATCAATCAGGAGTTTTCCGCATTCTGCCAGAGGCTTGTCATACTGGGTGATCTGGTATGCCTTGTTCAGGTCAGGATAAAAATAATTCTTTCGTGAAAATTCTGATTCTTCCCGTATCGTGCAGTTTAATGCCTTTGCAACCTTCAGGGCATACTCAATAGCCCGCTTATTTACCATCGGCATACTGCCTGGAAGACCCAGGCAGACCGGACAGGTATGGGTGTTTGGTTCATTGTCGCGAAAATCGGTAGAGCACCCACAGAACATCTTGGACTTCGTATTCAGCTGACAGTGGATCTCAAGACCGATGATCGTCTCCCGCTCCTCCATCATGCTCCCCCCTGTTCAAACGCATATGCCGTATCAATAATCCGCTCATCATCAAAATATCGCCCGATAAGCTGTAATCCCACCGGCATGTGTTCCACGTTTCCGCACGGGACTGATATCGCCGGAACACCGGCAAGATTTGCAGGAACGGTCAGTATATCAGAGAGATACATCTGGAGCGGATCACTCTTTTCTCCAAGCCGGAATGCGATATCAGGCATTGTCGGCCCGGCAATCACATCAACATCCCTGAAGATCCGTTCAAGGTCATCCCTGACCATCTGACGTGCGGTCTGAGCTTTCTGATAATATCTGCCATAGTATCCGGCTGCCAGTGAAAATGTCCCAAGAATGATACGACGCCGGACTTCTTTTCCAAATCCGGCCTTTCTCTGATCAGAATACGCATCATGCCAGCTCTTGAGGGTCTCTACTGCCGGGCCATACCTGACACCATCAAACCGTGCAAGATTACTGGATGCTTCGCTGGTGCAGGTGACATAGTACGCGGATAATGCATACTTCATTGAGGGTATGGTACAGGGTACTGTCTGTGCGCCATATGACTCAAGAATCTCCAGTGCCTTTCTCACAACACCGGCTACCTTCGGATTTACTCCTTCACCGAAAAATTCGTCAGGAACACCAATCTTCAGCCCTTTAATATCAGCGGACGGGATGTGCGAATACGGTCGGTCAACCGAGGTTGCATCCCTTGGGTCATGTCCGGCAATAACAGAATACAGTTTTGAAAGCGTCGTAACATCACGCGCCATCGGTCCTATCTGCTCAAGAGAGTTTGCATACGCAATAAGACCATATCTGGATACCCTGCCATAGGTCGGTTTTAATCCGACAATCCCACAAAAAGCAGCAGGACATCGGATCGAACCACCCGTGTCTGACCCAATGGCACAGTCTACAAGTCCTGCTGCAACCGCCGCGGCAGATCCGCCTGATGAACCACCCGGAACCCGTTCATGATCAAGCGGATTGAGCGTCGGTCCAAAGGCACTGTTTTCCGTTGTGGTGCCCATCCCAAACTCATCCATATTGGTCTTTCCAACCAGTGCCGCCCCGGAATTCCGAAGCAGGGTGACGACATGGGCATCATACGGAGGGATATACCCTTTTAAAATTTTTGAAGCACAGGTGGTCTCAATTCCCTTTGTAGATATATTGTCTTTTACTGCAACGGTAACCCCTGAAAGAGGTCCGTCGCCATAGGTTACTTCAGGGATAGTGGTAATAAAAGCACGAACTGAATCATCCGGATGAAATGCCAGCTTTTTCACGTCACATCACCCGGGGAGCTTTAAAGTAACCTTTTTCTGTCTGTCCTGCATTCCGGAGGGACTCCTCCTGCGTCAGGGACGGGAGCACTTCATCCTCACGAAGTACATTATACCGGTCACGAATGAATGGCTTATTCTGATCCAGGGTATCAAGTACGGCAAAGTATTCCAGAATGCCTGAACACTGGGTTGTAAATTCGGAGAGTTCTGAATCATCAATACCGACATCAGCAAGTTTTGCGATTTTTCTGACGTCTTCTGCGGTAACCATTGTATTCTTATGTCCTCCTGATATGTGATATGAAATCTGAAACAGAGCTGTGATAACCATTCTGCCGGGCAATCCGTTTTATCTCTTTCCAGATCCCGGTCCCGTACTGCATTGCTTTTTTCTCATAATACGCGTAGGATTCAGGCAGATACCGTCTAGCTACTTCACGAAGAGGTTTTTTTCGAACACCTCCCAAGACCCGTTCGCGAGGGGGTATTGCGTGCGCAGCGCATACAACCCTGATATCAAGATATGGCATGGAGAGGTAGGCACCCATAGATCGTGCAATACTCTGATCGCGACATCCCTGACGGGCAAGCGAGGCAAAATCACGGGCAAACACTTCATCCAGAAGATGGTCCGGCGTTTCCAGATACCGGGCATATCCTCCAAAGACCTCATCTGCCCCCTGACCAGTAAGAATTCGTTTATATCCGAGCTGATGAGCTGTCTCAGCAACAAAGTATAACGTCGTTGCAATAGCCACATCAACCGGATTCGGATCTTCTATGAGGGATATGACCACCAAAAGGGCTTTCTGTACATCTTCAGGGGTTACAATTCTGACCGTAAGCGGAAGATCAAGAATAGCGGCAACTTCCCTGGCCTGCCTGATATCATGACATCCTTCCATCCCAACCACAAGACAGGGACGTCCTGCCAGAGCAGCCACAAGAGCTGAATCAACCCCCCCTGAAAGGGCTGTAATGCCTGTGGCAGATCTAAGCCGTACAGCGGTGAGAATTGCATCTTCAAGAGAAAGATGAGGGCAGGACGGATGGATGAGGCCGATAACATTTCCATCACAGGTAATAGTTCCGGGCTTGCATGGTCCGGGAATGATGCCGTACATATCACGGGCCGCACAGGATCCGTACTCGAGATAAAATTCACCACCAAAGCGCGATACTATTGAAGGGTCAGAAAGAAGAGCCTGCTCTACCTCTTCCTGTGATAGTACTGTTCCATCAAGCTCAACCCAGCCGGTCAGATGCATACGTCTCAGATGATACACGAGCTTCTACATAAATATGATCCGAATATATCTTCCACCGTCAGAACAGAATGAGACAGACTTTTTACATGAAAATAGAAATACCTCGGATACGAGGTGTCGTGATGAAAGGGGGAGTCATCATACTATGGGGATGTGGTCTTATCCTTGTCCTGATTGCCATACCTTCGATCGCTTCAGGACTGCCACCAAACTTTTGTCTGGGAGAGGATAGAAGTATTGCACTTGGGATATTTGCACCGCCTGGAACACCATCAGGAAAAGAGCAGGTTCTCCTTCAGGAGATCCGTGAGTTTCGGGAAAAATCAGGGAAAAACCCTGCAATAGGAGTATTTTCCGATGAATGGATGAAAGACCGGAAATTTCCTGCTGATGATGCAAAGACGGTACGAGACGAAGGTATGATCCCATATATCAGGCTCATGATGCGAAGCTCAGACCGTCCGTATCAGCAGGAACCGGTATACACATTACACAATATTGCTCTTGGAAAGTTTGATGGTGAACTTCGTTCATGGGCACGGGAGGCACGAGTCTTTGGCTCTCCTATTTTTATTGAGTATGGGACCGAGGTAAACCAGTGGAACTATCCATGGAACGGATACTGGAACGGGTACCAGAAAGGACAGGATATGTTTCAGGATGCATACCGTCATATCATTGATATTATGCGTGAAGAAGGGGCATCTAATCTGATCTGGATATATCATGTAAATGCAGAGAGTCAGCCGTTAGAAGAATGGAATAATATCTCAGGGTATTACCCCGGAGATGAATATTGTGACCTGGTTGCTATCTCCTTATTTGGCTCGAAAAAACCCTTTGAGACCGGGACAAAACCATTCAAAGATACTCTGGATACGACCATACATACTCTTATGGCCGGGGGAATTGAAAAACCAGTTCTCCTCATAAGCGGAACAGATGTGCACAGCAGGTTTATCGATCCTGCATCATTTGTTACAGAGATGCTCTCGTCGCTATCTAAAGATGTATGGCCAGATGTGAAAGCTCTTATCTGGCTGAATGCAGCATGGAAAAACGATAATAATCCCCTTCATGACACATCCATGAGACTTCAGGACAATGAAACAGTCGCCTCTGCATTCAATTCAGGACTCCAGTCCGTACGCATTCAGAACAGACTGACGTGCTCATGATTGCATGACAATCCCCCCATGCGGGCTCCTCCCCCTCATCTCACCGGACTGTGTTGCTTTAATTCTGGGGAGTTATCCGTCACTCCTCTCCTTACAAGCCGGGGAATATTATGCAAATCCCCGAAACATGTTCTGGATGATTATGGAATCAGTCCTCGGCATACCGCACCATCTCCCGTATAAAGAACGAATTTCACTTCTCTTGAATCATAAGATCGGATTATGGGATGTATATGCATCATGCATGCGAAAAAACAGTGCAGATGCACGGATACACCACCCGATTCCTAATGATTTGAAAACGCTCATATCACATCATCCATTCATTCAGGTAATCTTTTTAAACGGTCGTGAAGCAGAAAAAGGATTTAAAAAATTTTTCCCCGATGCCAGGATACCAACCCGGTATCTTCCGTCTACAAGTCCTGCTTATGCAATCCGCCTTGAGGAAAAGACAGAGATGTGGAAAGAAGTAACCAGGATTGTGAAGCGGCTTTGAACCGGTTCCTCTCCTGCCCCTGCCCACAAAGCCCAAGTCTCTGTGACCAGTACCACAACTAAGGATCTGTCTAAAAAAAAGAACTGAAGCCTTTTTCAGGTTATGCCCCGATACTGGCAAGGCTGCAGGATTCAGTTACATATACCCAGTAGGAACGGGTTGGCTGTAACATCCGTGAATCTGCCTGTTCATTTGATCCCCCATTTACAATGGTTGTCTCAAATTGTTGTCTCACAGGATCCCAACCTATCACCTCAGTCCAGGTATTCCTGATAGAGAGCAAAGAATCACGCGCTGATGCCGGAGTATTCCCTGTAAATCCAAACATATTCCAGCCGGCCATCATATCCTTTACCGGAGGAACCTGAAGGGGGTCATCAGAAAATCGTAAGGGGACGGAGAATGGAGCGGTTGAATACACCCAGTATCCTTCAAGCGGGAGGATCTTATCCTCCGCCGTCAGATCATTCCATCCGCCATCCTTTAGATTATAAGTCCAGATACTATGACCGGCAGAATTAAGACCAGAGAAAATTGAAGCTGTGTTCGCATCATCTGCCAACCGGCGGGGGATAGATACAAAATTCCATCCCTCGAACAGATCAATTGATCCATTCAGATAGTCTGATACTGCCGAGCCGGCAGATCCTGAAAGCATTGTATTCTCCTGTCCTGATCCCGGTTCTTCTCCTGATACCGAACAGATACAGAGTGATAATACAACACAAATAATTGATAGTAAAGAAAACCTCCTCATCACACCCAGTCCTGCATGTCTATTCATTGTATCTCAGTTCTTAGATATAGTCTCTGTTCTCATGAGATATTCTTTTCATCAGACAGACATACCCTCTTTTGTGAAATCCCTGCACCTCACATCTTCGCAAACACCCTTTGACCTGGACCTTTCACTCTCATGCGGACAAATATTCGGATGGAAAAAAACAGGAGATATGTGGAAAGGAGTGCATAACGGAAAAATCATAACCATCAGACAGGAACGGGACTCACTCCAGTACGAAGGTGCAGACAAGCGGGAGATCATCCGTTTTCTCGGGCTGCATGATCCCATACAGGAGATTATCACATCCATCCGCGATCATATCATTGTATATAATTCAACACCAGATCCCTTTTTTGAAACTCAATATGCACGATCACAAGGACTGCGTATTCTCAGGCAACATCCGTGGGAATGCCTTGTAAGTTTTATCTGTTCGGCAAATTCGAATATCAGGACGATTGAAAAACGTATCAATCTCATTCTCGGACGGTATGGGAGGGCATGTCATACCGGCGAGCATCAATTCCCTGA